>JAESFG010000112.1_pt1:7500-175598 | contig 175598 bp, 161 predicted proteins | sample 9269371 | NCBI WGS metagenome assembly JAESFG01 (sample SAMN14506227, study PRJNA617093) | algae metagenome | isolation source: Aetokthonos hydrillicola CCALA 1050 (B3-Florida) and co-occurring... | place: USA: South Carolina | collected 2013-01-01 | reverse complement strand
AGCGAGGGTGATGAGGCGCTGACGCGCGCGGTGCGCGCCGCGCGCGCGCGCGGCGCCATCGTGGTCGTGGTGGCGCACCGGCCGATCGGCATCGAGGCGGTCGATCAGTTGCTGGTGTTGAAGGACGGCCGCATGCAGGCATTCGGGCCGAAGGAAACGGTGCTCGGCCAGGTGCTGCAGCGGCCGCCGGCGCCGCCGATCAAGATCGTGTCCGAGGCGGGAGCTGGGAAAAAATCATGACCGTCGAGCCGAAAGGGGCGCACCGCTCGATCCGCGGACATCTGATTGTCGGCCTCGCGCTGATACTGGTGCTGGCCGGCGGCTTTGGCGGCTGGGCCTCGACGGTGCAGATCTCGGGCGCACTGATCGCGCCGGGCTCGGTGGTCGTCGATTCCAACGTCAAGAAAGTGCAGCACCCGACCGGCGGCGTCGTCGGCGAGGTGAGGGTGCGCGATGGCGACATCGTCAAGGCCGGCGACGTGGTGGTGCGGCTCGACGAGACCGTGGTGAAGGCCAGTCTTGCCATCGTCGTCAAGACGCTGAACGGATTGTGGGCCCGCGCGGCGCGGCTCGAAGCCGAGCAGCGCGGCCTCGACAAGATCAGGTTCCCCGCGGCCTTGACCGACCAGGCCGGCGACCCCGAGGTCCGCGACATCCTGGCCAGCGAAACCAAGCTGTTCGAGGTCCGGGTCAATGGTCGCGCCGGACAAAAGTCGCAGTTGCGCGAGCGGGTGGCCCAGCTCAAGGAGGAGATCTCCGGCCTCACCGCGCAGGAGCAGGCCAAGGACAAGGAAATCTCGCTGGTCGAAAAGGAACTGGTCGGCGTCCGCCAGCTCTATGAACAGCGCCTGATCCAGATCTCGCGCCTGACGGTGCTGGAGCGCGACATGGCCCGCCTGACCGGAGAGCGCGGACAATACATTGCCGCGCGCGCGCAGGCCAAGGGCAAGATCACCGAGACCGAGCTGCAGATCATCCAGGTCGACAAGGACGTGGTCAGCGAAGTCTCCAAGGAGTTGCGCGAGACCAACGACAAGATCGGCGAGTTCGTCGAGCGCAAGGTCACTGCCGAGGACCAGCTCCGCCGCATCGAGATCCGCGCGCCGCAGGACGGCGTGGTGCTGCAGTCGACGGTGCATACGGTGGGTGGCGTCATCACCGCCGGCGACGCCATCATGATGGTGGTGCCGCGCGCCGACGATCTCTCGGTCGAGGCCAAGGTCAATCCGCAGGACATCGACAAGCTGCAGGTCGGCCAGAAGACGTTGCTGCGGCTGTCGGCCTTCAACCAGCGCACCACGCCGGAACTCAATGGCGTCGTCACCCGCGTCTCCGCCGACGTCACCACCGACCAGCGTTCCGGACAGAGCTACTACACGATCCGCGTCTCGATGCCGCCGGCCGAAGTCGCCCGCCTCGGCGACAACGTCAAGATCATCCCGGGCATGCCGGTGGAAGCGTTCGTCCAGACCGGCGACCGCACGATGATGTCCTACCTGATGAAGCCGTTCAGCGACCAGCTGATGCGCTCGTTCCGGGAGCGGTGAGAGCTTTGGCGTCGTCTGTGCGAACGCAGGGACCCATAACCACCGTCAGTGGTTTGGCGAAGGACGTCTGCGATTCTGCCTTATCGAGAGATCACGCGGTGTGGGTCCCTGCGTTCGCATGCGTTCGCAGGGACGACAGTGTGACTCCTACCTCCGGTCAAACTCATCCGGCCCCATCGCGTACGCCGACTCTTCATGCCCGGCCGCGTAGGTGCGGTTGGTCTGGGCCGGGTTGCGATTGACCAGGGGGCGCATGAACATCGGGTGCGTGGCGCTGCGGACCTCGTGCTCGACGGTGAACAGATGCCCGCCGCCGTCGAGGTCGACGATGTCGCGAAAACGGTACTGGTACTGGTTGTCTTCCTGGGAGATCAGGCCGCGCTGTTGCAGGCGGTGGTAGGGACCGGAGAAATCCGCGATGTAGATCTGGACGTGATGGCCGTCGTAATCCGGCAGCCGCCGGTCGGTCTCGCGGAACCGCAGGTGTTGATCCTTGCCGACCTTGACCCGCGCCATTGCGGCATCGCCGTTCACGAACTCGGCCGGCATCCCCATGATCGCGGGATAGAATGCCGCGATCGCCCTGGCGGCGCCGGCCGGCACGTCGAATTCGACATAGGGAATGCCGAGCGTGATGCGGCCGAAGCGGGCGGCGTCCGGCTCGTAACAGCGCAGGCGATTGCCCCAGGGGCAGATCGCCTCGACATGGTCGTTATGTTCGGTGAATGCGAACGCCGTGCCGTCCAGCTTCTTCTTCACCGACGCCAACCGCTCCAACAACGCTGCGCGGCCGGAGATGACAAGGCCGGTGTGGCCGCGCAATACCTGCGCGCTTCCGTGCGGCAGATGAAACTGGCTCCGGCCGACATTGACCCACATGTTGCTGTCCGAGACCATCAGATAGGGATCGCGGGTCAGGCCGAGGCCTGCGACATAGAACAAGGTCGCCAGCCGCTGGTCGGGGATGGTGACGTTGACATGCTCGAAATGAATCGAATTGCCGAGGTCTTCGGCGGTGCGGTCGAATTGTTGCATGTTGGCTCCCCTACAAGTTCACTTCGACAGATTCTCCAGCAGCAAATTCAACGCGGTCTTCGCGAACGCCTGCATGTTGGCCTGCCTCTCGTTGCTGCCGGTCTCCAGCGTGAACACGCCGCTTTGCGGCCCGGCCACGGCCATGCAGCTATGGCCGGCGGCGTCGCCATAGCGGTTGCCGGTCGGCCCGGTCGCGCCGGTTTCCGACAGGCCCCAATCGGTCACAAAGCGGGTGCGAACCTGACTGGCTAGCAGCCTTGCGTAAGGCTCCGACGCCGAGCGAATACCCTTCATCGCCTCGTCGGGAATGTCCATCAGCAGCCGCCGCGCGTCGCGCGTATAGACCACCGCGCCGCCGAGGAAGTAGGCGGATGCGCCGGGCACCGCCAGCAATGCTGCCGAGATCAGGCCGCCGGTCGAGGATTCCGCCACTGCGATCGTCTGTTTCCGTGCGATCAGCCGAGCTGCGATCTGTTCGGCTATCGTTACGAGTTCGTTCATTTCAACTCCCGGGATTTCTGCCAGTTATGTTCTCCTAGCACAGGAGGTCCACATTTGCCGAGTTGCGGCGCAGGGGCGGTCCTGATTGAATGTCGTCAACGACAATGCCAGCGCGGCCCAAAGAGGAAACAACCATGACGTCGCCGCTTCCCGGCGGCGTGGATTGCGACCTGCATCCCGCCGTTCCTCACCTCACCAGCCTGCTGCCTTACATGAACGACTACTGGCGCGACCAGGTGACGACGCGCGGCATGACCGACCTGGTCTCGCAATCCTACCCGACAAACTCGCCGATCTCCTCCCGCCCGGACTGGCGGCCGGGGCAGGGCAAGCCGGGGTCGAGCCTGGCCGACATGCAGAAGCAGGCGCTCGACAGGTTTCAGGTTAGCTACGGCATCTGCAATCCGCTCTATGGCGTGCAGATGGTGTTCTCGGAGGACATGCAGGACGCGTTCTGCCGCGCGCTCAACGACTGGCTGATCCAGGAATGGCTCGACAAGGACAACCGGCTGCGTGGCTCGATCGTGATTCCCATCCAGAGCGTCGAAAAATCCGTCGCCGAGATCGAGCGTTGCGCCAAGGACAAGCGTTTCGTCCAGGTGCTGATGCTGGTGATGGGCGACATGCCGCTAGGCAAACGCGTCTATTGGCCGATCTACGCCGCCGCCGAGCGGTTGGGGCTACCGATCGGCATCCATGCCGGCAGCGCCTATCACAACCCGCCGACCTCGGTCGGTTGGGGCTCGTATCACATCGAGGACTATGTCGCGCAGGCGACCGCGTTCCAGACCCAGCTCACCAGCCTGATCGTCGAGGGCGTATTCGCCAAATATCCGAAGCTGAAAATGGTGATGCTCGAATCAGGCTTCACCTGGCTGCCCCCCTATCTGTGGCGGCTGCACAAGTTCTGGCGCGGCATACGGATGGAAACGCCGTGGGTCGACCGCGCACCCATGGAGATTGTGCGCAGCAACATACGTTTTTCGCTGCAGCCGGTGGATGCCCCGCCCGATCCGGCAACCCTGAACCGCCTGTTCGAGCATATGCAGTCGGACGAATTGATTCTATTCTCGACCGACTATCCGCACTGGCAATTCGAGGGCGACGACGTGTTGCCGCCGGGCCTGTCCGCCGAACTGGTGCGCAAGATCATGATCGAGAATCCGCTCGCGATCTATGGGCGGTTGGCCGTGAAGGAGACGACGCCATGAACGTCCAGTTCCGTCCTGAGTCTTCCGCACCGGTTGCCATCAAGACCGCGATCGCCGATTGCGACATCCATCCGGCGCGCGCCACCAATGACGAGCTGTTTCCCTTCATGGCCAAGCGCTGGCATGGGCATCTCGCGACCTACGGCAAGCAGGCCTATCACGGCATGATGGAGGGCCCGCCCTATCCGAAGGCGCAGCCGAACGCCTCGCGCCGCGACGCGTGGCCGCCCGAAGGCGGGCCGCAAGGCTCCTCGCTGTCCTTCATGCAGAAGCAACTGCTCGATCCCTACAACGTCGCGCTCGGCGTGCTCAATCCGCTCAACAGCGGGCAGGGTCTGCGCAACCAGGATCTGGCCGGCGCGATCTGCTCGGCGATCAACGACTGGCAGATCGAGAAATGGACCAGCAAGGACTCCCGCCTCAAGGCCTCGATCGTGGTGGCCAATGAAGACGGCGTGGCCGCCGCCGCCGAAATCCGCAAGCGCGCCGGCGACAGGAATTTCGTCCAGGTGCTGCTGCTGTCGCGCAATGTCGAGCCGCTCGGCCAGCGCCGCTACTGGCCGATCTACGAGGCGGCGCAGGAGATCGGCCTGCCGGTCGGCGTCCATGCCTTCGGCTTCGGCGGCAACCCGCTCACGCCGTCGGGCTGGCCGAGTTTCTACATCGAGGAAATGGTCGGCCACGCGCAATGCCAGCAGACCGTGCTGGCGAGCCTCGTGCTGGAAGGCGTGTTCGAACGTTTTCCGAGACTGAAGATGGTGATGATCGAGGCCGGCTTCGGCTGGGCGCCGTCGCTCGCGTGGCGGCTCGACAAGCATTTCGAAAAACTGCGCAGCGAAGTGCCGCATCTCAAGCGCAAGCCGTCGGAATATATCCGCGACCACATCTGGTGGACCACGCAGCCGATGGAAGACCCGGAACGCCGCGAGCATCTGTTCCAGGTGATCGACTGGATCGGCTTGGACAAGCTGCTGTTCGCCACGGACTATCCCCATTGGGATTTCGACGAACCGTCTCGGGTGCTGCCGGCCGGCGTCAGCGACGCCAACCGCGAAGCGTTCTACCTCGGTAATGCGAAGAAGTTGTACGGAATGGCCTGATGGTTCGGCATGTGATCGCCCCGGTGGAGGAATTGCCGCCGGGGACGCGAAAATTCCTCACCATCGACGAGCGCCCGATCGCGATCTTCAATATCAAGGGCGAATTCTTCGGCCTCTTGAACCGCTGCCCGCACCATGGTGCGGCGCTGTGCGAGGGCCCGCTGATCGGACTCGCGCAGTCTTCCACCCCCGGCGAGATCGAATACACCAGACAGGGCGAGATCATCCGGTGTCCCTGGCACGGCTGGGAGTTCGATATCCGCACCGGCCAGTCCTATTGCGACCCGCGTCGCTTCCGCGCCCGCGCCTATCCGGTCAATGTCGAGCCGGGATCGAGCGTGGTGAAGGGGCCCTATGTGGCGGAAACGCTGGCCGTTTCGGTCGAGAGCGACTACGTCGTGGTCGATTTGTAGCAGCTGCTCCGGCTTCCGCGGCCCTTTTTGCAATGCTAGCGTCGATCCCGAACCCACTCATCTGGGGGATCCTGTCATGAGCGGGTGGACTGATGGCGCTGTTTCCGACCGACCTGACCTCGTTTCTCGACGTCATACGCCAACACGGCGATGCGGCCTACAGCTTCGTATTTGCCTATGCGTCCGCGCACAGCCTGCTGCTGGCGCTGTTCTCGGGTTATGCCGCGCATGCCGGTGCGTTGAGCCTGGGTACGCTGATCACGGTATGCTGGATCGGGAGTTTTACCGGCGACGTCGTTCGCTTCTGGATCGGGCGACGCTACGGGATGCGGCTGCTCGATCGCTTTCCGCGCTTTGAAAAGCCCGCGCAGACCGTGATCCGCCTGACAACCCGGCATTATGCCTGGATGATCCTGCTGCATCGCTTCCCGAACGGCGTGCGCGGGCTCGCAGGATTCGCCTACGGGATGTCGGAGCTGCCCTGGTCGACATTCCTGGCGCTCAACTTCGTCGCCGCGGGCTTGTGGTCGGGCACGGTCGTTGGCGCCGGCTATGCGTTCGGCCAGTTCTCGGAGACGGCGATCAACAATGCCTCGTCGGGCCTCGGCATCGTGATGCTGTTGACGTTTTTGGGCGTGTCCTGGTTGCTCAGCAGGAAACTCGAACAGATCATCGAGCGATACTGAAACGGCCCCCGACGCCGTTCGTCCCGCCGCGGGACTTCGGCCCCGGGGGGCGGGGCAAGACGAGGCTGACGACCCTGGCCCGCTCATCGCTGCTTCAACGCGGACCGACTATTCTTCGATCGGACCGACGAGGCTGCGGCGAAGGCGTTGCATTTCGCGCCAAGTCTCGCGAACGTCGCTGCCAAAGCGGAAGAACCTGGTTGCAGCGTGAATGATGATAAGCGTTAGCATGGCTACTTTCCCGCCCTGACGATCAATCGGCTGATCTGGCGCTCGGCGCTGTCCGACAGCCTTTGCAGGCCGTGGTCGGCCACGTACCGCTCGACGGCGCGGGTCGCCCTTTGCCGACTGGATTCGGCATGGGCACGCAATATTCTTACAAAGAAGGAGGGCTTTTTGGTCGGAGCAGAAAGCAGGGCTCCAGTGGTGAGAACATTCGCCATTAGATGGCTCCTTTATTAGGAGTAATCCTTGGGGCGAGTTTCCTACCTGAATGATAGATAGGTTCGGTCTGGCGGCAATGCCAGACCAAATACCACGCATCTGGTGCTTGAATTTATCTCCGTATATCTACGCACGTCGCTTCAGCGGGGTCATCCAGGTCTAGCTGCCGCCCGCTGAATCCGACTTTTGCTTCTCCGCGCCCGGCTCGCAATCGCAGTCGTGCAGGTCCAGCGAAAAGTATTTTCTTGCGACCGCATCGAGCAGCGTCGATATCAGTTCCTCGTCCGATCGTTCTCCGCGCTGCTTGGCTTCGAGCAAAACCCTGTCGACCTGCCTGTCGAAATAGGCGGCGGTCACATCGTCAACCGCCGGGGCAATCAGAGCCAGTCGCGCCCGCGCGCGGGCACGTTCGAATTTTGCATTGGCCATGTCAGCCTCAAGGACAACGGACTTTCTGGTCGGCCCCTCAGGCCGTCATGCACAGGGCTAACTGACTGATTTTCACTCTGTTCCGGCGTGAGATACGAATCCGCAAAGATCGCCTGAAGTCGATGCCGCGGCATCCATGGGGGGTTAGTTGGCGTTGCCGTCCGGCTCGCCGTCGGCGCCTGGCGCCGTCGCGAGCACCGGTGGCAGGAGCGTCACGCTTGTTCGGTATCGGCCATCATAGCGATCAGCCAAGTCCAGCAGCCGCCGCTTGATGAACGGATCAGCCTTGGCCGCGATATCGCGAACTTCCCGGGCACGCTGCCTGTAAAAATTTTCGTCCATCGCAAGCCGCACTTCTTCGAAAGACTTACCTTACCATCCCCGCGTCGATCTTCCCATCCCTCCGCTCCGCACCGAAGGAACCGGAGCAGGAGTTCCAGGAACCCGCGCCGCGGGTATTCCGCCTTTCGAGGACCGACAACAATTGCAGTCTGCGCAAAGTGCGTCGATCCAAGGAACCTTCCTTCAATTGGCTCGTTCACGAGGGCATTCACACTCTGGAGGATCAACATGAAGAAATTCGTTACCATCGCACTGCTCGGAACCGCGATCGTCAGCGGCGCGGCTTATGCGCAGACGGCGCAGCCCGCCGATCGTGCGGCTCCAGCCGCAACGACCAGCCCCACGGCCAGCTCGGACAAGATGATGCTGAACGGCAAGTGGCGTGCGTCCAAGCTCATGGGTCTCGACGTCTACAACGAGGCCAACGAAAAGCTCGGCGACGTCAATGAACTGATCCTTGACAAGGATGGCAAGGTGAGCGCTGTCGTGATCGGCGTCGGCGGCTTCCTCGGCATGGGTGAGCACGACATCGCCGTGACGATGGACAAGTTGAAGTTCGTGGAAGAGCCGGTGCGCAGCAGCGCCACGACGACCACGACGCGCGAAACCACGACCGGTGCCGCGACCACGCCGGCCAATTCGACCGCGACCACGACCACCCGAACCAGCAACACCAATGACTGGACTCCCGACCATGCCGTGATGAGCGGCAACAAGGATCAGCTCAAGGCGTTGCCGCAGTTCAAATATTCGGATTACAACTAAGTCTTCAAAAACTTAGTCTTCAAGTTATCCGAAGTGGAAGGCCCCATCATTGGTGGGGCCTTTTCCATGTGGAGTGCCGCTCTACTCCCCCGCTGCACCGGCCGCCTTGCGCTCCATCGCGTAGCGCACCAGGGCGACGAATCGATAGATGCCGTGCACGAACTTGCCATACGGCATGGTCACGAACAGCGAAAATACCACCCCGAGATGCAGCGCCAGCAGCGGGCCCATTGCCGCCGTCTCGCGCAGGAACAGGAGCGCCATTCCGGTCAGACTGGTCAGGAACAGCATGACGATGAACGCGATATCCATGCCGTAGCGGGCTTGATCGACCAGCGCCGGATCGCGCTTGCTGCGTTCGGCGAACAGCCCGATCGGTCCAATCAGCAGGCCGAGGCCGCCTAGCGTACCCAGCACCACCGGCAGATCCCACCAGGCATAAGGCGCCTCGCGCGCCAGTAGATAGTGATAGAGCGTCGCCACGCAGGTCGAGGCGAAGCAAAGGGCAAGGCCGTAAAAGGTGAAGTGGTGATACAGCCGGCGGCGGTCGGTCGGGCGATCGTCCTCGTTGAAGCAGCCGACGCCGCCGCCGTCGAGATAGCGCAGCTCGCCGGCATCGCGGATCGCCTGAAAAAAAGAACCCGCGTTCGTCTTCATCCCGACAGGTTCGCCGATGTCGCGCCAGAACGCGCGCACGCCCATGCCCAGGGCGGCAACCGCATAAAGAAATGCCGCGCCGAACAGCGCGGCCATCGCGTTGTGCGGCATCAATTTGTAGAAGGCGCCCGGGCCGGTATGGATGCCAACCAGCACCTGCCGGTCATGAAATGCCGCGAAGCCGAAGATGAAGGCGGCGACGCTCAGCGCTGCGATAATACTGATGACGAGCCCGTTGCGCGCAAATGCGCCCGCAAAGGCGCCGGGCCATGCATAGGCGGCGTAAGACTCCGCCCGCGCCACCGCCAGAGTCTTCGGCACATTGACGTTGAATTCATGCGGCGGCGAGAACTGGCAGTCGGTGTAGCAGGCGCCGCAGGCGTGGCAGAGGTTGGCGAGGTAGTTGAGGTCGCCGTCGGAAAACGCGCGGCGCATCTCCATCGCTGGAAAAACCGCGCAGAGGCCCTCGCAATAGCGGCAGGAATTGCAGACCGTCATCAGGCGGCCGGCTTCTTCCAGGATTCGCGTTCCGTGCATTCGCTGTTTTCCGCCCTCGCGCCGATCCGGTCTACTTCGTCAGACCCTTGCCCTCCAGCCATTTCTGGATCAGGGCCGCGACCTCGGCGTTGTTCTTGTCCATCATCACCATGTGCGAATTGCCCTTGAGGCCGGCCTGCGGCAGGTCGACCACATCGACGCTGCCGCCGGCGGCCCTGATGGCGTCCGCGAAGGCGAGGCCGTTAGCGCGGATTTTCGGCCATCGCGAATCCTTCTCGATGTAGTCGCCGTAGATGATCAGCGTCGGAATGTTCTTCAGCGCGTCGACCTTGGCGGGATCGCCGAGCCCGGCCGGCTCGACCGCGACCAGAGCCTTGACCTTGTCGGGCCGCGCCTGCGCCACCTTGAAACCGAAGCTGCCGGCCTGGCTGTGGAACAGGATGATGGAGGCGCCGACGCGATCGATCTCGGCGATGTAAGCGGCAATCGTCGCGTCATCGGTCGTGGTCCAGCGGGGCACGTTCTGCTTGACGAAGTTCTCATAGCCTTCGTTCGGAAACTGGCTGCCGGGCATCAGCTTGCGCTTGGACGGATCGGGATCGTAGGAGCCCACGCCGTCACCAATGCGAAAGCGCTCGAACGGGTTGGCGGTCGTGAGGAATACCGGCTCACCCTTGAAGATATCGGGGTATTGCGCCCAGCCGGCGCGGCCGCGTTCGACCGCATCGGAATTATAGACCGACCAGCCCTTGCGCAAAAAATAGTTCAGCCAGCCCTCGCGTCCGTCGGGCGTCGTCTCGTAGGTGACGCCGGTCAGCCCGCCGCCGTGCCACATCAAGAGCGGATAGGCGCCTTTCTCGTTGGCCGGCAGGAAGTACTGCACGTACATCTGCTCGACCTGGTAGGTGCCGTTCGGATCCACTTTTGCGGGCACGCCGCCCGGCGTGAAGGTGACTTCCTTCACCGGCTTGCCGGAGATCTCCACCAGCCGTCCGCCGACATGGAACGAGCCCATGTCGCGCAGCGCGATCGGCTCGGCGGCGTTGGCGACACCAGCGAATATCAGAGCTGCAGCAGCAGCGATTATTGAGTAGCGCACTATATTCCCTCCCGTTTTCTTCTCCCTCTCCCTCACCCCGTTCTTGACAGGGAGAGGGTCGGGGTGAGGGGCTCTCTCCACGATTTCGACTCGCCGAGAAAGCCCCTTACCCGGATCGCTTCGCAATCCGCCCTCTCCCCGCCAGGAGCGGGGCGAGGTGACTTCCTAGTTCCTCGCATTCTTCGCAGCTTCGCGTCCGGCGACGCGGCCGAACACGCTGCCGATCGTCATGCCGATCCCTGCCGCATAGCCTTTGCCGAGCACGTTGCCGGCCATGATCTCGCCGGCCGCGAACATGTTGGCGGACGGCTTGCCGTCCTTCATCACCATGCGCGACTGCTTGTTCACGCGGGTGCCGAGATAGGTGAAGGTGATGCCGGGCCGCACCGGATAGGCGAGGTAGGGCGCGTGTTCGATCTTCCGCGCCCAGTGCGTCTTGGCCGGCGTGATGCCTTCGGTGCGGCAATCGTCCAGAATGGTGTGGTCGAAGGTGCCGGGCTGCACCGCGGCATTGAATTCCCGGACCGTCTTTTCCAGCGCGGCCGGGTCGAGTTCGAGTTTGCCGGCAAGCTCGGCGATGGTCGCGCCTGCGATCGGCGGAAACAGCGTCGGCATGAAGCTGGTGACCACGCTGGAGTCGAAGATGATGTAGGCGATCTGGTCGGGCTGCGCGGCCACCAGCCGTCCCCAGATCGCGTAGCGTTTCGGCCAGATGTCCTCGCCCTCGTCATAGAAGCGCTGGGCGTGCTTGTTGACGACGATGCCGAACACGACCGAGTCGTGCCGGGTGATGATGCCGCCGTCGAATTTCGGCGCGCGGGCGTCGATCGCGACCGCGTGGCATTGCGTGGGATCGCCGATGTCCTGCACGCCCTTGTCGAGCAGCATCTTGAGGATCGATCCGCGATTATAGGGCGTGCCGCGAATCAGAAAATTGTCGGCTGCATCGCCCCAGTATTGCTTCAGCCATTCGATGTTGGCTTCGAAACCGCCGGCGGCCGCGACCAGCGCCGAGGCGCGGATTTCGTTTGCCCCGTCGATCGGCCGCTGCAGCCTGGCGGAGAGGAACATGCCGTCCTCGATCTGGAGGTCGATGACGTTCGCGTCATATCGGATTTCGACGCCGAGGCTTTCCGCGGTGAGATACAGCGCGTTCAGCATCGCGCGCCCGCCGCCGAGAAAGAACGAGTTGGTGCGGCCCAGGCTCAGCGTGCCGCCGAGCGAGGGCTGCCAGCGCACGCCCTGTTCGACGATCCAGTTCAGGATATCCTTGGACTCCCGAATCATGAATTTCGCGAGTTCTTCGTCGGTCTGACCGCCGGTCAGGCGCAGGAGGTCGTCCCAGAATTCCTCTTCCGTGTAGGGACCGGTGAGGATCTCGGTCGCCGCATCATGGGCGCAGCGCATGTTGCGGGTGTGGCGGGTATTGCCGCCGCGATAGAATTTTGGTGCGCCTTCCAGCACCAGCACGGAAGCGCCGGCGCGGCGCGCCGCAATTGCCGCGCAAAGGGCAGCGTTGCCGCCGCCAATGACAAGCACGTCGAATTTCCGGGTCAGCTCGGCCATGCGCTCTTGTTGTCGTTGTCGGCCTCAGGAATCCAGCCGGCGCATTGGCCTGCTTATTCATCCGCCCCGCGTTTTTCTAGCCTGATGCGATCGCGGCGTCACGTGTTCTGATGCGCCGGCATGGACCGTCCCCACGGGTGCATGCGACGATGTCGCATGTTCTTCGCCGAGCGGAATATCATGGCTTCCAGGCTTGCTTTGCACGGACGTGAGCAGCCACTTCCGGAACGCCGCGAGTTTCGGCGAATCGGCCCGGTCCGCGGGCGAGACGAGGTAGAAACCGGCATCGACAGGAAAGGCCATCCTGAAGGGAACGACGAGGCGCCCTTTGGCGATGTCCTGCTCGACATAAGCGGTGCGGCCCATGGCGACACCCATGCCGTCGATCGCGGCCTGAAGGGTCATGAAGATCATGTCGAAGCTCAGTCCGGGCTGCTGCGAAAGATTCGCCGGCAGGCCCGAGGCGGTCAGCCACAGCCGCCAGTCGTCGTCGTATCCGCTGCCGGTATGAAGCAGAACGTGGTCCCTGAGGTCCTCGGGGCGCTTCAGCGGCTTTTTGCCATCGAGCAGTGCCGGGCTGCATACCGGTGAGAGTTCGTCTCCCATCAGCCAGTCGGCGCGTACGCCTTCCCACCGGCCGCGGCCATAGCGTATGGCGGCGTCGACCTTGTCGCGCTGGAAGTCGACCAGACTTGTCGACGTGGTGATCCGCACGTCGATGCCGGGATTGGCTTCCTGGAACGAGATGAGCCGCGGGAGCAGCCATTTGGCGGCGAGCGAGGCCAGCGTCGATACCGTCAGTACGTGGTCGTCATCCCTGCGCAACAGGCGGTCGGTCGCGAGGCGCAGATCGTTGAAGGCGGCGCGGATGCCAGGTAGGTAGTCCCGCGCTTGCGGCGTGAGCGTCAGCGAGCGGTTCTGGCGGATGAACAGGCGGACCCCGAGTTCCTCCTCCAGTCGCTTGATCTGATGGCTGATCGCGGTCTGCGTGACGTTCAGTTCGGAAGCGGCCTGGGTGAAACTCAGATGTCGCGCGGCAGCCTCGAAGGCACGCAATCCATTCAGCGAAGGCAGCCTGGCGGTCATTTTCTGATGCTCGAATCCATGAGTTTATATCATTCGAAACGGTATAAATTGTCGTTTGTGAGGGCATCAATTGTGAGGATATTGGCACCAAGGAATAATACAGGAGCACCGAATGAGCGTCTACACGCACGAATCGATGATAAATCGTCATAGCGGGGGCGTTTTCAGCAGCTCGATCGAAACCGTCCTCCTCTGGCGGCAACGGTATCGGAACCGCCGGGAGATGGCCAAATGGTCGGACCGGGAGCTGCACGATATCGGCATCTCCTGGAGCGATATCGCCTACGAGGCCGAAAAGCCGTTCTGGCGGGCTTGACCGCAGCCAAGGCCGGCGTCGTCCGGTCGCGAGAACGTCACCCGTTTCTTTCGCGCCATCGAAGCGAGCCACGATCACCATGCGTCTCGACGATCTCAGGCGATACTCCGACGCGCTGCGCACGCGCGATGGCGGGCTGGTTACAGTCCGCTTCGCGGAGCCACGGGACGCGGCGGCTTTGCAGCACTATTTCCGGTCATTGACGGCTCACTCCCGTTACAGGCGTTTGCTTGGCGCGGCCGGCGAACTGCCGCCGGCGCTCCTCGAGGATTTCGTCCATGTCGGAGAGGCTGACCGCTTCAGCGTCGTCGCGACCAAGCTCTTTGGTGGTTCGGAGACCATCGTCGGCGAAGCGCGCTATGCCTTCGATGGCGATAGCGGGCGCGTCGAACTCGGCCTTTCGATCGGCGACCGTTGGCAGGGCCTCGGCATCGGCCGGGCGCTATTGAAGAACATCGAGTGCCGCGCGGCCTCTTCCGGCGCCACCCATCTGTTCGGTGACACGCTGCGCTCCAACGAGACGATGATCGGGCTTGCCCGCAAGGCAGGTTACGCTTTCGTCAATACGCCCGGCGACTGGAAGCTGACGCGCTTCCAGAAAGACATCCCTGTCGAACCGCAGGAAATCCCATGCGCCAGTTGGCGGCTCGCCGCCGTCTCTCCCAGCGCCATGTCCTCGCCGGCGGTTTGACCACTAAGCCCGGTTCTGGTCGCCCAGAACCGGGCCATTTTTCTCAACGGCCCGAAAACACCGGCTTGCGCTTCTCGATGAACGCCTGCACGGCTTCCTTGTGATCTGCGGTCGTCTGGGTCCGCACCATGCGCTCGGCCTCATGGTCGCGCGCGGTGGCGAAATCGAACATCAGGGCTTCGTCGAGATTGTCCTTCATGTAGCGGATCGCGATCGTCGGGCCTTCGGCGATCGATTTCGCGAGCGCGAAGGCTTCTTCCTGCAGCCTGTTGTCCGGCACCACGCGGTTGACGAGGCCGATGGTTTCGCAGCGGTCGGCCTCGACGCGTTCGCAGGTGAACATCAGCTCGCGCGCCCGCGACGTGCCCACCAGCCGCGTCAGCAGCCAGGCGATGCCGTAATCGCCGCTGAGGCCGACCTTGAGGTAGCCGGTGGACAGGAACGCCGATTTCGCGGCGATGCGCATGTCGCAGGCCATCGCCAGCGCCAGGCCGGCGCCGACGGCGGGGCCGGGCAGGGCGGCGATGGTCGGCTTGCGCACCGCGACCAGTGCGCCGGTCAGGAGACGCTGCCGCTCCTGCAGGTCGGCGACCCGTTCGTCATGGGACATCGCGAGCTTGGCCTTGTCGCGGTTGGCGCCCATGCCCTTGACGTTGCCGCCGGCGCAGAAGGCCGTTCCGGCACCGGTCAGCAGCAGCACGCCGACATCGCGATTCTCCCCGCAAACCTTGATCATGTTGCGCAGGGCCGGCGTGAGGTGATCCGACAGCGCGTTGCGCGCCTCGGGGCGGTTCAGCGTGATGACGGCGACGCGGTCGCGGATCACGCAGAGCAGTTCTTCGGTACCGGTGTCGATTTTCGTCTCGGTCATGGTTCCCCCTTCGTGATATTTCCGACGTCATTCCGGGCGCATCGAAGATGCGAACCCGGAATCTCGGGATTTCGGGTTCGATGCTTCGCATCGCCTCGGAATGACGGTTACCTCAAAACTTCTCAACCCACGGCCTCAGCTCTTGCTCCCACGTCCAGGCGCTGCGCGGCTGCTGCAGCACGTTCCAGTAGCTCAGCGCGATCGCGTCCGGGTCGAGCATCGAGTCGGGCCTGTCCGCGGGCTCGGTGCGGACAGCACTGCGAATCCCGCCGTCGATGACGAAATGCGCGACATGAATTCCTTGTGGCGACAATTCACGCGCCATGCTCTGCGCCAGCCCGCGCAGCGCGAACTTGCCCATCGCGAACGGCGCCGATTGCGCATAGCCCTTGACGCTGGCGGAGGCCCCGGTGAACAGGATCGCGCCGCGCTTGTTGGGCAGCATGCGCTGCGCCGCCTGCTGCGCCACCAGGAAGCCGCCAAAGGCCGAGACGGCGATCGCGTTGGCGACCTCGGCCGGAACGAGATCGATGAACGGGCCGCGCGCCCGGCCGCTGGCGTTGTAGACCACGATATCGGGCGTGCCGATCTCGCGCTCGACCAGGCCGAACAGTCGCTCGACCTCGTCGGCCGAGGTGGCGTCGCAGGCAAACGCCTTGGCGCCGGTCTCGGTGCAAAGCGCGCCCAGCTTTTCGATCTTGCGCGCGGCGAGCGCGACCTTGATGCCTTGGCGCGCCAACAGCCGCGCCAGCGATGCGCTCAACCCCTCGCCGACGCCGACGATCAGGGCAATCTTGTAGTTTGGCAAATCCATGGGCGAGGTCCTCGAATGATGGGTCTTGGTATCTAGGAACCCGATTCCATCAGACAATCGTCCGCCATGGGGAGGCCCACCAATTATCGCTGTTGACGGCACGTCGGCCTGCGTTATCGGTACTTGATCAACATCGGGCGGAACGGACAAGGGCAAAAAGATGCAGCCACGCATGCAGGATCGCGCGACAATCCCGGCAGACCAACCCGGCCTGCTCGCGCCTGACACGACCGGCATGAATTTCTACCGGGCCGATCCTGCACTGACCGATCTGCTGCGGCTGCACCTGCCGGAGGCGCTGTTCCAGCATATCGAGCCGCATCTCGACCGTCTCGGCGGGCTGGCCGGCGGCTATCTCGACGAATGTGCGCGGCTCGCCGACCGTCATACGCCGGTGCTGCACCAGCGCGACAAGTTCGGACACGATGCGCAATATATCGAATACCACCCGGCCTACCGCGAACTGGAAAATGCCGCGTTTGGCGAATTCGGCATCCATGCGCTGTCGATCCGCAAGGGCATCATGGGCTGGCCCGACAAATATCCTGTCGTTGCCAAGCACGCCTTCACCTTCCTGTTCAACCAGGCCGAGTTCGGCATGGGCTGTCCGATCAACGTCACCGACGGCTGCGCAAAACTGCTCAACAATTTCGGCAGCGAGGCGCTGAAAGCAAAATATCTCGACGGCCTGACCCAGACCGACATGAGCAAGCTGACCCAGGGCGGCCAGTTCATGACCGAGAAGGAGGGCGGCTCCGACGTCGGCACGCTGACGACGCGGGCCGTGCAGGAGGGCGACCACTGGCGGCTCTATGGCGAGAAATGGTTCTGCTCCAACGCCGACGCCAGGGTCGTGATGCTGCTGGCGCGGCCCGAGGGCGCCGGGCCGGGTACGCGCGGCGTCGGTCTGTTCCTGATGCCGCGTTTTCTCGACGACGGTTCGCAGAACCACTACCGGATCGTGCGGCTGAAGGACAAGCTCGGCACCCGTTCGATGGCTTCGGGCGAGATCAAGCTGGAAGGCGCGATCGCCTATGCCGTCGGCAAGCTCGACCGCGGCTTTGTCCAGATGGCCGAGATGGTCAACTCGTCGCGGCTGTCCAACGGCGTCAAATCCACCGCGCTGATGCGGCGGGCGCACCATGATGCGATGACGGTGGCGAGCCATCGCGTGGTGTTCGGCCGCCGCATCGTCGATCTGCCGCTGGCGCGGCGGCAGTTGATGAAGATCATGCTGCCGACCGAGCAGGCGCTGTCGATGAGCTTTCTCACCGCGGACGCGCTCGACCGCGCCGAGGCCGGCAGCCAGGACGCGGCGGCGCTGCTACGCATCCTGACGCCGACCCTGAAATTCCGGGCGACGCGCGATGCCCGCAAGGTCTGCGGCGACGCGCTCGAGATGCGCGGCGGCATCGGCTACATCGAGGAATTCGCCACCGCCCGCCTGCTGCGCGATGCCCATCTCGGCTCGATCTGGGAAGGCACCGGCAACATCGTTGCGATCGATGCGCTGACGCGCGCCGTCGGCCGTCACGGCGCCGACGCGGCGCTGGCAGCCGATCTCCACGCCCGTCTCGACGACAGCGCCAATGTACCGCAGGCCTGGCGCAGCCGCCTGCGTGAACTGGCGGACCGCGCCGTCGGCTTCGCCCGCGAGGTGGCCAGCCGAAGCGACAATGAGGGCGATGCGCGGCGCGCCACCAGCCTGCTGTATCATGTCGCCAGCGCGGTGGCGCTCACCTGGGAGGGCGGACGTATTCACGAGATGCGCGGCGATGCCAGGCGGCTGTTGCTGTCACGCATGGTGATCGACCATCGCGTCTTGCCAAGCGATCCGTTCCGGCTCGCCGAAACAGCCACTCAACGCAAGATCACGGACCATCTGCTTGGCGAACGTAGCGCCGGGATGGCCGAGGTTGGCGAATTGCTGACGTCGGCTTAGGCTTGCCGCTCCCTCCGGAGAGGTGAAAAAGATCCGCGACATAAAAAACAGAGAGGGACACCCGATGAAAGCCGCCGTTCTGCATGAAGTCAACAAGCCGCTGGTGATCGAGGATGTCAGCGTGCCGAACCCCGGACCGCGCGAAGTCCTGATCCGCACCCGCGTCGCCGGCCTTTGCCACTCCGACCTGCACTTCATGGAAGGGCTTTACCCGCATCCACTGCCCGCCGTGCTCGGCCATGAATCCGCCGGCGTGGTCGAAAAGGTCGGCTCCGACGTCACCTATGTAAAACCCGGCGATCATGTCGTGACGTGCCTGTCGGTGTTCTGCGGTACCTGCGACAATTGCACCACCGGCCGCACGGTGCTCTGCACCGATACGACGGTGAAGATGTTGCCCGGCCAATCCAACCGGCTGTCGTGGGCGCGTTCGGAAAAGCTCCACCAGTTCCTGAACCTCTCGTCATTCGCCGAACAGATGCTGGTGCACGAAAACGCCATCGTCAAAATTCGCAAGGACATGCCGCTGGAGCTGGCAGCCTTGATCGGCTGCGGAGTCATCACCGGCTATGGGGCGGTGGTGAATACCGCCAAGGTGCAGGCCGGCGAGACCGTGGCGGTGATCGGCTGCGGCGGCGTCGGCATGGCGGCGATCAACGGTGCTGCGATCGCCGGCGCCGGCCGCATCATCGCCATCGACACCAACCCGGCAAAGCTGCAACTCGCCACCAAGCTCGGGGCCACCGACATCGTCGATCCCGCGCGGGGCGACGTGGTGCAGCAGGTGCGCGAACTCACCGGCGGCGGGGTGCACCATTCCTTCGAGGTGCTGGGCCGCAAGGACACCGCGGAACAGTCATTCGCCATGCTGGCGCCGGGCGGCACCGCCACCATCGTCGGCATGATCCCGTTCGGCCAGAAGATCGAACTGCACGGTTTCGACTTCCTGCGCGAGCGTAAGATCCAGGGCTCGTCAATGGGCTCCAACCATTTCCGCGTCGACATGCCCCGCCTCGTCGAGTTCTACATGCGCGGCAAGCTGCACCTGGAGGACTGGATCTCGGCCAAGCTGAAACTGTCGGAGATCAACGAGGGCTTTGCCAACATGAAGGCCGGCAAGACGCTGCGCAGCGTGATCGTGTTTGATAGCTGAGTGGTTTTGCGAGAAGCGAGCAAGGAACTTGGTCATGCCCGGGCTCGACTCGGGCATCCACGTGTGGGCCCGCAATGAAGGACGTGGATGGCTGGGACGAGCCCGGCCATGACGAGCTATTTGGGGAGCTTTGGGTCAACGCGACCGATGACAGCTAGTCGTCGAACATCGGCGGCGGCTTGAAGCCGCCGAATTCACGCTCGATCAGTTCGGCCAGCTTCAACGTCGTGCGGTCCTCCAGCCAGGGGCCGACGATCTGCACGCCGACCGGCAGTCCGTCCGGCGCAAAGCCGGTCGGGATCGCCGTCGATGGCAGGCCGGGAAGGGTGGCGATGCCGGGCCAGACGAGCTGGTCGGGATAGACATGGTCTTCGCCGTCGATCTTGATCCGCCGTTGCTCCTGGTCGTCAGAATGATCGTGCGGATAGGCCGGCGTCGGCATGATCGGGCAGATCACGGCGTCGAAGGTCTTGAACAGCTCACGCCACTGCGCCCGCAATCGCCCGCGGGCTGCGTCGTCCATCAGCCAGTCACGGTGGCTCTGCGCAATGCCGCGGAGGCGTTCGGCGGCAAGGCTTGTCGCGTTCGCCGGCAAGGTCGCCGCCGCGGCCTTGGCGCCGGCATAGACGTCCGGCGGAAAAGATGCGGCAAGGAACGACATCAGCATGCGCAAATAGAGTCGGGAGGTCTCGGCAAAATTCGGCAGCAGCGGGCTGTGGCGCTCGACCGTGACACCCGCCTTGACCAGATTGGTCGAAAGCGTTCCGATCGTACCGCGTACGACTTTGTCGGTCGGCATCAGCGGATCGGTATCGATGACCAGCACGCGGAAGTCTTTCAGTCCCGTGTGACGCGGCGGCGGCAGCGCCAGCCGATAGGCCTTGCCGGCTTCCAGCGGATCAGGGCCCGCGATGGTATCGAGCAACAGCGAGAGGTCGGCGGCGCAGCGCGCCATCGGCCCGACCACCGCAAGGTCGCGGTCGAGAGGCAGCGGCGGCAACGGCGGCGGCGTATGGCCGCGCCCAGGCACCAGCGCAAACGTCGGCTTGTGCGCATAGACGCCGCAATGAAACGCCGGCACGCGCAGCGATCCGCCGATATCGGAGCCGAGCGACAACGGGCCATAACCCGCCGCCAACGCCGCCGAGGAGCCGCCGGACGAGCCGCCCGGCGTTCGGCCCAGATCGAACGGGTTGTTGGTGGTGCCGTAGATCTCGTTGTAGCTCTGCCAGTCGCCGAGCCCGAGCGGAACGTTGGTCTTGCCGAGGACGACGCCGCCGGCGTCCTTGACGCGGGTGATCGCCAGCGCGTCCTCGGCCGCGATGAAATCCTTCTGTGCCGGGAAGCCCCAGGTCGTCGGCAGGCCCGCGACGTTGTAGGATTCCTTGACGGTGACGGGAATGCCGAGCAGCGGCTTCGCTACACCGCGCGCGCGTTCGGCATCGGCGGCGCGGGCAGCGGCGAGGCCGCGCTCGAAATCGCGAACACAGATGGCATTGATCTTCGCGTCATGCCGCTCGATCCGCGCGATGGCGTCTTCCGCCAGTTCCACGGCCGAAACCTGTTTGGCAGCGAGGGCTGCCGACACTTCGACGGCGGTCTTGAAGCTCCATTGCGACTTGGCCAAAGGCTGCTCCCGCTCCGGTTGTTCGATGCGGAAGCGATGATGCTCAGTTTACGGCGGCGCCGCAAGAGCAATGGCTGTACGGCGGCAGTCCCGCTGCGCCGGGTGAAACGCCCGCTCCTCGGATCAGGCCCGCGGTTCCGATTCTGCCATCACGACCTACGCCCCGCCGATCAATATCCCGACCGCCAGCACGATACCGCCGCCGAGCACGATCTGGAACGCCGCCTGCAGGAACGGCGTATCCATGTATCGCGCCCGGATGTAGGCGATCGCCCAGAGTTCGAAGAACACCACGGCGCAGGCGATTACGGTTGCGATCCAGAACGCGTTGGCCCAGCGATCCGGCACCAGGAAGGGGAGGGTGTGGCCGAGGCCGCCAAGCGCGGTCATGATCCCGCTGGCGGCGCCGCGCAGCCAGGGCGAACCTCGCCCCGTCAGCGAGCCGTCGTCGGAAAGCGCCTCCGCAAAGCCCATGCTGATGCCGGCGCCGATCGAGGCGGCGAGGCCGACCAGAAATGTCGGCCAGTTCTGATGCGTGGCAAAGGCCGCCGCGAACAGTGGCGCCAGCGTCGAGACCGAACCGTCCATCAGCCCCGCGAGCCCGGGCTGCACGTATTGCAGCACGAACATGCGCCGCCGCGTCTTGTCCTCCTCGGCGCGAACGTCAGGCGAGAGGATCTCGCCGGTCAGCTTGACCGCGAGTTGTTCGTGGTGCTTCTCCTCGTCGGCGAGGTCGCCGAGCAGCCGGCGGACGCCGACATCCTCAGCCTGTTCGCTGGCCTTCGCATAGAAGCGCTCGGCTTCCAGCTCCATCGTCTCGACTTCCTTCCGGATGGTGTCGAGCGACAGGTTCTTGGTCAGCCAGATCGGACGGCGCTTCAGAAAGCCCTTGACGTCTTCGCGACGGATCGGCGGCAGATGCGGACCAAACCGCTGCTCGTAGAGTTCGAGCAGGCGGTGCCGGTGGCCGCGTTCCTCCTCGGCCATCTCCTCGAACACCTTTGCCGTGTCCGGATAACGTTCGGCGAGGTCTTCCGCAAAGGTCATGTAGATACGGCTATCCTCCTCCTCGGAGGAGATTGCAACGGCCAGCACTTCGCGTTCGGTCAGGTCGGCGAAATTCTTCACGGGTGACGCCTCTTTTTATTGGAGCTACTTCGCGTCTTGCGCGTCCTGCAGGAACCGCACCAGAAGACGGCTCACCTCGGCCGGCTGCTCCTGCTGCACCCAGTGGCCGGCGCCATCGACGAGATGGCAGCCGATCATGTTGGTGCAGGCTTTGGATTGCATCGCTTCATAGACGCCGGGGCGCTGATAGGTGCCCCAGTCCTGCTTGCCGGAGATGAAGGCGGAAGGAATGTCGATGGTGCGGCCGGACCAGGTCTGCAATTCCGGCACGAACGCGCCCGAAGTGCCGCAGCGATACCATTGCAGGCCGCCCTGAAAGCCGTTGCGCTCGTATTCGGCGGCGTAGAAGGCGAGTTCACTGTCGGGTAGCCAGGTGTTGGCGGCGATCTCCGCGGCCGACGGCATTTCCTCGGCAACGGTGGTGGCCATGTCCCTGGCGAGGTCCATGACGTAATAGGTCGGCAGTTTGGCGATTTCGCCGGCGGTCCATGACTTCAGCGGATAAGGTTGGTTGGCTTTCCAGTCCGCGCTCTTGTGATGGTAGTAGGCGCGCAGGAAATCATGCACCCCCTGCGGCGCGCGATGCATGTCGGCATTGGCCTCGCGTGTCGAGTAGTACCATTGGTAATGCTTTCGCGGACGCGAGAGCGCCGCGAGATCGCGATGGATCGGATCCTCGCCACGCCGGGCCGGTTCATTCACGGTGTTGAACGGCAGCGACGGCGGCCCGCCGAACGGCGCGCTCATCATCACGACCGAGCGAAACACGTCGGGCCGGATCAGCGCACACCAGGCCGCGACCGACGAGCCGAAATCATGGCCGATGACGGCATCGACACTGCGATAGCCGAACGCGGACACCAGCCCGAGCGCGTCGCGAACGAGATTGGTCAGGCGGAACGAAGCAAGGTCGCCGTCATAGTCGGGATCCCACCCGATGGTGCGGCCATAGCCGCGCTGGTCCGGCGCGATCACGTGATAGCCAGCTTCGGCGAGAGCAGGCATCACCTTGCGCCACGAAAACGCGAGTTCGGGAAAGCCGTGCAGCAACAGCAGGCAGGGCCGGCCGGGCGTCTCGAAGCCGGCCTCCAGCACGTGCATCGAGAGACCGTTGATGTTGTCGACGGTGCGCGAGCAGATGGCGGCGGGCAGCGGGATGTCGGGGAGGGTGGGCATGATATGTCCTCGTCATGGCCGGGCTCGTCCCGGCCATCCACGTCTTTCTTCCGCGACTGTAAAGACGTGGATGCCCGGGACAAGCCCGGGCATGACGAAAGTGGCGTTGGCAACAGTCCTGCCGCAACGGAAATATCAGCGCGCTAGACCTTCGCCGCCGCTTTCGGCCAGTAGCGGTCGCGCAAATGCCGCTTTACCAGTTTCCCGGTCGGCGTGCGCGGCAATTCGGCTTCGAAGTCGATGCTCTTCGGGCATTTGATCGGCGACAGATGTTTTCGGCAGAACAGGATAAGTTCGGCTTCGAGTTCCTTGCCGGCCTTTGCCATATCGTGCGGCTGCACCACGGCCTTGACCTCTTCGCCCATTTCCTCGTTCGGCACGCCGAACACCGCGACGTCGGAAACGGCGGGGTGGGTGATCAGGACGTCCTCGGTCTCCTGCGGATAGATATTCACGCCGCCGGAGATGATCATGTAGCTCTTGCGGTCGGTGAGATAGAGGAAGCCTTCGGCATCGAGATAGCCGACGTCGCCGAGCGTCGACCAGCCCTTTTCGTTGTAAGCTTTCTTCGTCTTCTCGGGATCGTTGTGATAGGTGAACGCCGGCGCATCGGCGAAATAGACCGTGCCGATCTCGCCTGTCGGCCGCTCCTCGTCGTTCTCGTCCAGGATCTTCACCTTGCCGACCACGGCGCGGCCGACGGTGCCGCGATGGGTCAGCCATTGCTGCGAGGTCGAGACCGTGACGCCGTTGCCTTCGGAGCCGGCGTAATACTCGATCAGGATCGGCCCCCACCATTCGATCATCTTCGCTTTCACGTCGACCGGGCAGGGCGCCGCGGCGTGAATCGCGCCTTTCAGCGTCGAGACGTCGTAGCGCTTGCGGACCTCGTCCGGCAGCTTCAGCATGCGCACGAACATGGTCGGCACCAGTTGCGACTGCGTGACGTGGTACTTCTCGACCAGCTTCAGGAATTCCTCGGCGTCGAAATACTCCATGATGACAGAGGTGCCGCCGAGCACGATCGCCATCATGTTGAAGCGCAACGGGGCGGCGTGATAGAGCGGCGCCGGCGACAGATAGATGCTGTCGGACGACATGCCGCACATGTCGGCGCACAGGATCTTGAGAAAAGCATTCGGCTCGTCGATCGGTTTGCCCTCAAAATCCTTCTTGATGCCCTTTGGCCGTCCGGTGGTGCCGGACGAGTACAGCATGTCGTAGCCGGCCACTTCATCTGCAATCGGCATCGCCGGCTGCTCGCCCGCTTCCTTGTCATAGGACCGGAAGCCGGGCTCGGGCTCATCCATCATGTAGAGCAGCGGGCCGCCGACCTGGCCGACCAGGCCGCGCACCTGTTCGGCGCATTTCGGCGTCGTGATGAAGACTTTTGCGCCGCAATCCCTGACGATGTAGGCGATCTCGTCCTGGGTGAGATAGCGGCTGATCGCCGTGTAGTAGAGGCCCGCGCGCTGCGCCGCCCAGCAGATCTCCATGAAGGCGAGGCGGTTTTCCATCAACAGCGCGATGTGGTCGCCGGCCTTCAGGCCGAGCGATCGAAACAGCTGTGCGCCCTGGTTGGAAAGCTCGTCGAGCTCCCGATAGGTGATCGCCTTGCCGGTGCCGGCCATCTGGTAGGCGATCTTGTTCGGATAGGTCCGGGCGTGGATGGACGGGTGGGTCATGGGTGTTTCCTGGCATTTCAACGTGGTCGTCCCGGCCTTGAGCCGGGACCCATAACCACCGAATTTTATTGTATTGGCCGGATGGGGCTCCAGCGTGACCTAACCACTGGCATCTGTGGTTATGGGTCCCGGCTCAAGGCCGGGAAGACAGCGTTTGTGTGGCTGCAGATGAAGCTTGTTCCGAAACTTACAGCCGCTCGACGATCGTCACGTTGGCCATGCCGCCGCCTTCGCACATGGTCTGCAGGCCGTAGCGCTTGTTGTTCTGCTTCAGCGCATTGACCAGCGTGGTCATCAGCTTGGTGCCGGAGCCGCCGAGCGGATGGCCGAGCGCGATCGCGCCGCCATTGACGTTGAGCCGCTCCGGATCGGCGCCGGTGGTCTGCAGCCATGCCACCGGCACGGCGGCGAAGGCCTCGTTGACCTCGAACAGATCGATATCGTCGATCTTCATGCCGGCCTTTTCCAGCGCCCGCCTGGTGGCGTGCAGCGGGGCGTCCAGCATGATCACGGGATCGCCGCCCATCATGGTCATGTGGTGGATCCGGGCCAGCGGCTTGACGCCGAGCTGCTTCAGGCCCTTTTCATTGACCACCATGACGCCGGAGGCGCCGTCGCAGATCTGGCTGGCGCTGGCGGCGGTGTGCTTGCCGTTCTCGGCGATCAGCTTGACGCCCTTGATGCCGGCGAGGCTGGCGTCGAAGCGGATGCCTTCGTCGATATGGTGGGTGTCGGTCGAGTTGTCGGCACGGGTGATCTGCAGCGGAACGATCTCGTCTTTGAACTTGCCGGCCTGCGTGGCGGCAATCGCGCGCTGGTGGCTGTTGTAGGAATATTCGTCCAGCTGGTCCTTCGAGAGGCCGTACTTGTCGGCCATCATCTCGGCGCCGGTGAACTGGCTGAACACGATGTTCGGATATTTCTTCTCGAGGCCGGGACTTTTGTAATGGCCGAACCCGTTCTTGGCCGGCAGCGACGAGGCGAGGCCCATCGGCACGCGCGTCATCGATTCCACGCCGGCGGCGATCACGACGTCCATCGCGCCAGACATCACCGCCTGCGCCGCGAAGTGCAGCGCCTGTTGCGACGAGCCGCACTGACGGTCGACGGACGTGGCGGGCACGCTCTCGGGAAGTTTCGAGGCCATGACCGCGTTGCGGGCGATGTTGTTGGACTGCTCGCCGGCCTGCATGACGCAGCCCATGATCACGTCCTCGACCTGCGCGGGATCGACCTTGGTGCGGTCGACCAGCGAGTCCAGCACGGAGGCCGCGAGATCGGCCGGATGCCAGCCTGCCAGACGTCCTCCCTTGCGGCCGCCCGCGGTGCGTGCAGCGGCGACGATATAGGCCTCGGCCATGTCTGTTCTCCCTGAATGTTTGTTGGTGGGTTTTGGAAAGTTGGACCGGATTTAAGGGGCATGGCAGGATTTAGTCAATCAATCAATTAACTCTTGAGTGCAGCCGCGGCATGCGCTTATGTGCGCCCCGGATTTCCGCCAGCCAGGGATTGGTCACCTTTGAATACCGGCGCAACGAGCAGGCTAACCGGCGGCAGGAACAGCACGGCCGAAAAACTGCTTGTCGCGGCGAGCGAACTGATGATCGAGCGCGCCGCGATCGAAGTGTCGCTGTCGGACATCGCCCAGAAGTCGGGCGTCAACGCCGCGTTGGTGAAATACCATTTCGGCAACAAGGACGGGCTGCTGCTGGCGCTGTTGGCGCGCGACGCCGCGACCGAAGTATCGCAGCTCGAATACCTGATCAGCCAGCCGATCTCGCCGACGGCAAAACTGCGCCTGCATATTGGCGGCATCATCCGCGCCTATCACCAGTTCCCCTACATGAACCGGCTGATCCACTATCTGCTGCACGAGAGCAGCGCGGAGGCCGCCGACGAGGTGTCGAAATTCTTCGTCGCGCCGCTGCTGGACTTCCATCGCCGGCTGCTCGACGAGGGCGTCAAGGCGGGCGAGTTTCGCGAGATCGATCCGGTGCTGTTCTACACCAGCCTGATCGGCGCCTGCGATCACCTGTTTTTCGGCCGCCACGCGATGTCGCGGGCGACCGGGGTCGGGCCGGTCACCGACGAAGTCTGCCGCGAATACATCAAACATATGGAAGCGCTGATCTGCGGCGGGATGTTGAATGGGCGAGTAGCGAATAGCGAATAGCGAGTGGCCTCTATTCGCCACTCGCCATAAGAAACTCTAGAGGAAGGAAAGGGAAGTACCATGCAGTTGCAAGACGTAGCCGTTCTCATCACCGGCGGAGGCTCCGGCCTCGGTGCCGCCACCGCCCGCGCCATGGCCGCCAAGGGCGCCAAGATCGGCGTCATCGACCAGAACAAGGAAAATGCCGAAAAGGTCGCCGCCGAAGTAAAGGGCATTGCCCTGCACGCCGACGTCACCGACGAAGAGGCGATCAAGGCGGCGATCGCCAAGGCGGAAGCCGCGCACGGTATCGCACGCGTGCTGATGAATTGCGCCGGCATCGGCGGCTCGCAGCGCACGGTCGGCAAGGATGGCGTCTATCCGCTGGCGAAATTCGTTCGCATCGTCAACGTCAACCTGATCGGCAGTTTCAACGTGTTGCGCCTGTTCGCCGAACGCCTGGCCACCGCTGCTCCGATCGGCGAAGAGCGCGGCGTTGCGATCAACACCGCCAGCGTCGCGGCCTATGAGGGCCAGATCGGCCAGATCGCTTATTCGGCCTCGAAGGGCGGCATCGTCGGCATGACACTGCCGGCCGCGCGCGACCTCGCCAGCCTCAAGATCCGCGTCAACACCATCGCGCCCGGCCTTTTCCTGACCCCGCTGCTGATGGGCCTGAACGAAGAGGCGCGCAAGAGCCTCGGCGCCCAGGTGCCACACCCGGCCCGCCTCGGCGACGCTTCCGAGTATGGCAACCTCGCGGTCCACATCGTCGAGAACCCGATGCTGAACGGCGAAACCATCCGCCTCGACGGCGCCATCCGCATGGCCCCGCGGTAGTTGACGCTCATCACCAGCGTCGTCCCCGCGAAAGCGGGGACCCATACGCCGTGCCGTCTTTGTTGCAGAAGGTCTCTGCCGCCGTGCCACAATAATACGGCACGGCGTATGGGTCCCGGGCTCAAGGCCGGGACGACGATGGATGGGAGTACGTCGTGACTCAACCGCTACTCATCGAACACAATGACGGCGTCGATTGGGTCACGCTCAATCGGCCCGACAGCCTCAACGCGCTCGATCCGTCGCTGATCGACGCGCTCAATACCTATTTCGAAAGCCTGCAGCGCAACCGCTCCACCCGTGTCGTGGTGCTGAAGGGCGCAGGCGTCTCGTTCTGCGCCGGGCTCGACCTCAAGCATGCGATGAAGCGCCGCGCCGGCCAGCAGGAGCCGCCGGGAGTCACCGAGTCGCTCGACTCGCAGCGCCGCATTGCCGACATCGTCATGCTGATGCGGCGCTGCCCGCAGCCGATCATCGCGCTGGTGCAGGGCGCGGCGGCCGGCGGCGGCTTTGCGCTGGCGCTCGCCGCCGACATCCGCATCGCCACAAAATCGGCTCGGATGAACTGCGCCTTCATCAAGCTCGGCCTCGGCGGCTGCGATATCGGCACCTCTTATTTCCTGCCGCGCCTGGTTGGCGTCTCTGTTGCGTCCGAGTTGATCCTTACCGGCCGTTTCATCGGCGCCGAGCGTGCGCTCGCCGTCGGGCTCGTCTCGGAAGTGGTTGAGGAAGGTGGGCTGGAGGCGGCAGCCGAGCCTTACGTCGATGCGATGATGACGGCGTCGCCGGTCGGCTTGAGGCTGTCCAAGGAATGCCTGAACATGAGCGTCGATGCCGGCTCGATCGAGGCCGTGATCGCGATGGAAGACCGCAATCAGGTGTTGTGCAGCCGCTCGGAAGAATTCAGCGAAGGCATCAGGGCCTTCCTTGAAAAGCGAAAGCCTGTCTATATCAAGCGCTAGACCAACGAGAACGAAAGATCCGTGAAGGATTGAATTCCGGGAGACGCAATATGAACGGGAGTGCAGCCGCCGTACTGACAAAGCCGGCCTTTCGCAAGATCGAATGGCTGGCGCGCGACATCGCGGTCGAGCGTCGCCCCGATGGCGTCATCGTTTTGAAGTCGCGCATTCCGCTGCAGCCCTATGAGAGGCATATTCCGGCGTCGCTGGCGAAATGGGCAAAGGAAGCGCCCGAGCGCATCTGGCTGGCGCAACGCGGCGGTCCTGACCGGCAATGGCGAAAAGTTACCTACGGCGAAGCCAAGCGCACCGTCGATGGGCTGACGCAGGGACTGCTCAATCTCGGCATCGCCGAGGGCCGTCCCGTTACGATTCTATCGGGCAATTCCATCGAGCACGCGCTGATGACCCAGGCGGCGATGCAGGCGCGCCTGCCGGCCGCGCCGGTGTCGCCGGCCTATTCGCTGATGAGCCAGGATCACCTCAAGCTCAAATATCTGTTCAATCTGGTGAAGCCCGCCGTCGTCATGGTGCAGGACGGGCCGACGTTTGAGAAAGCGTTGAAGGCGCTCGATCTCACTGGCGTCACCGTGGTGCACGTGGCTCGGCCTTGCGAAGGCATCGAAAGCATCTCCTTTGCCGATCTGACGGCGACGCCGGTGACGAACGCGGTCGAGGAGTCGATCGCGAAGATCGCGCCCCAGACCGTCGGCAAGCTGCTGTTCACGTCCGGCTCGACCGGCATGCCTAAAGCCGTCATCAACACGCAGGAGATGATGTGCGCCAATGCGGCGATGATGATGCAGGTGCGCCCGCGCGGCGCCGACGCGCCGGTCTCGACCGTGCTGGACTGGATGCCGTGGAACCACACGATGGGCGGCAATGCCGCTTTCCATCCGATCCTGGTCGATGGCGGCACGCTCTATATCGACGACGGCCGGCCGATGCCGGGCCAGCTCGATGAGACCATCCGCAATCTACGCGAAGTGTCGCCGACCTACTACGCCAACGTGCCCGCCGGTTACGCGGCGCTGGCGGCGGCGATGGAGAAGGACGACGCGCTGTGCCGCAGCTTCTTCAAGAACCTCACCGTCATGGCCTATGGCGGCGCGCGGCTGCCGGACGATCTCTACGACCGCATGCAGGCGCTGGCGGTGAAGACCACCGGCGAGCGCATCGTGTTCTACACCGGCTGGGGTTCGACCGAGACCGCGCCGACCTCGACCGGGACATACTGGGACACCGAGCGCGTCGGCCTGATCGGCCTGCCGTTCCCCGGCGTCGAACTGAAACTGGTCCCGTGCGGCTCGAAGTACGAACTGCGCCTGCGCGGCGTCAACGTCACGCCCGGCTATTTCGGCCAGCCTGACTTGACGAAGAAGATGTTCGACGAGGAAGGTTTTTACTGTATCGGCGACGCCGGGATATTCGTCGACGACAACGATCCGCTGCAGGGCATCATCTTCGCCGGGCGCGTGGTCGAGGATTTCAAGCTGACCACCGGCACCTTCGTCCATGTCGGCTCGCTGCGCACCGATGCCATCGCCGCCGCCACGCCCGTGGTGCATGATGCGCTGGTGGCCGGTCAGGACCGCGCGTTCATCGGGCTGCTGACCTGGCCCAATCTGCATGCCTGCCGGCAGATGGTAGGCAATCCCGATGCGACGTTCGAGGATGTCATCAAGCATCCCGCTGTGATCGCCTGCTTCAAGCGCGGACTGGAAGCGCACAACGCGTCCGCCACCGGCAGCAGCATGCGGATTGCGCGCGCCATGCTGATGGCCGAGCCGCCGTCGATCGACGGCAACGAACTCACCGACAAGGGCTACATCAACCAGCGCGCCGGCCTGGAACGCCGCGCCGCGCTGCTGGAAAAGCTCTACGCCGACAAGCCGGGAGAGGACGTGATCGTTTTGGATTGAACGTCATTCCGGCGCGCGTAGCGCGAACCCGGAATCCAGAGGTTTTCATCTCGAGGTTCCGGGTTCGATGCTGCGCATCGCCCCGGAACGACGGTGAATAAACAACGCGAATGCAACTGAGGTAACACGCCATGAACTTCGACTTCTCCGACGACCAGAAACAGATGCGCGACGCGGCGAGGAAGTTTCTCACCGAAAAGTGCCCGCCGAAGGCCGTGCGCGAAGTGCTCGACGGCAAGGCGACCTATGACAAGGCGCTGTGGCAGGGCCTGGCCGAGATGGGCTTTCTCGGCGTTGCGATCCCCGAAGAGTTCGGCGGCGCGGGCGCCGGCCATCTGGAGCTTTGCGTGATCGCCGAGGAAATGGGCCGCGCCAATGCGCCGGTGCCGTTCTCCTCCACCGTCTATCTCGCCGCCGAGGCGCTGCTGCTGGCCGGCTCCGACGCGCAGAAGCAGAAATGGCTGCCGAAGATCGCCAGCGGCGAGGCGATCGGCACGCTGGCGCTGTTCGAAGGCAAGGGCAACCCGTCGCCGAAGGCGATCAAGCTGCAGGCCTCCGGCGGCACGCTGTCTGGCGTGAAGAAGCCGGTGCCGGATGGCGCGATCGCCGATTTCGCCGTGGTCGCCGCGCGTACCGGCTCTACCGGCCGCGATGCCGACATCTCGCTGTTCCTGGTCGATCTCAAGGCCGGTGGCGTCGAAGCCAAGGCGCTGACCAATGTCGATCCGACGAGGGGACAGGCTGAACTCACCTTCAAAAACGCCAAGGCCGAGCCGCTCGGCGCGGCCGGCGAGGGATGGGGCATCCTGACACAGGTGCTCGACCGCGCCGCCGTGCTGCTCGCCTTCGAGCAGGTCGGCGGTTCTGACCGCGCGCTGGAAATGGGCCGTGACTATGCGCTGGACCGTATCGCGTTCGGCCGGCCGATCGGCTCGTTCCAGGCCGTAAAACACATCCTCGCCGACATGTATGTCTCGGCGACGCTGGCGCGTTCGAACTGCTATTACGGCGCCTGGGCGCTCTCGACCAACGCGGCGGAACTGCCGGAAGCCGCCGCCGCCGCGCGCATCAGCGCGACGCAGGCGTTTCAGCACTGCTCCAAGAACAACATCCAGGTCCATGGCGGCATGGGCTTCACCTGGGAGTTCGACTGCCACATGTACTACCGCCGCGCCAACGCCACGGCGCTGACGCTCGGCAGCCTGTCGTACTGGGAAGACCAGTTGATCGACCGCATGCGCAAGAAGAACGCGGCGTAATTTTAGGATCGTCATTCCGGGGCGATGCGAAGCATCGAACCCGGAATCTCGAGATTCCGGTTTCACGCTTCGCGTGCCCCGGAATGACGGACGAGAGGAAAGATCATGAACTTCGATGACACTCCGCAGGAAGCCGCGTTCCGCGCCGAGGCCCGCGCCTGGATCCAGGCCAACGCGCCCAAGCAATATGAGGACGAGCTGCGCAAGGTTTCGCTCGGCCGCGCCGGGCTGAAGAACGCCAACATGCTCGAAGTCGCAAAGGCTTGGCAGAAGAAGAAGGCCGACGCCGGCTGGGCCTGTCTCCATTGGCCGAAAGAATATGGCGGCCGCGGCGCTTCGCCGATCGAGCGCGTGATCTGGCAGCAGGAGGAGGGCCCGTTCGGCCGGCTCTCCGGCATGTTCATCATCGGCCACGGCATGTGCGGGCCGACCATGATGGCGTTCGCCGGCGAGGAGCAGAAGCGCAAATACCTGCCGCCGCTGGCGTCGGGCGAGAAGGTCTGGTGTCAATTGTTCTCCGAACCCGCCGGCGGTTCCGACGTCGCCGGCCTGCGTACCCGCGCGGATAAGAAGGGCGACGACTGGATCATCAACGGGCAAAAGATCTGGACCTCGGGCGCGCATTACTCGGACTACGGAATCCTGCTGACGCGCACCGATCCCACCGTGGCAAAACACAAGGGCCTCACCATGTTCTTCCTGGACATGAAGAGCCCAGGCGTCGAGGTCCGGCCGATCAAGCAGGCCAGCGGACATTCCGACTTCAACGAGGTCTACTTCACGGATGTTGTGATCCCGGATTCGCAGCGGCTCGGCGCGGTCAATGACGGCTGGAACGTGTCGCTGACCACGCTGATGAACGAGCGCATGTCGATCGGCGCCGGCGTCGCCACCGGTTTCCCCGAACTGTTCGAGTTCTGCAACAGCCTGATGCTGGAAGACGGTCCCGCGATCGAGGACCGCAGCGTCCGTTCGCGGCTGGCGAACTACGCGGTGAAAGCCAGTGGCCTGCGCTACACCAGCATGCGCGCGATCTCGGCGCTGTCTAAGGGCGAGCGGCCGGGGCCGGAGAACTCGATCGGCAAGCTGGTCGCGGGATCGATGGTGCAGGAAGTTGCGATGTACGCGCTCGACCTGCAGGGCGCGGCCGGCGTGCTGAGCGGTACCGACGACGCGGAAGTCGCCGGCAAATTCCAGGCCATGCTGCTGCGCGCGCCGGGCACCCGCGTCGAGGGCGGCACCGACGAGATCATGCGCAACATCATCGCCGAGCGCGTGCTCGGTCTGCCCGGTGATATCCGGGTCGACAAGGACGTGCCGTTCAACCAGATCCCGACCAAGGGCCGTGCGTGACCGTCGTTCCGGGGCGCCGCGTAGCGGCGAGCCCGGAACCTCGAGCAAAATAACCTCTGGATTCCGGGTTCGCGCGATGCGCGCCCCGGAATGACAAGCATAGAAGGGAAGCCGCCATGAACTTCGATGATACCCCGCAGGAAGCCGAATTCCGCGCTACCGCCCGCAAATGGATCGAGGCCAACGCGCCGAAGCAATATGAAGCCGAGCTGTCAAAATCCTCGCTCGGCCGCATCCGGCTGGAGAAGGAAGAGATCGTCGATGTCGGAAAAGCCTGGCAGAAGAAGAAGGCCGAGGGCGGCTGGGCCTGTCTGCATTGGCCGAAGGAATATGGCGGCCGCGGCGCCACCCCGATCGAGAAGGTGATCTGGCAGCAGGAAGAGGGCGTCTACGGCAAGCTGACGCAGCCGTTCCAGATCGGCGAGGGCATGTGCGGCCCGACCGTGATGGCGTTCGGCAGCGAGGAACACAAGCGCCACTATCTGCCGAAGCTTGCCTCCGGCGAGCACATCTGGTGCCAGCTATTCTCCGAGCCGGCGGGCGGTTCCGACGTGGCGGGACTTCGGACGCGCGCGGAAAAGCAGGGCGACAACTGGATCGTCAACGGCCAGAAGATCTGGACCTCCGGCGCGCATTATTCCGACTACGGCCTTCTGATCACCCGCACCGATCCCAACGTGCCGAAGCACAAGGGCCTGACGATGTTCTTCCTCGACATGAAGAGCAAGGGCGTCGAGGTGCGGCCGATCAAGCAGGCCAACGGCATGCAGGAATTCAACGAGGTCTATTTCACCGACGTCGTCATCCCGGACAGCCAGCGCCTCGGCGCGGTCGGCGACGGCTGGAACGTGTCGCTGACCACGCTGATGAACGAACGCATGTCGATCGGCGCACGGCTCGCCACGGGTTTTCCCGAGATGTTCGAGTTCTGCTCGAACCTGATGACCGACGACGGGCTGGCAATCGACGATCCTGCCACGCGTTCGAAACTGGCGAGTTGGGCGGTGAAGGCGAGCGGGCTGAAATATACCAGCTATCGCGCCATTTCCTCGCTCTCGAAGGGCGAGCGTCCGGGGCCGGAAAACTCGATCGGCAAGCTGGTCTCCGGCTCGATGCTGCAGGATATCGCAGCCTATGCGATGGACCTGGAGGGCGCGGCCGGCGCGCTCACCGGCGCCGACGAAGAAGTCGCGCGCGGTCAGTTCCAGCAGATGCTGTTGTCCTCGCCCTCGATGCGCATCGCCGGCGGCACTGATGAAATCCTGCGCAACATCATCGCCGAGCGCGTGCTCGGTCTGCCCGGCGACATCCGCGTCGACAAGGACGTGCCGTTCAACAAGATCCCGACCAAGGGGCGGTAGTTTGTCGTCATTCCGGGGCGCCGCGAAGCGGCGAACCCGGAATCCAGAGGTTTTGAGATTCCGGGTTCACGCTTCGCGTGCCCCGGAATGACAGGAAGGGAGAGCATCATGGATGCAAAGACGCCAAAGGCGCGTTACGAGCAGGAAGACCGCATCGGCGTGCTCGAAGAACTGCTGAACGAGCGCTATTCCGTGCGCGCCTTCCTGCCGCAGGAAGTGCCGCGCCAAACCATCGAGCGCATCCTCAAAGTCGCGCAGCGCACAGCGTCATGGTGCAACAGCCAGCCCTGGCAGGTACTGATCGCCAGCGGCGAAGCCAGGGAAACCTTCCGCAAGGTGATCTACGCCGAGGCGGCGTCCGGCGCCAAGGACGATCACGACTTCACGCCGCCGCGCGAATATCTCGGCGTCTATCTGGAGCGCCGCCGAGAGAGCGGCTTCCAGCTCTATAATACGCTCGGCATCGCGCGCGGCGACAAGATGGCTTACGCGAAACAGGCGCTGGAGAACTACAATTTCTTCGGCGCGCCGCACGTCGCCATCATCCATACCGACGAGCCGCTCGGAATCTATGGCGCCGTCGATTGCGGCGCCTATGTCAGTAATTTCATGCTGGCGGCACAGGCGCTGGGTCTCGGCACCATTCCGCAGGCCGCGCTGGCCCGTCATTCCGGGCTGATCCGGCGGCATTTCAAGCTCGCCGACGACCGCAAGGTGGTATGCGGCATCTCGTTCGGCTACGCCGATCATGCGGCGAAGGTGAACAGCTACCGCACCTCGCGGGCGAGCGTCGCGGACACCGTGACCTTCGTGGATTGACGCAGGTTCCCGAGTGCGGAAGCAGGCTTGACCCCGGCATCCCAAGGCGTCAAAGCAGGCCGCCATCTTTTCGATGGATTGCAGGATCATCCCCGACCGGGTCGGGGAGGCGCCCGGCAATGACGAGATGGAAAACGGAAGGCCTCCAATGAAATTTGCACCCGCAAAGTCCTTCATCGCGCTGCTGTTGGCGGCGCCCTTGCTCGCCGGCTGCCTGGAGCGCGGCCAGCCGACCATGGTCGACACCAGCGCCGACGACGACGCGTTCTGCCGCGCCAACAATGTCGCGGTCGGCTCGAACGACTATGTCAACTGCCGCAAGAACCGCGACGTCCAGCGCGGCAACGCCAACGCCCGCGCCGATCGCGCCCAGCGCAACATGGCCGAGCAGATGCTGAACAATCCGGTCCGGCCGTGACGGGGAGGCCAGCGTGAACGAAGACGTCTTCAACACCAGCCTGCGCAAATTCCTGAAGAAGGTCGGCATCACTTCGCAGCGCGAGATCGAAAAGGCCGTGCGCGAGGCGATCGAGTCCGGCAAGCTGAAGGGCAACGAAAAGCTGCCGGCCAAGATGGTGCTCACCATCGATGGGGTCACGCTGTCGCATGAGATCACGGACGATATCGAATTGGGGTGAGTGCTTACCCTCTCCCCTTGTGGGAGAGGGTGGATCAATCGCGCGGAAGCGCGATTGAGACGGGTGAGGGGTTCTCTCCGCGGGCACGCCTCTCACGTCAGCGTTCGCGGAGAGAACCCCTCATCCGGCGCTGCGCGCCACCTTCTCCCACAGGGGGAGAAGGGAAGTATCTCCAAACAAAAACGCGGCAGGTTCCCCGCCGCGCCTGGTCTCTCCGCAAGCAGCGAACCCCTCACTCCTCGTCGTCGCCCTGCTTCTTGCCGCCGATCGTCTTCAGCTTGGCGAACACGGCGTCGACGTTGAGGTCGTCTTCGCTCTTCTCGCTCGGCTCGTATTCCGGCTCCTTCTTGGTGGTCTCGGAGGCCGGCAGCAGCGTGGCGCCGCCATAGGCCGCGGGCACCGGCTTTTCCTTCGCCGCGCGCTGCACCTCGAAGTCGAGTTCGATCTGCGAGCAGAGGCCGAGCGTCACCGGGTCCATCGGGGTCAGTGTCGAGGCGTTCCAGTGGGTGCGGTCGCGCACGCTCGCGATGGTGGTCTTGGTGGTGCCGACCAGGCGCATGATCTGCGCATCCTTCAGCTCGGGGTGGTTGCGCACCAGCCAGAGGATCGCGCTCGGCCGCTCATGGCGGCGCGACACCGGCGTATAGCGCGGCCCCTTCTTCTTGGCGGCCGGCGGCAGCACGACCTTGCTCTCGCCGAGCTTGAGGCGGTAGTTCGGGTCCTTTTCGCCCTTTTCGATCTCGTCGCGGCTCAACTGGCCGGTCGAAATCGGGTCCATGCCCTTGATGCCCTGGGCGGCGTCGCCGTCGGCAATGGCGCGCACTTCGAGCGGGTGCATCTTGGTGAAATCGGCGACCTGGTCGAAGGTCAGCGCAGTATTGTCAACCAGCCACACGGCCGTCGCTTTCGGCATCAGCGGTGCATTGCTCATGGCAAATCTCCTTTGTGCCTCGCCCACCTCTTTTAAGGAGGCGAAGCCTATGGTCATCGGTGATGACGGGAATTGAGGCGCTATATACGCCGTCCCACCCCTTTGGCGCAATGGCCTGCTAAAGTGCCTTGACAGAGCCCGAAAGCAGTCCCAAGTCCTTAGCGAAACTGGCCGTTCCCTGCCCGCCGGCGAGGGGTGATTCGGTCCCGGGATAGCCCTGATGCCAGCCAAACCAGACCTCAGAATCGTGCTTTGTTCTCCCCGTGGCTTCTGCGCCGGGGTGGTCCGGGCCATCGATACCGTCGAACGGGCGCTCGCCATCTATGGCGCCCCCGTCTATGTCCGTCACGAGATCGTGCACAATCGCTACGTGGTGGACAGCCTGAAGACCAAGGGCGCGATTTTCGTCGAGGAACTGGCGGAAATTCCCGACAATACCAACGCGCCGGTGGTGTTCTCGGCCCACGGGGTTCCCAAATCGGTGCCGGCGGATGCCCGCGCCCGCAACTTCTTCTCGCTGGATGCGACCTGCCCGCTGGTTACCAAAGTGCACCGCGAGGCGGCGATCCATTTCAAGCGCGGCCGCGAAATCCTGCTAATCGGGCATTCACACCACCCGGAGGTGGTCGGCACGCTCGGCCAGTTGCCGCCCGGCGCCGTCACGCTGATCGAGACCGCAGAAGACGCCAAGACGTTCATGCCGAAGGATCCGGACAACCTCGCCTTCGTCACCCAGACTACGCTGTCGATCGACGACACCGCCGAGATCGTCGGCCTGCTGAAGTCGCGCTTCCCCAACATCAACGGCCCGCACAAGGAAGACATCTGCTACGCCACCACCAACCGCCAGCTCGCGGTGAAAAAGGTGGCGCCGGTGGTCGATGCGCTGATCGTGGTCGGCGCGCCCAACTCGTCGAACTCGCAGCGGCTGCGCGAGGTCGCCGAGCGCGAGGGCTGCAAGATCGCGATTCTGGCGCAGCGCGCCTCCGATCTCGACTGGTCGCGCTTCGAGGGCATCAAGAGCCTGGGCATCACCGCGGGCGCTTCCGCGCCTGAAGTGATCGTCGAGGAGATCATGGGCGCCTTCGCCGAGCGCTATCAGTTGCACGTGGAGACGGTATCGGCCGCCGAGGAGAACGAGTTCTTCCCGCTGCCGCGTTCGCTGCGACCCGACGCCGCCTGAGGTTTTCTACATGGCGGTTTACACCGACGTCGCCGCCGAAGACCTCGCGGAGTTCCTCAAAGGCTACGATATCGGCGAGTTGCTCTCCTACAAGGGCATCGCCGAGGGCGTCGAGAATTCCAACTTCCTGCTGCACACCAGCAAGGGTTCCTACATCCTCACGCTCTATGAGAAGCGCGTGGCAGTAGAGGATTTGCCGTATTTCCTGTCGCTGATGGCGCATCTGGCCGAGCGCGGCGTGCGTTGCCCGCAGCCGGCACGCAATCGCAACGGCGAGGTCTACAGCGAACTGGCCGGGCGTCCGGCGGCGATCATCAACTTTCTTGAAGGCATGTGGCCGCGGCGGCCGAACGTCACCCATTGCAGCGGTGTCGGCGAGGCGCTCGCCAAAATGCACCTGGCCGGTCTCGACTTTCCTCTCGTCCGCAAGAACCCGCTGTCGGTCGGAGGCTGGCGGCCGTTGTTCGATCTGGCCGCGCCGCGCGCCGATGGCGTCGCGCCCGGCCTGCATGACTTCATCGCGCGCGAGCTTGATCACCTTGAGGCGTGCTGGCCGAAGGATCTGCCGCAAGGCGTCATCCATGCGGATCTGTTTCCCGACAACGTGTTCTTCCTCGGCGACAAGCTGTCGGGGCTGATCGACTTCCCGTTCTCCTGCAACGACATGCTGGCCTACGACGTCGCGATCTGCCTGAATGCGTGGTGCTTTGAGCCCGATCATGCCTTCAACGTCACCAAGGCGCGCGCTCTGCTCAACGCCTATGGCCGCGTGCGGCCATTGTCGGAGGCCGAGCAGGAGGCGCTGCCGCTGCTGGCGCGCGGGTCGGCGCTGCGTTTTCTGCTGACGCGGTTGGTCGATTTCCTCAACGTGCCGCCGGGCGCGCTGGTGAAGCCGAAGGACCCGCTGGAATATGTCCGCAAGCTGCGCTTTCACCAGAGCGTCGCCAGCGTGCGCGATTACGGCCTGAGCCAGCCGGGATGCGCCGCGTGAGCGAACGTCCGCACGTCACGGTCTTCACCGATGGCGCCTGTTCGGGCAATCCCGGCCCCGGCGGCTGGGGTGCGATCCTGCGGTTCGGCGACAAGGAGAAGGAGCTGAAAGGCGGCGAGGCGCACACCACCAACAACCGCATGGAATTGATGGCGGCGATCTCGGCGCTGGAAGCGCTGAAGAAGCCTTGCGTGGTCGACCTCACCACCGACAGCCAGTATGTCCGCCAGGGCATCACCGGCTGGATCCACGGCTGGAAGCGAAACGGCTGGCGGACCGCCGACAAGAAGCCGGTCAAGAATGTCGAACTATGGCAGCGGCTCGATGCCGCGCTGAAGCCGCATGACGTGCGCTGGCACTGGATCAAGGGCCATGCCGGTCACGCCGAAAACGAACGCGCCGATCAGCTGGCGCGCGAAGGCGTGGCGATGGCGAGGCTGAAGGCGTAAAAGCGATTACATCACCGTCATGCCCGGGCTTGTCCCGGGCATCCACGTTCTTGCTTCGATCGATCGCCAAAGACGTGGATGGCCGGGACAAGCCCGGCCATGACGATCTTTCCAGGTGGAGCGCGCTCGGCCCTTACAGCTGCCCCAGCAGTGTATCGCCGCCCGAGACTTCCACCTTGCCCGGCGCCGGCTCGAGGTTGAGCTTCTTCACCACGCCGTCTTCAACCAGCATCGAATAGCGCTTGGAGCGGATGCCAAGCCCGTTGCCGGAGGCGTCGAGCTCCATGCCGATCGCCTTGGTGAAGTCGGCGTTACCGTCGGCGAGGAATACCGCCTCGTCGCGCTGATCGGTGTCGCGCTTCCAGGCGTTCATGACGAAGGCGTCGTTGACGGAGACGATGGCGATGGTGTCCACGCCCTTGTCCTTGATGGCGTAGGCGTTGAGGAAGATGCTCGGCAGATGCATCTTGTGGCAGGTGCCGGTATAGGCGCCGGGCACCGCGAACAACGCCACCTTCTTGCCCTTGAAAACGTCGTCGGTGGTTTTGACCTGCGGGCCTTCCGCCGTCATGACGCGAAACTTGGCTTCCGGCAGCTTGTCGCCGACTTGGATCGTCATCTTCAATTCTCCCTCAGTGAGCGCTGGTGTCTTAACCCCGGCAGGTGGTGGGCACAATATTAGCCGGGTGCCAAACCGCAATTGTAGCCCCGCTGCAGGCTTCCGTCATCAGGGCGAAAAGCCCCCTTCGTCCAGGAACGCCTGCTCCTCCGGTGTGGTCTCGCGGCCGAGCAGGCGGTTGCGGTGGGGAAACCGGCCAAACCGCCGGATGATGTCGGCATGGTGTTCGGCCCATTTCAGGTTCTCGGCATGGCCGGCCGCGCGGGACAGTTCAACGCAGCGCAACTGGTCTTGCAGGCGCTCCGAATGCAGGAACGGCAGATACAGGAATCCCCGCAGGGCCGGATCGACACGCGCATCGACGCCGCGTTCGACCGCGCGTCGCGCCACGTCGCGCGCCGCCGCATCGCTTGAATAGGTCATGACGTTGTCGCGAAACAGGTTGCGCGGAAACTGGTCAAGCACGATCACGAGCGCCAGCGCGCCGTCATCGCTCGCTTCCCATGCCGACAACTGGCCGGCGGCGGCGGTCTGCCACAGGCCGAGAAAGCGCCGGCACACCTCGGCATCGAAGAGGTCGTCGCGTCGGTACCAGCGGTCGGGACCGGCGTCACGCCAGAATGACAGAACATCGGCTGGCGTGGCGGGGGCTTCAGTCATCGGCGGCAGGCGGCGCTACGCCGCCGCCTTCTTCTCGTCGCGCAGCTCGCGGCGCAGGATCTTGCCGACATTGGTCTTGGGCAAATCGGTCCTGAACTCGATCTGCTTGGGAACCTTGTAGGCGGTGAGCTGCGTGCCGCAATATTTGATGACGTCGTCGGCCGAAAGGTTCTGGTCCTTCTTGACGATGAATGCCTTCACCGCCTCGCCCGACTTCGAATCCGTCACGCCGATCACCGCGCATTCGAGTACGCCTGGGTGGCTCGCGATCACTTCCTCGATCTCGTTGGGATAGACGTTGAAGCCGGAAACCAGGATCATGTCCTTCTTGCGGTCGACGATCTTGGTGTAGCCCCTCTCGTCCATCACGCCGATGTCGCCGGTGCGGAAATAGCCGTCCGCGGTCATGACGTTGGCGGTCTCTTCCGGGCGGTTCCAGTAGCCGGCCATCACCTGCGGGCCCTTGGCGCAGATCTCGCCGGCCTGGCCGAGCGGCACTTCCTTGCCTTCGTCGTCGCGGATCGAGATGTAGGTCGACGGCACCGGGATGCCGATCGATCCGGAGAACTGGTCCGTGTCGGCCGGGTTGCAGGTCAGCGTCGGCGAGGTCTCGGACAGGCCGTAGCCTTCCGACAGTGCGCAGCCGGTCACCTTCAGCCATTTCTCGGCAACGGGTTTCTGCGTCGCCATGCCGCCGCCGAACGAGGTCTTCAATTTCGAGAAATCGACCTTGTCGAAGCCCGGCGAATTCAACAGGCCGTTGTACAGCGTGTTGACCGCCGGGAAGCTGTTGACCTGGTATTTCATCAGCTCCTTGATGAAGCCCTGCATGTCGCGCGGGTTCGGGATCAGCAAGTTGACGCCGCCGGCCCGCATCGCGAGCAGGAAGCAGGCCGTCAGCGCGAAGATATGATAGAGCGGCAGGGCGCAGACGATGAAGAGCTGGTCGACATGCGGCGGCTTCTTCAGCGCCGGCTGCAGCCAGGCGTCGTTCTGCAGCACGTTGGCCAAAATGTTCTTGTGCAGCAGCGTGGCGCCCTTGGAGACCCCGGTGGTGCCGCCGGTATATTGCAGGAAGGCGACGTCGTCGCGGGTGAGTTGCGGCTTGGCGAGCTTGAGGCTGCGGCCGGCGGCCAGCGCGTCGTTGAAGGAGACCGCGCCCGGGATCGACCACGCCGGCACCATCTTCTTCACTTTGCGGACGACAAGGTTGACGATCACGCCCTTGAAGCCGAGCAGGTCGCCCATGCTGCCGACGATCACATGCTTGACCGCGGTCCTGGCGATGACCTGTTGAACGGTCGTGGCGAAATTCTCCAGCACGATGATGGCTTCGGCACCGGAATCCTTGAGTTGATGCTCGAGCTCACGGGGGGTGTAGAGCGGGTTGACGTTCACCACGGTATAGCCGGCGCGCAGCACGGCTGCGGTCGAGACCGGGTATTGCATCACGTTCGGCATCATCAGCGCGACGCGCGCGCCCTTTTGCAGGCCTTTGCTCTGCAGATATGCGCCGACCGCCGAGGACATTTCGTCGAGGTCGCGATAGCTGATCGACTTGTCCATGCAGATGAACGCCTTGCGGTCGGCGAACTTTGCAAAGCTTTCTTCCAGCAGCTCGACCAGCGACGAATATTGGGTGACATCGATATCGGCGGGCACGCCGGCCGGGTATTGCTTGAGCCAGATCCGCTCCATGGTACTTCCCCTCTGGTTCCGCACCCGGCCCCGATATGATCAGGTCGGTGCTCGATTTTTGTTTTGAATGTCCCTGTTGTCTGGCCGGGCGAGCCTTGTTTTGGGGCAGTATTGTGAATGCCGTCGCCGATGGCAAGCGGCTGTGCGCTATCGACGCATTGCAGCGGCCCGAAATAGTTCGAACGAACGGCAGGAAAGCTGCCTAATTGCGCGGCTTCGCGGCCTGTTAACCAGCCGGCTTGTTTTCGCCCTTGGGTCTCGCCGTGGCGTTTGGCTTGGCCGCCTTCGGCTTATCCGCGGCGGCAGGCTTGGCGGCGGGCTTCTTTTCGGCCGAACCGGCGGGCTTGGCGGCAGCCTCGGGCTTGACGCTGGCGTGCCTGACCGCTCCGGGCTTGGGATCGGCAGGTTTGGCGCCGGCCTCGACCTTCGGCTTTGTCGCATCGGGCTTCTTCGCCGCGATCTTCGATTTCTTGCCGCGCCTGGCCGTCTGTTTCTCGGCTTCCGCCGCCACGGCGGCGATCAGCGCGGTGCCGGTCTTGGTTGGGCCGGTATAGACCGGAATGGGTTCGGACGGCTCCGGCGCCGCGGCAATCAGGTCAGACGGCTTGCTGATTGGCGGCTGCAGCCCGGCGGTAAAGAACGTCACCGGGGATTCGCCGGTCGAGGCGTTGCCGCTGGCGGCGATGACGTCGGCGTCCTCGTCGGTCGCCGGCCGCTTGCGCTTGCCGTTGCACATATCGTCGCGCAGGTTCGGCGGCGTCGCATCGATCGGGGCGAGACTGTCGACCGTACCCAATTCAGGCTTGAGCCAGCTCAGCCCACCGCCGCCGAAACCGCGATCCAGTATCTGCGCCGCGCGCACCGCGCGCGCGTGGCCGGAGGTTGAGCCAAGCACGACCGCGATCAGCCGCTTGCCGTTGCGCGTCGCGGAAGCGACCAGATTATAGCCGGAGGCGCAGATGAAACCGGTCTTGAAGCCGTCGGCTCCCGGATAGCGCCCGATCAGCTTGTTGAAATTCTGCGTCACCCGGCGTCCGTAGCGGATCGAGGGGATATGCATGAAATACTCGTATTCCGGCAGGTCGCGAATCACCGCGCGTGCCAGGATCGCGAGATCGCGCGCCGAGGTGATCTGTCCGTCCGCCGGCAGGCCGTTCGGGTTGACGTAGCTCGTCTGCGTCATGCCGAGCTTTTGCGCGGCCTGGTTCATCATCGCCGAGAAGCCGTCGACCGAACCGCCGACGCCTTCCGCAAGCACCACGGCCATGTCGTTGGCCGATTTCACCATCATCATCTTGAGCGCATTGTCGATGGTGACCTGCGTGCCCGGGGGAAAGCCCATCTTGGACGGCGACTGCGAGGCGGCGACCGGCGACACTGTCAGCAGCGTGTCGAGCGACATCCGGCCTTCCTTCACGGCCTTCAGCGTGACGTAAGCCGTCATGATCTTGGTCACCGACGCGGGGTACCAGGGCATGGTGGCGTTTTCGGCCTGCAGCACCTTGCCGGTGTCGGCTTCGACGACCAGCAGCGCCTCTGCCTGCGCGATGCGCGGCGCAGCGACGGCAAGCGCCGCCACCAGCAGGATCGAGTTCAACCTATGGCGAGGCGGCAGGCGAAGAAAATGCACTGTTCCGTTCCGGTCCTTTGAGACCCGCCTTAAAGAGGAGGTCCTTGGCAATCTGACGTTCGGGTTTCAAGCGTTTCCGGCGCCGTTGCGTTGCGGCAGGCGCAAACCTATACCGGCTCGGCCGGTCAGAACAGGGGCCGGACGATTAAATCGTGGGCCGAATCATGCTGGATTCGGCAATGAAAATACCGTGATAGCGCTCACGTCGTCATGGGGCCGTGATCGCGGCGCGAGCATTCTCCTGCACCATGAACTGGGCCTTGGCGAGTTCCGCAAAGCGGCCGCCCTTGGCGACGAGTTCATCGAAAGTTCCGCTTTCGATGACGCGGCCATCGTCGAACACCAGGATACGGGTGGCGTTCCGGATCGTGGAAAGCCGGTGCGCGATCACGAAAGTGGTACGGCCCTTCATCACCTCGTCGAGCGCGGCGTTGACCTTGGCCTCGGTGACCGCGTCGAGCGCGCTGGTCGCCTCGTCGAGGATCAGGATCGGCGGGTCCTTCAATAGCGCGCGCGCGATCGACAGCCGTTGCCGCTCGCCGCCCGAAAGCATGCGGCCGCGTTCGCCGGCATGGGTGTCGAACTGTTTTTCGCTGCGCTCGATGAATTCCAGCGCTTGCGCGCGGCTGGCGGCGGTGCGCATTTCCTCGTCGGTGGCGTCGGGCTTGCCGACCCGCAGATTCTCGGCGAGCGAACGGTTGAACAACAGAGCCTCCTGGAACACCACGCCGATGTTCCGTCGAAGCGCGGTCAGCTTCAGGCCGCGGATATCCATGCCGTCGATCTTGATGATGCCCGATTGCGGATCGAAGGCGCGGTGCAGCAGCGCGATCGCGGTGGACTTGCCGGCGCCGGTCGGGCCGACCAGCGCGATGGTCTGACCGGGCAGGGCGGTGAACGTGACGTCCTCCACCGCCGGCCGCTTGCCGTCATAGGAGAACGAGACGTCGTTGAACTCGACCAGGCCGGAGAGCCGTCCGGTGTCCATGGCGTTGGGCCGGTCGCGCACCGCGGGCACCGCGTCCAGCACGTCGAAGAACTCCTGCAGCCGCGGCGCCTCCATGAAAACGTTGTTGATGAAGCTGACCACCTGTTCGAGCTTCTGGATCAGCATGGTCGCGAAGCTCACGAACATCACGATTTCGCCGACAGTCGTCTGGCCCTTGCCGTGCAAGTAGATCCCGACGGTGAAGATCGCGAGCACCGTGATGGTGGTCGAGGCGCGGGTGATGACGGTGACCAGCGCCCACCAGCCCAGCACCGGCATCTGCACGGCGAGCAGCTTGTCGGCGACGAAGCGCAGCCCCTGCACCTCGGCGTCGATCCGCACAAAACTCTGCACCAGCGCGACGTTGCCGAGCGCATCGGAGGCGCGCGCGGAGAGATCGCTGTAATGCGCCTCGACCTCGCTCTGCATGCCGTAGGTCTTGCGCACCACCAGCGTGGTGAGAATGGTGAAGACCACACAGAGCACGAACAGCAGCACCGCCAGTCGCCAGTTGATGTAGAATGCCAGCGGCAGCAGCACGACCAGCGACAGGATCGCCGCGAAGTGCTCCCGGAAGAAGCCGAGCCAGAGCCGCCACAGCGCGTCGGTGCCGTTCAGCATCACCTTCATCAGCCGGCCGGAATGGGTGCCGGTGTGGAAGGTCAGCGGCAGCTGCATGATGTGTTCGAAATAGTCGGTCAGCACCGCCTGGCGCTGGCGGTGCGCCAGCCGGTCGGCGTGGAGCGCGACCAAGGCGCTGCAGCCGATCGTGAACAGGCCGAACGCCACCCAGGCGGCCAGCAGCGGCCAGGCCGAGTTGGTCGCCAGCGGGCCGGTCTGCGGCTTGCCGGACAGCACGTCGACGATCTTGCCGAACAGCACCGGTTCGGCGAATTGCGCGCCGGCCAGCAGCAGGTTGGCGACGGCGAGAATCCACCCCAGCTGCGCTTCCTTGCCGAGCAATTGGAGGACGCGGGTGTAAAGGCGCAGCATGGACATTTGGATGAAACTCGCTGGCAGGCGGGGCGCGATCGGCGTGGATGCATTCTAATCCGGGATGGGAGCGGAGAACCAGAGCGGGATCGATATCGTCCGGTTCGGCGCTACCGGTGTGCAAGCCCCGGGGGCTGGACCGCTGCAAGCCGCGCCATTTCTACTTTGCATGGGGTTGTTTTCGATGTTTTGTGTCTTAGCCGGTGATACGCGGCCTAATTGATCAGCCGCCCGTTCAGCGGCGGCAAGAACTGGTCGTCGAAAATGTCGGCGGCCTGCGGCCGCTTCTGAAACCTGAAGTCTTCCCCGACCTGGTCGATCGAGCGCTCGAAGCGGGCCGGATCGATGGCGCCGATACCGTTGCGTCTCACCTCATTGGTGAGGATGTTGTCGCGCAAAATGCTGCGCAGGCGCTCGAGTTCGAGGTCTTTGGAGCCGCCGTCGAGCCGGCCGGCGACTTCGGCCGCCGCCTTTGCCGGATCCTTGATCGCAAGGTTGAGGCCGCCGATCACGGCACGCACGAAACCCTTGACCGCTCCCGGCCTGGCCGCAGCCAGCGCCGGGTTGACGATGATGGCGAACCCATAGGCCTCGCAGCCATAGTCGGCGAATTTCAGGACCGCCAGATCCTCGGCCGGCACGCCGCGATCCCTGAGATTGATCGCCGACAAATAGGAGAACCCGGTCACGGCATCGATCTGGCCCGCGGACAGCATCGGCTCGCGCACCGCGGCGCCGATGCTTGTCTGCTTCACGTTCTTCAGCTTGATGCCGTTCAAACTGGCCACCGCCGGCCACAATCGGGCCGACGCGTCGCCCTCGGCAACGCCCAGCGTCTTGCCTTCGATGTCGGTCAGCGCCATCACGCCGCGGCTCTTGCGCGCGATGATGGCATAGGGCGCCTTGTTGAACAGCATGAACACGGCCTTGATCCCGGCGGCGGACTTGTCCTTGTCGCGAAACCGCATCAGCGCGTTGATGTCGACGAGGGCAAAATCGCTGGTGCCTGCCACTACGCGAGCGATCGCATCCTGCGAACCGCTGGCGACGTTGATGGTGACCGCCAGCGCCTCCAGGCTGAACAGGCCGCTGGTCGCGGCCATCACGAACGGGGCGGCTGCCGCGTCGATCGGTCGGTCGAGCGAGATCTGGATCGCCAGCGGAGCCTGTGGCTCGTCCGCGGCCAGGGCGGCGGCGGCCTGGCACCCCGCCAACCCCGCGATTGCGCACAGCCATGCACGGGAAGCCAGCAGAATTTTGCAAAGAGCGCTCAGGCGGGAGCGGGCGACGTTGGTCCTGACAGCACGCATCGAGGTTACATCAGCACGAGGTGAGACAAGTTGCCGCGCCCGGCGATACCATCGCCAACCGCATGAATGGCCCGAGAATCCCCAAATGGCCGCTTGGAACGGACCATTTTGGATCATGTAACCTGAACAGGCGATGACCGCCACGATTTTGCCGGGGATCGTTCAGCTGCCGTTCGGGTTGGGGAACCTAAAGTGAGATCGGTGGTTAGCTATCCAAGGCCTGTGCTCAGGCCAGCTTCCACGGAGGATGTTAGAAATGTTTGCGCGAAAGGGTATTTTTTCATCGATGGGTCGTAGCGCCGCGGTGGCGACTGTTGTGGCGGTCGCGCTGACGGCTGTGCAGCCGACCCTGGCGTTCGCGGGCTCTGCCACCCCGGCCAAGGGTGTCGCGGCGACCGCCGGTACCAGCGATGCGACCGATATCAGCGCGCGTCGCCGGCATTATCGCGGCAATGGCGGCGCTGCCGCCGCGGCGGCCTTTGCCGGCATCGTCGGCACCGGCATTGCCATCGCGGCCAGCCAGAACCGCCGTCACTACTATGACGACGGCTACTATGGTGGGCCGGCCTACTACGGCAGCCCGACGCCGTATTACTACGGCGACGGCCCTTATTATGGCCGCCACTACTACCGCGGCTGGTAAAAGCTATCGCTAAAATGCCGATCGTTTAAGATGAATCCGCCGGCCCCCTGGCCGGTGGATTTTTTTGCGATGCCCGGTCCGCCATTAACGCGCCCACCATGGCGATGGGCTAGGTTCGAAGCATGAGTGATTCGCTCGAACGGCTTTATCAGGCTGTACTCGCAGCCAAGGATCTCGACCCGGCGACGTCGCGAACGGCCCGGCTGTTTCAGCGCGGCCCCTCGAAAATGGCCAAGAAGCTGGCCGAGGAAGCCATCGAGGTCGTCATCGACGCCGTCAACGGCAAGACCGACGCGGTGGTCCGCGAAAGCGCCGATCTGCTCTATAACCTGACCGTGCTGTGGGCATCGGCCGGCGTTACGCCGGAGGACGTCTGGCGCGAAATGGAGCGGCGGGAGGATATGCTCGGGATCGCCGAGAAGCTGCCGAAGTCGGCGGTGAAGATGCCCAAGGTGATGGCAGGCAAGGCGGTGGCCGACAAGGTTGACGCCGACAAGGCGCTGCCGAAGGAATTGACCAAGGCCGCCTCCCCGGCGGTTCGGCGGCGTATTGTCGCGCTGGAAAGCCGCTCGGTCCGCAAGCGGCACTGATTCCCTGCAATTCGGCTCTGTTCCAGCATGGACAAATCGTCCGCGGGATGGTTCATGCGGCCATGCTGAAACGGACCTACGATTGGTGCATCGACGCCGCCGACAAGCCCTACGCACTTTGGATTCTCGCGGCGGTCGCCTTCGCGGAAAGCTCGTTCTTCCCCATCCCCCCCGACATCATGCTGCTGCCGATGTCATTGGCGCGGCCGAAGAAGGCCTGGTGGTTCGCCACGGTGTGCACCATCGCGTCCGTTGCGGGCGGTGTGCTCGGATACGCGATCGGCGCGCTGCTTTACGACTCGATCGGGCACTGGCTGATCACGGTCTACGGGCTCAGCGACAAGGTCGAGACCTTCCGCGCATCCTATGCGGAATGGGGCGCGGTCATCATTCTGCTGAAGGGGCTGACCCCGATCCCCTACAAGCTCGTCACCATCACGTCAGGCTTCGCCGGCTATAACATCTGGCTGTTCATCCTGTGCTCGATCGTGGCGCGCGGCGGGCGGTTTTTCGTGGTTGCGGTGCTGCTCAACCGCTACGGTGACCTGATCCGGCGCGAACTGGAAAAGCGGCTTGGTCTCTGGGTCGCGCTCGGGGGCATCGTGCTGGTGCTCGGTTTCGTCATCGCGCTCAAGCTGGTCTAGATCGCATTCAAGCTCGGCTTTGCCGGTGTTCTGGCTTTCAGGTTAGGTTGTGCCATGTTCAAGCCATTCGGCACCCAACTTGCGATCGGTAGCCTGGTGGCATCCATGCTGGCGACTGAGCCCGAACGCGCCTGGCCGCAGGCCGCGCCTCCCGCACTCGGCTTGCAGTCGCCGTCCTCCTCGCCGACGCAGCCTGAGCCGCCGCCGCCGACACGTGATGAGAATCCCGGCCTGATCAACGATATCGGCAAGCTGTTCGAAAAATCCAAATCGCTGCTGCCGCCGCTCAAGAGCCCAAGCGAGGCGATCGACGATCTCAACGCGCGCACCAGGGACGCCGGCCAGAGCCTGTCGAACATCGCAAAGCCTTCGACCATGGTGAAGGGGCGCGCCGCGTGTCAGGTGGCAGCCAACGGCGCTCCGGACTGCAAGGCGGGCGCCGACAAACTGTGCCAGGGCAACGGCTACAAGGAAGGCAAGAGCCTCGATACCGACGCCGCCGAGAAGTGCTCGCCGAAAGTGTATATGCCGGGCTACAAGCGTCAGCCGGGCGACTGCAAGACGGAAAATTACGTGACACGGGCGCTGTGCCAGTAGCGCATCGGCGCCAGCGTCAAAACGCAATACTTGACACTGGAAAGATTGCCTTGATGGTTGGTATGACGTCTGGCATCTCTAGCGCCTGATCCGAAAGGATCCCGTGCCGCGTCGACCGTCCGAATAACCAGAGGATCGCTCCGAATGTCCATGCCCGCGCTGTTCAAGGGCCGCCTGTCGATACCCGTGATTGGGTCGCCGCTGTTCATCATCTCCGTGCCCGATCTGGTGATCGCCCAGTGCAAGGCCGGCGTGGTCGGATCGTTCCCGGCGCTGAACGCGCGCCCCGCAGCGCTGCTCGACGAATGGCTGGCGCGGATCACGGAAGAGTTGGCGGCCTACGACAAGGCGCATCCGGAGCGGCCGTCGGCGCCGTTCGCGGTCAACCAGATCGTCCACAAGTCGAACAACCGGCTCGATCAGGACCTCGCCATGTGCGAGAAGTACAAGGTGCCGATGCTGATCACCTCGCTCGGCGCGCGCGAGGATCTCAATCAGGCGGCGCACAATTGGGGCGGCATCGTCTTCCACGACGTCATCAACCAGAAATTCGCGCACAAGGCGGTCGAAAAGGGCGCCGACGGGCTGATCCTGGTGGCTGCCGGCGCCGGCGGCCATGCCGGCACGATCTCGCCGCTCGCCTTCGTCGCCGAGACGCGCGCCTGGTTCGACGGACCGATCGCGCTGTCGGGCGCCATCGCCAATGGCCGCGCGATCCGCGCGGCGCGGATCCTCGGCGCCGACTTCGCCTATATCGGCTCGGCCTTCATCGCGACCGCGGAAGCCAACGCGGTCGCGGGCTACAAGGAGATGATCACGGCCTCGTCGGCCGAAGACATCGTCTATTCGAACCTTTTCACCGGCGTCCACGGCAACTACCTCAAGCCGTCGATCGTCAAGGCCGGCCTCGATCCGGACGATTTGCCGACCTCCGATCCCTCCAAGATGAGTTTTGGCACCGATGCCTCGGGCGAACGCGCCAAGCCGAAGGCGTGGAAGGAAATCTGGGGAAGTGGCCAGGGCATCGGCGGCATCGGCAAGGTGGTGCCGGCGGCCGAAATGATCGCGCGCTTCAAGAAGGAATATGACGAGGCGGTCGACCCGCCATTGTAAGGCGGGTGCGAGGCCTTCGCGAACGGAGGATCGATGGCGGCGGGACAGGATCTGAGCGGGCGCGTTGCGCTGGTGACGGGCGGATCCCGCGGCATCGGTGCGGCAATCGCGCTGAGGCTGGCGCAGGCCGGCGCTGCGGTCGCGGTCAACTATCGCGAACGTGGCGAAGATGCCGAGGCGGTCGTGGCGAAAATCACGGCGCATGGCGGCCACGCCATCGCAGTGTCTGCGGATGTGTCGCAGGCTGCTGAAGTCGCCAGGATGGTCCAACATATTGCGCGCGAACTCGGCGCGGTCGACATTCTCGTCAACAATGCCGGTGTTGCGATCGTGCGCAGCGTCGACGATCTCAGCGAAGAAGATTTCGACCTCACCGTCCTGGTCAATCTCAAATCGGCATTCCTTTGCACGCAGGCGGTGCTGCCTGCGATGCGCGCGGGCCAATGGGGCCGCATCGTCAATATCAGTTCGGGCGCCGCGCGCGGCGCGGGCGCCATCGGCCCGCACTACAACGCCTCCAAGGCCGGTATGGAGGGCCTGGCGCGCGGTTATGCCGCGCGTCTCGTCAAGGAGGGCATCACCGTCAACAACGTCGCGCCGTCGCTGATCGAGACCGACATGATGAGGGGGCGCACCGATCTCGCCCGCAATATTCCGCTCGGCCGCATGGGACAGGCCGACGAGGTGGCGCAGGCGGTCGCGATGGTGATTGGCAACGGCTACATCACGGGCCAGACCATCGTGCTCAACGGCGGCATGGCGTTCATCTGATGCACGATGCCCTGCCTTCCTCGGCCCCGGCACACCGCGCCATAGCCGGCAGCAATCGGGTCAGCCCGACCGTCTGGATCGCTCATTGATGGAAGCCATTTTTTGCGTCGAGGGCAACGACGTCGTCACCAGTCCCCTTGCCGCGGGGCCGTGGGACCCCGGCATGCAGCACGGCTCGCCGCCGTCGGCGCTGGTGGTGTGGACGGCAGAGCGGATCGCGACGCCGGCGCCGATGCGCATCGCGCGCGTCACCGTCGATCTGATGCGCCCGGTACCGGTGGCGCCGCTGACGATCGAGAGCGAGGTGGTGCGCGAGGGGCGCAAGATCCAGCTCTGCGCCGTCAGGCTGCTGGCCCGGGGCGTCGTGGTCGTCAGCGCGACCGTACTGAAGATCAGGGAGCAGGGCGCCGACCTGCCGCCGGAAGCGGTAAGTGAGCAGGTCATGCTGCCGGGCCCGGAGCAGTCGCGCGTCGAGCATGTCGACTTCTCGTCAAGTCCGTTCGTGACGGGAATGTCGCTACGCGCCGCCCGGGGTCATTTCGGCAGGGTCGGGCCCGGCGCGATCTGGTATCGCGTGGACCGGCCGATCGTGGAGGGGGCGCCGGTCTCGCAGGCGATGCGAACGATGGCAGCGGCGGATTTCTGCAACGGCACCGCGCCGGTGCTGGATTTCCGCCACTGGACGTTTCTCAACGCCGACCTCACCGTGAATTTTTCACGCGAACCGGCCGGCGACTGGATCCTGGTCGACGCCGAGACCTGGATCGGCCCCGATGGCGCGGGCCTCGCCATGGCGAGGCTTGCCGATGTCGACGGCTATTTCGGCCGTGCGGTGCAGAGCCTGGTCATCGAGAAGCGTTGACCAGGCCCGCCGCCTATTCCAGTTCGACCGCCTGGAAGCGGCCGCCTTCGTCGAGTGCCGTGCCCCAGATCTTTCTCGAAGCGGTGTGTTCGGAGCGGCCGAAATTGAGCGGCACGCCGAGGCCCAGATCGAGGTTTCGGGTGGCCTCCAGCGTATCCACCAGCCTTTCGGTATCGAGCTGCGGCCCGGTACGCTTCAGGGCGTCGATCAGGATGTTGGCGGCAATGAAGCCTTCCAGCGAGGCGTAGTCGGGGGCCTCGCCGGGGAAATATTTTCCGAGCGCATTCTTGTATTCGAGCACCGCGCTCGAATAACCCGACACCGCCGGCACCACCTGCGTGACCAGCACGCCCGACATGTAGCGCGGCCCGAGCAGCTTCAACTCGTCGGCGAGGGACGAACCCCCGACGCCGGAAATGCTGGTGAAGATCATGTCGGGGTAGAGCGTCCGGGTCTTCTCGATGAATTTGGCGGCGGCGCGGTAGGACGCCGCCATGATGATCGCCCGCACCGGCACCTTCTGCGCCCGCAACGTGTTGACGGCCTGGTCGACCTCGATCGTGTTGCGAGGGTAGTCAAGCCGCAGGATGGCGCTGTCGTTGAGACCCATGGCGCGATAGGCCTTGGCGACGCCGGCATATCCGGCATCGCCGAGATCGTCGGTCTGGGCGAATACCGCGATCTGCCGGATCGGAATCTTGCGAATCTTCACGAGATAGCGGACGGTCGCGTCGGCTTCCTCCGCATAGCTCGGACGGTAGTTGAAGACGTAGCGATCCGGAGGATCGCGGCGCACGACATTGCCGCCGGTATAGGCCCCGAAGAACAGCATTCGTCGTTCGAGCGCGAAGGGCACCGCCGCCGCCGCGGTCGCGGTGCCGATGCTGCCGATGATTCCGAACACCTGGTCCTTCTCGTAGAGCTGCCGCATGGCCTGCACGGTGCGCGTCGGTTCGTTGCCGTCGTCGGCCGCGATGATCTTCAGCTTTCGTCCCGCGACGCCGCCGGCGTCGTTGACCTGGTTGAAGGCGGTCTCGATGCCGAGCTTCATCTGGCGTCCGCGTTCCCGAACCGGGCCGGTGAAGGCCGCCGTGATGCCGAACCGGATCTCGTTATCCGATACGCCGCGGACGGCGGTCGCCGGAACGGCCAGGTTGTTGGCGGTCGTGGACAGCGGCGACGGCGCCGCGAAAGCCGGTGTGGCGAGGGAAGGGACCGTCGTGGCGGCGGCCGGCGGCGCCGCTGGCGAAAGCGACTGTTCGAGATCGGCCAGCCGGCGTTCCGCCTGGACGCAATCCATCCTTCCCGTCGAAACGGCGTTACGGCCATCCGCCACGCTGCGGTCGAACTGCTGCGCAAGGTCGGACCGCTGGGCCTCGTTGGAGGCGGCATCACGGATCACCGCCGCGAATTTCTCGATCACGGACTGTACGCGGGGCCGCGTGATGTCCGGACAGGACAGGGCCGAGCCGATCACCGGACCGACGCGGCCGGCAAGGTCTCGAACCAACTCTATCTTGTCGCCGGGAGCCGCTTGCGCGGCGGTGATGAAGAGAGAACTAACGAGAATCGAGGTCCAACGCAGGTTTACCGAAATACGCACTATAAAACTCTTTGGTTTGTAGTTTACTGAAATTCCGGCACGCCGCACCGAGGGCGCAAAGACTGCCCTGACGGTGCGACGGTGCCGGTGTTTTTTTGATCATTCGAGCTCAAGCGGTTGATAGCGGCCGTTTTCGTCGAGCGCGGTGCCCCAGACCTTGTTGGAGGCCTGGTGTTCGGAACGGCCGAACGAGAGCTGGGTGCCGAGACCGAGGTCGAGATTGCGCATGGTCTCCAGCGTGTCGATCAGCTTCTCGGTGTCGAGCTGCGGACCGGCGCGCTTGATGCCGGCGATCAGCACGTTGGCGGCGACGTAGCCCTCGAACGACACATAGTCCGGCGCTTCGCCCGGGTAATATTTCGCCAGCGCGTTCTTGTATTCGAGCACGGCCGACGAATAGCCGGACACCGCCGGGACCACCTGGGTGACAATGACGCCGTTGGTGTAGCGGGGGCCGAGCAATTTCAGCTCTTCGGCGAGCGCGGTCGAGCCGACGAACGAAACGTTGGAGTAGATCAGGCCGGGATAGGCGTCCTTGGTCTTTTCGATGAACCGCGCCGCCGCCCGGTAGGTCGCGACCATCACGACGGCCTTGATCGGCGGCTTCGCCAGCTTCAACTGGTTGATCGCCTCGTCGACGTCGACGGTATTGCGGGCATAATTGAGCCGGAGGATGGCGCCGTCGTTGACACCCATCGAGCGGAACGCCTTGGCAACGCCGGCAAACCCGGCATCGCCGTAGGAATCCTGCTGGGCAAACACCGCGATCTGCCGCGGTTGCAGACGGCGAATCTTGACGAGGTAGCGAACCACCGCGTCGGTTTCCTGGACATAGCTGGCGCGGTAATTGAAGACGTAGCGGTCCGGCGGATCGTTGCGCAGGATGTTGGCGCCGGTGAAGGCCCCGAAGAACAGCATCCGGCGCTCCAGCGCGTAGGGGATCGCGACCGCCGAGGTCGGAGTGCCGACATTGCCGACGATGCCGAACACCTGGTCCTTTTCATAGAGCTGCTTCATGGCCTCGAGCGTGCGCCCGGGCTCGTAGCCATCGTCGGCGGCGAACAGCTTCAGCATCCGGCCGTCGACGCCGCCGGCATCGTTGATCCGGTTGAAGGCGGTTTCGATGCCGAGCTTCATCTGGCGTCCGAGTTCGCGGGCCGAGCCCGAGAACGGGGCGGCGATGCCGAAGCGGATTTCCTTTTCGCCGATGCCGCGCGGCAGCGGTCCGGTCGGAACCGGGGCGGTCGGCGCGGTCGCCGCGTTTGCGGCGGTCGCGGCCGCGGCCGGCGTCGTGCCGATGACGCTGGAGAGGCTGGGCCCGGAAATCGAACGTTCGAGATCGGCGAGCTGCCGGTCAGCCCGGATGCAGTCGACCCGGCCCGTCGTTACCGCCGCGCGCCCTTCGGCGATGGTCCGATCAAACGTCTGCGTCAGGTCGGAGCGCTCCGCCTCGTTCGACGAGGCCTCGCGGATCACCTGGGAAAACTTGTCGACGATGGTCTGGATACGCGGCCGGGCGATGTCACGGCACGCCTGCGCCGACCCGATCACGGGTCCGACGCGACTGGCAAGGTCGCGAACGATCGTGGTGTCGCCGGCGGCCTGCGCGTGGCCTGCGAGGCCGAACATGACCGCGACAAGCAGGGGTAAGCGATGGAAGTTCATGGCAACTACCTTTGAGAACGAGATCGCCGCACGTCGGTTCTCGGGCATGGAGCCCTCCGTTCGGATCAGGGGTTGGTGCGTTGTGGCGTTGCCGCATCCGGCTTCTCGCGCCACTGCATGAATTGCTGGAGCAACTGGCTCGACGGCTCGGATGCCGGCGGGGTGCTGGCCGGCGTGGCGGCGAGAAGAGCCTGGAATTCGTTGATGGCGGGTTTTGCCGCGCCGTCTCCGGGCTGAGGCAGTGCGTTCTTCACCGACTGCGCGAAATTGGCAAAGGAAGATGCCTGTTCGCCATCGCTCTGTCGCGATCCGGGCACGCCGACGACGAAGAACAGGGCGATCAGGGCGGCGACGCCGACGGCCGCGGCGAGGCGCGCAGCGAGGGTCCACATGGCCTTCTTCGATTCCAGGGCAGGCTCATGCATCAACTCGGGATCGAGCGGATGGCGCAGCGCATCGGATACCGCGCTTTCGAGCTGCGAATCGAATGAGGCCGCCGTGTAGGGTACCTCCAGATTTCCGGCGCGGGTTGCCGACCTTTCCCGTAGGGGTCGCGGCGCATAGTACAGCGGATCGCGGGGATTGAGATGATCCTGCTCGCTCACACTACTCATGCGAATACTCCTCGCGACGCTTGGCGGATTACCATCTGGGAGATTTGTATTTGGCGGATTGGTATTCGGGAGACTTGTATTCGGGAGACTTGTATTCGGGAGACTTGCATCTGGGAGACGTGTATTCGGCCAACTGGTATTGGGCGGGGCTGGATCTGGCGGCCTTACAGCGGACGAGCCGACACCGGACCGAGCGCCCACTGGCGGGGCAGCGTCCGGCGGATCAGGGGGTGGCACAAGTGCAGGGTCGGCTTGCGGCGGAACGGGCGCCGGGGACGCATCTGACAGCAGCTCGAGTTCGCGGAGCAGATGCGCGGAAGAATCGATATCCGCTGCCTCCTCGCCGTCCGTCACGGCGGGAAGATTTGAAATGAACTCCCGAGCGTCGTCGGGTTCGTCGACGCTACTCGTCTGCGAGATCATGTCCCGCGCCCACACCTTCCCCACGGCTCCCACGCCTTTTTCCCCTGGCGGCGATGTCCGTCTGCCCGACGGAGTGAGCCGGCCGACCTGAGGAAGGTCGGCAGCACACACAAACTTTTTTGAAACCGCGCAAGGACGAATTTAGGTCGGAAACGTGACGAAAGTAAGTTGAGCTCACGCCCGGTGCAACTCTTGGAGTCTGTGTTTAAAAGGCTTTGGCATTTCGCCTACCATCTCGCAGCAAGAATTGGCCACAAAGACGCCGGATTCAGCCGCAGGCTTGGCCGTTTTTGGCGCGCGCCGCGCGCGGAAGGCATTAATTACTCGTTAACCAAGTTGGTCGATTCTTAACCTTTCAATAAGAAAGGCGAGTCGAACATCATGGACGTCCGAGCGGATCCCACGCGTCAACTGGTCCGGCTGCGCGGCCGCTCCTACGTCGCGTTCGTGTTCAGCCCCGTCGTGCCGATCGTCGAATGGCTCGCCGAGATTGACGCCACGCTGGCACGCTCGCCGGGGTATTTCGTCGGCAAGCCGATCGTGCTCGACCTGGCGGCGGTGGATCTCTCCAGCGCCGCCATCGCCCATCTCGTCGGCAGTCTGAGCGAGCGCAACATCCGTGTCCTCGGCATCGAGGGCGTGGACGAAGAGCGGCTCGGCGCGAACATGCCGCCCTTGCTGACGGGCGGCCGCGCCTGCGTCATCACGCGCAACGAACCGGCGCAGAAAGCCGAGCCCGAAGCCAAGCCGAAGCCGACGTCGCTGTTGCTCGACAGCCCGGTGCGATCCGGCCAGTCGATCGTCTTCATGGAAGGCGATGTCACCGTGCTGGGCTCGGTCGGCTCCGGCGCGGAGATCGTCGCGGGCGGTTCAATCCACATCTACGGCACGCTGCGCGGCCGCGCGATGGCGGGCGTCAACGGCAATTCCAGCGCGCGGATCTATTGCCAGCGGATCGAGGCCGAACTGCTTGCGATCGACGGCTATTACCAGACTGCCGAAGAAATCGACGTCTCACTCCGCAACCGCCCGGCGCAGGCCCGGCTGGAGGGCGACACCATGAAAATCACACCGTTGAATTAACCTGTAAGGAGATCGCGTATGGCCAAGGTGCTTGTCATTACTTCGGGCAAGGGGGGCGTTGGAAAGACAACCACCACGGCGGCGTTGGGCGCGGCGCTGGCGCAGATCGGGCAGAATGTGGTGGTGGTCGATTTCGACGTCGGCTTGCGCAACCTCGACCTCGTGATGGGCGCCGAACGCCGCGTGGTGTTCGATCTCATCAACGTGGTGCAGGGCGTCGCCAAGCTGCCGCAGGCCCTGATCCGCGACAAGCGCCTGGAAAATCTCTGGCTGCTGCCGGCCTCCCAGACCCGCGACAAGGACGCGCTGACCGACGAAGGCGTCGGTCGTGTCGTCGACGAACTCCGCAGCCGGTTCGACTGGATCCTGTGCGACAGCCCGGCCGGCATCGAGCGTGGCGCCACGCTCGCGATGCGCTATGCCGATGAAGCCATCATCGTCACCAATCCCGAGGTTTCCTCGGTGCGCGATTCCGACCGCATCATCGGCATGCTCGATTCGAAGACGGTCCGGGCCGAACGCGGCGAGCGGGTGGAAAAGCATATCCTGATCACCCGTTACGATGCGGGCCGCGCTGCGCGGGGCGAGATGCTCAACATCGACGACATTCTCGAAATCCTCGCCACGCCGCTGCTGGGCATCATCCCCGAGAGCCAGGACGTGCTGAAGGCATCCAACGTCGGCACGCCGGTGACCCTCAACAATGCCGACAGCGCGCCGGCCCGCGCCTACACCGACGCCTCTCGACGCCTGATGGGCGAGCAGGTCGCGATGGTGGTGCCGGCCGAACGCAAGGGCTTGATGGACCGGCTGCTGGGTCGGAGGGCTGCATGAAGCTGCTGCGGCTGTTCGGCGGTCGCGAAGCGACGGCGCCGGTTGCGCGGGAGCGGCTGCAGATTCTGCTGTCGCACGAGCGCGGACTGCTCGGTCAGTCCGACCTGCTGGTCACGCTGCGCGAGGAAATTCTCGCCGTGGTATCGAAGCACATCCAGCTCGATCCGGACAAGGTGATCGTCAAGCTGGATCGCGGCAAGACGGTATCGACGCTCGAAGTCGACATCGAGGTGCCCAACAATTTCGACAAGAAGGTTGCCGAACGGCGTCTGGCCGGCTGACGCGGCGCCTCGCCGGAGACCCGTTCCGTTGAATCGGAACGGGAAGGCTCCAGGGTGAGCCTCACGACCGCGGCGCGACAATGAAAGCGCCTCTACCTTTGCCCCTAGACCACCGGCGGTTCCGTACCGCTCGCGCCGCCGACTGCATCGTCTGCAGGCTCATCCCGCTGGTTCTCCTCGTCCGCCGGAAAAGTTCCAATTTGGTGGAACTGCGGCAGCCCCTGAGTATTAGTTAGGGTTGAGGAGGGCAAAGTGGTCGAATCGGGCAAGGCAAAGAGCGGCATATGGGGCTTGGATGATATCCTGGCCGGCGGGTTCACGCGGGAACACATGTTTCTGGTCGAGGGAGCCCCCGGGACCGGGAAGACCACGATCGCGCTCCAGTTCCTGATGGAGGGGGCCAGAGCCGGCGAGAAATGCCTCTACATCACATTGTCGGAGACCGAGCGGGAACTGCGCCTGGGCGCGGCCTCTCACGGCTGGAAGCTCGACGATCGTATCGAGATATATGAACTGTTGCCGCCGGAGAGCCTGCTCGATTCCGAGCAGCAACAAAGCCTGCTGTATTCCTCCGATCTCGAACTCGGCGAAACGACCAAGCAGATTTTTGCCGCCGTTGACCGGGCCCAGCCGAGCCGCGTGGTGCTCGACAGCCTGTCCGAGATCAGGCTGCTGGCGCAGAGCTCGCTGCGCTATCGTCGCCAGGTCCTGGCCATCAAGCACTACTTCGCGAATTTCGGCGCGACCGTGCTGCTGCTGGACGACATGTCATCCGACCTCGGCGACAAGACCATCCACAGCGTCGCGCACGGCGTGCTGCAGTTGGAGGAACTGGCGCCGTCCTATGGCGCCGAGCGGCGCCGCGCGCGCATCATCAAATATCGTGGCGTCAAATTCCGCGGCGGCTTCCACGACGTCACCATCAGCACCGGGGGGCTGAACGTATTTCCGCGACTGGTCGCCCTGGAGCACCGGTCGAGCTTCGCGCGGCATGCGCTGCCGAGTTCGATCGCCGGCCTGGACCAGCTGCTGGGCGGCGGAGTGGAGTCCGGATCGAGCACGCTGATCCTGGGGCCGGCGGGCACCGGAAAATCGCTGCTCGCAATTATCTTCATGGTGGCCGCGATTGCGCGGGGCGAAAAGGCGGCTCTCTTCGTGTTCGACGAAGAACTGGGTCTCCTGATCGAGCGCATGAAGGGGCTCGGCATCGACCTCGCGAAAATGCAGCGCGACGGCAATCTCTTCATTGAGCAGGTCGATGCGGCCGAACTGTCGCCCGGCGAATTCGCGCACCGCGTCCGCAAGCGGGTCGATGGCAGCAACGTCAAGACCGTGCTGATCGATAGCCTCAACGGCTATCAGGCCGCGATGCCTGAGGAGAATTCGTTGATCCTGCACATGCATGAACTGCTGCAGTTCCTCAATCGCCAGGGCGCCGCGACGTTCATGACGGTCGCGCAGCACGGGTTGGTCGGGGAAATGAAAACGCCGGTCGACGTGACCTATCTCGCGGACACCGTCATCATGCTGCGCTATTTTGAATCGCACGGCAGCGTGTGTCGCGCGATGTCGGTGATGAAGAAACGTACCGGCCCGCACGAAGCAACCATCCGCGAGTATCACATCGACGGCCGCGGGCTGACCATCGGCAAGCCGCTCACCGAATTTCACGGCATCTTGCGCGGGATTCCGGTCTATGTCGGCGCTGGAGCCCCGCCAGCCGGAGATACCGGTTCGTGAAGGGCGGTTCGTCATCCGAGCGCGCCCTGATTCTCGCGCCGAAGGGGCGCGACGCATCGGTCGCCGCCGGCCTGATCCGCGAGGCGGGATACCATGCCCACATTTGCGGCGATCTCGCGAGCCTGGTGAATCAGATCGCAGGCGGCGCGGGTCTGGCCGTGATCGCCGACGAAGCGATCAAGACCGCGGATCTGCGCGATCTCGCGAACTGGCTCCACGATCAGCCGTCATGGTCGGATTTCCCGATCGTGCTGCTGACGCATCAGGGCGGCGGGCCCGAGCGCAATCCGGACGCCGCGCGGCTCGGGCAGGCGCTCGGCAACGTCACATTCCTGGAGCGGCCGTTTCATCCGACCACGCTGGCCAGCATCGTCGGCTCGGCCATTCGCGGCCGGCGCCGCCAATACGAGACCAGGGCCATCCTCGCCAATCTGACGGAAAGCGAAAATCTGTTGCAGACGGCGCTCAATGCCGGGCGTCTCGGCGCGGTCGAACTGCATCTGCCCGATGGCGTGCTGGAAGCTTCCGACACGTGCATCGGATTCTTCGGGCGCAAGCCGGGCGAGACGTTCACCTACAAGGACCTGCAGGAGGCGGTCCATCCCGACGACAGGGCGCGCCGCCTCGAGGTGCTCGAGAGGGCGATCGCAACCGACGGAGAGTACAGCATCGAGTATCGCACGATCTGGCCGGACGGCTCGCAGCACTGGGTCGACGTGCGCGCCCGCGCGGTGCGGGGGGCGGACGGCAGCATCCGTTCGCTGGTCGGCGTCTGCTCCGATATCACCGCGCGCAAGACGGCGGAAATCGAGCGGGAGAACCTGCTGGCGCAACTCGCGGCCGAGCGTACCGCGCTGTCGGAGTTGACCGCCTCGCTGGAACAGCGCGTCGAGCAGCGAACCGCCGAATTGCTCAAGGAAGTGAACGCGCGGGAAAAGGCGCAGGAGCAACTGCGTCAGGCCCAGAAGATGGAGACCATCGGCCAGCTCACCGGCGGCGTCGCGCACGATTTCAACAATCTGCTGATGGCGGTCATGGGCAATCTCGATCTCCTGCGCAAGCGCATTCCGGACGATCCCCGGCTGCAGCGGCTGGTCGAAGGCGCCATCCAGGGCGCCGAGCGCGGCGCTTCGCTGACGCAGCGGTTGCTGGCCTTCGCACGCCAGCAGGATTTGCGCGCCGTGCCCGTCGACCTGCGCGGGCTGATCGAAGGAATGGGCGATCTGCTCGAACGCTCGCTCGGACCACGGATCGAACTGCGGCTCGATATTCCGCAGGGGCTGCCCGCGGCGCGGATCGACGCCAACCAGTTCGAACTGGCGATCCTCAACCTCGCGATCAACGCCCGCGATGCGATGCCCGATGGCGGCAGGATCTATGTTTCGGTCGCGGAATATCAGACCAGGGGCGAGGTCGCTTTGGCGCCCGGCCGCTATCTGAAGCTCTCGGTCGCCGATACCGGAAGCGGCATGTCGCCCGAAGTGCTGAAGCGGGCGATCGAACCGTTCTTTTCGACCAAGCAGGTCGGCAAGGGAACCGGCCTCGGCTTGTCGATGGTGCATGGGCTCGCGGTCCAGCTCGGCGGCGCGCTGCAACTGACGAGCACCGTGGGCAAGGGAACCTGCGCGACGCTGGTGCTACCGGTGGCGGTGGCGGCGCCGCATACGGAACATGTCGCGCCGCCGGCCGAAAGGACCAAGCGCAAGGCGGTCATTCTGTTTGTCGACGACGATCCGCTGATCGCGATGTCCACCACCGAGATGCTTGAGGACCTCGGCCATCGCGTGATCGGCGTCAATTCCGGCCATCATGCGCTGGACATCCTCAGGAGCGAGGAGCCGCTCGATCTGATGGTGACCGACCACATGATGCCCGGCATGACCGGCCTCCAGCTTGCCGCCGCGTCGCGCAAGGTGCGGCCGTCCCTGCCGGTGCTGCTGGCGACCGGGTACGCGGAATTACCCAAGGGCGCGCAGCTTGATTTCCCGCGCCTCGCCAAGCCCTATCATCAGGACCAGTTGCGCGATCAACTCGATCGATTGCTGGCGTGAATCTGCGTCACCCGACCGGCCCGCCGTACCGGGGCTTGTTGCCATGTGCGACCGCTTCCGTGATCGACGTTGATGCCATCGGCCGCTGAGAGCGCAGCCTAGTTCGCTACGAAATACCAGTCCTTGTCGTAGCGTACGAGCTGGCTCGGTGGCTGGCGCTCGAACTGGAAGAATTTTTGCGGTTCGCGGTCCGGCGGCACACGCAGGAAGCCGGCGAACCGGTGCTGCAGCCCGCGCGAAGTCAGGAACAGCACATAGGTGCCTTCGTCGGTTTCGTCGACGACGATCTCGTTCCCGCCGACGGAAACGTTCGGCGCGGCATCGCCAAGTGCGATCAGGTTCGGGTTAGTGGAGACGTTAGGCTTCAGTTCGCCAGTTTCGACCCGTGCCACGATTCGCTCGCGTTCCTGCCGGTAGCAACGGAAATTCTGCTGCAGCGCGATCTGGTTCAGCGGGGCCCAGGCCAGAATGGCAAGCGTCGTGGCGTAGACAAGGAACGGGATAACAAATTTGATGCCGCCCGAGCGGATCGCCAGCAGCTGGGCCGCCGACCACACCATGCCGCTGAAGAACACCAGCGCCAGCAGCGGTACCAGTACCAGCAACACGAACCCGGAAGGCCAGTCGGCCATCGCCAGTTCGAAAGTTGCCACTCCCAAGGTGAGGGCCGAAACCGAGGCTGCCACCGCCAGCGGGCCGCGGATCGACGGCGCGATCGCCGCACTTACCACCTGAGACGTCGCCGGGGTCATGCCGGGCTGTTCCGCTCCGCTTTCGCGGCCCGTGCCGATTCGGGCCTTTAACGCACCGTTAACCATGTCTGCCCAACAATAGCCGCAGAGGATGGTCGGCCGCCACGGCCGGCCGGGCAAATCGAGGGGGCTCGATATGGACCTGGAGCGGCATTTTGGCAAAACTTCAGCCACCCTCGAGGAGATCCGGCGGCGGGTGATGTTCGCCCTGGACCGGCACCCGTTATGCCGCGGTATCGAATTCGACGTCGTCAGCATGCCCCGCAACCGCAAGAACAACTGGACCGTCACCTTGCAGGCGGTGACCCCCGATGCGCTCTGGGAAGCGTCCGAAATCGTCGCCGACATCCAGGAAGCCTACGAATTGGCGATGGCAGCCTGATTCGCCGCTTTTCAAGACGATTTTTCGGTATTTTTGATGGTGTTGCGGCGCAAATCGGCATCGTAACGCCTCAATTGTCGTTCAATGACGCGGCAAAAGGGGCCAATCGTCGGCGGGAATGGAGACCTTTTTGACCAAATCGATGACCATTGCCGCGCTGCTCGGCTTTCTTGTGGTTGGCTCTGCCGCCACCGCCATCATCGGCCGGGATCTGTTTCCGGTAGCGCCGGCCCAGCCGGTCGCTGATTCGGCCACGGCGGCGCCGGTGTCGAACAAGGCCTCCAAGAAGGATCGGCTGGCCGTCGTCAGTTACGCGCTGGCCGACTACGAACCCCCGCAGACAACCGCCGCTTTGAGCGAGCCGCTGCGTCAGGCCTATGCGTCCGCCACGCCGGCCGACATCGGTCTGCCGAAGGAAGTTGCGCCCCCCGCGTCGTTGCCGGCGGCATCGCAGAAGCCGAAGGCCGTCGTCGCCAAGCCGCAGCCGCAGAAGAACTACGCACTGCTGAGCGACGTCCAGATCGCCGGCATCAAGGACCGCCTGAAACTGTCGGCTTCCCAAGAGTCCTATTGGCCCGCGGTCGAGACCGCGCTGCGCGCCGTGGCCCGCAAGATTCACGCCGGGCGGCAGGCCAACCCTAATGCGACGGGCGTGCCGATCGATCCCGACTCCGCGGAGGTCCAGCAGTTGAAGTCGGCGGCGATGCCGCTGCTGTTCCAACTGCGTGAAGACCAGAAGAACGAAGTGCGTTCGCTCGCGCGCATCATCGGCCTGGAAAAAGTTGCCTCGATGATCTGAGCGGCGAACCGGCGTTCGCCCTTTCGATCGGTTCCCATATCCGCACCAAAGCGTGCCGGAACGATCGGCCCATGCCACGCGTTGGCCGCGTGGATGGATGGAGCCGACACATGCGGACATCGACGGCTTATTTCGCAGGCGTAGCAACCGTAATCGCGGCGGTCGCTGTTGGTCTCGGCGGTGGCTATCTTGCGGCGAACATCGCCAATCCGCCTCCGGGCGTATCGAAGCTGGAACGCCGGATGTCGGCCGAGCCGATCTCTGTCGCCACCGCGCCGGCCCAGCCAGCTCCGCTCACGGCGGCAACTATTCCCGCCGCTGCAGCCGCACAAGAAATTCAACCGCAAGCGCCAGCGCCGACACAGGCGGCGGCGCCGTCCGACAGCGAAACGGCTTCGCTTCGCGCTGCCGAGTCAGAACAGAAGGCGGCGAACAATGGAGCGGCCACGCAACCTTCGCAGGGCGCGCCCCAAACAGCACAATCAATCGAACCGAAATCCACCGAACAGGCCACGCAAAAGATCATCCCGGCGCGTGACGCCTATGCAAAGGCCCGCGACACCGACATCAGACGCGCAGAGACGGAGCGACGACGCGCCGAGCGGCGTCAGGCCTGGGTCGAGAGGCGCAGGGTTCAGCCGCGTGAACCGGATCTCGACGCGGTCGAAGAGAGGGTGAGGGAAGCGACCGAGCCACGGCGGATCAGAATCCGGGAAGAAAATGAGCCGAGCGGGATGTTCGGCAGGGAAACTTCCCGGGCCGAAACGCCTCGCATCAGGCTGTTCGGTCTGGACGACTGAAGCTTCTGCAACGCTTGTGATGGATCGTGACGGCGTCCCAACGTCATCACGATCCGGCTTCATGGGCGAGCGCCTAACCGCCGCGCGATTCCACCACCTTGCGGCAGCTGTCCGACAGCTTCTCCTTGTTGGCCTTGAGGCAGGCGTTCATCTGCGGCGGCTTGCCAACGTGTTCGGAACAAAGCTTTCCGGCATCCGACCGGCACGCCATCTGCTCCTGCAGCGAGGGGCCGGACTGCGCATGCGCCGGCGCGCCGGCGGCGAGTGACAGGATCAGCGCGGCAGCCGGAATACGAATCGATTGCTTCATGGATGACCTTTCGACGGGAAGCATGGGGATGGAGAGTGCGCGCAAACTCATCGACGGACCGATTCGAATCCATGCCATGTTCATGGCGGCCGAGGCCGGCTTGCAATCCATGCGTGCATGAATCGGCGCGTGCCTGCGCGCCCCATCTTCATGGGATGTCGTCGTGGCTTTCGATCGATCATGTACGTCTCGCGTCGGCTGCGGTGGCCGATCGGTCCATCGCAAAGAGCTGCACGCCCAATTCGGGAGAGATGCGAGATGTTGAAGAACAAGAACTGGCTGAGCGCGGGCCTGGCCGTTGCGGCGCTGTCGACCGTGGCGTCGTTCGCCGTCGGCGGTGCGAGCCCGGCGCAGGCCGCCGTGGTGTACTGCAAGACCGTCGGCGTGCCGAAGGGCTGCGTCGCCCGGCCGACGCCGGTCGCGGCGGCGGCCGTTGCGACCCCGGGGGTTGGCGTCGGCGCGCCCGGCGTCGGCGCGCCCGGTGTCGGTGTTCGGCCCGGCACGCCGGCAAACCGCGGCGGCCCGGTCGATCGCGTCGGCCGTCGCTAGAGCCTTTTCTGTTCTGATTCAATCAGAACCGGGCTCTGGATTCGCTGATCAACCGGCCGCGCCGTCGCTGTCGGGGAAGCGGTGCGGCATTGTCAACCGCACCCGCGTTCCCTGGACACCATCGCCTGCGGTGCAGGAACTCAATTCCAACTCCGCACCGCAGCGTGTCGCGCGGCTTCGCATGTTGCGCAAGCCGCGCGCCGCCTTGATCGAGACCGCCGCCGTTCCGTCCGGCGAGACTTCAAAGCCTTTGCCGTCGTCCTCGACCGTGATGCAGCCGCGCTCCACGCCGGCCGGTCCCGCGAGCGTCTCGATCCTCACCGTGATCCGTCTGGCATTGGCGTGCTTGACCGCGTTGGTCACCGCCTCATCGAGCAGCCGCACGATCTGGATGACGTGCCACGGCCGCAATTCGGGATGCACCGGCAGCCCCTGCGCGGTACCGGCACGCCAGTCCAGCGCGATGCCATGCGGGCGCAGCTGCGCCATCGCACGCTCGCGCCACGAGCCGAGCGCCAGCATCAGGTCGCCGCCGATGTCGTCCATCGAATCGATGACGAGCCGCAGATCCTTCAGCGCCGCTCGCGCGGCCTCACCGATGTCCGGGCTGCCATTGCCGCGCTCGCTCAGGGCGACGATGCTGACGAGCTGGCCACCGAGCCCGTCATGCAGGTCGCGCATCAGCCGCGTGCGCTCCCGCGTCAGTGCCGCGGCGCGGGCGCGTTCTTCCTCGCGGGCAAAACTGGCTTTCAGCTTCTCCTCGGCTTCGCGCACCTGCGCGACGAGGCGGCCGGCGAAGCTGTCGACCTCGTTCAGCGCGCGGGCGAACCGCCAGGTCAGCCCGGCGCCGATCGCCACCAGCATCGCCGAATAGGACAGCCGCGAGACGAAGATGCGGTTCGGCACCACCTGGAATATCGCGAGCATATCGGCGATCCAGCAGGTCAGCATGATCGTCCCCGCGCAGCCCAGCAGAAAGCTCGCGACGTTGCGCCGCTTCAGCACGGAATGCGCGGTGATCACCGCCATCAGGACCAGCGAGGCGCCGACCATCGGTATCGCGAGGACCAGGAACAGCGCGCGCACCAGCGACTGATGGCCGAACAGGCCAGCCAATGCCAGCAGCGCGCCGGGCAGGAACAGCAGCCATCCGTAGCGCGGCCACTTCATGCCCGAGAACAGCAGCGCGAACGTCAATACCAGCGCGCATTCGATCGGTGCGGAGGCGATCAGCACGACGTTGAGCCTGGAGAGCGGCGTGGCGTCGCCCATCGGCGTCGGCAGGAACGCCTGCGCCACCCCGACGGCCATCGCTGCGGCCAGCACGCCGTAGGCCGGCTCGTGGCGCCGCATCACCCACATGATGCCGAGAATGACGGCCAGGATCGCCTGCCAGGAGGAGAACACCACCGGCAGAGTGACGAAGATCAGCGTCCGCAGATTATAGCTTGGCCGCAGCAATTCGTCGGGGCCGACCCAGATGCGATCGAGAAAGCCGGTGATCGGTCCCCAGATGAACAGCGTGATCGAGATCGCGTTGTCACCGTCGCGCAGCAGCGACGGCGGGATCACGGCGATCGCCGGCGTGTTGCGGTCCGGCCGGTTGGCGGCGGGATCACGCCGGCTGTCGAGGATCGCGACGCCATTGACCATGACCTCGACGCCGTTGGTGAAGCGCGGCAGGAACACCGACCAGGCACGCTTGGCCTCATCGGCGGGCCGAACGAAGTGTCCGCTGAAGCGGGGCGGATCGTCCGTTGCATTTCGGAGCGACGAGAAATACGGCAGCGTCACCGCGCGCGCGGCGCCGCTTTCGACGAGATTGAAGGCCGTCACCTGATACTGGTCCGGAGGCCCGGGCAGCGACTGCAGCAGCGCCAGAACGCAGAGCCCTGCGATCGCCGCTTGCAGCAGCAGATACTGGCCCAGACGGGAAATCCGCAGCCGCCGCCATTGGCGAGCCGGCAGCCGTCCCGCGATCTCTCCGAGGCTGGTCACAACCGGATCAGGCCTTGCTGGACCGCCTCGAACACCGCCTCGCCCCGGGTATGCACTTCGAGCTTGCGGTAGATGTTCTTGATGTGGCCGGGCACGGTCTGGCGCGACAGGCCGAGATGGCTCGCGATCTCGGCGTAGCTGAAACCCTTGGCGATACCCCAGAGGATGTCGATCTCGCGCGGTGTCAGTTTGGCGGTGTTGAGGGCGGGGCCGGGCGGCAGTTCAGGCGTGTTCTGCGTCCGGCGCACGATGAAGCGGGCGATCGAGGCCGAGATCGGCGAATGCCCCGCGACGAGGTCGCGCACGGTGGCGGCGATGTCGGTCGGAAACGCGTCCTTCAGCAGATAGCCGGTCGCGCCGACGGTGATCGCCGAGATCACGCTTTCCTCGTCGCCGAGGATCGAGATCACCATGATCTCGGTGTCCGGAAAGCGCTGCCGGGTTTCCCGGATCAGGTCGACGCCGTGGCCGTCGGGCAGTTGCAGGTCGGTCAGCAGCACCTTGGGCGTCCCCTGCGCGAGGCAGGCGCGCGCCTCGGCGAGGGTGCCGGCGGCCTTCACCTGATACCCGGCCTTGACGAGCGCGTCCTGCAACCGCCAAAGCGTCGGTGCGTCATCCTCGACGAGGACGACTGTGGTGGCTTGCGCCGGCGGGCCGTCGTCCAACGAATTCATCTGAAAAGCTCCGGCCGCCATCCCCTGCGAACCTGCCCGAATGTAACGCCGCGGCGGCATTTTGCGACACCCATGTTCATGGGGGCGGGGTTTTAAAGAGATTTCGCAGAAGCATGCGCCGTGGAAAAGGCTTATACGATTGCCGCAACGAGGCTCCCAAATGCCGAAATCGCCCAAGAACCTCCCGGACACGCATGCGTTAGAAGGGCATATTCCGGTCACACCCGATGACGTCAAGGCCGCGGCCGCTGCCATCGCCGGTTCGGTCATGGTCACCGAATGCGACCGAAGCCGGACATTGAGCGAGATCTGCGGCTGCCAGGTCTGGCTCAAATTCGAGAACCTGCAGTTCACGTCATCTTTCAAGGAACGCGGCGCGCTCAACCGGCTGCTGGCGCTGTCGCCGGAGGAAAGGCAGCGCGGCGTCGTCGCGATGTCGGCCGGCAATCACGCGCAGGGCGTGGCCTATCATGCCAACCGGCTCGGGATCCCCGCGACCATTGTAATGCCGATCGGCACGCCGATGGTGAAGATCGAGAATACCAGGCGACATGGCGCCGAGACCGTTATCGCCGGTGCAACGTTGGAGGAAGCCGCCGCGTTCGCCCGCACGCATGGTGAGACGAAAAACCTCGTCATGATCCATCCTTATGACGATCCCCTGATCATCGCGGGGCAGGGCACCGTCGCGCTCGAAATGCTCGCCGCCGCGCCACAGCTCGAGGCGCTCGTGGTCCCGATCGGGGGCGGCGGGCTGATTTCCGGCATCGCGGTAGCGGCCAAGGCGCTGAATCCGCAATTGCAGATCATCGGCGTTCAGGCCCAGCTCTATCCCTCGATGTACAACGCCACCAAGGGCGAAGCCCTGCCGATGCGTGGCGATACGCTTGCCGAAGGCATCGCGGTGAAGGCGCCCGGCGCCATCACGACCGCCATCATCCGGCGTCTGGTCGACGACATCGTGCTGGTCACCGAAGACCAGATCGAGCGCGCGGTGGCGATGCTGATCGCGATCGAAAAGACCGTGGTGGAAGGCGCCGGGGCCGCCGGCCTCGCCGCCGTGCTCGCGTCGCCGGACCGCTTCGCCGGCCGCAATGTCGGCCTGGTCCTGACCGGCGGCAACATCGACACCCGGCTGATCGCCTCGGTGTTGACGCGCGAACTCGCGCGCGAGGGTCGGCTCACGCAAATCGCCATCGACATCGTCGATCGCCCGGGACAACTCGCCGCCGTCTCGGCGCTGCTGGCGGACGCCGGCGCCAACATCATCGAGGTTTCCCACCAGCGCACGTTCTCCGACCTGCCCGCCAAGGGCACGCTGCTCGAAGTCGTGATCGAAACCCGCGACCGCGCGCATCTGGAACACGTGATGAAGCGGCTCGGCGAGGCGGGGTTTTCGGCGTGGCTTCCGGGGCGACGGTAGAGCGTTTTCGAGCGAAGTGGATGCCGGTTCGCGTGAAGAAAACGCGTCAAAAAAAGGCTCTAGGCGTTACGCGCGCGGTCCCCAGAGAATGACGGCGGCGCCGATCAGGCAGAGCGAAGCACCCGTCATGTCCCACCGATCGGGGCGGATGCCCTCGACCGCCCAGAGCCAGAGCAGCGACGCGACGATGTAGATGCCGCCATAGGCGGCGTAGGCGCGGCCCGCGGCCTCGGTCTCGACCAGCGTCAGCAGATACGCGAACACGACGAGCGAGACGACACCGGGAAGCAGCCACCAGACCGGTCTGCCAAGCCGCAGCCAGCCCCAGAACGCAAAGCAGCCGGCGATTTCGGCGATCGCGGCGGCAGCATAGACGAAAATGGTCTTCATCGATCGAATGTCACATGGCGTCCGCTGCGGTTCAAGGCAACGGATCAAGTCGCTGCGCTGTCAGGCGCGGTCTGCCGATCGTGCGGCCGGGCGCGATTTCAATTCACGAGCCGCACCGCGCCCGCGTCGCTGACATCATAGCCGCCGAGTTCGGCGGCGCGTTCGGCGAAGTCTGTTTTGCGGATGAGGTCGAACAGCGCCTGCGGTCCCTTCATGAAATAATCGCGCTGCCGCATCACGAGGTCGAAGCGTTCCCAGGCCAGCGGCAGGAAATCGAGCCCGGCCGATTTCGCCACGCCGCGGGTCGCTATTCCGCAATCGACGCGGCCGGCGCGGATCGCCTGCGCGACGTCGGGACCGGTGGGCAAGGCGGGTTTTGCCAGCCTCAAATTGTCCGGGGCGATGCCGGCACGCGTCAACAGCGCGAGCAGCAGCAATTGCGCGCCGGCGCCGGCCGGGCGCTGCGCCATCCGCGCGTCCGAGGCCGCGACGGAGGCCATGCCGCTCAGATCAAGCGGGTTGCCGGGCGCAACCAGAATGCCTTGCTCACGTCGCGCAAAGGCGATGACGACGGCGTCGTGCAGTCCCGCCGCGTTAGCGACGGCGTCGGGGTTGGCGGTTTCGTCGTCGCCGTCCAGCCGATGCAGGTGGATGGCGCTCATCATCACTTCGCCGCGCGTCAACCGCCTGAGCCCTTCCTCGCTGCCCTCGGGCAGGCTGGCGAGGCCGCAATGGCTTTCGCGCAACGCCCACTCCAGCAGCGGATCGTGGCTGCCGCCGACGATCGGCGGCGCCGGCACCTGCGTCAGTCCGGCGGGCGCGATCAGCCCGGCGGACACCCAGCGATCAAGGGCCGTGCGCGAAAACAGCCAGCGGCCGGTGACCTTGCTGCAGGGCACCGCGCGATCCGCCACCAGTTCGTAAAGCTTGCGCTCGGACAGCCGTAGATAGTCGGCCGCCTCGTCGGTCGTCAGCAGTTCCCGTATAGGCATTGATATGCACCGGTATGCAGCAATTCTGCAAATTGACCATTTTGCTGCCATCTGCGCAAGATAGCTGCCTAACGGAATTTCGGATGCCTTCAGACACAACCGCCCTCCAGCTCGTGCTCAGCGGCGACCCCGCGCTGTTCGCGATCGTTCGGCTGTCGCTTTATGTGAGCTTCTCGGCGGTCGTTCTGGCCGCGCTGATCGGCATCCCGCTGGGCGCGCTCGTCGCGCTGACGCAATTCCGCGGGCGGCAGGGCGTCATCGTGCTGCTCAACGCCTTGATGGGCCTGCCGCCGGTCGTGGTCGGTCTCGTCGTCTATCTGATGCTGTCGCGCTCGGGGCCACTGGGCGCCTTCGGCCTGCTGTTCACCCCGGGCGCGATGATCGCCGCGCAAACCGTGCTGGTGACGCCGATCATCGCCGCGCTGACGCGGCAGACCGTCGAAGACCTCTGGCTCGAATACCGCGACGAACTGTCGGCGATGAACATCGGGCCCGTCGGCCGTGTCACCGCGTTGATCTGGGATGCGCGCTTCAGCCTGGTCACTGCCTTGCTCGCCGGGTTCGGACGCGCCGCGGCGGAGGTCGGCGCCATCATCATCGTCGGCGGCAACATCGATGGCTTTACCCGAACGATGACGACCGCGATCGCGCTCGAGACGTCCAAGGGCGACCTGCCGCTCGCGGTCGGCCTCGGCCTCGTCTTGATGGCGATCGTGATCGCGGTCAACGCGCTGGCCTGGACCGCGCGCCGCGCCGGCGAACGAATGGCAGGCTGACGATGCGCGCACCCGCCAGCGAACTGCCGATCGAATGCGATGACGTCACGGTCACCGCCGGGTCCCTCACCATTCTCGATCGCGTGACGCTGACGTTCGCGCCGGGCGCGCCGACGGTTCTGATCGGGCCCAACGGTTCCGGAAAATCCACGCTGCTCCGCCTCGCGATGGGTCTGCTCGCGCCATCGCAGGGGCGCATCACCTGGGGCGGGATCGAACACGTCCCGCCGCTGAAGCGCGCCATCGTGTTTCAGCGCCCGGCGATGCTTCGGCGCGACGCCGCCGCCAATATTCGTTTCGCACTGCGCGCAGCCGGCATCTCGCGCGCCGAGCGGGCGCGCCGCACGGATGAGCTTCTCGACCTGGTCGGGCTCGGTCCTCTCGCCGACCGCGCCGCGCGCAGATTGTCGGGCGGCGAGCAGCAACGGCTCGCACTGGCGCGGGCGCTGGCGCGCGATCCGGCGGTGCTGTTTCTCGACGAGCCGACCGCGAGCCTCGATCCCACCGCCACCAAGGCGGTGGAAGACATCATCCGCGCGGTCAGCCAGCGCAACATCAAGGTGGTGATGGCGACCCATGATCTCGGCGAAGCCCGCAGGCTCGGCGGCGAGATCGTGATGCTTCATCGCGGCCGCGTCGTCGAGACCGGCACGACCGCGTCCTTTTTCGAAACGCCGCGAACCGCCGAGGCGAGGACGTTCCTTGCCGGTGAACTACTTGTCTGATGGGAGAGAACACATGAACAGGCTGACGCGCCGTCTATTGATCGCGGCGACCGCGACTTTCGTCTTTGCCGGCCACGCCCTTGCGCAAGACAAATCGATCGTGATGGCCTCCACCACCTCGACGCAGGATTCCGGCCTGTTCGGCCACATCCTGCCGATCTTCAAGGCCAGGACCGGCATCGACGTGAAAGTGGTGGCCCAGGGCACCGGGCAGGCGCTCGACACCGCGCGGCGCGGCGATGCCGACGTCGTGTTCGTCCACGCCAGACCGGCGGAAGAGAAGTTCCTGTCCGAAGGTTTTGGCGTCAGGCGCTATCCTGTGATGTACAACGACTTCGTCCTGATCGGGCCGAAGGCCGATCCCGCCGGCATCAAGGGATCGCAGGACATCGTGGCCGCGCTCAGCGCCATCAAGGCCAAGGCCGCCGACTTCATTTCGCGCGGCGACAAGTCCGGCACGCATCAGGCCGAGATCAACCTCTGGAAGCTCGCCGGCGTGGACATCGCCAGCGACAAGGGCCCCTGGTACAAGGAGATCGGGCAGGGCATGGGCGCGGCACTCAACACCGCCTCGGCTTCGAACGCCTATGTGCTCGCCGATCGCGGCACCTGGCTGTCGTTCAGGAATCGCGGTGACCTCGCGATCGCGGTCGAAGGCGACAAGCGGCTGTTCAACCAGTACGGTGTCATGCTGGTCAACCCCGAAAAGCATCCGACGGTGAAGAAGGATCTCGGCCAGCATCTGATCGACTGGCTGGTATCGGCGGAAGGGCAGAAGGCGATCGCCGACTACAAGATCAACGGCGAGCAACTGTTCTATCCCAACGCCAATGATTCCGGCGCGTGATGGCTGGGCTCTCCGCAGCTTTTGCGGCCTGAGCCAGTCGCGGTTGCCCGCGCCAGGTGTTCCGGAGCGGTGCCTGCCTATAAGGAGTGTTGCGATGTTTCGATCCGCTCTCGTCATCGTGGTCCTGATGGCCTGGCCTGGGCTGGCGACGGCTGACGATGGCTGCGACAAATTCGCATGGTCGCTCGCGCGGGAACGCGCGGCGTTTGCGGCGGCGGACAAGACGACTGCGAAGGCAGGCGACACATTGACGGAGCTGCCCGGCGGTGCGCTGGTGATCCGGCTGCAGCCGGGCGCGCAGGCTTCCTTCGACATGCCGCCGGAGCGCAAGCCGCGCATCGAAGCGTGGCATGGCGGCCTCGTGCGTCTGCCGGCGCTAACAAAGCCCGGCATCTACCAGATCACGCTGTCCGACGACGCCTGGATCGACGTGATCCAGAACGGCCGCTATGCCCGCTCGGTCGGCAGCACCGGCCGCAGCGATTGCCCGGGCGTGCGCAAGAGCGTGCGGCTCGATCTCGATGCGGGCCCGGTCGTGCTGCAGGCCAGCGGCGTGGCGCCGGATACGATCGCCATCACGATCGGCCCGGTGCAATAGCTCCCGCGGCTCCAATGACAGGAGCGTGCTGCAGGATATTCGGATGCCGCAAATGGCGCTGCTGAGGCGCAGCTTCTCTGATAAGCTCGCCGTGAAAGGGCGAGGGTTTGGTCATGATGTCTCGGGCGTCCGGCGAAGAACCTCGCGTGGTGCTTTTCAGCGGCCATATGATCGACAGCCCTTCTCGCAAGGAGCCCCGGTTCCCGGCGGACAAGGAACCGATCGCCGCGCATGCGATCGCAGCCTTACTCGATCAGATCGCGGTGGGCGCTGGCGATCTCGCGATTTGTGGGGGCGCGTGCGGCGGCGACCTGCTGTTCGCCGAGGCCGCGCTGGCGAGGCGGCTGACCCTGGAAATCTATCTGCCGTTCGAGGAGGGGAAGTTTCTCGCCGAGTCCGTCGATTTTGCCGGCGCCGACTGGCATGCGCGATATCTTGCCGCGAAGTCGCGGGCCACCCTGCACGTTGCGACCGAGGAACTCGGCCCGCTCAGGCCCGATGAAAATCCGTTCGAGCGCAACAATAAATGGATGCTGCGGGTCGCCATGGGCCACGGCGCCGACAGGACCGATTTCATCTGCCTGTGGAACGGCGCGGGCGGCGACGGTCCGGGCGGAACCCAGCACCTGATGGAGGAGGTGCAAAGCAAGGGTGGCCGAATCCATTGGTTGGACACCCGGCGGCTGTGGCCGTGAGACGGATTTGCGACGCCGTCAGCGCTGCTTCGTGAATCGTTCGAAAGGCGCCATGTCCACGAACTTCGCGGCATAGGCCTTTCCGACCGATCGCATCTCGTCGATGTACTCGATCTGGTCCAGCGCCTGGACGTGGTCCGGGTTGACCTCTTGCAGCCCCAGCGCGTCGAGGCCGTCGCGGCTGACATCGGGATTGTAGCGGGCATAGAGAAACTGGCGGCCGCAATCCTCGGTGAGCGGAATTTCGGCCCCGGTCAGCGGATCGGGCCGGCGTGGAATCATGTCGCCGATTTCGCGGTCGATCGCCGCGCCGAACACACAGCGGCCGACGGCCCGGCAATTGATGTCCTGGTCGATCGCGGCGCCGCCCATCAGTACGCCCGGTAGGTGCGCGGCGTTAACCGGCGCCAATTGTCCACGCACATTGAGGTCGCGGCTGACGGCCGCCGCCGCTCCCGTGCCGACCGAGATCAGCATCAGCTTGGACTCGCCCACCGGCCAGTTCAGCCGGTACTGCGGCAATGTCGCCATCCGGAACAGCTGGAATGCCGGGTCATTATAGGGCGTAACGCCGCCATCGACGAAGAAGAAGGTCTTGGCCGGATCTCGTTCGTCCCACGCCAGCATTTCAGGCGGGAAATAGACCGGCGCAGCCGTGCTCGCCCGCACCAGCTGCCACAGCGGAATTTGCAGATTGCAGTCCTTGCGCGTGCGATCGTTGTACTTGGCAAAGGGATTGTTGGAGATCGGCCAGGGCGAATCCGTCGTTGCATTGCGCGTCACGATCAGGAGCAGCGAACGCAGGTCCTCGGCGCCGAGCGTGCGGTCTCCGAACACCTCGTTCAGTTTCCGGCGCAGCGGGTCGGCCTGGTAGAAACTGCGCAGCCGGCCGATCAGCCACGTCTTTTCGAACATCATCGGTCCGGCCTCGACGTAAAAGTCGACCAGTTCCTGGACCGTTTTCCCCATCGCGAGGCCGGCGGCAATGATGGCGCCCGTGCTGGTGCCGCCTATATAGTCGAAGAAATCGCCTAGCCGGAACGATGCACCCTTCCCGGTGGCCGCCGCCAGATCCCGCTCGATGTTGCGCAGGATCTCCAGCGACATCACGCCGCGGATCCCGCCGCCGTCGAGCGCCAGCAGCCGGCGCGGCCGTTCGATCGCGAATTTTTCCTGCCAGTTGTTGAGATGGGTCATGTCTCACCTCGCTATGCGATACGCTCAGACTGGTAACAGGGCACCCAGTTTATCCAGCTGTTCGTTCAGCGCGTTTTGGCTCCAGCTCGACGTACCAAGCCTCTTGCGTTCTCTGTGAAAAATCTGAGTTCTGAGAAGTTCAGCTTCGTCCCTCCGGCCCAACCCGAACAGGGCTTCAACCTTCGTTGCTTCAATCCAGAACAGTTCGTCGCTTTCTATTCCGGGATTAGCGGATAAGGGCTTCTGCTCGCCCGCAACCGGCCCTGCCCGCAACAGCCGATCGCAAATAATCAGAACATCCGCCCGAGTGCGCCGGGCGAGAACCCGGTCTGCCAGAGCTTCATCACCGGCGCTGCGCGAGGCGCGAACATCGAGCATAAACGCGTAGTTGATGCCGTTGTAGTAATCGGTCTTGATGTAATAGCCCCTGGCATAGGCCCGCACGGCTTCATCGAGGTCCTTAGGGTTGGCTATCTTTTCCCAGAGCCGTTTGTGGATCGCACCCCACAGTCCTACCGTTTCGGCGTCGCTCGATGTCTGCGGCGCGAGCGCGGCCAGAATGTTCTTTGCATTGACCAACGACGTCTTCTCGTCGGGCTGCCTAAACTTGTAGGTGGCGAGCGCCAGTTGCTGGAGGATGTAGGGGTCATCCGGCTGCATCCTGGTCAGGCGTTTCAGAAGGGCCAACGGCAGGGCCCAGTCCTCGGCGGTGTTGACGCCGGCTTTCGCGGCGCGAAAACTCACCAGCAGTTCGGCAAAGCTTTTCTGGTCGGCCGGTTCGGAGGAGGGCGCCGGGGGCGGCGCCGCCACGGCCGCCGCTTTCGCAAGGCTGGCGGGTTGAAGCGAGGGGATGAACAGGTAGACCGGACTGTCCGGCTCTGAACTGTCCATCAATGTCGTGATCTTCTTCTTCAATTCATTCCTGACGCGCATCACCTCCTGAAACCCGATCTCCTTTCCGAGGTGCTCGTATTTCAGGATGCTGAGATGATTCAGGTCGAACGGGAAGCTGAAATTCCTGTCCGCGAGCACGATGGTTCGCTGCGGTCGAAGCGCGTGACGGACGCCCAGCTCGTAAACCGCGTTGACATTCGCGGTGGAGAGGTCGGCAATGACCAGATCCGCCGACAGCAGATTGTCGTACATCGGCTTGTCGATGACGGTGGAATGGATGATCTCGTCGGCGCGAACGCAGCTGTGCCCGGCCTCTTCGACGACGGGCTTGATGATGTCTTCGTAGGTTCGGTTGAGATTGAGAACACGTTGGGGATTAGAATAGAAGTCGGTCTTCTCGCCAAAACCCATGATCACGAAACAGCTACCCATAACAACAGCCTCCGGCCGGATGATGAGCGGCACTGCAGGAGTCGTCGGCAATCAATGGTTGCTTCAAAATATGTTGCAAGTCTGAACCAGAACGGGGGCGATTGCAAGCTGGACGGCGTTGCGGGGCGTCACCGGTGCGTGAACGCACCTTCACGTGCCCGGTCGCTTGCATCGCGGGTCTCGATCGATTCCTCATGCCGGCCCTCGGATGTTGCATAAGCGTTCATGCCGATGGTGGTCGTAATGTCGCACGCCGGAACGTCGGGTGCGCCCGCCGGTTAGCCTTCACACGTTTCACTGGAGGCAAATGATGAAGAAGCTAGCTATCATGTTCGCGCTTGGCGCGGCTGTTCTGACGGGAAGTTCCGTCGCCAACGCTGCGGATCCTTCCGCCAAGAAGCCCGCGGCGGCCGCGCAGTTCCCGACCGATTTCAGTTCGCAGCACAGGCATTGGCGCGGCCATCACCATCGCCACTGGGGTTATAACCGCCATTGGGGCCATCGTCATTACCGGCCTTACTACAACAGCTACGGCTATGCTCCGCGCGGCTATGGCTATTACGGTCCCCGCTATTATGGCGGTGGTCCCGGTGTGACCTTCAGCTTCGGCGGTGGCCGCTGGTAAGCAACGCCACGGGGTGAGCGAAGAAGCCCGCGAGCACCGCGGGCTTTTTCTTGAATGGGGTCGGCTGATCAGGCGGCCAGCGTGAACGCCTCGTGCACCGACGACTGCACCGAGCCGCCTGTCACGGCCCCACCGCCCGCGACATAGATGGCGTCTCCGATCGCGGTAGCGCCCACCGCGTGCCGCGGCGTCGTCATCGGCGCATGCGACTGCCAGGTGTCGGTTTGAGGATCGTAACTTTCCATCTGCCCGAACACCACGCCCTGCGTGATCTGCCCCTTGTCCGAGACGCCGTATTCGCCGCCCATGGCGAAGAAGCGGTCGCGGTAGAGGACGAGGCCGTGGCCTGAACGCGGCGTCGGCAGCGGCGCGCGTTCCTTCCAGGTGTCTGACGCCGGCAGGTATACGTGGTGGAGGCCGGTGTTGTATTCGAAGGTGTTGAAGCGGCCGCCGATGATGTGGATGATTCCGTTATGGGCGACCGCGCCGACATGGTCGCGCGCCGCGGGCAGCGCCTTGCGGATGTCCCATTTGTCGGCTTGCGGATCGTAGACCTCGTGCCAGCCGACGCTGGCCCGTTCGTGGGTCGGAGCGCCAGCGCCGCCGATCAGGTGGATCTTGCCGTCGAGTGCCACGGCTGCGGCCGCGCCGCGCGAGCGCGACAGCGGCGCGATCACCGTCCATTTATCGGACGCGACGTCATAAAAGTACGCGTTCGGATCCGGGTTGCGATTCTGTTCGATGAAGCCGCCGAGCGCATAGATGCGTCCGGCATCCGCCACGACGGCGACGTGATTGGCGCCGCGCGGCAAAGGCGCGGCGTTGAACCAGCGGTCGTCAGCGGGATCGTAGACATGATGGTAGGCGCGGTCGACGCGTCCCTCGCCATAGCCGCCGACGATATGCATGCGTCCGGCCCACGCGGTAGCCCACGCCATCTCGCTGCGCGGCAGCGGCAACGCAGCTTTTGATGTCCAGCGTCCCTGCGGCCCTTTCGGCGCCGGGCTGTCGACCTTGCGCTGCTCGATCTGTTCGGCCGTAAGGTGATGCGGCGTACCGCCCTGAAGCCTGGCGAACGGGTCGGATGCGGGGGCTGCCTGGGGCAGGGAGACGCCGTGGCCCGCGTGCTGCGCCAGAGTCGGCGTTGAGATGACCGCACCGGCCGCCGTGGCCACGAAGGCTCTTCTGCTCAGCGGGCTGGATGTCAATGACATGGAAGCTCCTTGGCTTGGCATCGCCGGATCAGCAATCGTCATGATAAATATCGGTGCGGTCAAGAAGGCCCGCCGCGACGGTACAACACGCGCCGGTTGAACACGTAGCGGATGCTGCGTCACCTTGCCTCGTCGCGCCCGGATGGCCCCGATCCTGCTTTGACAGGTCCGCGCCAACCTGATCCATTTCCGACGTGCCGGCGCGACAAGACATGCATTGTTAGTTTGTGGAGTTGGCCAATGGAAGAACGGGAACTTCGAGACCTGATCGCGGACGTCAAGGCCGGCCGACTGACGCGGCGGGATTTTGTCCGGCGAATGGTGGCCGTGGGACTGTCGGCCCCGATCGCGGGCATGATGTTGAGCGAGGCCGGCGTCGCGATGGCGGCCCCGGCGATGACGTACAAGCCGACCAGGGCCGGCGGCGGTGGCGTGCTGAAGCTGATGTACTGGCAGGCTCCGACGCTGCTCAATCCCCACTTCGCCGTCGGCACCAAGGACCAGGAGGCCTGCCGGGTGTTCTATGAGCCGCTGGCGGGCTGGGATGGCGACGGCAATCTGGTTCCGATTCTCGCCGCCGAAATTCCGAGCAAGGAAAACGGCGGACTGGCCGAGGACGGCCGCGCCGTGATCTGGAAACTGAAGCGCGACGTCAAATGGCATGACGGCGTGCCGTTCACGGCCGACGATGTCGTCTTCAACTGGGAATATGCCAGGACGCCGGAAACGGCGTCGGTCTCGATCGGCAGTTACAAGGACATCACGGTCGAGAAGATCGACGACTTCGCCGTCCGTCTCGGTTTCGCCAAGCCGACGCCGTTCTGGGCCGACGCCTTTGTCAGTGCCTACGGCATGATCATTCCAAAGCATCTGTTCAAGGATTACGTCGGCGCCAGATCGCGCGAAGCGCCGAACAATCTGAAGCCGGTCGGGACCGGTCCCTACATGTTCGTGGATTTCAAGCCCGGCGATATGCTGCGCGCGAAGATCAATCCCAACTATCACGTCGCCAACCGGCCGCATTTCGATGAGGTGGAAGTCAAGGGCGGCGGCGATGCCGTGTCGGCGGCGCGCGCCGTGCTGCAGACCGGCGAATACGACTACGCCTGGAACATGCAGGTCGAGGACGAACTGCTGCTGAAGATGGAAGCCCTCGGCAAGGGCAGGATCAACATCACGCCCTCGGGCAACGTCGAATTCATGCAGCTGAATTCGACCGATCCCGCGGTCGAGGTCGATGGCGAGCGCGCCAGCATCAAGACACGGCATCCGCTGTTTGGCGACCCGGCGGTACGCCAGGCGATCAATCTGCTGATCGATCGCGTGTCGATCGAGAAATTCATCTATGGCCGCACGGCGCTGGCGACGGCGAACTTCCTCAACAATCCGGAAAAATTCCGCTCGAAGAACACCAGATTCGAGTTCAGCATCGAGAAAGCGAGCCAGATCCTCGAAGCCGCCGGCTGGAAGAAAGGCGCCGACGGCATTCGCGCCAAGGACGGCAAGCCGCTGAAATTCATATTCCAGACCTCGATCAACGCGCCCCGCCAGAAAACCCAGGCGATCGTCAAGCAGGCGTGCCAGAAGGCCGGCATCGACGTCGAGCTCAAGTCGGTGGTGGGATCGGTGTTCTTTTCCTCCGATCCGGCCAATCCCGATACCTATCCGCATTTCTATTGCGACGCGCAGATGTACAACACGACCATGCCGCAGGCCGATCCGCAGTTCTTCATGAACCAGTATGTGTCATGGCAGATCGCCAACAAGGACAACAAGTGGCAGGGCCGTAACGTCTCGCGCTGGCAGAGCAAGGAATATGACGAGATCTACAAGCAGGTCGAGCAGGAACTCGACGCGGTGAAGCGCGCGGCGCTGTTCATCAAGCTCAACGACCTCGTCGTGTCGGACAATTACATCCAGCCGATCCTCTCCCGGACACGGGCCGCCGCGCTCGGCAGCAAATTGACCGCGCACATCTCGGGCTGGGACAACGATCTGTGGCAGCTCGCGAGCTGGTACCGGGAGGCGTGAGCTGTAACCTCTCTTTGCCGGAGGGATTCGACCCCGGAATATCGAAGCAATTTTATTCATCTATGAGGCAACGGCAGTCCGATATTTTCATGTGTGGGCGGTAGCATGCGATTATCGCTCCCTTAACCTTCGATGCCGTGCGGGAAGATGCTCGACGAACCAGCCGCTGTCACCACGTTTCACAACTTGATCGACGAACTCCAGGACCACACGACGTCCGGTTCGATCAAAAGGCAGCTCAAGGCGCTCGCGCGCATTACCGATCTGTTCGCGGCCGGGTCGAGCCACTACTCCGAGCAACAAGTCGAGCTGTTCGGCGAAGTGTTCAGGACGCTTGTCGGCGTGATCGAGTTGAAGACCCGCGTCAGGCTCGCCCGTCATCTTGCGAGCGACGCGGATGCCCCGGCGACGCTGGTCCGGGCCTTTGCGTTTGACGACGCCGTCGCCGTGGCCGCGCCGGTGCTCAGCCAGTCGATGGCCCTCAGCGAGGCCGACCTTGCCCTCAGCGCCAGCACCCAGAGCCAGGGCCATCTTCACGCGATCGCCCGGCGCGGCTCGATCAGCGAAGCCATCACCGAAATTCTGATCAACCGCGGCGAACCCAAGGTCGTCCATGCCGTGGCGGGCAATCCCGGTGCCCGGATTTCAGAGGGCAGCTTTGGCGAACTCGTCGCGAGGTCCGCCACCGACGCCGACCTCGCGCTCCGCGTCGGGGTGCGGCATGACATTCCCCGGCATCAATTCCTGAAACTGCTCGAAACCGCCTCCGCGTCCGTATGCCAAAAGATCGTCGCGGCGAACCCTCAATTCGCCGATGTCGTGCGGGATGCGGTGACCGGCGTGGTCGACGATATCAACGGAGAGATTCGCGATCATTCGGTTGGACACGCCAAGGCGAGGAAGAAGGTCAAGCTGCTCGCACGATCGCACGAACTCAGGGAAACCAACGTTCATGCGGCGGCCCGTGCGCAGAACTTCGAGCAGATGGTGCTGGCGTTGTCCGTCCTGGCGGCCTGCCCGATCGAGACGGCCGAACGGGCGCTGCTGCACGAGAATCCCGGCGTCACGCTGGTCCTGGCAAAAGCCGCCGGGTGCTCGTGGGCGACCGCCAAGCTCGTTCTGCTCATCGATGCCGCGGGACGCAGAATGTCCAGCGAAGATCTGGAGCGCGCGCGCGAAAGCTTCGAGCGACTCCAACCTCGAACGGCAAAACGCGTGCTCGAGTTTTACGGTACGCGCCGAAGCATGCCTGGCGGCACAATCCGTCCGGTCGTGCCCGAGGCTCCCGCGGAGCAGACCGCGCTGGCGGGATAGGCACTCCGGCTTCGACAGCCCACAATCCCGCCGGTCAACGGCAGAACCGTCGATCACAGGGGCGAGCCGCCGGGTGAAACGCGTGGCCTGCCGAACCGAAGCTGCTTAGGTAGCGAAGGCTGGTGCCCCTGGCCGGAATCGAACCAGCACTCCTTGCGGAACTCGATTTTGAGTCGAGCGCGTCTACCAGTTCCGCCACAGGGGCCTTCGGTCGCGGGCAGTGCCCGGCGGCGAAGCGGGCGGAATATAGCGGGCGGCTTGCGCGGGTCAACCCGCGCGGATGTGATTGTTCCGCGGCTCGACACCCAGGCGGCGGCGGGATAGGAGGCTGTTGCCTGTCCCAGCACGAACTTGTGCCCCGGAGAACATTCAGTGACGTCAGCCGCTGCCGATACCTCGCTGACCCGGCTTGGCGCCGATCCGGCGAGCGCGGCGGCGCTGGCGATCGCGGGGATTGCTGCCGCGACGCTGGCGGGCGCCTGGTTCTTCCAGCTCGTGCTGGATATCCGGCCCTGTCCGCTCTGCCTCGAACAGCGTTACGCGTATTATCTGGCCGTGCCGCTTGCGCTTCTGGTGGCGTTTGTCGCCGCGCGCGGGGCGCCGAGGCCGCTGTTGCTGGCGGGATTTGCGTTGCTGCTGCTCGCCAGCCTCGCCAATGCCTGGCTCGGCGGCTACCACGCCGGCGTGGAGTGGAAATTCTGGCCGGGGCCGACCGATTGCTCGGGGCCGGTGGTTGATCTCGGCAGCGCCGGCACGCTGCTGCAGCGCCTCGACACCGTCAAGGTGATCCGCTGCGACGAGGTGCAATGGCGCTTTCTCGGCCTCTCGCTCGCCGGCTACAACGTGCTGATCTCACTCCTGATGGCGATCCTCGCCCTGTGGGGCACCGTCGCAGCGAAGCGGAGCGCATAGAGCGCGGCTCACGCCCGCCGTCTCAATCGTCCACGTCCTCCTGCGGCCGTCCGAACAGATGCACGATCCCCGGCGTGGTGATCGAGACGAACACGAAACGCGACAGGTGATGCGCGCCGACGAAGATCGGATCGATATGCAGCGTCAGCGCCAGCGCCAGCATGGCGTCCATCGCGCCGGGCGCGAACGCCACCACGACGTCGGCGAGGCGTACATGGGTGGTCAGCACGATGACCGTGACGAACGTGGCCGAGATCGCGATCGCCACCGCGAACGAGCCGAGCCCGGCATTGATGTGGCTGAGCAGGGTTTTCTTGCTGATCCGCGCAAAGCGCGTGCCGATCACCGCGCCGATGCCGACCAGCGCCACGTTGCGCATCCAGGGCGGCAGGCCGCCCTCGATCCATCCGGTGCCGTGCAGCACGGCGGAGGCGAGCATCGCACCGAACATCCAGCTTGCCGGAAATCGTGCGAGCCGCAGCAGCAGCGCGACCGCGATCGCGGCGGCCGTCAGCGCCGCAAGCTCGAGCGGCGAGGCGATCAGGCTGGCCATCGCCAGCGGCGCCGTCGGCGCGATGCCGGTCGCGACCACCACCAGCGGCAGCGCGGCGGTCAGGATGATCACGCGGATGGTCTGAACCACGGCGATCGCGGCGACGTCGGCGCCCTTTTCGGCGGCGAGCACCGTGATCTGCGACAGCGCGCCGGGGCTGCCGGCGAGCAGCGCCGAGGTCTTGTCCCAGCCATGCATGCGCTGCAGGTAGATGCTGGACCCGAAGGTCGAGCAGAACGTCGCCAGCGCCAGCAGCCCGATGGTCAGCGGATAGGCGCTGATGTGCTGGATCAATTGCCGCGACACCAGCGAGCCCAGCGTGATGCCGAGCAGCACCAGCACGGTCTGCGTCAGGATCGGCGGCATGCTGACCGGGCGTCCGGCGAGGGCCGCGATGCCGACGGTCACCATCGCGCCGGTAATCAGCCCGCCGGGCAAATTGAGCCACAGAAACAGCAGGCCACCGGCGGCGCCGATGACGACCGTCTCGATCGTGCCGAGAAGCTTGGCGCGGTCGGCAAGGGCCGCGGACATCGAGGCGGGGATCAGGCTCACGCCGCCTTATGGCAAATCCGCGTGTGACGGACAAATGCACGAAGCGATTGCAGCAATGCAGCGATAAGCGTGGATGGGGTCTGCACAAACGGCGGGCCGCAATGGCTGAACGAAGGCTGAATGCCAAGGCGGGTCGCGGATGGCGGTCGCACAAAATTTTTCACCGGTGCTGACGGTCCGTACGTTGCCGCAAGTTGAGGTTGCGTTAGGATGGCACCCGCAGATGACTTCCCCAAGGAGACCAGGGATGACGATCAGAGCAAGGATACTGCCTGCCATAGCGCTGTCGGGTTTGGCGGCGTTGACGACGATTTCGCAGGCCGGCGCGCTGACCCCGCAGGAATGCAGCGCCAAGTACCAGGCCGCCAAGGCCGCCGGTACGCTCGGCGACCAGAAATGGAATGACTTCCGGAAGGCCCAGTGCGGCGCCGACGCCACGGCCGCGCCTGCCGCGACGCCCGCGGCTGCTCCCGCCGCGGAGCCCAGGGAGGCCGCCAAGAAGCCATCGAAGAAGGAAGCCAAGGAAGAGGCCAAGGAGGCCGGCAAGGAAACCACCAAGGAAGCCGCGGCGCCCGCCGCGCCGGCCGGCCCCGCGGTGTTTCCGAGCGCGGTCGATCCCAAATACGCCAAGGAGAAGGCCGGCACGGCGCGCATGCACACCTGCGCGGACCAGTACAACGCCAACAAGGCCACCAACGGCAATGGTGGCCTGAAGTGGATCCAGAAGGGCGGCGGTTACTACAGCGAATGCACCAAGAAGCTGAAAGGCGCGGCCTGACGGTCCAGATATCGCGTAGGGCGCGGCGGCATGCTTCGGCCGCGCCCTACAAGTCGCGAAGCAATGTCTCGGCGGATTGCGCCACCACTTGCGCGCGCTTGCGGGCGCCGCGTTCCAGAAACAGCAGGCCCTGGCCGAACACGAAACAGTAGAACAGGAACGCCCGTGCGTCGGCTTCCTCCGCCGACAGGCCGGTCGCGCGAAACAGATTTCCGACGTTCTTCAATCTCGCCGCATCGACATGCGCCGCCACGCCGGCGGCCAGCTCGTCGGACCGGGCCCATTGCCGGATCGCCAGTTCGACCGCCAGGCCTTCCATGTTCACGCGCTCGGAATATTGCGGGATCACCGCCTTGAGCCGGTCACGGGCGGTGGCGCCATCGAGCCTGGTGTGTTTCTCGATCGCGGCGATGCGCCCTTCGCTCCAGGTCTGCAGCATGGCCTCCAGCAGCGCGGCGCGGTCGCGGAAGCGACGGTAGAAGCCGCCTTTGGTGACGCCCAGCCTTTTCGCCAGCACCTCCACCCGTACGCCTTCGACGCCGGTGCGGGCGAGCTCCTGCAGGCCCGCCTCGATCCAGCGCTCGGTGCGCACATCGCCGGCCCGCGGATCACGTTTGGCGTCGTTCATCAAGCAGTCCCCGGTGAATGATACGGTGCCGTATTGCTAACCCGGGAGCGTCGTGATACGCTACCGTATCACGAACAGGCGGGAGCGATCGATGACGACGGACGCGACCTATCGCGGCACGGTGTATCCCTGGCAGTGCGATCACGTCGGGCACATGAACATCATGTGGTATGTGGGTAAGTTCGACGAGGCGAACTGGAATTTCTTCGCACGACTCGGGCTGACGCCATCCTATCTGCGCGACGCCGGCCGCGGCATGGCCGCCGTGCAGCAGACCGTCGCCTACCAGCGCGAACTTCTGGCCGGCGACATTGTCGAGATCAGAACTCGCCTGCTGGAAATTCGCGACAAGTCGATTCGCTTCCTGCACGAGATGCGCAATGGCGAAACCGGCGAGGTCGCCGCGACCTGCGAATTCGTCGGCGTCCACGTGGACCGGCAGGCGCGAAAATCCATCGCCTTTGCGCCGGCGATCCGCCTCACCGCCGAGGGCCAGCTCGAACCGGCGATGGCGTGAACGATGGCGCGCTTCGAACCGAAAAACCCGGATTACCGCGCGACTGCGATAAAGACATTCGAACAGCAGCGGGCGATGCGGACGCTCGGCATTTCGATCGCGCGGCTGGAGCCGGGCGAGGTCGATCTGGCCATGGATTATTCGGCGGAATATACCCAGCAGCACGGCTTCATCCATGCCGGCATCATCACCGCGGGGCTCGACAATGCCTGCGGCATCGCCGCGTTCACGCTGATGCCGCCCTCGACCGGCATCTTGACCGTTGAATTCAAGACCAACCTGCTGGCGCCGGCGCGTGGCGAGCGCTTTGCCTTCCGCGCCACGGTGGTGAAACCCGGCCGCACGCTGACGGTGTGCGAAGCGAGGGCCTATGCCATGGAAGACGGGGCCGAGGCGCTGGTCGCGACGATGAGCGGCACGCTGATGGCTCTGGCGCTTCGCGCGTGACGGCGCGCGACGCTGCGGAATGGACCCAGCAAGGCGGATGACCGCGAGGCGAACGAGGGCAACTAACGCCAAAAACGCCGCCGTAAACACGGCAGCGCCGATCGTGGACGGACTTATTCCAGCTTACATCGAAATTACTTCGACGAGATCCTGGTCCAATCGTCCTTGGCGCGATTCTTCAGCTTGTCCCAGTCGGCGCCCGCGACGTCCCAGTTGACGATGGTCCGGCCGGCTTGGGCGACCTGACCGTTGGCGACCGTCGATGTCTGCATGGAATCGTAGAGATAAACGCCGCAGACCAGCAGCAGCGCACCCAGGATCATTCCGACAAACGTCTGCATGGCAATCCCTCCGTTGCCTCTGACAACGCGGCATCCCGAGGCCGGTTCCCCGGCCTAGGATCGCCCTTTTGCAGGCGGGAGGCGAGGCGCGGTCGGGGCGGCAGCGCCCGCCGCCGTCACCAGATTGAGCGATTTCAACTCGTCCGGCTTGAAAACAAAGAGCTTGTCGTGCGGCGTCTCCATTGCATGCACCCAGACCTGCAAATTGATTCCCATCTCGCCGAGATGGCGCTGGCAGCGGGCCGAAATGTTTTGCGCGACGTTCATCTCGTCGCGAGGCAGGGCGCCTGGCTGGCCGACGGCCGCCACCTGATGCACGCCAATGACAGCCTTGTCGCCGACGCGGCGCTCCACCCCGCCGGCAAGCACCAGCGGGCAGGAGGAGGCACAGGTCTTTCCAGGCTCGACCTCGGTGGCGAAATTCCTGTCGCGGATCAGCCGCCCCATCGCCAGGGCATCGGTCACCGATCCGCCCGGCGAGTTCAGCACCACGGTCTTGATGTAGTCGCCGCGCTTGGCGACTTCGGCGGCGAATACTCCGGAGATACCCGGCGCAATGGTGCCGGTAGCGATCAGTCGGCCGCCGCCCACAAGTTCGAACGTCATCGGCCTGGCCATCACGCCGTCCGCCGACGGCCGCGGCGTGAGGTGTCTGTCGCCATCCGGGGGCGCCGGCAAAGGAGATTGCGGCAGCAGGCTCGGCAGCTCCGGTGACGGTGCAGTCCTACGGACCGCGGCGGCCGGATCGGGCGCGCCGAACCAACCGTTCATGCCCGCGAGGTCGGCCGTCAATACGATGGCCGTGACCAGGACGACGCCGCCGAAAATCCAGCGCAGGACGGCCTCGTCCGGATTGCCGGCGAGAAAGGCGTTCACATGGTGCCGGAGGGCCGTCGATATCGGCATGGCGCGACCTATTTGGTATGCCGTGCGGAAGACAGCGACGTCACGTTCTCGTCCACCACGTTGGTGGTGTCGATGGTTGGTGCACCGGCGGGCGGCGCGACGGTTTCGGCCGGCGCCGTCCGTCGCGCCTCTTCGACCTCGCGCGCCACCTGCAGCGCGGCAACGAGTTCGCCCGCCGTCAACTCGGAGGCGTTGAAGGCGGGCGTGCCCTCGCGCCGGATCGCCGCATGCACCACGCACAGGATCAGCACCAGCACGGCCGGCATCAGGTCGATCGAGATCGCCCCGGCCCAGCTCGGAATGAAGTCGCCGGCGTAACGAAGCACGGCCTCGGCCGGCGACATCGCCTGGAAGCGGGCGGGTTCGACACGCGGCAAGGCCAGGATCTTGTCCGCGGCGTCGGCAAGCGACGCCGCTTGCGCGGCGATCGAGCTCTCGACCTTGCCGACCACCGCGGTCTGCCGGTCCGCGAGATCGGTGGTGCGGCCGCCCGCGGCCGGCGCGATGAAGCCCGATGACAGCGACGTCGCGGCGCGCTTGACGGCAGGCGCCACCGAGGTCTGCTGCAGATTGGTGATGACGCCGCTCAGCGCCAGCGACTCCGTGGCGAAGGCGTCGCTGCGCGTCGAGATCGGCCCGCGGTCGGAGATCAGTTCGCGCATCTTGGCCAGGTGCTTGCCGCCCTGCTCGAACAGGGCCGAGACGCGCTTGCCCGAGGCCTGCACCTCCTGGCCGAGGCTGTCGAGTTGTCCCGACATCTGCGTCAGCAATTGCACCACCGTGCCCGATCCGGCGGTGCCGGTGAGCGAACCGGCGCGCTCGGCATCGGCCAGCCTGGAGAACCGCGATGAGGCCAGCTGGATATCCGGCAGCAGCGCCTGTGCGGCGACGGCGTTGCTGTTGGCGGTGTCGAGATCGCGGGTATAGTTCTGCACGGTGATCGCCAGATGCTGCTGGATCGCAGCCGCACCCGCCAGCGCCGAAGCGTTCAGCCATGAAGACATCGCGACGATCATCAGCGATCCCAGCATCATGCAGCCGAACATCAACGCCCGCCCGGTGCGGTCGATCACATGCGGCATGAACTGCATGAGGAATACCCAGAACGCATAGATGCCGACCGACACCGCCACCGAATAGATCACCGCGGCGAAGAACACCGTGGTCGGACTGCCGTTGAGCAATTCGCGGACGCCGAGATACGTGTAGACGCCGGCGGCGAGCGCGAGGATCGCGGTCGTCAGCTTCAGCGTCGTTTCAAGCCGGGCGACGCCTTTCGAAAGCTGCAGCGAACCGGAGAGGCGCGTGTTGGCCGCCGGAGCGGCCGGAATGGTCGAGGGCATGACATATCCTGTCGCGGTTCGACGAACCGTTCTGTCAACGCCCCCACGTTGTCTGCTAAGCCGTTCAACGCGTAGAGATAAATTCCGACTTGATTGTGTCAAGCGGTCGCGCGCGGTTCCCCGCCGAGCCACCGCAGGATGTCCGCGTTGATCTCGCGCGGATAGGTGTGGCTGAGATCGTCGAGTTCCCGATAGGTGACCTTGGCGCCGGCCGCCGCCAGCGCCTCGCTGGTCTGCCGCGCCACCTGCACCGGGAACATCCAGTCGAGCTGGCCGTGGACGATATGAACGGGCAGGCCGCGCATGCGATCGGCATCGGCCATCTCCGCCATCAGCGGATGAAAGGTCGCCGCGACCGGTGCGAGATGGGTGAACGGCGATGCGCCGTCGAAACCGGTCACGTAGCAGAACGTACCGCCGTCGCTCATGCCGGTCAGCAGCATTTTCGTCGGATCGACATTCCAGCGCGCCCGCACCGCTTCCAGGATGTTGACCAGGTTCGGCGTGTCGGTGTCCTCGCCCATCAATGCCCAGGTGCTGCCGGTGGCGGTCGGCGCCACCAGTATCGCCCCGTGGCTGCGGGCATCGCGCAGCCAGCTCCAGAGGAAGCCGCGGCCGTTGCCGCTGCCGCCATGCAGCGCCATCACCAGCGGCCATGTCCGGTCGGGCGTGTAGTATTCCGGCACGTAGAGCGAGAAGCCGCCGCGGCTGCCTGGTTCGTTGCGATTGTGGAACACGCCGGTGTTGTCTCTGGCCGGCGCCGCCAGCCGGGCGATGAGTTCGGTGTCGCCGTGGAGGGCAGGATCGACGAAGAACTGGTTGACCGGCGGCAACCGCGCCGACAGCGCATAAAGCGCCTCCAGCGCGCGCGGAACGTAACGCAGCGCGCGATACAGGCTGACGAAATCCCCGCGGCCGTGCTGCACGGCGCGCAGGCCGTCGAACGCGGCGAGCACGGCGTCGCCCGTCGACTGCAGCGGCGTCCGGATATGGTCGAAATCATCCGGCCATCGCGCCAGTCGCGGCAGAATGGCGCGCAAGTCCTGGTCCGGCGTACCCGCCGTTTGCATCACGCGATCGAAATCCGGCGGGTTGAGGTAGCGCGCGATGAAGCCGAGCGATTCCAGCGACTGCAGCAGCGGCGGCAGCACCGCCACGACGTCGTCCACCACGGCCTCACTCATCGAACTCGCCTCTCAGTCGCACCCGCCCCCGCGAAGCGGTGACGCGGCTCGCAGCAGATGAAGTCTTGCTCAATGACGTCTTCAATGAAGTCTTGGCGCCTTCAACATCTTGGCGCGATCGACTGAACTCAGCACCACGTCGAAGGTGACGCCCTCATGGTGCACGGTCAGCGGCACGTCGACGCCGGCGGTACCGAGCGACCAGAGCCTGTGGTAGAAATCGGCCTGGCTCGTCACCTTGTCGCCATTGAGCGCCAGGATGACGTCCCCGGTCTTCAACTCGGCGCGCGCGGCCGGTCCCCTGCTGGCGATGCCGACCACCACGAGGCGGTCGTCGATTTCGGTGGTGTGCATGCCGAGCCACGGCCGCGCCGGCCTGTTGACGCGGCCGAATTTCCTGAGGTCGTCGAGCACCGGCTTCAGCAGGTCGATCGGCACGATCATGTTGACGTGTTCGGCCGCGCCATCGCGCTCGCGTTCGAGCTGCAACGAGCCGATGCCGATCAGTTCGCCGCGATTGGAGATCAGCGCGGTGCCGCCCCAATTTGGATGGGCGGGATGGGTGAAGATCGCTTCCTTCAGCAGATATTCCCAGTAGCCGGCAAACTCCTGCTTGGCCACGATCTGGCTGGCGACCGAACGGGTGCGCCCGCCGGCCCCGCCGACCACTACGCGGTCGCCCACTTCCGCGGCGGCGGAGGAGCCGAGCGGCAGCGGTTCGAGATCGAGGTCGCCGAGCGCCTGTACCAGGCCGAAACCGGACTCGAAATCGAATCCGAGCGCATGGCCCTGCACGACGCGGCCGTCGCCGCGATGCAGCCAGACCGTTTCCGCCTCGGTGATGAGATAGCCGATCGTCAGCACCAGTCCCCGATCGATCACCACGCCGTTGCCGGCGCGTTCGGTTCCCAGCGACTCCGCACTGTGGGCATCCGCCGGAACGATCGAATGCAACCCGACCACCGACGACAGCACCTTGTCGAGGTCGAATGCATAATCGCCTGGACGCGGCTGGTTGGCGGACGGCACTCTCCATTCGGTCAAAGAGGGCATCGATGGTCTCCTGGCGAGCCGCGGCACCCTGGTCAGGCGCACGCGGGAATGTCCTGACAATCTATGGTGCAAACCGGCGTGTTGAAAGTGTCCCCCAATTTGGGCGGCCACGCGACTCATAAGAGGACAGATTCACAACTGTTCCTCGGCCATTGGAGGCTGTTTTCGATCATTCCGTCCTGGCCCGCGCCCCGGCCGGCATGACCCGGAAATCGCGATCTTGCTTGATCCACCCGGCGCGTTCGTCCCGCAGCAGTGTGCGGCGGACCTTTCCGGAATCGTCGCGCAGGCCGACACTGACGGCCTCGAAGCTTTCCGGATGCTTGTAGCGGCTCAGCCGGTCGGCAAGGAAGGCGGCCATGCCGTCGGCCACCGCCTGGACGTCGGTGCCGGAATCCAGTTCGAGGATGGCGTGGACGCGCTGGCCGAATTCCGGGTCGGGCAGGCCTACCACGACGCAGGAACGCACGTCAGGGTGCTCCGTCACCGCGGCTTCCACTTCCGCCGGATAGATGTTGGCGCCGCCGCGCAGGATCATGTCGGCGAGGCGGTCGCCGAGATAGAGATAGCCGTCGGCATCCAGCCGGCCGATATCACCGAGCGATTCCCAGCCGTCGGCGCGGCGCTTCGGCTCGGCGCCGAGATAGTGATAGGTCGAGCCGGCGCCGTCGTTGGGCAGGAAGTAGATTTCGCCGGTCTCGCCGGTCGCCACCTCGTTGCCGTCTTCGCCGATGATGCGCAGGCGCGCGGTGTCGCCGATCTTGCCGACCGAGCCGCGATGTTCGAGCCATTCGACGCCCGATATGATCGTGGCGCCCTGCGCTTCGGTCCCGCCATAGAGTTCGTAGATGCGCTCGGGGCCGAGCCACTCGATCCATTTTTCCTTCAGCCAGGGCGGCATCGGCGCCGCCATGTGAAACACGATCTGCAGGCTCGACAAATCGTAGCGGTTGCGCACCGCGTCGGGCAGCGCCCATATCCGGTGCATCATGGTCGGTACGAAATTGACCCACTGCACCCGGCTCGCCTCGATCAGGCGCAGGCATTCCTCGGCGTCGAATTTGACGAGGCCGGTGACGCGTCCGCCATGGAACAGCGCGGTGTGCGACACGATGAAGGGCGCGTTGTGGTACAGCGGCCCGGGGTTGAGCAGGGAGGCACCGAGCGGCATGCCGAGCGCCGCGGGGCCGGCGGTGTCGATCACGGCCGGCCGGTGATCGAGGATCACCTTTGGCCGTCCGGTCGAGCCGCCCGAGGTCATCGCCTTCCAGTAGCGCGCCACCGGATTGCTGATCGGCTCGTCGGAAAAACCCTCGGGGATATAATCGGCCGGCAGCGAATTCGGCGCATTCCAGTCCGGCTGTCCGCCCACCACCAGCGCCGGTTTCAAAATCTCGAGCACGGCGGCGGCCTCGCCGCGCGGCAGCCGCCACGTCAGCGACGTCGGCGTCGCGCCGCATTTCCACACCGCGAAGGTGGTTTCGAAAAACAGATTGCCGTTCGGCAGCCCGATGGCGACGAAATCACCGGGCTTGACGCCCTTGGCGGCAAAGGCGCGGGCGCGCCGATTGGCGTTGCGCTCGAGCTGTTCCCAGCTCAGCGCGTCGGCGCCATGGCTGAGCGCGATGGTGTCTTTCGGTTTCCGTTCGGCATACCAGCGCGGCACGTCGGCGATCGGAATGAGCATACAGATTCCTCCGCAATCCGGCATTGATGCCGTTGTCGTTTGCAGGGATGTTGTGGCCGAAGACGGGCGCGGCGTCGAGGGCGTATCAGCCCCGCCATTCCTCGAAATCCTGTTCGACGGCCGCCGCGGCGGTCTTGGTCGCCGCGTGCAGCCAGCCGTCCCCGCGCTTCCTGAGGTCGGCCTGGATCGCCCGCCTGCCGCGCGAATCGGCCGCATGGATCGATGCCAGATCGAATCCCATCGCGCGCACCAGTTCGCGTGCCAGCCTCTTGCCGGGATCCTTGCCCAATCCGATTTTTTGGGCATCCGCGCCGATCCGCCGGTAGACGAATTTGCCGCGCACGCGCAGCAGTGGATCGGGCGCCCGGAAATCGCCTCGCGCCAGGGTCTCGAAATGCGATGCATTGTGCCTGGTCCCGTTCGCCCAACTCCAGGCAGAGGGCACCAGCGCTTTTGCCTCCCGGACCACATGACCGCCTCTCCAACAGGCGACCGCGGCAAAGCGAGGTCGACCAAGGCTGCCCATGCCCTTGCGGGGAACGCGGCTGAATTTGACGCTCGTCTTGCTGACGCCATGCGGCAGATGGCGGATCAGTTCCTTGGTAACGTCGGCGGGAGGCCGGGCCTTGGGATATCCGGAAACTTCGCGCCAGAACTTCTCGGGCTCGCGTTTGCCGGGCTCAACGTATTCGCGCAGCGGGGCTTCTCCTTCGAAGAGAAGCGCCGGCCGCGGCGCCTTAAGGCCTTCGCCGTAACCCTGCAGCAGCGCCCTGGCCGCGGTCTGGCTACTGATATCGAGTTCGTTGGCAAGCCGGATGCTGGTAGCGAGACGAACCAGGTCGAGGACGTAGGGCATCACGGCGGCTTCGTCGAAATCGTTGACGCCCCAGACCAGCCGGCCGTCCTCGTCGCGCCATGTTCCGAAATTCTCCGCATGCAGGTCGCCGACCGCGAGCACCGGCGGCGCATCCATCAGCTCAGGACACCATTTTCCGATCCGCCTGGCCCAGCGGAAATAAGTGGCGCGCAGGAAGATGAATGCGCTCTTCTTCATCTGGCGGTGCTTGTAGTGGATATCCTCCTTGACGATGTCGCAGTGCCCGGCCAGCCAGGCTTCGAAATCGTCATTGTCCTTGCGGAACGACACGGCGGGACCTCCGAGTTCGTGATCGGCGTTTTCCCAAACCGGTCGATCCTACTTCATGATGCATCGGGTAGAAAGCGCAAGCCAGGCCGCGCGTCCGGCGTCCCGATTCGGGCCCTCCACGGTTGGCCGCCCGCGCCGCCGCTCACGGCGTGATGGCGACCTTCAGCACGCCGTCGCGCTGGTTCGCGAACAGATCGTAGGCCTTTTCGATGTCGTCCAGCTTGAAGCGATGCGTGACCAGCGGGCTGGTATCCACGCGCTTGGACGCGATCGCCTCCATCAGGCGGCGCATGCGTTCCTTGCCGCCCGGGCAGAGGGTGGTGCGGATGGTGTGATCACCGAGCCCGGCGAGAAAAGCGTCGAGCGGAAGCTTGAGGTCGGACGAGTAGACGCCGAGCGAGGACAGCGTGCCGCCGGGCCGCAAGACGCGCAGCGCGCCCTCGAACGTCTGCTGTCGACCGAGCGCCTCGATCGATACGTCGACGCCGCGGCCCTCGGTGAGCCGCATGATCTCGGACACCGGATCCACCTTGCTAAAATCCACCACGTGATCGGCGCCCATGCGGCGGGCCATCTCCAGGCGCGCCGGCACGGAATCGATGGCGAGGATCGTCGTTGCTCCCATCAGTCGTGCGCCGGCGGTCGCGCACAGCCCGATCGGCCCCTGCGCGAACACCGCGACCGTGTCGCCGATCCGGATCGCGCCGCTTTCGGCGCCGGAAAATCCGGTCGACATGATGTCCGGGCACATCAGCACCTGCTCGTCGCTCAGGCCGTCCGGCACCGGTGCGAGGTTCGCCATGGCGTCGGGTACCAGCACGTATTCCGCCTGCGTTCCGTCGATGGTGTTGCCGAATTTCCAGCCTCCCATCGGTTTCCAGCCATGCTTGGTGCCGGCGCCATCCTGGGAATGACAGCCGCACAGCGCAGCATGGCTGTGGCCCGACGTGCAGATGGCGCCCGCGATGACGCGCTGGCCCTCCGTGTAACCCGTCACCGCCGAGCCGAGTTTCTCGATCACGCCCACCGGCTCGTGCCCGATGGTCAGGCCCTTGGCGACCGGATACTCGCCCTTCAGGATGTGCACGTCGGTGCCGCAGATCGTCGTGGTGGTGATGCGCACCAGCGCATCCAGCGGGCCGACGTCAGGCACGGCTTTCTCGTCGAGGACAATCCGGCCCGGTTCGACGAAGATGGCGGCTTTCATTTTCATGGAGATGTCTCGCTGACTGGTGGACTGCAATCCATCCTATTGCAGCGGCGTGCGAGGCTTCTTGCGGCAGGTCAAGTGACCATGACAGATCGATGACAGCAGCGCGCAGATCGTCGGCCGGAAACTATCCGCGAAGATCAATCAGGATCAGCAAGGCACTGGTGATTAATCCCGCGACCGGAACCCACGTCGGCACGCGCAGTGCATTCGACGCGGGAATTCTCTCCACGGCCTTGATACGGATGAGAGCGAGGTTGACGAAGGCGAAGATGCCGAGCGTGAGCCGCGACGTCCATTCGGCCAGTCCGGTCAGCGGAACGGCGAGCGCCAGGATCAGGATGGCCGCAATCCCGAAGACGGTGGCGATCACCGGGGCGCCGTTGCGGCGATTGACCGTCGCGAGGAAGGAGGGAAGATTTCCCTGGCCCGCGAGCCCGTACAGCACGCGCCCGATCATGATCATGTGGACGATGATTCCGTTGACGGTGGCGACGATGGCGATCGCGCTCAACACCTGCAAGGGCAATCCCGTCAGGCGCTGAAACACCAGCGCCAGAGGCGCCGACGATTTCTCCAGTTCCGCCGGCGGCACGGCGATGACGGCGATCCAGGCCACCAGCGCGTAGAGCAACGCGGTCACCGCGAGCGTGATGAAGAGCGCCCAGGGCAGCGTGCGCCGTGGATTCTTCATCTCCTCGGAAATGTTCACGAGGTGCTCGAAGCCGATGAACGCGAACACGGCAAGCAGGGTGGTTTGTCCGATGCCCGACCATGCCGACAGATCGTCGATGCGGGGCCATAGTTCCGGCAGCCGGGAGATCAGCGGACCACCGTCGAACATGGCTGCGGCGACGATCAGCAGCAGGCCGCCGATCTCGACCACCGTCATCAATCCGGCAAAACTGATCGACTGCACGGCTGAAAGGCAGGCGATGGCGCCCATCGACACCGCGACGGCGGCGATGATCCACGGCGACGGAAACGGAAGGAACACGCCGAGATATCCCGCGCTGCCCACCGTGATGGTCGCGCAGGAAATGGCGGCGGCGCCGACGACCAGTAGCCCCACCGCGCCGCTGAGCCATTTCCGGTTGAAGGCGGCCTGGACGTAGGCGGCCTCGCTCGCGGCCACCGGCATCCGTGTGCCGAGCTCGGCGAACGACGCCGCGGTTATTCCCATCACGATCGCGGCGGCGACGAACGCCAGCGGCGCATGCATGCCGCTGCGTCCGGCCGCGGCGCCGACCAGCACATAGATTCCGGCGCCGATCGTCACGCCGAGCCCGTAGAGCACGGCGTGCGTCAGCGTCAGCGTCAGCGAGCGGATCAGCTGCGGGGGATCGGGTGGTGCGCCGTCAGAGCGCGGTCGCTGGACGCCTGTATCGGCTCTGGCGTCTGGCATGGCCGCTCGTCAATGTGGGAACATCGTGAGGTGCGGCTTGCAGAACTGGTGGCGGGGACGTCCTACGATCCGTCGCACTCTATGGATCCAGCTCCGTATCCCAATAGAGATAATCCAGCCAGCTGTCGTGCAGATAGTTCGGCGGGAACAGACGCCCATTGCGGTGCAGCTGGTGCACCGTCGGTGCGAACGGCGCTTGCCGCGGAAACATCTTGGCTTGCTGCGGCGTCAGATTGCCTTTGCGCAGATTGCAGGGCGAGCAGGCGGCGACGACGTTTTCCCAGGTGGTCTGGCCGCCCTTGCTGCGCGGGATGATGTGATCGAAGGTGAGGTCGTCATGCGCGTGGCAATATTGGCAGACGAAGCGGTCGCGCAGGAAGACGTTGAAGCGGGTGAAAGCGGGATGCGTGGTCGGCTTGACGAAGGATTTCAGCGACACCACGCTCGGGAGCTGCATCTCGAAGGTCGGGCTGTGCACCGCGCGGTCGTAGTGCTCGACGATGTTGACGCGTTCGAGGAACACCGCCTTGATCGCGTCCTGCCACGACCAGAGAGACAGCGGGTAGTAACTCAGCGGCCGGAAATCCGCGTTCAGCACCAGTACCGGCCAACCGCCCTGCGAGACATGTGCGTTCAAGTAACGCTCCTGACCCCCACGTTGGCTGCGAAGCAGCATGTGCTTGCATACTACAGGCAGCGTGACGGGATTGTGAAGAGCTTTCCGGGGCTTATCCCGCACAACGGAGGACCGGCGCGGATGGCGGCCGTGGCGCCTGGATGGCAAAGTTAAGGCGCGCGCCGGTCAATCCATCGTGATCATGCACGTCGGATTCACCCTGGCGTGCTGGACGCTGATGATCCGGGCGCCTAATTTCGGGCTTCCCGACTGTCCGCAGCGCGCCCGATGAAAGTTCACGCCGTTCAGACCGGCTTTGTCCGGATCAAAACTGCCCAAGTCGAAGGACGTGGCCGCGGATTGTCGCGGCAGCTCGCCATTTTCACCGATTCCAACTGGACCGACTGGCTCCCGACCTACGCCTGGGCCATCGAGTGCAGCGAAGGCGTGATCCTGGTGGATACCGGGCAGGGTGCGCATCTGCTCGAATCCGGAAAGTCGCTACATCCCTATGTCCGTTGGGAGGTTGCGTTCCGGATCGAGCCGGAGCAGGAAATCGGTCCGCAATTGCGTGCGCTTGGCGTCGGCCCGCGCGACGTCAAGCGCGTCGTTCTCACCCATCTGCACATGGATCATGACGGCGGATTGGCACATTTCCCGAACAGCGAAATCCTGGTGGCGTCGGGTGAACTGAAGATCGCCAGCGGATTTGCGGGCCGGATGCGTGGTTATCTTCCACAGCGCTGGCCGTCCTGGTTCGATCCGGCGCCGTTGCAGCTTGAGGCCAGTCGGTTCGGCCCGTTCGCGCTGAGCCGGCGATTGACCGCCGCAGGAGACGTCGTCGGGTCGCCACGCCCGGTCACACGGCCAATCATCTCTCGATCGTCGCCGACGATGGCGATACCGCCTATTTTCTCTCCGGCGACGCTTCCTACGACGAGAAGTTGATGCTCGCAGGCAAACTCGACGGTGTCAGTGCCGACGAACGGGTTGCGACCGCCACCCTCGATTCGATCCGGAACTTCGTCCAGTCGCGCCCGACCATCTATCTGCCCACCCATGATCCGCAGGCGGCTGCGCGGTTGGCGCGCCGGCAACTGGCCGGCGTCGCGGCCTGATTTAGACCTTTAGACCTTCTCCAGCTTCTGCAGGCAGCGGCTGATTTTCAGCTCCGGCGGCATCGGCGTGTCCGGAAAGCTGGTTTTCCAGTCGGTGACGCCGACCTCGCCGACATAGATGTCGCCGCGGGAATCCATCGCGATGCCATGCGGCGCGAGGAATTTGCCGGCCTCGAGCCCGGGGCCGTTCTCGCCGCCGAGGCGGGCGATCCGCTTGCCCCTGGCATCGACGATCGAGAGCCTCGGGCCGAGATTGGGGACCTTGCGGTTGACCGCCAGGCCCGGGCCGAGCTCGCCGATGATGAAAGTAGGTTGCTTTTCGCCGCCGCAGCGGCACAGCGCGCAGGGCCGGTGCAGATTGTTCCACTGCGTCTCGTACTTGCCGTTACCGTCGAACACCTGGACGCGGTGATTTTCGCGGTCGGCGACATAGACCCAGCCGTCGGCGTCGGTGGCGATATTGTGCACGATGTTGAACTGGCCGGGATCGGTGCCGGGCTCGCCCCAGGTCTTCAGGAGCTTGCCATCCGGCGAATATTTGTGGACGCAGGCGTTGCCGTAGCCGTCGGAGACATAGATCTCGCCCTGCGGCGACAGCGCGGTATGGGTACAGCGGTGGAACGGCTCGCCGCTCATGAACGGCGCCGGCTTGTTGGGGATGCCTATGGTGAGCAGCACCTTGCCTTCGGTGGTGCATTTGCGCACGGTATGGTCGCCGTCGTCCGTGCAGTACAGATTGTCGTCGGCGTCGATGTGCAGGCCATGCGCGCGGCTGAACAGGCCCTCGCCCCAGCTGCGCAGAAAATTCCCCTCGCGGTCCAGCACCACCATCGGATGTTCGCCGCGGTTGAACACGTAGACGCGATCCTTGCTGTCGACCGCGACCGAGGCCGCATCGGTCAGGCTCCAGCCGTCGGGCAGCTTTGCCCAGTTTTCAACGACGCGGTAACGGTGCTCGCCCGAGCCAAGGATGGCCGACATTTTGTTTTCTCTCCCGATTGTTTTTCTTGTCATTCCGGGGCACGCGAAGCGTGAACCCGGAATCTCGAGATTCCGGGTCTGGTCCTTCGGACCATCCCGGAATGACGGTACGAAATCATGAGACCGCCGCTCGCGGTCCCGCGTCGCGCTCCAGCAGCCCTTCCTCGATCGCCTTGATCTGCAGCGCGAGATGTTTTGAGCCGATCCGGCACTGCGCGAGACCGCCGGCGATGAGCCACAAGCCGGGCTGGCCGGTGCGGGTATACATGTTGCGCAGCTCCTGCTCCTCGCCAAACCCCCAGATTGGGCCGACACGCTTCTCCACCGCCTCGCCGACCAGCTTTCGCAACAGCTGTTCCTGCTTCTTGTAGCCTGTCGCCAGCACGACGAGATCTGCGGCGATTGTCGTGCCGTCTTTCATCTTGGCGCCGTCTGCGGTGAACGCGTCGAGGTCGGCGAATTGCTTCAGCGCGATCGCGCCCTTCACGATCAAATCGGAGCAGCCCACGTTGAAATAATAGCCGCCGCCGCGGGTGAGGTATTTAAATTGCCAGCCAGTATTGTCCTCGCCGTAATCGAGCTTGAAACCGGCGCGCGCCAGGCCATCGAGCAGCTTCCGGTCCAGCGCTTTCGATTTCTCGCCGGTCAGCCGGTGGCTTTTCCGCGCGAGCGCAAGCGGCATCGAGGTAGCGATCAGGTCGTTATCCTCCAGCGTGCCCTCGTTGTAGGGCGCATAGACCAGTTGCGCCGAAGGCTCGATGCTGACCACGAGCGTGGACGAGCGCTGGAACATGGTGACGTCGGCGCCGCTGGAATGCAGGTCCTGCGCGATGTCGTGGCCGCTGTTGCCGGTGCCGACCACGATGGCGCGCTTGCCCTTCCAGTTCTCGCCGTCGTCATACGCGCTGGAATGCATCACCCGACCGGCGAAACCTTTCAGGCCGGCGATTTCAGGCACGTTCGGAATGCCGCTGACGCCGGTCGCCAGCACGACATGGCGCGGATGCATGCTGCGCCTGCTGCCGTCGGCCAGCCGCAGCGTCACCGTCCAGCGTCCTTGCTTCTCGTCGTAGCTGCCGCCCTCGAACTCGGTCTCGGTCCAGAAGTTCAGCTCCATCGCCTCGACATAGGCCTCGAACCAGTTGGCGAGCTTGTCCTTGGGGATGTAGGTCGGCCAGTTCGGCGGGAAGGGCATGTAGGGCAGGTGATTGACCTGCACCTGGTTGTGCAGCGTCAGCGCGTGATAGCGCTTGCGCCAGTTGTCGCCGATGCGCTGTTCGCGATCGACGATCAAGGTGTCGACGTTGAGCTGCTTGAGCCGCGCCGCGATCGAAAGCCCGGACTGGCCGCCGCCGATCACCAGCACGGCCGGATCGCGATCGGCATAGGCAGCGGAAGCGTTGCGCAGGTCGAGCCAGTTCGGCCCGCGAAAATCCCGCGAATAGGCGTTGCCGCGCGGGCGGTTGACGCCGAGCTGTTCCTCAAAACCCTTGAGCTCGCCGAGCTCGGTCAGCAGCGTCCAGGCTTTCAGCCGGTTGCCGTCAGCCTCGTCCGGAATAAGCCGGATGATGCCGCTACCGCGCCCGACGCTGGTCTCGAACCTGAAGATGGCCTCGATCGCATCGGTGCCCGCCCGCATCACCCTGCGCGGAGCGGCGCGATGGGGGTCAACGGCAAAACCGCTGGGCGCCATCCTGCTTGCCAGCGGCGGCAGCGCGTTCAAAATCGCGTCCCTGCCGTTCAGTGTCTGGATATTCCAGCTCAGCGCCAGCACGTCGCGCCAGTAGCTGTCAGGATGGAACAGGGCCTTCAGCGCGCCATCGTCCGGCTTCGCCAGCGCCTCCTCGAACCGGCCAAGCCAATTGTCGGCGGCGACCGAAACATCCTCCGTCCTGTCGAGCATGCGCGTTTCCCGTATCCGGCCGTCTGCGCGGCGCTTCCCTTTTGCTGGCAGCTTATACCCATCACGGGGCGCCTAGAAAGGGCGGGAGGAGATGTCGCTTATTCCGATAATGACAGGATCAACCCCTGATCCGGCGATACGCGGCCGTTGAGGGTGTCGAGATAGGCGCGCTGAACCGCCGCAGGCCCGTGGTGCTCGATCACCTTCATCCACTGATCGAGGTTTGGCGCGAAGCCGGACCATGCGCCGACAAACCGCTCATTGAAGCCGGCTGGACCCAATTCCTTCGTACGCTTGCGGATCTGGTCCGGCGCGAAGAAAAATTGCGGTTTTGTGCCCGGCAGAGCCTGCGCGGAGTCATCGGGCGACGACTTGCGATGCGTGAGCCCGACAATGCCGCTGTACTTCATTTGCTCGCCGAAATGCCGGTGCAGCGTCTCGCGCAACGCGGTGTTTCCGGCCATGTCGACGTAAGCCACGGGGGAGTTCGCCGGCAGCGAACTGATGTCGTCATACGTCACGACCTCATCATAGCAGCCGAGCGAAGTAACGAACGATTTGTTGGCCGCCGAGGTCAGGCCGATCACCTTGATGCCGTTGTCCTTCGCATCGAGCAGGTGCGCCAGACCGTAGGCAGTCTTGCTGGAGGCGGAGGACAGCACCACGGCTCTGGCACCGAAATACGCGTTCTCGGCGAGGAAGTCGTCGACCAGGAAGGACAGCATGAACAACGGCCGAAGCAGCGCCTGATAGTCGCCTTGCTTGCCGAGGAACGCCGGATCGCCGCTGACGCGCGAATATGCATTATAGACCGGCGCCACGCCCTGGCGATGCGCGGCGGCGTCACGCAGGCCGCGCTTGCTGACATCGGCGGCTTCGATGACGAGATGCGTCGCCATCGGGAAATAGCCGAACAAGATTTCGCCTGTGGCAATCCCGGGATGCTTCGAGGTGATCACCTCGCCAAGCCCCCATACCGGAATATTGCCGAACCCTTCGGGCGCCGGAAACAGTTGCCAATACTTCAGGTGATCGCCGAGCACGGCATAGGTGATGTTGTTGGCGGTGAAGGCAAAGCGTATGACCGTTACGATTAGCGCGTCGGCAGGCAGCGTGGCTGCGTCGGGCAGTTGCGTTTCGATCGCCTTGCATTGCTGCAGATCGCTACGGGCGACGACGAAGTCGGTGGCTTGCATGGTTTTGATCCCCTGCGCTTCACACGTAGCTATCTTTGCGCCCTCTCGTGAATATTTTGCAATAGCAATGATGTTTCAAACTGCGTTCGGATTCTGGTCGAAATTCTCCCCGTCAATCGGGCGCACATTCGCGCCACCCGTTGGCTCGCAATGACACGGGCATAGTCCCTTATTCTTGTCATGCCCGGGCTTGACCCGGGCATCCACGACTTTCTTTTGCACGGCTACGAAGAACGTGGATGGCCGGGACAAGCCCGGCCATGACGTCGATGGAGGGGGCTTCAAATCATCGCCCGCAACTTCCCTTCGGCATACAAATCCCGCAGCTTGCGCTTGAAGATCTTGCCGGTGGCTTCGCGCGGCATCGCGGTCAGGAACTGGATGTCCTTGGGCACCTTGAAATTCGCGAGCTTGCCGCGCAAGAAATCCTGCACGGCGGCCGGCGACAGCGTGGCGTCCGCCTCCGGTTCGATGCAGGCGAACAGCCGTTCGCCGAATTCGCCGTCGGGCACGCCGAACACGGCGCAGTCGCGCACGCCTTCCATCCCGATCAACGCGTTTTCGATCTCCGCCGGATAGATGTTGACGCCGCCCGAGATCACCATGTCGCGCTTGCGGTCGCACAGGAACAGATAGCCGTCGCTGTCGAGATAGCCGACGTCGCCGACGCTGACGAGGCCGTCGCGCCCCGCTTCCGCGCGCGCCTCGGCCTTGCCGTGATAGTCGAAATCCGGCACCGACATCTGCCGCATGAAGATTTCGCCGGGCTCGTCGACGTCGCAAAGCGAACCGTCGGGCCGGAAGATCCTGACGATGCCGCCCTCGATGGCGCGGCCGACCGTGCCGGGCTTTGCCAGCGCCTCCTTGGCCGAGTGCCACACCGGAATGCCGGTTTCGGTCGAGCCGAAATATTCGTTGATGACCGGCCCCCACCACTCGATCATGGCGCGCTTGACCTCCGGCGGGCAGGGCGCCGCGCCGTGCACGATGAAGCGCAGCGACGACAAATCGTATCGGCGCTTGATTTCGTCCGGCAGCCGCAGCAGGCGAACGAACATCGTCGGCACCATGTGCTGGTGGGTGATGCGGTGGCGTTCGATCAGCTGCAGCATCTCCTCGGGGTCGAAGCGCGGTTCGAGCACGATGGTGCAGCCGCTGCGGAACGCCAGCATGCCGTAGGAGTTGGGCGCCGAATGGTACATCGGCCCGTTCATCAGGATGACCTGGTCCTCGTTCGGCTTGACACCATAGGCGATGCCGCCGACCCGCGCCGCGGCCGCCGCCTGTTCGGGCTGCATCGGCTTGCGGCGCACGCCCTTGGGCAGCCCTGTCGTGCCCGAGGTATAAAACATCGGTGCGCTGCCGATCGGGGCCTCCTGCGACGGCGCATGCGAATCCCGCCATGTGTCCCAATCGGTCATACCGTCGGGGACCGCCGTCAGCGCCGGCGGCACGTGGAACGCCGCGGCGATCTCCGGCGGGGTCGTCACCACCAAGAGCCGCAGGTCGGCGGGCAGGCCGTCACTGATCTGCGGCAGCAGGTCGGCATGGCAGACCAGGATTTTGGCGCCGCTGTCGGCGAGGATGTAGGCGACCTCCTCGGCCTTCAGGTGCCAGTTGATCGGCACCACCGGGCTGCCCAGCGCGGCCGCCGCGGCCGACGTCTCGAAGAACGCGAAATCATTGCGCAGCATCATGCCGACGGGCGTGCGGCCGCCGACCCCGAGCGCCCTGAATCCCGCCGCCGCCCGCGCGATGCGGGCGTGAATCTCAGGGTAGCTGAGCCGGCGCGCGCCGCTGATGATCGATATCACTTCGTCCTCCCGACTCTCTTCTTTCAGATTAGCCTTAGCGGTCGTCCAGAATCTCGCCGAACGCCACCCAGCTCCTGCCGTCGAAGCGGCGCAGCCGCAACTGCTGGAACGGCAGGTAATCCTCCGGATCCGTCGACACCGTGATGCCCGGCAGCAGCAGCGGCAGCGACACTTCCTTCAGCGAGGCCGCCTGCTTCATGATGTTGGCCCGGCTGAAGTCGCCGTTGCAGGCCTTCAGCACCTTCACCATCAGCGTCGCATATTGAAAACCGGCCGCGTAGTTCGAATTGGAGAGATCGGCGCTGGGCAGATATTGCTTCATGAAGGCAAGATATTCCTTGACGCCCTCGTCATCGGCCCATTGCGCATCCAGCGTGTCCTTCTGGTTGCTCGACGAGATCAGGCCTTTGGCATTGTCGAGGCCGGCGGGCTCCAGGAACGAGATCGAGGAGGCCGAGGTCGGCACGAACAGCATGTCCGGCTTCCAGTTGATTTCGGCAATCCCCTTGATCAGCTGCGAGGTGAATTTGCCGAGCACCACGCCGAACATGACGTTGGCGCCGGATGCCTTCAGCGTCGCAAGTTGCGAGCTGATCGTCGGCGCCGAGGTCTCGTAGCTCGCTTCCGCCACGATCATGCTGGCGGCCTTGTCGCCAAGCCCGCGCTTGAAGCCGGCGACATAGTCGCGGCCGAAATCGTCGTTCTGCGCGAGGATCGCGATCTTCGCATCCGGCCTGGTCTGCAGGATGTGTTTGGCGTAGATCACGCCCTCGGACTGGTAGGTCGCCATGCCCGGCATGGTCCAGGGCGCGTTCTTCGGGTCCGCCCATTTGGTCGCACCGCTCAGCACGAACAGCTGCGGCACCTTCTTGCCGTTGAGGTAGCGATGCACGGCGTTGTTGGTGGCGGTGCCGAGCGAGCCGAACATCAACAGAACCTCGTCCTGTTCGACCAGCTTGCGGGTCTGCTCGACCGTCTTGGGCGGCGAATAGGCGTCGTCGAGGCTGATGAACTTGATCTTGCGGCCGTTGATGCCGCCTTCGGCGTTGACCTTCTCGAAATAGGCCTCCTGCGCCCGGCCGATGATGCCGAAACCGGAAGCCGGGCCGCTATAGGGCAGGGTCTGCCCGATGCGGATTTCCTTGGTATCGTCGCCGACAGCCGCGGCGGTTCCGAGTAGAGCGAATGCGATCGTCAGTAGCGGTCGCGACAGCCTCATGGTTCCGTCCTCTGTTGGTTTCTTGTCGCTGATGCGGGTAGCCGCTCAGGTCAGGCGCGCGCCCGCTTCAGGAAGTCGCCGGTGGCATCGGCGAATTCCCGCTTCAGTCGCTCGACCAGTTCGGCCACCGGCGGCGCGTCCGAGATCTGGCCGATGCCCTGGCCGGAGCCCCAGATGTCGCGCCACGCCTTCGACTTCATGTTGCCGCCCGACCCGAAATTCATCTTCGACTTGTCGCTTTCCGGCAAATTGGCGGGGTCAAGCCCGGCGGCGGCGATCGAGGGGCCGAGGTAATTGCCGTGCACGCCGGTGAACAGGTTGGAATAGACGATGTCGCTCGCGGCATGCGCGACCAGCGCCGCCTTGTAGGCCGGATCGGCGTTGGCTTCCGATGTCGCGATGAAGCGCGTGCCCATGTAGGCCAGATCGGCACCGAGCGCGAGCGCGGACGCGATGCCCCAGCCGTCCGAAATCGCACCCGACAGCAGCACGGTGCCCTTGAACCACTGCTTGACCTCGCGCAGCAGCGCGAACGGCGACAGCGTGCCGGCATGGCCGCCGGCGCCCGCGCACACCAGGATCAGGCCGTCGACGCCGTTCTCGGCTGCTTTCCGCGCATGCTTGACGTTGATCACGTCGTGGAACACCACGCCGCCATAGGAATGCGCGGCCTCGACGACTTCGATCGGCGGCCGCAGCGAGGTGATGATGACCGGCACCTTGTGTTTCACGCAGACTTCCATGTCCTTCATCAGGCGGTCGTTGGAAGCGTGGCAGATCTGGTTGACTGCGTAAGGCGCGACCTTCTTCTGCGGGTGCAGCGACTTGTACTCGCCGAGCTCGTTCTCGATCCGCCCCAGCCATTCGTCGAGCTTCTCGACCGGTCGCGCATTCAGCGCCGGGAACGAGCCGACGATGCCGGCCTTGCACTGGGCGATCACGAGCTCGGGCCCGGACACGATGAACAACGGCGATCCGACCACCGGCAGTTCCAGCGAATTGGCAAGCAGAGCGGGCAACGGCATTCGGTCTCTCCCTCGATATTTGATTTGCTGCGCCCGACCGCGTGAACCGCCGGCCGGGCACCGATTGTTGCGCCCATTATAAGGCTGGACGCGGAATGCGAGCTGTTCAATATTGAACAGCCGACCTGGCAGGAATGAACATCGGAAATCGATGGATTGGGACCTCTGCAAGACCTTTGTCGCCGTCGCCGAGACCGGCAGCTTGGCCGCCGCCGCGCGACGCATGCGCTCCAGCCACCCGACGGTCGGCCGCAAGATCGCCGAACTCGAAGGCCAGCTCGGCATCCCGCTGTTCGCGCGCTCGACCGAAGGCCTCTCGCTGACCTCGCAGGGCCGCAGGTTCCGCGAACATGTCGACGCGATGGCGGCGGCAGCGCTGCGCGCGGAGGCCGCGGTGTCGGCCGCTGGCACGCAGGCGCGCGGCGTCGTGAAACTGTCGATCGGCTCGACGCTCGCCTCGCACTGGCTGATGCCGAAACTCGGCCCGTTCCTGCGCGCCCATGATCATATCCAGCTCGAGATCATCACCCATCCCTATCCGGCGAGCGTGCGCCGGCGCGAGGCCGACATCGTGCTGCGTCCGGTGGACAGCGGCGAGGAGAATCTGATCGGGCGCAAGGTCGGCCGGCTCGGCACCGGCTTCTACGCCTCGCGTGATTACGCCGCGCGGCGCCGGCTTCCCGAACGGCGCGACGAATGGAAGGGCCACAGCGTCATCGGCTTCGCCGACCGTCTCTCGAACGAAAGGCTGGCGCGCTGGAGCGACGCGATCACGCGGCAGGGCGCGATCGTGATGCGCTGCTCCTCGCAGGGCGACATGCTGGCCGCCGCGCGCGCCGGCCTCGGCATCTCGACGCTGTCCTGCTTCGTCGCGGCCGCCTATCCGGATCTCGTCCGCGTCGCGCCGCAGAAACTCGTCAGCATCGCCGATCTCTGGCTGCTCGCGCATCCCGATCTGATCGATCTTCCCGCAGTGCGCGCCGTGATCGACTTCGTCACCGCTTGCGCGCGCGAGGACCGGGTAAGGCTGCGGGGGTGACTTTACCCGGCAACACGCCGGCGCGCCCCTTCAGCAGGTGATAATAGCTCCACCACAGATGCGCCGCGGCGCCACGCAGCGGCCGCCACGGCCCTGCGAGCGGCCCCATCTGCTTGGCGGTCGGACGCGCCGGCAACCCAAGGCCGACCTTGACCGCCTCCTGGATCGCGATGTCGCCGGCCGGCCAGGCGTCGCCATGGCCGAGACAAAACAGCAAATAGACGTCGGCGGTCCACGGACCGATGCCGTGCAGCGACGTCAGCGCATGATGCGCGGCGTCGGCGTCCTGTTCCGCAAGTATTTCGAGATTCAGCCGCCCGGCCGCCAGTTCCCGCGCGATGTTTTTCAACGTCTTGATTTTTGCCGCGGAGAGGCCGAACCGGGCGAGCCGGTCGGCGCGCGCCTTGCGGACCTCCGCATGATCGAATGGATCGAACGCGGCGGTGAGGCGCCCCCAGATCGCCGCCGCGCTCGCGGTCGAGAGCTGCTGGCCGGTGACGATCGCCGCCAGCCCGGCAAAGCCCGGCTCGCGCCGCCGCAGCGCCGGCATGCCTGTCAGTTCGAGAATCGGCTTCAGCCGCCGGTCCAGCTCGACCAGCTTGTGGATGGCGTCTTCAAGATCGGACTGGCTGCCGAGGTGTACGGTCATCGGAGTGCTTCGATTTTCCCTTAGCGTCATGGCCGGGCTCGTCCCGGCCATCCACGTCTAGCTTGCTAGTTCCGGGCAGCGCGCTCGAATATAGCTGAGAGGGAGCGATGTGCTCCGTGGCATTACAGGCGGATCTACCTTGACATCCGGCCTGTCGGCACATCGAAAGACGTGGATGCCCGGGACGAGCCCGGGCATGACGAGAATAATTCAATGCCCCCCGTTTTCCGCTTCGCGCCGTCTCCGAACGGCTATCTCCATCTCGGCCACGCCTATTCGGCGTTGCTGAACTTCGACCTTGCGCGCCGCGCGGGCGGGACGTTCCTGCTGCGGATCGAGGACATCGACGTCACGCGATGCCGGCCGGAATTCGAGGCCGCGATCTACGAAGACCTCGCCTGGCTCGGCCTGTCCTGGGAAACGCCGGTACGGCGGCAATCGGACCATTTGGCGTGCTACCGGGAGGCGGTCGAGCGGTTATCGGCGCGGGGCCTGATCTATCCGAGTTTTGAGAGCCGCGCGGAAATCGCCCGTCTGGTAGCAAAGCGCGAGGCGGCCGGGCCTTGGCCGCGCGATCCGGACGGGGCGCCGCTCTATCCCGGCGCGGCGAATTCGCTGTCGGCGGAGCAGCGGGAGCGCCTGATCGCGCAAGACGTCCCGTATGCGCTGCGGCTGGACATGCGGGCCGCGCTGGCGCGCATCAAACCGCTGGCATGGCGCGAGGAGGGCGCGGGGCCGGGCGGTGAACACGGCGTCGTGAACGCATCGCCGCAGGCCTGGGGCGACGTCATCCTGGCGCGCAAGGAGACGCCCACGAGTTATCATCTCTCCGTCGTGGTCGATGACGCCCTGCAGGGCGTGACCGACGTGGTGCGCGGCCGCGACCTGTTCTGGTCGACCAGCGTGCACCTGCTGCTGCAGCAATTGCTTGGTATCCCACAACCGGTCTATCGCCATCACCGGCTGATCGCAGATGCGGCGGGGCATAAGCTGTCGAAATCGACGCAGGCGACGGCGTTGCGCGAGTTGCGCCGGCAGGGCGTCACGCCGGCGGAGGTTCGTCGCGCCGTCGGATTGCCTGACGAAGCCCGTACGACTACTGGGGGTTGTTGAAAACGTCTCCGTGACATCGTCTGCCATCGCGTGCCATGCTATTGGCGGTACAGGAAGGGGGACCATGTCGGCCAAACGGCGCTCCCGGCGCACCACAGGGGCAGTGAAGAAGCGGCGTGTAACAAAGCGTGTATCCAGCGCCGCGGCGAGCATGCGCGCCGTGCGTAAATCCGCCGCCACCGGTTCTGGCATGGTCGAGACCGCGCTCGCGGCCTTCGCGCATGAGGTCCGGACCCCCCTGACCGGCATTCTGGCGATCAGCAATCTCCTGGCGACGTCCGATCTCGATGAGCGCGAACGGCGCTGGGTCGACACCATCAGGGCCGGCGCCGAACATCTGGCGAGCCTGGCGACGCTGTTTGTCGATGCCGCGCGCAGCGGCGGTCCCGGGCTCGCGGTCCGGGAAGACTTTTTCGACCTGCGCACGCTCGCCCGCAATGCGGGCGATTCGCTCACCGGCCGGGCGGCGGCGAGAGGCCTGCAATCCTCGGTGGTCATCTCCGACAAGCTGCCGGCGTTCGCCGTGGGCGATCCCGTCCGCCTTCGCGCCGCGATCGAGAACCTGATCGACAATGCCGTGAAGTTCACCGAGCAGGGCAGCGTCGCCCTCCGGATCACGCCGCTGCGCAGCCCGAAAGGCAGGGTCGCGGTGGCCTTCGAGGTTTCCGACAGCGGAATCGGTATCAAGCTCAGCGAAGTCAAGCGGCTGTTCCGGCCGTTCTCGCAGGCCAACGTCTCCATTGCGTCACGCTTCGGCGGCGCCGGCCTTGGATTGTCGTCGGTCAGGCAACTGGCCCGCGCCATGGGCGGCGACGTCACGGTGTCGCAACGCCGCGGCGGGGGCACCACCTTCACCTTCAACGTCGTGATGGCCGAGGCAAAGGACGCGCCGGCTGCCGCGGCCGGTGTCGATGGCGAGCCATCGGTCGCTCCCGCGCGGCCGTTGCGCGTGTTGAGCGTCGAGGACAATCCGTTCGGCCGTGTCGTCCTCAACGCGATCCTGACCGAACTCGGCCACCAGGCCGAGTTCGTCGGCCAGGGCGAGGCGGCGCCGGCCCGCCTCGCGCACGGCGATTTCGACGCGGTGCTGATGGACATGGTGCTGCCGGGAATCGGCGGCATCGAAGCCATCGCCCGGATTCGCGCGCTTCAGCCGCCGCTCGGGCGGATCCCGATCATCGGCATCTCCGGTCGCAGCGAGGACGAGGCGGCGTCGCGCGCCGCCGGCGCCGACCTCTTCCTGGTCAAGCCTGTGTCTCCGCGCGCGCTGGCGACGGCGCTTTTTGAGGTGACGTCGCCTTTTGCGACTGCCCCTTCATGATCGCCGCGTTCAGCTCGCCGCCGTAGACGAAGATCGCCGATATGAAATAGAGGAACACCAGCGCGATGATGACCGAGGCCAGTCCCGCATACATCGTGACGTAGTTGCTGGCGAAGCGCGCCAGATACTGGCCGAACACGACGCCCGAGATCAGCGACGCCACCATCGTGAACACGATGCCGGGCAGGATCTGCAGGAAGCCGCGGCGCCCGCACGGCAACCAGGCGTGCAGCACGAACAGCGCCAGGATCATCGCCGAGATGGTGATGCCGTAGCGGGCATAGAACAGCAGCCACTCGTTGCTCTCGACAAAGAACGGAATGTATTGCCGCGCCGTTTCCAGGATCAGCGGACCGAGCACGATCAGGAACGCCATCAGGAGCGAGGCGATGGCGGCGACCAGGGTGTAGCCGATCGATTCCAGCCGCAGCCAGTACCACGCCCGCGGCTCGACCACCGAATAGGCGCGGTTGAGCGCCACCCGCAGCGCCTCGACGCCGTTGGAGGCGAAATACACCGCCAGCACGGCGCCGACGGTCAGGATGTCGCCGCGCGTCGTGGTGAGCACGTCGTGGATTTCGCTGGACAGGGCGTCGGCCACGCGTTGCGGCCAGATTTCCAGCAGCAGCTGCGCGGCCTGGTCGGCGAGTTCCTTGGAGCCGAAGAAGCCGGCCAGCGACGTCAGCACGATCAGGAACGGAAACAGCGCCATCAGCGTCGACAGCGCGATGTGGCTTGCGATCGCCCACCCGTCATCGGCCAGGAACGTATAAAATGCCTCCATCGTGATGAGATAGACGTAGCGAACGAACTTCACATCTCACCTCGGCCGGGGCGGTGGCTGTCCAGAACAGGGATACCGAACGGATATTACCGGATTAAGGGCCAGATCGTCGATTGGTTGCGCCGGTGTGTCCGAGGGGGGTGTGCCAGCGCAGCGCAAGGCTCTTGAGCGTGTGGAAGTCGGCACCGGCCGGTGTTATGTAGCGCCGATGGTACCCTTTTTGAGCTCGATCGTCCTTCCCGTCGCCGTCGCTTCCGTGGCCATCGTGCTGCTGCTCGGCCTCGTCAACATGATGCGGGGCGGCTCGCCGAGCCGCTCGCAGAATTTGATGCGGCTGCGGGTGCTGCTGCAATTCGTCGCCATCATCATCGTGATGTTCACCGTCTGGCTGATGGGTAAATGAGGCAAGGGGAATTCTGATGGTCGTGCTCAACCGCATCTACACCAGGACCGGTGACGACGGCACCACCGCGCTCGGCAGCGGCGAACGCCGCCCGAAATACGATCTGCGCATCGCGGCCTACGGCACCGTGGACGAGACCAATGCCGCGATCGGCGTGGTGCGGCTGCACCTGGCCGGGGCGCCCGAAATCGATACGATGCTGGGGCGGATCCAGAACGACCTGTTCGATCTCGGCGCCGATCTCGCGGTGCCGCAGCGCGACGGCAAGGCCGAACGGCTGCGGGTTCTCGCAAGCCAGGTCGAACGGCTCGAGCGCGACATTGACGCGCTGAACGAGCGGCTGGCGCCGCTGACCTCGTTCGTACTGCCCGGCGGCACCCCCGCCGCTGCATATCTGCATCTCGCCCGCACCATATGCCGCAGGGCGGAACGCATCATGGTGGAACTCGCGGCCAACCCGGAGGAGCCTGTCAGCGATGCGGCCATTCAGTATATGAACCGCCTGTCAGACTTCCTGTTTGTCGCCAGCCGCCATCTCAACGATAATGGGGCTGGAGACGTGTTGTGGGTGCCGGGCAAGAACCGGTAAGTTACGGCCTGCCGGAAGGCCGTTTTTTGGCTTTCGCGCGTTGACCGCCGATAGCCGGGCCATTAGGTTCCGCGCCCAAGCGATAGCTAGCCAATTTCACGCCGATAAACCCAGAATTCAAGCGAAAGAGGTTCGATGAAGGTCCTTGTGCCGGTCAAGCGGGTGGTCGATTACAACGTCAAGGTTCGCGTCAAGAGCGACGGAACCGGCGTCGAGCTGGCCAACGTCAAGATGTCGATGAATCCGTTCGACGAAATCGCCGTCGAGGAAGCGCTGCGCCTCAAGGAAGCCGGCAAGGCGACCGAGGTGGTCGTGGTGTCGATCGGCCCGGCGCAAGCTTCCGAGACGATCCGGACCGGACTTGCGATGGGCGCCGACCGCGGCATCCTGGTCAAGGCCGAGGGCAATGTCGAACCGCTGGCGGTCGCCAAGATTTTGAAAGCCGTCGCGGAAGCCGAACAGCCGGGCCTGATCATTCTCGGCAAGCAGGCGATCGACGACGACTCGAACCAGACCGGCCAGATGCTGGCCGCGCTGCTCGGCTGGGCGCAGGCCACCTTCGCCTCCAAGCTCGAGGTCGACGGCAGCGACTTCAAGGTCACGCGCGAGGTCGACGGCGGGCTGCAGACGCTGAAGCTGAAGGGGCCGGCGATCGTCACCACCGACCTTCGCCTCAACGAGCCGCGCTATGCGTCGTTGCCCAACATCATGAAGGCGAAGAAGAAACCGATCGACGACAAGAGCGCGTCCGATTACGGCGTCGATCTGACGCCGCATCTCGAAGTGCTCAAGACCGCGGAACCTCCGGGCCGCAAGGGCGGCGTCAAGGTCAAGGACGTCGCTGAACTCGTCTCGAAGCTGAAGACCGAAGCCGGGGTTCTCTGATGACAACATTGCTGATTGCCGAACACGAGCACGAGACCCTCAAGGACTCGACCCACAAGGCCCTGACGGCCGCAACCCAGATCGGCGGCGACATCCATGTGCTCATCGCGGGCGGCGGGCAGGGCACCAAGGCCGCCGCCGAGGCGGCGGCGAAACTCGCCGGCGTCGCCAAGGTGCTGGTCGCCGAGGGTGACCTCTATGCCCATGATCTCGCCGAGCCGCTGGCCGCGCTGATCGTGTCGCTGGCGCCGTCCTACGACGTCTTCGTCGCGCCCGCGACCTCGCGCTTCAAGAACGTGATGCCGCGCGTCGCCGCCCTGCTCGACGTGATGCAGGTGTCGGAGATCATCAAGGTGGTTTCGCCCGACACGTTCGAGCGGCCGATCTATGCCGGCAATGCGATCCAGACCGTGAAGTCGAAGGATGCCAAGAAGGTCATCACCGTTCGCACCTCGACCTTTGCCGCGGCCGGTGAGGGCGGCAGCGCCGCAATCGAGACCGTCTCGGCCGCCGCCGATCCCGGCCTCTCCAGCTTCCTCGGCGAGGAAGTGGCCAAGAGCGACCGCCCGGAACTGACCTCGGCCAAGATCATTGTCTCCGGCGGCCGCGCCATGCAGAGCCGGGAGAACTTCGCCAAGTATATCGAGCCGCTCGCCGACAAGCTCGGCGCCGGTGTCGGCGCCTCGCGCGCCGCGGTCGACGCTGGCTATGCGCCGAACGACTGGCAGGTCGGCCAGACCGGCAAGGTGGTCGCCCCCGAACTGTATGTCGCGGTCGGGATTTCAGGCGCGATCCAGCACCTGGCCGGCATGAAGGATTCCAAGGTGATCGTCGCGATCAACAAGGATGAGGATGCGCCGATCTTCCAGGTGGCCGATTATGGCCTGGTCGCGGACCTCTATCAGGCAGTCCCCGAATTGACCGACGCGCTGGCCAAGCTCGGCAAGTAAGATCGAAAGCCGGCCGGACGCGTAACGTCCGGCCGGCGTTTAGGTTAAAAGCGGTCTCCGCGAGGTTTTGCGGCTTGGCGCGGGCAAAACGTGCCATACATTGAAGCTGAAACCTCGATTCCGTTTGTGCCGTAATTGAGGATGAAAGATGAACAGGCGCGGTACGCGCGCCGTTCCGGTGGATGACAAGATGGCGGTGACAATCAAGAAGGTCGGCGTGATCGGCTCGGGCCAGATGGGCAACGGAATCGCGCAGGTGTCGGCGCTGGCCGGTCTCGACGTGGTGCTCAATGACCTTTCCGACGAACGGCTGAAATCGGCGATGGCGACCATCAACGGCCATCTGTCGCGCCAGGTCGCCAAGCAGGGCATCACCGAGGAGGCACGCAAGAACGCGCTGGCCCGCATCTCTACCACCGGCTCGCTGGAAGGCCTTTCCGATTGCGACCTCGTGATCGAGACCGCGGTCGAAAAGGAAGAGGTCAAGCGAAAGATCTTCCACGAACTCTGCGCCTCGCTCAAGCAGGACGCGATCGTCGCCACCAATTCGTCCTCGATCTCGATCACCCGGCTTGCCGCCTCGACCGATCGTCCAGAACGCTTCATCGGCATTCATTTCATGAATCCGGTCCCGGCGATGGAGCTGGTCGAACTGATCCGCGGTATCGCCACCGACGACGCCACCTTCGAGACATCGAAGGAATTCGTCGGCAGGCTCGGCAAGCAGATCGCGGTGTCGGAGGATTTTCCGGCGTTCATCGTCAACCGTATCCTGCTGCCGATGATCAACGAGGCGATCTACACGCTCTATGAGGGCGTCGGAAACGTCGAGGCGATCGACGCCGCCATGAAGCTCGGCGCCCATCACCCGATGGGTCCGCTGGAACTCGCGGATTTCATCGGCCTCGATACTTGTCTCTCGATCATGCAGGTGCTGCACGAGGGATTGGCGGACTCGAAATACCGGCCGTGCCCGCTCCTGGTGAAATACGTCGAAGCCGGCTGGCTCGGCCGCAAGACGCAGCGCGGTTTCTACGACTACCGCGGCGACAAGCCGGTGCCGACGCGCTGAGCTCCAACCTCGCTGACGTAGGGTGGGCAGCGTAACCCACCGCGAAGCGTCGCGCCGGGTTTTGGTGGGTTACGGCTTCGCCTAACCCACCCTACTTCTTCTCCGATCTCCAGAATTCGTTAACCTGTGCCGGGATAAGGTGCTCCGCTAGGTCTGAGGAGTGCTGCGTATGGACACGATGGCAATCGTTTCGAGCATGCTGGCGATACAGTCGTCCGGCGCGCAGGGGCAGATCCAGGCTGCCTTCATCAAGCAGAATGCGGAAGCCGAAAAGGCCGCCGTCCAGACCCTGCTGGGCACCGCCAATCTCGCACCCGGTGTCGGCGGCAACGTCAATATCGCGGCCTGACCCAAGCCTGGAAGAACCCCTACCCTCGTCCTGAGGAGCCGTGTAGCGGCGTCTCGAAGGACGCAGGCCCCACCGTGGCCACATGGTTCGAGACGGCGCTCTCCGCCTCCTCACCACGAGGATTGATGGTTAAAACCCCGCCTTGGCCGGCTCCGTTGCCGCCTTGATCAGCTTGATCGCGTCGTCGCTCGCCCATTCGGCCGGCCCGGCCAGGTTGGCGATCTCGCAGCCCTGGCCGTCGATCAGCACGGAAGTGGGCATGCCAAGCGCCTTGCCGATGCTCTTAAGATCCTGAAATACCTTCGCTTTTGAATCGGAAAAATAGCCGAGCCTGGTCAGATTGGCCTCTTTGAGGAAGTTTTTCGGCTTCTCGGGGTCGCGGGTGTCGATGTTGACCGCGACCACCTCGAAATCCTTGCCGCCGAGCTTGGCCTGCAGATTGTCGAGCGCCGGCATCTCTTTCCGGCATGGCACGCACCAGGTCGCCCACAGGTTCACCAGTACAGTCTTGCCGCGCCAGTCCGACAGTTTCCGCGGCTTGCCGGCACCGTCCTCAAAGGTGAGGTCAGGCAGCCGGAGCGGGGCGGTCGCCATGGTCAGCGCCGCTACCTCGCCATGCGCCAGCGGGGCGATCTTGCGGGCCAGATCGACCGCCTTGCCGCAGCCGGGATCGCCGCCGGGGCCGCGCTTGATGCCGCCGAGCCCGTAAAACGCGCCTGCACCGATCACGCCCGCGGCCACCACCGCGCCGATGGCGAGCGGAAGCCGGCGGGGAGAGGGCGGGCGGGCAGGGGACGTTTCGGGCATATCGTTTGTCATCCTGTATCAGTTACGGCTATGCAGGGCGCAAGATTACGGTCGAGTTACGGCCGAGACCGCCCCGGCGTTTCGCGCCGGCGCGACGATATAAGATGCGGGGCCACGGAAGTCATGAGCAACAAGATGTGGGGCGGCCGGTTCTCCGAGCGTCCCGACGCGATCATGGAGGAAATCAACGTCTCGATCGACGTCGACCGCCACCTCTACGCCCAGGACATCGCCGCGTCCAAGGCCCACGCAGCCATGCTGGCCGCGCAGGGCATCATCACCGCCGCTGATGCGAAAAATATCGGCAAGGGTCTAGACACGATTTTGTCAGAAATCGGCAAGGGCGGCTTCGATTTCAAGCGCGCGCTCGAAGACATCCATATGAACGTCGAGAGCCGGCTGTCCGAACTGATCGGCCCGGCGGCGGGCCGGTTGCACACCGCGCGCTCCCGCAACGACCAGGTCGCGACCGATTTCCGCCTCTATGTCCGCGACACGATCGACGAAACGGACGCGGCGCTGGCGGCCTTTCAGCACGCGCTGGCGTCCCGCGCGCTGGAACACGCCGCGACCGTGATGCCGGGCTTCACCCATCTGCAGACCGCCCAACCGGTGACGTTCGGCCATCATCTGCTGGCCTATGTCGAGATGGCCGCGCGTGACCGCGGCCGGCTGGCCGACGCCCGCAAGCGGCTGAACGAATCGCCGCTCGGCGCCGCCGCGCTCGCTGGAACCTCGTTCCCGATCGACCGCCAGGCCACCGCAAAAGCCCTCGGCTTCGACCGTCCGATGGCCAATTCGCTCGACGCGGTATCGGATCGCGACTTCGTGCTGGAGACGCTGTCGGCGGCCTCGATCGCTTCCGTGCACATGTCGCGCTTCGCCGAGGAGATCGTGATCTGGACCTCGCCGCTGGTCGGCCTGGTGCGGCTGTCCGACAAGTTCACCACCGGCTCCTCGATCATGCCGCAAAAGCGCAACCCGGACGCGGCCGAACTGGTGCGCGCCAAGACCGGGAGGGTGATCGGCGCGCTCAACGGTCTCCTGATCGTGATGAAGGGCCTGCCGCTCGCCTATCAAAAGGACATGCAGGAGGACAAGCAGGGTGCCATGGAGGCGTTTGCCGCGCTGTCGCTGGCGATCCGCGCCATGACCGGCATGGTCCTGGACCTCGTCCCGGACGAGGGCCGGATGAAGGAAGCGGCCGGCGAGGGCTATGCCACCGCCACGGACCTCGCCGACTGGCTGGTGCGGACCCTGAAAATGCCGTTCCGCGACGCCCACCACGTCACCGGCCGCATCGTTGGCCTCGCCTCCAGGCAGGGCGTGGCGTTGCACGAACTGCCGCTCGAGGCGATGCGGGAGGTCGAGCCCAGGATCACGGCCGACGCCCTGCGGGTGCTGTCGGTGGAGGCCTCGGTCAAGAGCCGGACCAGCTATGGCGGTACCGCGCCGAAGAACGTGCTGGCGCAGGCCAAAGCCTGGCTGAAACGGCTCGAAAAGGAGCAAAAAGCCGGCTGAGAGAGAAATTTCGTCGCGATTTCGTGGGTTTGCGTTGCCCTTCGGCACTCGCCATACCCGGGCAATCTTTGTATGGTGCGCCGCGCATTGGGGATTCACTCGTGACCAGTAACCACCGCCCGTCGTCGTCTGGATGGGCCATCATCCTGCTGAGCGTGACCGCGCTCGCGCTTGGCGGCTGCGGACGCAAGGCCGGGCTCGATTTGCCGCCGACCGCGGCCGCGCCGTCGGCCCAAGCCACCGCGACCGACAGCGAGGCCGAGCGCGCGGCGCAGCCGGGCGTCTTCAACTCCACCTACGGCGCGGACGCCGGACCCACCGCGCCCAAGGGCGGCAAGAAGAAATTCGTCCTCGACCCGCTGCTCGATTAGAATAGCGCCGTGCCATGAACCATTTCGACTATCGCGACGGCGTGCTGCACGCCGAAGCCGTCAACCTGTCCGAATTGGCTGATGCCGTCGGTACGCCGTTCTACTGCTATTCGACGGCGACGCTGGAGCGCCATTACCGGGTCTTCACCGAGGCCTTCGCCGGCGAGAAGACGCTGGTCTGCTACGCCATGAAGGCGAATTCCAACCAGTCGGTGCTGCGCACGCTGGCGAAACTCGGCGCCGGCGCCGACGTCGTCTCCGGCGGCGAATTGAAGCGCGCGCTGGCGGCCGGTATCCCGCCGAACAAGATCCTGTTCTCCGGCGTCGGCAAGACCGCTACCGAACTGCGCGCGGCGCTCGCGGCCGACATCCTCTGCATCAACGTCGAATCCGAACCCGAACTCGAACTGCTGTCGAAACTCGCGGTCGAGATGGACCGTACTGCCCGGATTTCGGTGCGGGTCAACCCGGACGTCGATGCCGGCACCCACGCCAAGATCGCCACCGGCAAGTCCGAGAACAAGTTCGGCATCCCGATCGCGCGGGCGCGCGAGGTCTATGCCCGCGCGGCCAAACTGCCGGGCATTCTGGTGACCGGCACCGACATGCATATCGGCAGCCAGATAACCGATCTGTCGAAGATGGAGACCGCGTTCCGGATCCTGTCCGATTTCGTGCAGACGCTGCGCGCCGACGGCCACAGCATCGAGCATATCGATTTCGGCGGCGGGCTCGGCATCCCCTATCACGCCGACCGCGAGGCGCCGCCGCTGCCGTCGGCCTATGCCGCGATGGTCAAACGGGTGACGCATAATCTCGGCTGCACGCTGATGTTCGAGCCGGGGCGGATGATCGTCGGCAATGCCGGGATTCTCGTGTCCCGCGTCATCTATGTGAAGCCGGGCGAGGCCAGGAACTTCGTCATCATCGACGCCGCGATGAACGATTTGATCCGTCCGACGCTCTACGAGGCGCACCACGACATCTTTCCCGTGCGCGCGCCGGCCCAGGGCACGCGCACGATCACGGCCGACGTCGTCGGCCCGGTCTGCGAGACCGGCGACTATCTCGCGCTCGACCGCCGCCTGCCGGAACCCAAGGCCGGCGACCTGATCGCGATCATGACCGCCGGCGCCTATGGCGCGGTGCAGTCCGGCTTCTACAACACGCGGCCCCTGGTGCCCGAAGTGCTCGTCAAGGACGATCAATACGCCGTGGTCCGCCCCCGCATCGAGGTTGACGACCTGATCGCGATGGACAGGCCCGCACCCTGGCTGTGACCAATGCGCGCATGTGAGCGCTCCTGCGTTCGCGGGTAAGCCGGACATTCATTGCGCTTTTGCGCCGTTCACCCACATTATGCCCACGCACCAGCGCGCGGAACCCGATGTCCGCGGCGAACCAGGGAGAACAGCGATGACAGCTTCGACGGAACGCGCCGTGCTTGCCGGCGGCTGCTTCTGGGGCATGCAGGATCTGATCCGCCGCTATCCCGGCGTGATCTCGACCCGGGTCGGCTACACCGGCGGCGAGGTGCCGAACGCGACCTATCGCAACCACGGCAATCACGCCGAGGGCATCGAGATCATCTTCGATCCAAAAATCATCAGCTATCGCAAGCTGCTGGAATTCTTCTTCCAGATCCACGATCCCTCGACGCTGAACCGCCAGGGCAACGACCGCGGCGCCAGCTATCGCTCCGCGATCTTCTATACCAGCGACGAACAGAAGCGGGTGGCTGAAGACACCATCGCCGATGTCGATGCGTCAGGCCTGTGGCCGGGCAAGGTCGTCACCGAGGTGGCGCCCGCCGGCCCGTTCTGGGAGGCCGAGCCCGAGCATCAGGACTATCTGGAGAAATACCCCGACGGTTACACCTGCCACTTCATCCGGCCGGATTGGGTGCTGCCGCATCGCGCCGGGAAAGCTTCGGCCGCGTGACCAAAGCCAGCGATCTCCTGGTCGCCGCCCTCGAGAACGAGGGCGTCGAATACATCTTCGCCATTCCAGGCGAGGAAAATCTCGACGTGCTGGATTCGCTGCGGCGCTCGAAGATCAAGCTGGTGCTGACGCGGCACGAGCAGGCGGCCGGCTTCATGGCGGCGACCTACGGGCGTCTCACCGGGCGGGCCGGCGTCTGCCTGACCACGCTCGGTCCCGGCGCGCTCAACCTGACGACGGCCGCGGCCTACGCGCATCTCGGCGCCATGCCGATGGTGATGATCACGGGCCAGAAGGCGATCCGCAGCAGCCGGCAGGCGCGGTTCCAGATCGTCGATATCGTCGCGACGATGCGGCCGCTGACCAAGATGGCGACGCAGATCGTCGCCGCGCAGAGCATCCCGACGCTGGTGCGCGACGCCTTTCGTGTGGCGCAGCAGGAACGGCCGGGGCCGGTGCATCTCGAACTGCCCGAGGATGTCGCGGCCGATGACGCCACGGCCGACATGGTGCCGCCACATGTCGTCGAACTCCCGGTCGCGCCGGCGGCGGCGATCGATCGCGCCGCCGCCATGATCAAGGCGGCCAAAAAGCCGCTCGTCATGCTGGGCGCGGCGGCGAGCCGCCCGCACCTCGCTGAGCCGCTGTCGGCGTTCGTCCGTCGCTGCAAAATTCCGTTCTTCAACACCCAGATGGGGAAGGGCGCGGTCAATGCCGGCTCCAACCTCTACATGGGCACGGCTGCGCTGTCGGAACGCGACTGGGTGCATGAGGCGATCGATCAGGCCGACCTGATCCTTTCGATCGGCCACGACACCGTCGAGAAGCCGCCGTTCCTGATGGGCCATGACGGGCCGCAGGTGATCCATGTCGGCGCCACGCCGGCAACGGTGGAGCAGGTCTATTTCCCGCAGGCCGAGATCATCGGCGACGTCGGCGCGGGCCTCGCCGCGCTGGCCGACCGCCTGGAAGGCAAGCTCCCGCATGGCCAGGCCCTGCTGGGCTTGCGCGAAAGCATCCTGGCCCGCCTCGCCGAGCGCGCGACGGAAGATCGCTTTCCGCTGACGCCGCAGCGCATCGTCCACGACGTCCGCGAGGTGATCCCGCCCGACGGCATCGTCGCGCTCGACAACGGCATGTACAAGATCTGGTTTGCCCGCAACTACCGCACCAGCGTCGCCAACACGCTGTTGCTCGACAACGCGCTGGCAACCATGGGCGCAGGCCTGCCGTCGGCGATCGCGGCGGCGCTGATTCACCCCGGGCGTCGCGTGCTCGCCGTCTGCGGCGACGGCGGCTTCATGATGAACTCGCAGGAGCTGGAAACGGCGGTGCGGCTCAAGCTGAACCTCGTCGTGCTGGTGCTCGAGGATCGCGCCTATGGCATGATCCGGTGGAAGCAGGAAGTCGATACGTTCCCGGACTTCGGCCTCGAATTCGGCAATCCCGATTTCGTCGCCTATGCAAGATCCTATGGCGCCAGCGGCTGTCGCGTCGGCAAGGCCTCGGAATTGTCGACCATGCTGGAAGCCGCCTTCAGCGCCGGCGGCGTGCATCTCGTCGTCGTGCCGGTCGACTACAGCGAGAACATGCGCGTGCTCGTCAGGGAGCTGCCGACGGGTGGCTAGCATCAGTATAATGCATTCAGTGCGCATCTCCGCTGCGCTTGCTGTCGGGCTGGTGTGCGCTTCGCCCGCGCTGACGGAGCCGCTGTCGAAAGATCAAGCCGACGCGCTCAACGCCTATGGCAACGCACGCGCGCAGTTCGAGCAGATCCTGCGCCAGCGCCGCGCGCAGATCGATTCGAAGCAAGGTTTGCCCAATCTGCCGGGGCAGGCGCTCTATCTCGCGCGCAACAGCATGATCAGCGCCTACAAGGACCTCACCGATGCGCTGCCGTCGAAAATCGGCGGCCCGAACAAATACGGCATCCCGCCGGCCTATTTCAGCGCCGACAGCGAGCCGTTGCTGGATGAATACCGCCGGCTGTTCGACCTGATGCAGGCGCCGCCCGCGAATGCGCAAAACTCGGACACGCCGTTCAAGGACGTCGTCGAATTGGGCCGGGCGATCGCGCGCGCCAAGGGCCTCGATGCGGCCCGTGCGGAAGCGGCCGGCCGCATCAGCCTCGGGCTGTTCTTTGCCGAGACCAACGGCAACCAGAACATCGGCAATGCCCGCTCGAACAAATACAAGGGCAGTCTGCAGACCGGCGTGCCGGAGGACCAGAACGGGCAACGGAAATGGGCCGCGATCAGAAAATCGATCGCGGCCTTCGATCCGGCGCTGATCGCCCGCGACGACAAGGAAGAGGCGCGCGCCGGCACGATCGATCGCCGCTACAACCACTGGACCGCGGTGCGGAACGGTCTGATGAACGCCCACGCCGATATTTTCCCGCAGGTGCCGGCGATCGTGAAGACGCTGCCGGACCCGATCGACCAGATGAAGCTGTTCGAACTGATCCAGATCATTCCGAGTCCGACCCGGGCGGCCATGGCGTCGCGCGACTTGCTCGGTTACCGGGTTTCCGACCCGAACATCATGTTCTACCTGCGCAACAACAGCATGTTCACCTTCGGACAGGCCGACCGGGCGAGAACGTCCGCGACCTTCCGCGAAATTCTCGACGCGATGTGGCTGTTCAACGAGAAGTTCGAACGCGCGCTGACGCGGTACGACGAGATCAGGAAACAGGGCAGGAGTTGACGCAGGCCGCGCCGTCAAAGCGGGCCTAGCATGGCCCAGCGCGGTTCGCAAAATGTCTTCACGGCCGACGCCACGCCGCTGCTGATCAAGTCGCGCCGTTCCTGCGACCCCATCTGGAGCTCCTCGTCGCGGTTGATGATTGAACCCGCTTCGAGCAAGACGGCGGCCATCGTGGACTTTCGCAGCACGATCAATTCGTCGTAGCGATAGACGCCGGTCTCCCTGTTCAGGAGTTCGCGCTGGTAGCGGCCCATGATCGGCTGCGAATATTGTTTCGCATAATCGAGGCCCTGCGCCTTCATCTCCTTGCCGATCAGTTCGGCGAAGGCGAGGCTGGTCCTGTAGTCGGGATTGCCGCGCGAGACGAACACCGAATAGCCGCTGAAGCGGTCGCTGTACCGGCTCTTTCTGCCCTCGAACTCCCAGTCTTCGAGGAATCTGTCGGGCACCGAATCGTGGTGGATCGACAACAGCAGGTCCGCGCGCAAACCGCTGGCGGCGTCGACGCGCCTGAACAGGCTGCGCCTGGCCTTGCCTTCGGTCACCAGCAGTTTCGTCTCGGCAAAGCCTTCGGCTTTCAGCCTGGCCTCGATCCGCTTCGCCAGCCGCAAATTGTAGGTGAATTCGGAGACGTTGCGCGCGCTGATCGCGCCTTCGGATTCGGCGGTATGGCCGACATCCAGCACGATGCGGAATTTGGCGGGATCGCACCGGCTGGCGGCCGGGTTCAGGGAAGCGGGGCTCAAATGGACCGGGCCCAGCGCGGCCAGCTTGACGTTTTGGCGTTTCGGCGCGGCGGCGGGCTTGGCAGCTGCCGGCCTGTGTGACGCCGCATGCTTGACGGACTTGACCTGCTTTGCCGATTTGCCCTGCTTGGCGGAGCCCTTGAACAGGTCGGACAGCCAGCCGGCATGGCTGACCTTGATCGGCATCAACGCGATCGCGGCCGCAACGACGATGATGCCGCCGCGCCGGGACCAGCCTCCCGAAGTGACACGGCCGAGAACACACATGAATCCGCGGCGCTTCATGCTCCCTCCGGCCATCATCATAGCAGCACAGGGCGCGATGCAGGAAGAGGGACGGCGAAATCCGATGGCCGCGCGGGCCGCAGGAGCGAATCGATCATGACCGGAACGCCGGACCCCGCCGCCTTCTGGCAAACCCCGATCGCCGAACTCACGCGGCAGCTTGGCGCCGGTCCCGACGGCTTGACCTCGGTCGAGGCGGCAGCGCGTCTGCAGCGCCATGGCGCCAACCGGCTCGAGAGCCAGCGCCGGTTCTCGTTCCTGCGCAAGGTGATGAGCCGTTTCCGCAACCCGCTGGTGCTGATCCTGCTGGCGGCGGCAACCGTTTCCGCCTTCACCGGCGATCTGGCCAGCCTGCTGATCATTTCGACCATGGTGCTGTTCAGCGTCCTGCTCGACAGCGTGCAGGAGTACCGCGCCGAACAGGCCGCCGACCAGCTCAAGATCTCGGTGGCGCTGCGGGAGCAGGCGCTGCGCGACGGCCGGGAGATCACCGTCCGCGCCGATCAACTCGTTCCCGGCGACGTCGTCGTGCTCGCCGCCGGCGACCTCGTGCCGGCCGACGGCCGGGTGATCGAGGCCAGGGATTTTTTCGTCAATGAAGGCCTGCTGACCGGCGAGTCGTACCCGGTCGAGAAATGCGCCGTGCCCGATGGCATCGCCGGCGTCAACGTCGCGCAGGCCGCCAACGCCGCCTTCATGGGGACTTCGGTGGTCAGCGGCTCGGCCAAGCTGCTGCTGTGCGCCACCGGAGACCGCACGCAGCTCGGCGAGATCAGCGCCACGCTGCGCCACACGCCGCCGCCGGCGGCGCTGGAGAAGGGCGTCTACGAGTTCGGCCTCCTGATCGTGCGGCTGACCATCCTGCTGGTTCTGTTCGTGCTGCTGGTGAACACTTTGTCCCTGCGTCCGCTGCTGGAGAGCTTTCTGTTCGCCATCGCGCTCGCGGTCGGCCTGACGCCCGAACTGTTGCCGATGATCGTATCGGTCACGCTGGCGCGCGGCGCGTTGCGCATGGCCAGGCAACGCGTGATCGTCAAGCGCCTCGCTGCGATCCACGATCTCGGCAGCATGGATGTGCTGTGCACCGACAAGACCGGCACGCTGACGGAGGCGAAGATCGCGCTGATCCGGCATATCGACGTGGCGGGGTCCGACAGCGAGCGCGTGCTCGAGCTCGCCTGGCTCAACAGCCACTTCGAGAGCGGCCTGCGCAGCCCGCTCGACACCGCCATCCTGGACCACGCGCCGCATGGCGATTCCGACTGGACCAAGGTCGATGAGGTGCCGTTCGATTTCGAGCGCCGCCGTGTTTCGGTCCTGATCGAGCGCGCGGGGCGCAAAATTCTCGTCGTCAAGGGCGCCCCGGAAGACGTCCTGAAACTGTCGAGCCGCTATGAACTCTCCGGCGAAGATGACATCCACGCGCTGGATTCCGCGGCGATGGCGCGGGCGACGGCGCAATTCCAGGCGCTCGGCGAAGAAGGTTTTCGCGTGCTGGGCGTCGCCTGGCGCGAGGAGCCCGTCACGCAGGGCCATGTCGCGGTCGGCGACGAGAAGGATTTTGTATTCGCCGGTTTTGCCGCATTCCTCGATCCGCCCAAGGCCAGCGCAGGCGCGGCTATCGCGGCGCTGAAGCGCAGCGGCATCGGGATCAAGATCCTGACCGGCGACAACGAGCGCGTGACCCGGTACGTCTGCAGCCAGCTCGGCGTTCCGATCGAGGGATTGCTCACGGGAACGCAACTGTCCTCCCTCAGCGACGACGCCCTGGGCGCGCGCATCGAGACCACGAATCTGTTCTGCCGGGTCACGCCCTCGCAAAAGAACCGCATCATCCTGGCGCTGAAGCGTCGCGGCCATGTGGTGGGATATCTCGGCGACGGCATCAACGACGCGCCCTCGTTGCATACCGCCGATGTCGGCATGTCCGTGGACGGCGCGGTCGACATCGCCAAGGACGCCGCGGACATCATCCTGCTCGACCAGGACCTCGCCGTCGTCGAGCGCGGCGTGCGCGAGGGCCGCCGCACCTTCGGCAACATCATGAAGTATATCATGATGGGCACCAGTTCGAATTTCGGCAACATGTTCTCGATGGCCGGCGCCGCGCTGATGCTGCCGTTCCTGCCGATGCTGCCGATCCAGGTGCTGCTCAACAACTTCCTCTACGACCTGTCCGAGGTCGCGATCCCGATGGATGAGGTCGACGATGAAGTGCTGGCGCAGCCGCGTCACTGGGATATCCATTTCATCCGCAACTTCATGCTCGTGCTGGGGTCGGTGAGTTCGATCTTCGACTTTCTCACCTTCGGCCTGCTGTTGTGGGTCTTCGACGCCACCGAAAAACTGTTCCAGACCGGCTGGTTCATGGAGTCGCTCGCGACCCAGGTGCTGGTCATTTTCGTGATCCGCACCAGCGGCAATCCGCTGCGCAGCCGCCCCAGTCCGGTTCTCGCGGCCACATCGCTCGCCATCGTGGCGGTTGCGGTCGGGCTGCCCTATAGCGCGATCGGCCGCTGGTTCGGCTTCGTCCCGCTGCCGCCGGCATTTCTGGCGGCGCTTTGCGGCATGGTGGTCTGCTATCTGGCGATCGCCGAGGGCGTGAAGCGCTGGTTCTATCGCCGCTACCCGCCGAACGGCGTGCCGCGTTCGGCGATCTCACGATCGCCACTCGTCGCACCGGAGACGTTCCGATCATGAGTGCGCTTGATCGCGCCCTTCGGACCATGGTCGGACCGGGCGCTGCGACGAAGGGCGCTTCACCAGCCGAACGGGCTTCCGAACGGCGAACCCCAATAGGGCTGGCGCCAGCGCCCGTAGTGGTAGGCGTGGCCCGACCTGCGTGGCCGCTTCCTGATGCCGCCCTGCGGCTCGCCGCTCAACAGCACCACGAATTCCGTTCCGTTGCCGATCTCGGAACTCGGCGGCTCGTCGGTGACGATCAGCGAGGCGCGCGCCACGGTGCCGGCGATGCTGTTCCATACGTCCTGGGGAATGGTGATGCGGTCGAGCGCGGCCCTGGCGCTCTCCGCATCCTTTGGCGCTGGAGAGGCGTTGCCGCCACCGCCGCGCAGCGAGACCACGTTCCAGCGCAATTTGTCGTCGCCGTCGCTGCGCTCGGCGGCGGTGAAGACATGGGTGCCGATCGCGCGGTCAGGTTCTGCGATCGTCACCGGACTATCAAGGACGCGCTTGAACGCCTGGCGGACATAGAGCCGCTGTGTCTTGCGGCTGATCAAAACCGACACCGGCTGCAGGTCGCCGGCGACCTGCCGGGCCGCTTCGACCGCCGCGACCCGCGCCGTCTCGGCCGCGGCAGCCGCGTCGCGGGCGGAGGCGGCGGCATCGCGCCGCGCCTGCAACGCCGCCCGGGCGGCTTCCCACTGCCGCTGCAGATCGGCGACCCGGGCCACGGCCTGCGCCTTGGTGTTCTCGGCCTGCTCCCTGGCCTCCGCCGGCAGGTCGGGGTTTTGCCTGCTCTCGACCGCCGCCAATCTGGCTTCGGCCCGGCGCTTGAGGTTCTCCGCCGCGCGAACCGGCGCCTGCGCCTGCGTTGCCTCCCGTTGCGCCGTGCCGGCGGCGCTGCGCGCCTCGGCCGCCTTCCGCGTCGCCTCCTGCGCTTCGGTTGCGCGGGCTGTGGCCTGCGCCGTCGCGCCGGGCTTGGGCTGCAGCAGCAGCGGATGGGCGATCTCGAGCGGCGCCACGTCGTCGGGCGCGACGATGATCCGGATGCCCAGCTTGGTCACGTCGTACAATTGGGCGGCGAAATCGAACGGCAGGCGGATGCAGCCATGGGACGCCGGGCGTCCCGGCAGGACGCCGCCATGCAGTGCGATGCCCGACCAGGTGATGCGCTGCATGTGCGGCATGAAGGCGTCATCATACAGGTTCGAGTAGTGCTCCTCGACCTTCTGGATGACGCTGAAGATCCCGGCGGGCGTCTCGCGGCCCTTGGAGCCGCTCGATACCGGCGCCCGCAAGATCCATCCCTTGGCGTCGTAGACGGTGATGCGCTGGCTGCGCAGCGACACGATGGCCATGACCGGCTCGCCGGCACTGCGCGACTCCATCTGCTCGATCGGGCGTTCGGCGCGGCCAGCCCTGGCACGCGCATCGCTGCACGCGGCCACCAACCCGGCGAGCGCTGCAACCCCCAGCGAGAAGATTCGCAGCCGGTTTCGCCGGTACTCCAAAACTACGCCACGCGACGCCATACGCGTTCCAATCGAACGATCGAATCTGCGCCCTTCTGCCCGCGTCGAGCGTAGCAACGTTCGATTCGATTTGCCAACCCGGAACTGCGCCGCGCACGTCATCCTGAGGAGCGCGCCCTGGCGCGCCTCGAAGGATGTGCCGCGGGCCGTCATCCGCCGAGACTGGCTGCGCGAGCGCCTCAGGATGACGACCCATAGCGTACCACGAAGCTATCGCGGAGCTGTACCGCCGACCACGACGCCCGCCGCCTTCTCGATCGGCTTGATCGCCGCGGTGAAATCCGACTCCGCGCCCTCGTCGCGGATGATGACTTCCCAGAGCCGCCCGACCGCGCCGGCGACTTCCATCGACAGCCCGAGAGACTTCATCTCTTCCAGCGCCAGCCGCACGTCCTTGACCATCAGCCCCGTGGCAAAGCCGAAATCGAAGCTGCGCGGCAGCACGGCGCGGGGAAACTTGTCGCGGCTCGCCGTGTTGAGGCCGGAGCCGGCGTTGATGACGTCGATCATCACGGCCGGATCGAGTCCCGCCTTGACCCCCATCACCACCGCCTCCGATGTCGCCACCATCGCGGTGGCCGACAGGAAATTGTTGGCGAGCTTCATCGTCTGCGCCGCTCCCGGCTTTTCGCCGATGAAGAACACCTTTCCGATCACGTCGAGCGCAGGCTTCACCGTTTCGCACTCGGCGCGCGGGCCGGAGACCATCACGGCCAGCGTTCCCTTTTCGGCGCCGCCGACGCCGCCGCTCACCGGGCTGTCGATCTGCACGATGTTCTTCGCCTCCAGCAGCCCGTGAATCTTCGCCGCCATCTGCGAGCCGACCGTGGAGAGATCGACGAAGCGTTTTACCTTCTTGCCGTCGATCACGCCGCCCGGGCCCGTCGCGACGTCGAGCGAGGCCTGCAGCGAGGGCAGGCTCGCCAGCACGGTCTCGCAGCGGTCGGCGATGTCTTTCGGCGAGGACGCCGCCTGCGCGCCAAGCGCGACCAACTGATCGACCGCCTCCTGGCGCGTATCGAACACGATCAGCTGGTGCTTCGCTTCGATCAGCCGCCGCGCCATCGGAAAGCCCATCTTGCCGAGGCCGATAAATCCGATTTCCATTTTTTGTTTCCCTATGCTCCGTCATTGCGAGCGAAGCGAAGCAATCCATTCTTTCTTTGCGTGGCGAGCTGGATTGCTTCGCTTCGCTCGCAATGACGGCGTCGTGCGGATGGTACCTTCAGCTTGCCGGCGCCTTCCGCAGTTTTACGGTTCGGCGCGGACGTTAAGGGGTAGGAGCCCGCCAGTCACGCCTTCGTGTTATGCGTATTTCCGGGTGTGGGAACCCGCATCCGCGGGTGTCTCATTGCCGCCGCTGTGCTAGGCTGACGTGCCGGCAACCCGGAGAGTTGATTGAACGGAGCCACACCCGACCCCTCCAAGCCCCCGCGCCAGTCGGAAGCCGCTGCGCGGCTTCACCTGACGCAGGCGCTGCAGCGGGCCCAATACGCCATCGCGTGGGAGCGCGCCTGGCCGGCGCTGGCGCGGATTTTGAGCGTTGCCGGGCTGTTCCTGGTGGCCTCCTGGGCCGGCCTGTGGCTGGCGCTGCCGTTCACGGGACGCGCCATCGGCATCGGCCTGTTCGCCGTCGCGGCCATTGCCGCCTGTTATCCCTTTGCGAAATTCCGCTGGCCGTCGCGCGAAGAGGCGCTGGGCCGGCTCGATCGCGGCACCGGGATCCGCCACCGCCCGGCGACCGCGCTGACCGATACGCTCCAGAGCAGCGACCCGATCGCGCAGGCGCTGTGGCGCGAGCAGCGCGAGCGCACGCTGGCCTCGATCAAGCGGATCCGGGCCGGCCTGCCGTCGCCGCGGCTCCCGCTCCATGACCCCTGGGCGTTGCGCGCGCTGGTCATGGTGATGCTGGTCGCCGCCTATTTCGCCGCCGGCGACGAGCGCATGCTGCGGATCGCCGCGGCGTTCGACTGGAACGGCGTGCTGGCGCCGGCCAATGTGCGGATCGACGCCTGGGTGACGCCGCCGACCTATACCGGCAAGCCGCCGGTGATCCTGTCCAACCGCGATTCGGCCGCCCTCGACAGCGGCGCGCCGTTGCCGGTGCCCGCCGGCAGTACGCTGTTGGTGCGCTCCAGTGGCGGCACCATCGACGTCGTGGTCAATGGCGGGGTGACGGAAGTCGCGCCGGGCGAGCAGGCGCCAAAGGGCACCAACGAACGCCATTTCAAGATCGCGGCCGACGGCACCGCGCAGGTTCGCGCGCCGGCCGGTCAGCCGCTGTGGCGCTTCGCCGCCACGCCCGACCGGGCGCCGAGCATCGCGCTGGCAAAGGATCCGGAGCGCCAGGCCCGCGGTTCGCTGCAGATGTCCTACAAGCTGGAGGACGACTACGGCGTCACCGAAGCCCGCGGGCAATTCGCCGCCCGCCGCGCCGAGGCGACCAGGGACGCAAGCAAAGAGTCGAGCACGGAAGCCTCCGACGGGACCGCGCCGCGGCCGCTGTTCGAGCCGCCGCAATTTCCGCTGGTGCTGCCGAACGCGCGGACCCGCAACGGCGTCGGCCAGACCGTCAAGGATCTCAGCGAGGATCCCTATGCCGGCGCCGACGTGACGCTGACGTTGACGGCCAGGGACGAGGCCGGCAACGAGGGCAGGAGCGAGCCGTTCAACATGCGGCTGCCGGAGCGGCTGTTCACCAAGCCGCTGGCGCGGGCGCTGATCGAGCAGCGCCGCGTGCTGGCGCTCGACGCCAACCAGAATACGCGGGTCTTTGCCGCGCTCGATGCGCTGATGATCGCGCCGGAACTGTTCACGCCGGAGGCCGGCCATTACCTCGGCCTGTACAGCGTGTCGCGGCAGCTCGAGGCGGCGCGCAGCGACGATGCCCTGCGCGAGGTCGTCGCCAGCCTGTGGGCGCTCGCCGTCACCATCGAGGACGGCAACATCACCGACGTCGACAAGGCGCTGCGCGCGGCGCAGGAGGCGCTCAAGCAGGCGCTGGAACGCGGCGCCAGCGACGAGGAGATCAAGAAGCTCACCGACAATCTGCGCGCCGCGCTCGACAATTTCCTGCGCCAGCTCGCCGAGCAGTTCCGCAACAACCCGCAGCAGCAGCTCTCCCGCCCGCTCGATCCCAACACCAAGATGCTGAGCCAGCAGGATCTCAAGAGCATGCTGGACCGCCTCGAGCGCATGTCGCGCTCCGGCGACAAGGAAGCCGCCAGGCAGCTTCTGGAGCAGCTGCAGCAGATGCTGGAAAACCTGCAGATGGCGCAGCCCGGCCAGGGCGGCGACGACATGGAGCAGGCGCTGAACGAACTCGGCGACATGATCCGCAAGCAGCAGCAGTTGCGCGACAAGACCTACAAGCAGGGCCAGGATTCGCGGCGCGAACGCCAGCGCGGCAAGCAGGGCGACCAGAGCATGGGCGACCTGCAGCAGGACCAGCAGGGCCTGCGCGACCGGCTGAAGAAGCTGCAGGAAGAACTCGCCAAGCGCGGCATGGGGCCGGGCCAGCGTGGCCAGCAGGGCCAGCGTGGCGAAAAGGGCCAGCAGGGTCAGCAAGGCCAGGGCCAGCAAGGCCAGGGCGGCGATCCGGGCGACGGCGACGGCGAGGACGGGCTCGATCAGGCCGACAACGCGATGGGCGACGCCACCGGCCGGCTCGGCGAGGGCAATGCCGACAGCGCGGTGGACTCGCAAGGCCGCGCGCTGGACGCGCTGCGCAAGGGCGCCCAGAGCCTCGCGGAAGCCATGCAGCAGGGCGACGGCGATCAGCCGGGCGACGGCCCCGGCAATCCCCGAGGCCGCCAGCAGGGCGCGCAGAACTCCACCGATCCGCTCGGCCGCCCGATGCGCCACAACGAACTCACCGACGACTACACGGTCAAGATCCCCGGCGAGATCGACGTGCAGCGCGTCCGCCGCATCCTGGAAGAACTGCGCCGCCGTCTCGCCGATCCGTCCCGTCCGCAGATCGAACTCGACTACATCGAGCGCCTGCTGAAGGATTATTGACTCGGGCGAAGCCGCAATCTCCCACCCGCCTCTCGAGGGACGGGTGAAGACATCACGTCTCGTCGCCCTTCCCCGCCGCCAGCGCATCGGCGACGGCGGTACGGATATCGTGCACCGAGAACGGCTTCGTCACCACGTCGTGCACGATGGCATTGAGCCCGGAGGCGCGTTCGCGCTGATGGGCAAAACCCGTCATCAGCAGGATCTTCAACTGGGGAAAGTCGCGCGCCGCGGTCAGCGCCAGCGCGATGCCGTCCATGACCGGCATCTGGATGTCGGTCAGCAGCAGATCGAACGCGCCGGCCTCGCGGGTCAGGATATCGAGCGCCTCGGCGCCGTCCTCGGCGGTGACCGTCTCGTGGCCGTCCATGGCGATGGCGCGCGCGACCAGCAGGCGCATCGATTCTTCATCGTCTGCAATCAGCACGCGCGGCATGAACCCGTCTCTCTCGCGCCGGCAGCCTGCGATCAGGCGTGGCCGGCCAAATCCCGCTTGTTGAAAAAGCGTACGTCAATATTACGACCTTCCGGCGGTGGCGACGCCAGCCGCGACTTGAAATAGACGCGCTCGCCGGGATTGAGCACCGACTGCTCCAGCACCGCGTTCCAGGCATAGATTTCCGCGCCCTGCGCGTCGCGCACCGAGAAGCGCAGCCGCGGCAATTCGACCGGGCCCCGGGTCTGGCCGACGATGGTGCCCTCGATGACCAGGACCGGCTTGCCGTCCACGGTCTCGTTGGTGACCTTGATGTCCCTGAACCCCAGCCCGCGCAGGTTCACCTCCAGTCCGACCAGCTTGTAGAAGGTCGCGGTCTGCGGCATCAGGCGCACGATGTCGGTGCGCCAGACCATCAGCGCCAGAACCAGCGCGCCCATGGCGGCGCAGGCGGTCGGCAGGCCGATCGACGGCAGGAAGGGGATTCGGGGCAGGGAAGGCAGGCGTAACAGACGCGACGCGAGCGGAAAGCGGCGCGTGGCGACCGGGCCGTCGTCGAGATGGTCGGCCTCCTGCCGGGCCGCTGAGGCCCAGTCGTTCTCGCCGCCCGCCGCCGCGCCTTCGCCCTCCGCCGGCCAGCCGGCCGAAATCGAAGGGCTGTCGACCACGGGGGTATCTTGGTCCGCTTCCTCGCGCGCCAGCGCCTCCCAATCGTCCGCCGCGTCATTTGCCGAAGGGGCCGCTTGCGTGGCATCTGGCGCGGTGGCCGGCATGGCTTCGGCCATCTCGATGGCGTCCTCAGGCCGCGCCAGCCAGGTTTCCTTGCAGCGCGAGCAGCGGACGGTGCGCCCGGCCGCCCCCAGGGTGCTCGGATTGATGGCGTAAGATGTTGTACAATGGGGGCAAATGATATGCATGGAGCCCGTCTCACCCGTGTCTTCGCCGGAATGCTACATGTCGACCGTTAACGAATCGGAAACCATAACGGCCGCACAACGGATTTGCCCGTTTGGTTCCCAAACCGGCGCGCCAGGCGCCCAAAGCCCGGATTCGTGTTCCGGTCCGGGGTGTCGCGCCGCGGCTCAAGTCGAGCGGAGCTGAGCTTGGTTCGCTTCGAAAATGTCGGTTTGCGGTACGGGCTCGGCCCGGAGATTCTGCGCGACCTCACCTTCCTGATCCCGGCGCATTCCTTCCAGTTCCTGACCGGCCCCTCCGGCGCGGGCAAGACCTCGCTGCTGCGGTTGCTGTTCCTGTCGATCCGCCCGACCCGGGGCCTCGTCAACATCTTCGGCCAGGACGTCTCGCTGCTCGGCAAGGACCAGGTCGCGAGCATGCGCCAGAAAATCGGCATCGTGCTGCAGGACTTCCGCCTGCTCGACCACATGACGACCTACGAGAACGTGTCGCTGCCGTTCCGCGTCATGGGCCGCGAGGAATCCAGCTACCGCCGCGAGGTGATCGACCTGCTGAAATGGGTTGGCCTCGGCGAGCGCATGGACGCGCTGCCGCCGATCCTGTCGGGCGGCGAGAAGCAGCGCGCGGCGATCGCCCGCGCCGTGATCTCGCGGCCGCAATTGCTGCTGGCGGACGAGCCGACCGGCAGCGTCGATCCGACGCTCGGCCGCCGCCTGCTGCGGCTGTTCATCGAACTGAACCGGCTCGGCACCGCGGTCATCATCGCCACCCATGATATCACCTTGATGGACCAGTACGAGGCGCGGCGGATGGTGCTGCATCAGGGACGGCTGCACATCTATGAGTAGGATCAGCGACGAGCATGGGCCGCTGGTGGATCTCGGGACCGAGCGCCCGCAGGTCCCGGCGCGGGCGCGCAATCTGTCGCCGATCGTGCCGCGGGCGTCGATCTCCGGCCGCGCGCTGGTCGCCGTCGTCGCGATCATGACGTTCCTCGCCTCGATCACGACCGGCACCGTGCTGCTGGTCAGCGCATCGGCCGCGGAATGGCAGTCGGAAGTTGCCAGCGAGATCACCATGCAGGTGCGCCCGCAGGCGGGCCGCGATCTCGAACGCGATGTCAACGCGGCGGCGGAAGCGATGCGGGCGCAGCCCGGCATCGTCCAGGTCAAGTCGTTCAGCAAGGACGAGTCGGCCAAGCTGCTGGAGCCGTGGCTCGGCAGCGGGCTGTCGATCGAGCAATTGCCGGTGCCGCGGGTCGTGGTCGCCCGCGTGCAGCCCGGCACCACGCTCGATCTGGTCGGCCTGCGCAAGGCGGTGACGCAGGTGGCGCCGTCGGCCAGCGTCGACGATCACCGCGCCTGGATCGAGCGGATGCGCTCGATGACCGGCGCGACGGTGTTTGCCGGCATCGGCATCCTCGTGCTGGTGATCGCGGCGACCATCATCTCGGTGTCGTTCGCGACCCGCGGCGCGATGGCGGCGAACCGGCCGATCGTCGAGGTGCTGCACTTCGTCGGCGCCGGCGACCGCTACATCGCCAATCATTTTCTGCGGCACTTCCTCCGGCTCGGGCTCGAGGGCGGCGTGATCGGCGGCGGCGCCGCGATGCTGTTCTTCGGCTTCTCCGAATCGATCGCCGCCTGGTTCTCGGGCACCCCGGTCGGCGACCAGTTCGCCGCGTTGCTCGGTACGTTCTCGCTGCCGCCGTCGGGCTACCTGGCGCTCGCGGTGCAGGCCGTGGGAATCGCCGCCATCACCGCCTGGGCCTCGCGGCAGACGCTGTTCGCCACACTGGATGACATCGATTGAGGAGGCCGGTGGCGGTTTTGCCGTGAAGCGGGTCACGGACATGACACGGGAGCGGGGCTCCCTTTCGCGTGGAAAACTTCTACAATTGGGCCGAAGCGCTTGCCAAGGCACGCTTGCGTCGACCAGATCGGAATTGAGGGCCGCCGGACTGCCATGAGCCTGACGCGCGACGACGACACGCCACGAGCGCCGGCCAGGCGGCCGCGGGGCTTTTTGCGCGCGGTCATCGTCGGCACCACGGCGATCCTGTTCGTCGGCGCGGCGATCGGCTTCATCGGCTTCATCTCGCAATTGCGCGGCGTCGAGGTCAAGCCGGCGCGCAACGCCGACGGGATCGTGGTCCTGACCGGCGGTTCGTCGCGGGTGTCGGATGCGATGGAATTGCTGGCCGGCGGCTACGGCAAGCGGTTGTTGATTTCCGGCGTGCATCCGACCAACGCGGCCAGCGACATCTCGCGCTCGCTGCCCGACAACCAGTCGCTGCTCGGCTGCTGCGTCGATCTCGACCGCTCTGCCGTCAACACCCGCAGCAACGCTTCGGAGACGCGGCGCTGGGCCCGCGAGCGCGGCTTCAGGTCGCTGATCGTGGTGACGTCAAACTATCACATGCCGCGCGCGATCGTTGAATTGTCGCATGCGATGCCGGATGTGACGCTGATTCCGTTCGCGGTGGTCGGCGATCGCTGGCGCGAAGAGCCGTGGTGGACCAGCGGCGCGACGCTGCGCCTGCTGCTGTCGGAATACGCCAAATATGTCGCCGTCGAGGTCCGCATCTGGCTGGCCGACTTCGGCATCGAACTGATGCCGGAAGCCTCCGATCAGACCACCCCGCCGCCACGACGCCCCGCGACCGCGCTGGCGAACTGAGCCGATGGGCGGCGATCCCGCATGCGGCCTGCGGCCGCCATCCTTCGTCAGGTAGTGTTAACGGAAAGTTCAGTGCCGCGCGCCCTTGCATGGCCGGGGCAAGAGCACAATTCGGGGCGAGCGAACTGTCGTAGTTGGATCGAATCATGCCGTCGGCGATCACTTTTATCGGAGCTTTCGTGATGGGCGCCGCCGCGGTCGGCGGGCTGACCGCGATGGTTCTGACGTTCCTGAAGCTTCTTCAGCTGCTTTGGAAGGCGTGCGCGGAGTACGGGTTGACGGTCGGCGCGGCCCGGGATGGTCTGCATGCGATGGTGGCTGATTTCAACACCCGCCCCGCCAGCTACTTTCTCGGCGTCGCCGCTTTCGCCGCATTCGCGCTTTTCGCCGAGTACATTATGCTGGGGCTGGTGGTGCTCGGGACGCTGGTAACCGTGCTTGCCGCGATCGGCAGATGGCGCGGCCTTGCCATCGAAGGACTTCTCGCCCGATACCTGCGTTGCCCGCTGTCGGTCGATGAAAGCCATCTTGCGCCGCGCGTGGGCGCCAAGGCCGCCGGCTGACGGCCGGGCTGAGGTCTGGGGCTGGCGAGGCGATGGTGTTGCGCGGCTCGCATCCGCCTTTGTCCTGCCGCGCGGCCGCAAGCGGTTCGTGCCGAGAGCGGACGGCCGGATCGCGTTTGCGTGAGGCGAACAACTCGCCCCCTTGATCAGGTCCGGATCAGGCTTTCGCCAGAGAACGCTCCGGACTACAGCCGCGGGATCCAGCCCGGACGGCTCAGCAGATAGTCCACCATTCGCGGCGGAATGCTCAAGGTGCCGGCGATCTGCCGCGCGTCCCTCGGCAGTCCCGCGAGGATCGAGGTCTCGTCACTGCTTCGGACCTTAGCCAGCCATTCCGGGTCGACCACCACGGCGCGGCCGATGGCGACCAGATCGGCCCCCAGTTTCATCGCGCCCTCGGCATCGGCGCGCGTCCTGATCCCGCCGCTGGCCAGCACCGCGCTGCGGCCCGCGATGGTGCGGGCGAATGCCGTGACCGGGTTCTCCGTCGGCGCATCGATCTTGACGACCGGACCGTTGTAGACGCGGGTCTCGCCCACAGGCCGGCTGTTGCGGTAGTCATCGAGCGAGACCGAGATGTAATCGAGGTTGAGCTTTGCCAACTCGCCGCACAGCTGTTTGCTGTCGTCGAGCTTGTAGCCATCCGGCTCGGCCTCGAACGGCGTCACGCGAAATCCTGCGATCAGCGTTGGGCCGAGCGCCTCGCGCACCGCCTGCGCGACCGCCAGCGGAAAGTTCATCCGCCTGGCCAGCGTGCCGCCCCATTTGTCGGTGCGCTGATTGGCCCGCGGCGACAAGAACTGGTGAACCGCGTAGTGGTTGGCGCCGTGCACCTCGACGCCGTCGAAACCGGCTTTTGCGGCCAGCGAAGCCGCCCGCCGAAAGCTCGCCACCAGGCCTTCGACTTCATCGGTCGTCATCGCCCGGGGTGTCTTCGCGCCGGGCCGCAGCGACGCGATGGCGGACGGCGCGCGCATGGCGTGTTCGCCGATCAGGTCGGGCCGTGCGATGCGGCCGCCGTCATAGATCTGCAGGATCGCGAGACCGCCGGCCGCGCGCATCGCGTCGGCGAGCTGGCGCAAGCTTGGCAGGTGTCCCTCATGCGCCGCGCCGATGCCCTGCCAGGAGCGTCCGTCATCGGCGACGTAGGCGGCGGACGAAATCGTGGCGCCGAATCCGCTGGTGGAGCGTCGCCGGACGAATTCCAGTTCGTCGTCGGCCGCCGTGCCGTCGGCGTTGGAAGCATCGGTCGTCAGCGGCGCGATGACAAATCGATTGGCGATTTCCTGCCCGCAGTTGAACCTCAAGGGAGACCAGACGTCCATCGATCGAACCTCGGTGTTGCCCGCGCCAGACGGTATCCGATGTCAGCCCGGCCGCCGCACCAGCAAAAGCGGCCGGGGAGGAATCTCAGTGGAAGACGCGCCCGGCGTCGATCACCACGGTCTGGCCGGTCATGGTCTCGGTACGGCACATGGTGACCACCATGTCGGCGCAGTCGTCCTTGTCGGCGGCCTTCTTCAGCAGCGAACTCGACGCCGAGCGTTCGATCTGCTCGGAGCGCAGATTGGCCGTCGCGCGGGTGCCCTCCAGCAGGCCCGGCGCCACGCAATTCACCAGCGTCTCCGGCGCCAGCGCCACCGCCATGCAGCGCGTCAGGTGAATGAGTCCCGCCTTCGACACCGCATAGGCGATCGAAGAACCGGTCGGGCTCAGCCCCGCGACGGAGGCGATGTTGACGATGCGGCCTCGCCCCTGCGCTTTCATCACCGGAGCCACCGCCTTGGTCAGGCGCATCGGTCCCGTCAGATTGACGGCCATGACCTTGTCCCAGACCTCCATCGTCAGACTGTCGAGATCGCTGAACGGGATCGAGATGTTGTAGGCGGCGTCATTGATCAGGATGTCGAGCCGGCCGAAGCCTCTGGTCACCTCGCCGATCAACCGCTCCACGGCCGCGCCGTCGGCGAGGTCGCACCCGAACGCGCGGGCGTTGACCTGATAGCGCGAGGCCAGTTCGCCGGCGACGGCTTCCGCCTGCGCGCGGCTGCGCGCATACATCACCGCCAGATGGACGCCTTCCCGCGCCAGCGCGTGGCAGATCCGCTGCCCCAACCCGCCATTGCCGCCCGTCACCAGGGCCACCGCGCCCTTCAGGTCCATCTTTGGTCTCCCAAACGAAAATTATCTGCAGAATTCGGTTGGCGGAAAAATTACCCCTGGAAACGGTAACATCCCAAGACCGAACTCCGTCCCCCGAAGTCGTTTCGCAACAACGCACGACCCATCTTGTTCAATCGCCGTGTGGACGCAAGCCCGTCGTGGTGGCGGTGACCCGGTTTCGGCCAGCGAAACTCTTGAAAACCAGGCACCATATGCGGTAGCAACTAGTCAGATCGACCTCAGGTTGCGTGTGACTTCATATTCATGCAAATCGTTTCGAAACAACCATCATGTACACCATACTCAATTACGAGGTCAGCACTTCGATAATTGTGCTGCTTATCGTTGGCTACATTGTCTTGGCCGTTCTGGCGATCGTTCTCATCCCGGCCTTCGCGATCAGACGTCCTGCACCAGGTCTTCCAGACGCCGACAACGGCCCGCTGGAGGTGCAAGAAAAACTGGTCGAGTTGCGGAGCAAAGTCCGGCAATCCGTGATCCAGGTTGTCGGCGGAGTAACGGCGATATTTGCCTTCCTCGTGACGCTTCAGCAAATTCGGGACAGCGAAGACAACTTCAAGGGAAAGAAGGCCGATCTCTTCGCAAAGTCGGTGACTGCGCTTTTTGATGAAAAATCGCATCTGAACAGCCGCGCCGGAGCAATGCATTTGCTCGCCTACGTCGCGAGGAGTGATCCGAGCTATCATCGAACCGTTTTCGATACGCTTGCCAGCCACATTGCTTCATTGTCTGCAAGCGCATGCCGGGGCGAAAAATACAAGGCTACCGGGGCGTATGCCCGCGATCCGCAGTTACAAATAGCCATGCGAATCTTCGGCGAAAGAAACCCGAAACACGATCCCACTGGAAAGAGCTTCAACCTGCAGGGAGCCTGCCTTGTCGACATCGATCTTCGTGACGAGAAAGAAGTTGTTACTGGCCTGCGCGGCGCACGCCTTGCGAACTCGATCATGCTCAGAGCAGATTTCACCAACGCAGACCTGTCCCGAGCCGATTTGAAGATGATCAAGGCAAGTGATTACATGCAATACAAGGACGGAAAGAGAGGTTGGACTCCGGCCATTGGATATCTGTTGAACCGGGGCGTCGAGGGGGACGCGCGGGGGGCGATCAACTATTCCAACGAAACAGAACGACGTCAGTTCATCACATTCTTTGTCGGCGCCAAACTTGTGGAAGCCGATTTTCAAGACGCGGAAATCGCCGCGGCCGATTTTACGGGCGCGGATTTGTCCGGAGCCAATTTTCTTCACGCCAATATTTCGAGAGCTCGGTTTGTAAAGGCGGAGCACATGACTGTGGAGCAGATGAGGAGGGCGTGTGTCGGCAATCCCGGTATGCGCAGCGAGGAACTCAAGAAAGAGCAGCCATATTTTTCGGCGGATTTCCGAGAGCGTCTGGGGCCGCAAGGAATCCCGAGTTGCAAGGCGACTAACGATCATTCGCCGGACTAGGCGCAGAATGAAAAGCTGAAATCATTTCGAAAGGCCATCGCCTCGTCCGCGGGCCCTTGATCCAAATGCGTCGTCGCCCTTGGACCTCGCGAACCTTAACGGTCGCCGTTCGGGACGGGACGGGCCGGCCGCAACCCTCGAACATAGATGGCGCCCCAGCCAAGGCCGAGCACTGCGGCCACGACCGAACCCAGCAGCACACCCAGTTTGGCCGCGTTCAACAGCCCCTCGTCAGCGAAGGCGAGCATGGCGATGAAGATGGACATGGTGAAACCGATCCCGGCCAGCAGGCCGACCAGGCCCACGCCGCCCCATGAGACGCCCGGCGCCAGCCGGCACAAGCCGAGCCGGACGGCAATCCAGGCGGAGCCGATGATGCCCAGCGGCTTGCCCGCGACCAGCGCCACTGCCGTACCCAGCATGACGAAACGGGCGGAGCCCGAAAGATCGATGCCCGCCAGAGTGACGCCGGCATTCGCCAGCGCGAACACCGGCATGATGACGTAGGCCACCCATGGATGCAGCACCATCTGCACCCGGGATACCGGCGGCAGCATTTCGCGCTGCGCGACGCGAAGCTCCTGCAGTGGCCGTTGCAGCCGATGCGTATCCCTGCTCTCGATCGCGTCGCCGCTTTTCAATTGCCGGAGCGCGCGCGAGGCCAGGTCCAGCGGGCGCTCGCGCATCGGAATGGGCCGTGCCGGGGTCATCAAGCCGAGGACAACGCCGGCGAGGGTTGGATGGATGCCGGTCACCAGAAATCCCGTCCAGACGATAAAGCCCGGAAGCACATAGGCGGGCGCGGAGCCGATCCCCATCCGCTGCAAAGCGAGCACGCCGAATACGCCGAGGCCAGCGACGGCCAGACCGCCGAATTGAATGCCGGTGGAATAGAACGCGGCGATGATCAGCACCGCCATGATGTCGTCGATGATGGCGAGCGCCAGCAGGAACACGCGGACATTGACGGGAATGCGTCGCCCCAGCAGCGCCAGGATGCCGACGGCGAAGGCGATGTCGGTTGCGGTCGGCACCGCCCAGCCACGGCCGCGAACCGCATCGCCGTTGAAGCCGAGGTAGATCAGGGCAGGGACAATGACGCCGCCGCACGCGGCGATCACCGGCAGGATGGCCTGATCGATCCGGCTCAGCGCCCCCTCGTGGATCTCGCGCCGGATTTCCATGCCGACGACCAGGAAGAAGATGGTCATCAGCGCGTCGTTGACCCAGAAATGCAGCGACTTCGAAAACACATATTCGCCCAGTCCGAGGGTGACCGGCAGGTGCCAGAACGCGTGGTAGCCTTGGGCGTAGGGAGAGTTCGCCCATATCAGGGCCGCCGCGGATGCAAACACCAGCACGGCGCCGCTGACGGCTTCGACGTGAAGAAAACGTTGAAGGGTGGCAAGCGCCTGTTCGGTGAGGCGCTGGGCTCGCGGCAGGTCGTCTCGCGGGAAATCGTCAGATGGCGGTCGATCGTTCATGGGGGCGCAAGCCTTCCGCGTGGCGGCCCGACCATCGCTTGACCTGTCGCTGCGGCATGCAGCGAACACCCGGAAGGTTTCTTGCACGGGCGTGCGGATCGCGCAACCGGCAGGATGCCGTTCAAGATGCGCGGCTCGCCGCGCCGGCGGCGCGCGACTCGTGTTCCAGCAATGCCCGCTTGCGGTCGACGCCCCAGGCATAGCCCGAAACCGCCCCGTCGTGGCGAACCACGCGGTGGCAGGGGATCGCAACGGCAAGGGGGTTGGCCGCGCACGCGCCGGCCACCGCGCGTATCGCCATGGGCGCGCCGATCCGCCGGGCGATCTCCGCGTAGGAGGCGGTGGCTCCGGCGGGGATTTCCCGAAGCGTCTGCCAGACCCGCTGCTGGAACGCGGTGCCGCGCACATCGAGCGGGAGATCGAGTCCGACTTCCGGCGCCTCGACGAAGCCGACCACGCGCGCCACCATGGCCTCGTAGTCACGGTCAGCGCCGATCAGCCGCGCGTTCGGGAAACGGTCCTGGAGATCCCGCACGAGCCCGTCGGGATCGTCGCCGAGCAGGATCGCGGCGACGCCGTTGCGGCTCGAAGCCACGACAATGGCGCCGAGACGGGTCTGGCCGACGGCGAATCTGATCTCCTCGTCGAGACCCCCCGCGCGATATCGCGACGGAGTCATGCCGAGCAGGGCGGTGGATTTTTCATAGAACCGGCCGCTGGAGTTGAAGCCGGCATCATAGATGGCGGCGGTCACCGAGTTGGCGGATGCAAGCCCCTCGCGGACTTTCCTGGCGCGATCGGCCGCGGCATAGCCCTTCGGCGTCAAGCCGGTCGCCGCCTTGAACACGCGATGGAAATAGCCCGGGCTGAGACCGGCAGCCGCTGCGAGATCGTTCAGCGAAGGCTCTTGTTCCGCCTGTTCGATCATCCGGCAGGCCTTGGCAACAAGGGTGGCGTTTGCAGCGCCAGCCGGCTCATCCGGATGGCAGCGCTTGCACGACCGGAATCCCGTTGCCCGCGCGCTCTCCAGACTGTCGTGCAGCCGGACGTTGCCCGGATGGGCCGTCCGCGACGGACATGACGGCCGGCAATACACGCCGGTCGTCATCACCGAATACCAGAATTGCCCATCCACGGTCCGGTCGCGCGCCACGACGCGCGCCCATCGCGGGTCTTCCGAAACGGTCATCGGTGTCGTTTCCCGCCCATTTGCGATCGTATGATCCATCTGCCTCGAGTCTCCCATCGATCGCGAGATTGTGCCACCCGCTTTCCGCGAAGGCGCCCCCGATCCCTGCTCTCAAATCCACCGCAGGCCCCGCTGCCGTAGCCCGCCATGAGCGAAGCGACGTGCGGGACGGCTCATCCCGCATGTCGCTTTGCTCATGGCGGGCTACGATCGTTTTCACCCGCTGCGGTCGCGCGTGAAAGAAGGATCAGCGCACCCGTTCGAACGTCTCCCCGCGGGCGCGATCGACGTCGGGCATCCGGTAGATCCTCTCGTCGATCTCCGCGAGGCGGGAGGGCACGATCTCGCTGTTCGAGACCCCGTAGAGCTTCTGGAAATTCATGATCAGCGGCTGCCACTTGGAAGGATCGATCCGGTTCTCGTGCCCGTCCATCAGCAGGCCCGGATGCACATGCACGCGGGTGATGCGCACCTCGAAGGCCGATATGAGCCCCGCGACCTGCGGATCATCGGCCATGATGTCGTGACGCGCCGCGACGACGGCTTCGAGCTGGATCGGACACTCCAGCGCGCGCGGCGCGGCCACGGTCTGTGATGCGATCGGGGTCAAACCCGCCACTTCAAACTTGCGCGGCTCGTACGCATAGCCCAGCTTTTGCTTCAGGGCGGGAATCGATTTGCTGCCCGTCAAGCGCGCCAGCCTGTTCACGGCATCGGCCTGCCGCGGCGATGGCAGGTTGAGCACGCATTGCCCGGTACGGATCATGTTCTGCGGCGTTTGCGACGCCGTCTGCAGGCCGAGCATGCAGCGCCATCCGAGCCACCATGCGGACGACATCGGTGCAAGATTGGCGGTGCCGTCCTCATTCTGCGTGCTGATCAGGACGACGGGCGTTCCAAAATAGAGGATTGCGGGTTCGATCGTGACGTGGCTATCGGTCATGTGGGTATCGGTCATATTGGCTCCGTGAATGCGAACGGAGGTTGGATAAGACCGGTCAAGCGCGGGCGAACTCCGTTTCTTGCGCTGGAATTTCACGCCCGGTTATCAGGCCCTTGGCGCGCCGCCGGCCCCAGCACCCGCTCTTCGTCGCTTCTGCCTTGGGTCAAAAAGCCGACCTGACAGCGGCGCTGGTCGGCCGAGGGCCAGATGCGGAAGTTGGACGCCATCTGGTTTAGATGCTGATTTTCTCTTTCTCCAAGATGTGCTGCACGGCCGGCCGCTTCAGCATGCGATCCTTGAAGGCTGTAAAGTGCCTGAGCTCTTTCATGGGGTAACCTCTCCGCAATCCCCAAGGATAGAAAACGAACAAGTAGGGATCGGCCACCGAGTATTGGTCCAAGAACCAATCGCGCCCAGCCAGTTTGCTGTCGATCTGCTGGAGATATCCGTCGAATGTTTCGCGGCCCCTCTCGGAAATCAGAGGGTGGACGGCAGGATCGGCCGCATAACGGTCCGGCCTCCACATATGCGCGACAGACGGATGAACATTTGTCGCCAAAAAGCCGATTAGCGACAGTGCTCTCGCCTCTGCGATCGGCTCGCTCGGCCAAAGCCCAAACCGTTTGCCCAAGTACGGGAGTATTGCGGTGTTTTCGGTGAGCGGCTCGCCGTCATCAAGGATCAACGCAGGTACTCGACCCTGTGGGTTGATCTTCAGGTAAGCTTCGGAGCGTTGCTCGGCATCAGCGAAATTGACCCGTTGCGACTGATAACTTTCGCCGCTCTCTTGCAGCACAATGTGAGCCGCCATCGAGCCAGCGCCAGGAGAAAAATACAATTTCAGCATATTGCATCCCTCCCATTATTGATCTCGAGGCATCAAATCACGATAGGTCAGCGTCGAACAGGCCCAAAGTTCCGCAATGGTTCAAAAGCCGACGTCTTACGGCCAATCGAATTTGGTCCGCTAAGGGTCAGAAGCGGATTTCGGCGAAGGTCAGACCAGATTTCCGCTGAGGGCCAATCAAGGGCACGAAGGCATCGGAATCCGATGTCTTGAGGGCCGCGCCATCCATCACCTATCCAAGGCGCGCGACACACGCGGCTCCGATCGGCACCGCGGCTTCCGGGCAATGCCAATTTCCTTCAGAGAATGGGAGTTCCAAAGACGGTCGAATGTCTACTGTGGATCAAGCGGTGACTCCAACCGCTCTGCGCCTCGTCCGTCGTCCATCCCGAATCCGATGAGGGCAAGCACATGGGCAGGCCAGTTAGCAAGCGCTCAACCCGGCTAAATCCTGGCTTTCACGCGCTGCGTTGCGTTAACGGCGGCACTCGGCTGTTTTCCCGCCGAACTTGATTTCAGCCGCGCTAGCGGACACGTAAGCCGCTCAACGGTCGCTGTTCTCCGCGAGGGAAGGTCGCGTATGCTGATCGTGCAACATCGCCGCCAACCGGTGCAGGGACTGGTCACGAAACCCTTCCGCTTCGATCGCCTTCACCGTGGCGAGCACATAGTCGCGGTTGATGCCGGACTGGCCGTGGCCCTGCAGCACATGGCGTAATTGATCGGCGAGCGAGAGCCGCCCGGCATATTGCACATGGCCGCGATCGACCACATAGACCAGCGCGCTGACGCGCTCGCGGGCCTCGTTCTCCAGCCACACCGATCGCTTGACCTCGCGATAGACCGAGGTGACCTGTTCGCGTTCGCGCAAGTAAGCGACCGTCGCCGCGGCGTTCTTCTCGGCGACGCGGAACGCGATGCCGCGGCAGGCCCCGCCGCGGTCGAGCCCGAGCACCAGGCCGGGCTTCTCCGGCGTGCCGCGATGGACAAAGGAATAGACGCAGAGCGCGCGGTGTTCGCCAATCAGCCGGGCCGGAACCCGTTCGATGAATTCGAAGCCGGGGCGCCACATCAGGGAGCCATAGCCGAACACCCAGAGGTCGCCGGTCGAAAATTCCGTATCGTTCAGCGTCATCGCGGACATTTCCGCACCGCTACCAGAAAGCGAAGTGAAATCAACGCCTTTTGTTGTGGGGGCAGATGCTTATATTCGCCCGAATCAAACGCCAAAGGACGCCGCATGCCTGACCTGACCCCCGCGCCGCGCCGGCGCCCGCTGTGGCGCCTGTTCATCCTGCCCGCCCTCATCGTCATAGCCGCCATCGCATGGAGCGCATTCTGGTTCTATGCCGCCTCCGAGGTCGGTGTCCGCGCCGACGCGTGGGCGGCGCAGGAAGCGAAGGCCGGCCGGGTCTATGCCTGCGGCAAGCGCGAGGTCGCGGGCTTCCCGTTCCGCTTCGAGGTCACCTGCGGCGACGCCAGCGTGTCGCTGTTTGCGCAGACGGCGGACGCGGCAGCGCTGTTCACCGCGAAGCTCGGCGAAATCCTGGTGATCGCGCAGATCTACCAGCCGAAGCTGCTGATCGCTGAATTCAAGGCGCCGGCGACGATTGCCGATCGTGGCCAGCCGCCGTCGCTGAAGGTGAACTGGAGCCTCGGCCAGAGCAGCGTCAATGGGCTGCCCGACATCCCGCAGCGCGTTTCGACCGTGTTCGACAATCCCTCGATCGAGCGCATCAACGGGCCGGTGGCGACGCCGCTCGCCAAGGCCAGCCATGTCGAACTGCACGCCCGTATCGCCGACGGCTCGGCCCGCGACAATCCCGTGATTGAGACCGTTTTGCAGATCGCCGCCGGCAGCGTGCAGGAACTGCATCCGCTGCTGGCGTCGCCGTTCGACGTCGACGTTCAAACCAAGCTGACCGGGCTGAAGGACTTTGCGCCAAAACCCTGGCCCGAACGCTTCCGCGAAATCCAGGCCGCGGGCGGCCATGTCGAGATCGTGCGCTCGCGCGTACAGCAGGGCGAGGTGATCTCGGTGGCCGCGGGCACGCTCGGCCTGAATGCGCAGGGCCGGATCGACGGCGAATTGCAGATGACGGTCGCCGGTATCGAGAAGGTGATTGCGGCGCTCGGCATCGAGAAGATGCTGGAGGAGGGCGTGCCGCAGGCGGCGCTCGATCGCGTCGCGCCGGGCGTCAAGACGCAGGACCTCAACAATTTGTTCGGCGCGCTCGATCGCGCGATCCCCGGGCTCGGCAAGGTGGTCAAGCAGAACGCCGGCGCCGGCGTCGCCGCCGGGCTCAATGCGCTCGGCAAGGAAGCCGAACTGGAAGGCAAGAAGGCCCGCGCCTTTCCGCTGCGCTTTGCCGACGGCGCGGTGTTTCTGGGCCCGATCAAAGTGGGGCAGGTGCCGCCGCTGTTTTGAATCCGGAGCACGCGTTGCGCCTGCTGCGAAGCCGCCAGTTCCCGGTGCAATCATTCGATCGGTCTCAGGCAGAGTTCGACTCACCCTCCATTCCGGCGCGTGCAAGCTCGCGGTCGAACCTCATAACCATTCGGTTGAACTGCCGCCTCGGCCCGTTGTGGCGGAGGGGGCCATTTTATGGACTGGTGTTGCCCGTTTGCAGCGCGTCGCGGGTCGAGAGGCCGGCACGTATGCTGGACTGCATGCGATCGCTACCGCAGGTCGCGCAATCCATGAAATCCGGCAATTGGGCGAACGCACGTTGAAAATATGGCAATGGCCACAGCATGTTACGGACGGATGCTCGAAGGTGGCCTCGCTTCTGGGTTGCGCGCTACATGTGCGGCATCGAGCGCGCCACGCTATCTGACCGTTCAGGCCGCACACACAAAAACTTCTGATCCGAATGGCGTGGCTGGCATTAAATATACGTTGGGCCGTCGTCGACGCCGACGTCATGGACCTCGGGGCATTTCGCGTCTAGTTTTTTGATCAACGACGGAGGAACGCGGAAAGGGTGATGGAGCAAGGGCGTCATGTTCTCGCGCCATCCAAAAGGCTCTTACGACATCGTTGTCGCCGCCGCGATCGTTTTGACGTTGTTGTTGTGACGCGTTTGAGGCCATTTGTAGATGAGTACCGACGCAGCAGGCGTTGCCGACCAGGTTCAGCCAATTGACATCAGGATCGGTCTGCCTGGCTCAGGTGCTTCACCTGGCCTTCCGGTGATTGCCTCAGAACAGTCGCGATGCGCGCCGACGCTTCCATCGATCGATCCGGGCGCGCGCGGCGCCTGGAAAAGGGCGGCGCTTGCAGCGTTTGCCGGCGCTTTTCTCGGATGCCTGGCAACGCTTCATCTCGGTGCCTTCGGCATCGTCCCGGAGATTGCGTCCGCGTCGGTGACGACGCTGTTGGGAGGGCTGTTGCTGATCTCCCGCTCGACAATGCCGTCGACGCGCGAATTCGTGCCGGCGGTCTATGGCGGTGCCTTTGGCGGCATGACGTCGATCCATTGGCCAGGCGCGCTCGGATCCGATCATTCGATCATGCTGGCCGGAACGCTCTTCCTTGCCCTGTCGATCGTTTGCGGCCTCGCGTTCAGCGCCGGGGCAGTGTTCGACGTCCGTTCGGGCTACCGGTTCACCCATGGCTACGGCGGAAGATCGGGAGCCATCGCGACCGTCGCCTGCTTGATCTTCGTCCAATTGGCCGTTTCCTATGGCGTGGATGACCGGCTGTTTCATGCCGCGCGTGCGGATTTGTCCGGCTTCGATCTTGGCTCGGTGGCCACCATCATCGCGGCCTGCCTCGCAGGAACGGCGGTGAGCCTGCTGGTGCTGCGCCAGTCGCGCGTTGCCTCCAGTGATCTGGCCGACAAGACGTTCGTTGCTTCCGCGATTGCATTGGCAGGCCTGATTGTCGTTCGTCGGATCAGCCCGACCGACGCGCTGCTGCTGGACGCCTATTATGCGGGATGTTTTTTGGGAATGTCGTCGCGTGCGCGGTTGAACGGGCACATCGAGACGCTGCTCGGGGCAGTCATCCTGGCAGGCCTGATCATTCAGGTCGGCCTGTTCCTGCCCGGCATCGGCGGCGGCCTGGGTCTGGCTGCTTTCGCGACCGTGGCCGTTCTGGAGATCTCCAGGCAATTCGCGCGCTTCGTCGTGCCGGGCAGCCGCGGCGAGGGCATGGCAAGCCGATTGGCTACCGATCCCAGCCCGGCCGGGCACAGCCTGGCCGGGCCTCCGTCTGGGAGGCGAGAAAGCACCTGGATTGGTCGATCATGGCGGCCGGCCGCCGCGGTCGCAGGTCTGGCGGTGCTCGCCGTGACAATGGGCGGATCGATATGGACGACGCGATTTGCGTCAAACGGAGCCGTCCCGGTTGTGACCGCTTCGATGTCGGCCGTCGGCGAGGTGGCGGTGGATCCCGCCGCGCCGAAGGCAGGAGAGTCGCGCGACGCGGCCGATGCCGCCGCGCCGCTTGCCATCGCCGACGCCAACACTGATCCCGGGGTTTCCGATCAAACCGCGCCGAACCAGGACCCTTCGAAGACCGGCGCCGCCGATCCCGTCGTCAATCTGTTCAGTGTCGCTGTCGACGAGCGGGCGACGGGTTCCGAAGCGCCCAAGGCCCCCATCGCCGCGCGTGAACCCGAAATCGCCGAGGCTCAAACGACCGGAAGTCATGCCGATCAAGCGACGCTGTTTCGCGAGTTCATGCAATGGCGAGCTGCGCGGGTTGTCCCCAATGTCCGGCCCAACGCGGCTGAAAGCCAGCCTCGTTCGCGGCGGGCCGCCGGCCTGGCGGCGGCATCACCCGGCTCCCCGTCGCGGTCCGTGCCGTCGTCGTCGGCAGAGCCGGCCACGGCGCCGGCCGCGCGCCCGCGCCGGCCTTCTCCCGGCAGCGCGCCGCGCGCGGCGATTGATCAAGCCGTGCCGGCCTCCGCCACCCGCGCGCGAGCGCGGCCCGCAGCCGCCGATGCAACGTCCGGCGCGTCGGTTCGCTGAACCCGGGTCAGCCAGCCTGCTTGCGGCAACGCACTTTATGCACAATTAAAACATCAATATATACATATACTTAGTTACTGTGCATGGGGTTGTTTTCGATGTTCGTGTTTTGACCGCCATCGCCGAAGCGTGACCGTCGCCTCGACCCATGTCGGGAATGCCGTGGCCTGAAGGCCGGTCCTGTTCTCCGCCGGCCCATGTTGGTGGGCCGATGATGAGGAGAGCAAGATGAGCAAGACCTGCCTTTTCGCTGCCGCCGCGTTACTGTCCGCGTTGATCGGACCGCCGGCCTCGGCGCAGCACATGATCGACGAGCCGGGGATGTATGCGTTCTACCATCCCGATGGCGATCTCGGCATCGCTTCGCCGCGTACGCTGGACGCCCAGGCGATGGCGCCGCGCATCATGATGCGTCGTGCGGTGGCGGTGCATCCACGCCTGAAGATGCGGAAGTAGTGTTGTTGCTACTTCCTGGCCAGCGGCGGATGCGGTCGTCCGAAATCCGCCGCGGCCGAATCCTGGCCGATCTCGACGATGCCGCGGCGAATGGCGCGGGTGCGGGTGAAGTGCTCGAACAGCGCCTCGCCGTCGTTGCGGCGGATCGCGCGGGTGAGCTTCGACAGATCCTCGTTGAAGGTGCCGAGCATTTCCAGCACGGCCTCCTTGTTGTTGAGGAACACATCGCGCCACATCGTCGGATCGGAGGCCGCGATGCGGGTGAAGTCGCGGAAGCCGCCGGCGGAGAACTTGATCACCTCGGACGACGTCACCTGCGCCAGTTCGTCTGCGGTGCCGACGATGGTGTAGGCGATCAGATGCGGCAGATGGCTGGTGATCGCCAGCACCAGGTCATGGTGATCGGGCGTCATGGTCTCGACCCTCGCGCCCATGCCGGCCCAGAACGCGCGCAGCGCCTCGATCGCCGTCGGATCGGTGGTGTCGGGCGGCGTGAGGATGCACCAGCGGCCGATGAAGAGTTCGGCGAAGCCGGAGTCCGGGCCGGAATGTTCGGTGCCGGCGACCGGATGCGCCGGCACGAAATGAACGCTCGACGGCAGATGCGGCGCCATCTCGCGAACGATAGCGCCCTTGACCGAGCCGACGTCGGAGATGATCGCGCCCCGCTTGAGGTGCGGCGCGATCTCCTGCGCGACCGGCCCGCAGGCGCCGACCGGGATGCACAGGATCACGAGGTCGGCGTCCTTCACCGCCTCCGCGTTGGTCGCGAGCACCTGGTCGACGAGGCCGAGTTCGACGACGCGCGCGCGCGTCTTTTCCGAGCGGGCGGTGGTGACGATCTCGCTGGCGAGGCCGTGCGCCCGCGCCGCGCGCGCGATCGAGCCGCCGATCAGGCCGAAGCCGATCAGCGCGACGCGGCGGAAGATCGGCGTCGTATTCATTTCGCCGCCATGAAGTCGCGCAAGGCCTCGACGACGAGGCGGTTGGCCTCCTCGGTGCCGATCGTCATGCGCAGCGAATGCGGCAGGCCGTAATTGTTCAGCGCCCGCAGAACGAGACCACGCCGCGTGAGGAACGCGTCCGCTTCCGCCGAAGTCTTGCCCTTTTCCGGAAAATGGATCAGCACGAAGTTCGCCACGCTAGGCGTCACCGTCAGCCCGAGTTTGCCGATCTCTTCCGTCAGCCAGTTGCGCCACTGTTCGGTGAACGCCTTCGACATCTCGATATGCGCCCTGTCCTCGATCGCGGCGACCGCCGCCAGCATCGCCGGCGTCGAAACGTTGAACGGCCCGCGAATCCGGTTGCAGGCGTCGACGATATTGGCGGGGCCGAACATCCAGCCGATGCGCAACGCCGCCAGCCCGTGGATCTTGGAGAACGTATGCGTCATCACGGTATTGTCCGTGGTCGCCACCAGCTCGAGGCCGAGCTCGTAATCATTGCGCGACACGTAGTCGGAATAGGCCGCGTCGAGCACCAGCAGCACATCGCCCGGCAGGCCGGCGCGCAGCCGCTTGACCTCGTCGAACGGCACGTAGGTGCCGGTCGGGTTGTTCGGGTTGGCGAGCCACACCAGTTTGGTGCGCGGCGTCACCCGCGCGAGGATGGCATCGATGTCGGCGGTGAAGTTGGTCTCGGGTGCGACGACGTTCTTGGCGCCGTTCGCCATCGTGGCGATCGGGTAGACCAGAAAGCCGTGCGCGGTCGAGATCGCCTCGTCGCCCTGCTTGAGATAGGCATGCGCCAGCAGATTGAGGATTTCGTCCGATCCGGCGCCGCAGATGATGCGATTGGGATCGAGGCCATAGGCGCGCCCGATCGCATCGCGCAGCACCCGCGACGTTCCTTCCGGATAGTCTTCGAGATGCGCCGCCGCCTGCACGTAGACGTCCTTGGCTTTCGGCGACGGCCCGAACGGGGTCTCGTTGGCCGACAGCTTGAACACCTTGCGGCCCGGCTCCGGCACCGGCGACTTGCCGGGCGTGTAGGGCGCAATATCGAGGACGCCGGGATTCGGCACGGGGCGGTTCATCTTTAACTCCGGAATCTGGGGCGCGGCCTTAGGGTTTCGCCGGCCCATTCGGGGGCACCGTATAGCGCGTTGCGTGGCCGCCGACGAGGGCCGACGAGCGCACCGAGGCGCCGGCCTTGATCAGCGCCAGCTTGATCTTCTCGAACCCGGTGCCGGCATCCGACACCAGCAGCGCCGCGCCGTCGAAGGCGGTGTCGGGAACGGCGACGATTTCCGCGAGCGGGGCCAGCGCGCGGGCAGTATCGGCGTTCCAGCCCGAGACCCGCACGCTCCAGGTCTGGACGTCCGTCACCATGGCATCGTCGGCCACGCGCGAGATCAGGAACACCGGCAGCGCAGCCGGATGATCGGCGCGTTCGAGGAACGGCAGCCGCGCGATGATCTTCGGCGCGCCGTCGGCTTCGAGCAGATTCCACCACGGCGTACGGCTGGAGATCGCCGAGACCAGCGCCAGATCGCCCTTCGATTTCGCCGCCGCCTCGACCGCGGCCTGCGCGCTGAAATGGCCGACATAGGGCACCACGAAGCCGAAGTGAAACCGCGCCGAGTCCCGCATCGCGGATTCGCCGACCGAGACGTCGGCGTGCACCGCGAACGGCGCCTGCACGTAGGTGAACGTCGAGATGATGACGCGCCAGATGCTCTCGATGGTGTCGAGCGGCAGGATGCCGCGATGGCGCTTGACGAGTTCGCGCATCATGCTGGCCTCGCGCGCCGGACGGAACGCGGAGCCGACTTCCTGGGTCTGCTTCACCCGGATCAGCCGGTCGATGATGTCGCCGCGCGCCATCAGGAGGCGATGCACCTGCTCGTCGATCGCATCGATCTCCTTGCGCAGTTCCTGCAGGGATGGCGGGGCCGGGGGGAGGTTGGACATGTTGAACTCGGCGGTCGTGACCTACATCTCCGCAGATGGCGCTCACGCGCCATCATCGAAAGACGAAGGGTTCGTTGTCCCTCATGGTTCGAGACGGCGCAAGCGCCTCCTCGCCGTGAGGTCGTAGAGGCCCGGTTAACCACGACCCCAGCTTGACGAAAAGACCGCTAACGGCTATTTCTAGGCCCTCCCGTGGTCATTTGAGCCGGCCGGCTTGCAGCCACGTTAAACAACTCGCTAAACAGGCCGGGGACAGAGTTGATCCCGGCCGAACCCTTTGTTCAGGCCGGGTTTTTTATGGTCTGATGTCTGTCTGTTGAGCCTCCGAGAGGAGGAAGGTCGACCGCGATGACACATTTGCAGTCCGTATCCAGTCCGTCGATCCACAGCGAGGATCGCGCCCATGAGGCCGACCATCCAACCTCGACGGTGGCGAAGTTCGGCGTCGACCAGCCGCTGAAGCTCGATTGCGGCGTCGATCTCGCGCCGTTCCAGATCGCCTATCAGACCTATGGCGAACTGAACGCCGATCGCTCCAACGCCATCCTGATCTGCCATGCGCTGACACTGGATCAGCACGTCGCCAACGTGCATCCTTTGACCGGCAAGGCCGGCTGGTGGGAGATCATGGTCGGCCCCGGCCGTCCGCTCGATACCGGGAAATACTTCATCATCTGTTCGAACGTGATCGGCGGCTGCATGGGCTCGACCGGCCCCGCCTCGACCAACCCGGCTACCGGCAAGGCGTGGGGGCTGGATTTCCCCGTCATCACCATTCCCGACATGGTGCGGGCGCAGGCCATGCTGCTCGACCGGCTCGGGATCGAGACGTTGCTCGGCGTGATCGGTGGCTCGATGGGCGGCATGCAGGTGCTGCAATGGACGGCCGCCTATCCGGAGCGCGTGTTCGCGGCACTGCCGGTCGCCTGCGCGACGCGCCATTCGGCGCAGAACATCGCCTTCCACGAGCTCGGCCGGCAGGCGGTGATGGCCGATCCGGACTGGCATCACGGCCGCTATTTCGAGCGCAACGCCTATCCGCATCGCGGGCTGGCGGTGGCGCGGATGGCCGGGCACATCACCTACCTTTCGGATGCCGCGCTGCACCGCAAGTTCGGCCGGCGGATGCAGGACCGCGACCTGCCGACGTTTTCGTTCGACGCGGATTTCCAGGTCGAGAGCTATCTGCGCTACCAGGGCTCGTCCTTTGTCGAGCGCTTCGACGCCAACAGCTATCTCTATCTGACGCGCGCGATGGACTATTTCGACATCGCCGCCGATCATGACGGCGTGCTGGCGGAGGCGTTCCGCGGCATCAAGACCCGGTTCTGCGTGGTGTCGTTCACCTCGGACTGGCTGTTTCCGACCTCGGAGTCGCGGGCGCTGGTGCATGCCCTGAACGCCTCCAGCGCGCGGGTATCGTTCGCCGAGATCGAGACCGATCGCGGCCACGACGCCTTCCTGCTCGACGTGCCGGAGTTCTTCGACATTTCGCGCGCCTTCCTGGAGTCCGCCGCCAAGGCGCGCGGGCTCGATCGCAAGGCGTTTTCAAGCGAAGTGGATCGCGGTTCGCGTGAAGAAAACGCGTCGAGAAGAGACTCTACAGGCGGCTGAGATGGCGCTACAGGAACAGACATTGCCGCTCGGCGGCATCGCGCCCGACCGCACGGGCAAGCATCGCACCGATCATCTGCTGGTCGCCGACATGATTGCGGCCGGCTCGAAGGTGCTCGACGTCGGCTGCGGCGACGGCGAATTGCTGCAGCTGCTGGAAAGCCGCGGCATCGACGGCCGCGGCATCGAACTGTCCCGCGAAGGCGTCAACCGCTGCGTCGCGCGCGGACTCGCGGTGGTGCAGGGCGATGCCGATACCGACCTCGTCAACTATCCGGACGACGCCTTCGATTACGTGATCCTGTCGCAGACGCTGCAGGCGACGCGCCGGCCGAAGGTCGTGCTGGAGAACCTGTTGCGCATCGGCCGGCGGGCGATTGTCTCCTTCCCGAATTTTGGCTTCTGGAAGATGCGGCTGCAGCTCCTCGTCGGCGGCCACATGCCGCGCACGGAGAACCTGCCGGCGACCTGGTACGACACGCCGAACATCCATTTTTGCACGATCAAGGACTTCGTGCAGCTCTGCGACGAGATCAACGTCAAGATGGAGCGCGCGGTCGCGCTCGATCTGTACGGTCGCCCGGTGCCGCTGACCCTGCCGTGGTGGGTCTGGAACATGTTCGGCGAGCAGGGCGTGTTCCTGCTCCGCCGCGGCGGGGTCGGGAAATAGCGCCCGCCGTCATTCCGGGGCGCGTCGAAGACGCGAACCCGGAATCCAACGGGCGGCACGTTGCGTAGCTAGATAGATTCCGGGCCCGCGCTGCGCGCGCCCCGGAATGACGAGGCTACCTATTTCGGCCGCTCAGGCTTCTCTCGATATCAACTGCAGCGTTTCGCCATCGCGCGGTATCAGCAATTGCTGCGGCGAGATGCCGTGCGCGGTCGCATGCCGCCGCAACTCGTCGCGGGTGACGGTGGCATGGTCGAGCGCTTCCATGTGGGTGGCGATCACGGTGGCATCCGGCGCCAGGCGGCAGGTCGCGACGGCTTCAGCGGCATCCATCACGATCAGGTCGCCATCCCACTTCGCGCCGCAGGCATGGATGATGATGATCTCGGGCTTCCTGCTTGCGATGGCGGTTTCGACGGCGGAATACAGCACGGTGTCGCCGGCCCAATAGACCGTCGGCTCGTCCTTTGCCGAGAGGCTGAAACCCATCACCGGTCCCATCTTCTGCACCACGGGACCGAGGCCATGGCTGCCCTCGCGGCGCTGCAGGCGAATGCCGTTCCAGTCGATCACCTTTGCGAGCGGCATCACGTCCTCGAAGCCGAACGACCGGATCTTGTCCTCGTCGCCCGGCCGGCAGATCAGCGGCAGGGATTTGGGCACCAGCGCCTGTGCCACCGGGTCGAAATGATCGGCATGCAGGTGCGAGACGACGACGAGTTCGACGCCGTCGAGGATTTCGTCCGGGCTCTCCGGCAGCTCGACCATCGGATTTGGCGCGCGTCCGGTAAACGAGGGCCGCGATCCCTTTGGCGCGAAGAACGGATCGATCAGCAAGGTCCGGCCGTGGATTTCGAGTTTCAGGGTCGCATTGCGCAATAGTCGCAGTTTCATCGTTTCGCCCTCGCAATCGTTCGCAGTAAAAAGTTGCCTCCGTAATGTTGCGATCCGCAGATCGCAGACGGTGCAATGATATCCGCTGCTCAATCCCTCACGTTGCGCGGATAGGTCAGCCGCGCGCTTGCCGCCGAGGCGAGATCGATGGCGAGGCTGACGATCTGCGCGTTCAGATTGGTGCGCGCGAGGATGTCGCCGTCGGGCGCGACGATCCAGCTGCCGCCGGCAAGTCTTGCGCCACGGCGGTTGGCTGTCACGACGAAGGCGCCCGAGGCGATGGCCGTCATGCGCGAGGCGACTTCCCAGCGCGGATGGCCGCCGGTGGCGCGCGGCGCGGCGATCAGCTGGACGCCCGACTGTCCAAGGCCGCGCGCGGCGGTGCTCACCATCAGTTCGGTGCACACCATTTCGCTGAAGCATAGATCGCCGTCGCGCACCGCTTCGGGGTAGCGCGCGCCGCGATCGAACCAGGTTTCTTCCCAGCCGCCTTCCTGCTGCGGCAGAAGCGCCTTGGCTCGGCCCCGTACCAGGCCGCGCTCGGGCGTCCACAGGAACGTTTCGTTCCATCGCTTTCCGCCTTCGGCCAGCGCGCGCGTGCCGATGATGCGCTTGGCGAGGATCGGTCGCAGATACTGCTCGAGCCGCGCATGTGTCGCGACGGCGTCGCGCCACACCGCGTCATCGAAGGTCGGGCTGGTCCAAAAGCTGTCGACGCCGGCGAGCTCGGGCAGGACCAGCAGATCGACCGGGGCCTTCTCGAACTCGGCGGCCAGCCGCTGCCACATCGCATCGGCCTGATCGGCTCGGTCGGGGAAATCGCAGGTCGCCACCAGAAAGGTCATGTTCGTCTCTCCTTGACAGGGGCAAGGTGAACCCCGCAGCGGCCGCTTGCCAGTGGCACGAATGCCGGATATCGTGAAGATCATGCCAAGCAAAATCGTACCGGATCGGACCACGCCAAGGGCGTTCAACCCGGGCCGCGGCAAGTCCCGCGCAAAAGGAGCGCCGCGCGTCGTCGCGGTCCTGGCCTATGACGGCGTCAGCGCCTTTGAACTCGGCCTGGCGCTGGAGGTATTCGGACTTTCGAGGATGGGCCCGGACTGGTATCGCGTCGTCGTTTGCTGCGAACGGCCGGGGCGGCCGCTCATCGCCAATAACGGATTGAAGGTGATCGCCGACGCCGGCCTTGGCGCGCTGGCCCGCGCCGATACCATCATCGTGCCGGGATCGCGCGACATCGTCGAGGCGTCGCCCGCGCTGCTCGATGCGCTGCGGCGGTCGCACGGGCGCGGCGCGCGCGTGGCCTCGATCTGCGCCGGCGCCTTCATTCTGGCCGCCGCCGGCCTGCTCGATGGCCGCCGCGCCACCACGCACTGGGCGCATACCGACGAACTGTCGCGTCGCCATCCACGGGTGCAGGTCGATGCCAACGTGCTCTATGTCGATGACGGCGACGTCATGACCGCCGCCGGCCGTGCGGCGGGGCTCGACCTCTGCCTGCACATCGTCCGCCGCGATCACGGCGCCGAGATCGCCAACCAGGTGGCGCGACGGCTGGTGATCGCCCCGCATCGCGAGGGCGGGCAGGCGCAATATATCAGTCAGCCTGTGCCTCCAGTCGAAGGCGATTCGCTCGCCGTGGTGTTCGACTGGGCCCAGCGCCATCTCGACCGTGACTTGACGATTTCGAACCTCGCCGCAAAGGCAAGGATGAGCCGGCGCACCTTCATCCGCCGTTTCGAACAAGCGACGGGCATGTCGCCCGGGGAATGGGTGGTGCAAACGCGCGTGGCGAAAGCGCGCGAACTGCTGGAGGCGACGCGGATCCCGATCGAAGGAATCGCGACCGAGACCGGGTTTGGTTCCGCCGACGCGATGCGGCATCACTTCCGGCTGCGGCTCGGCACCAGCCCGGCGAATTATCGGGCCGCCTTTCGCGTACCGCTCAATTGAGTTCTACACAGCCGCCTTGACCATCGAGCGGGGATCGCGCGCCGGCCACCGGCCGGCCTCCGCCAGCGCGATGAAACGCTCCACCATCCCGTTGAACAGCGCCGTCTCCTCCAGGTTGAGCACGTGACCCGATTTCGGAAAGAACGATAGCCCCGCCGCCGGCAGGTGCTGCTTCAGGAACAGGCTCGGCTCGACGCAATTGTCGTCCTCATCGCCGCACAGGATGAGCGCCGGCGTCGTCACTTTCCGGATCGCATCGGTCAGGGTGTAGATCGACGGTCGCCCGCCCTGAAAGCTGCGCATGGTATTGGCCGAACCTTTGGCGTCATGCCGCGCCAGCGCGGCGTAGAAGTCGGCGTGACCGCGCGGGTCCTTCAGCAGGAATGGAATCCGGCTCGGCGCCTCGCGCGTCACCCGTGCGACTTCGACCGAGCCGATCGTTTCATATTGCTCGGCGTTGGCGCGGCATTGCGCGCGGAAAGCGTCGAGGGTCTCGAGGCTCGATCCCGAGCCAACGGCCGCCAGCGTCATCGACAGCGCACGCTCGGGGGCGTGGATGCCGACTTGCAGCGATGAATAGGAGCCCATCGACAACCCGATGAAATGCGCCTTCGGGATTGCGAGATGGTCGAGCACGGCGAGCGCGTCGGTGTAGAAATGCGCGTAAGTGTAGAGGCCGGCGTCGGGCGGCGCGTCGGAGGGCGTGTAACCTCGCGCGGCGTAGGCGATGCAACGGTGGCCGCGCGAGAAATAGCGCATCTGCGGCTCCCAATTGGTGTGGTCAGCCGCAAATTCGTGCAGGAAGATGATCGGTGTGCCGCTCCCCGCCTCTTCATAGTAGAGGCGGACGTCATCCCTGGCGACGGCGTAGGGCATTTTCGATCCCTTTCCATTTTCTGTTCCGGGCAACATCGTTACGTGCCCGGCCAACAAAATTGCAGTTAATTTTCGCGGCTGCAATACGGCAATCGGGCTTCATTGTCGCCATCGAATGATCGTCGAATCATCCCGAAATCGCTGCTGCGTCGCCACACGAAATCTTGCTCTCGTCACAGCCGGAGGCAAAACGGCCGCCCGCGCTTGTTGGTACGCAAACGCACTTGGGGAACTGGAACTTAGGGGGTGCTACAAAGGATCAAGTATGCATCGTATATCTACGTTTCGCCGGTCGCTTCGCTTTATGGCGCTGGCGCTGTGTTCGTCTTCCATCCTGGCAACTGTCACTCCCGCTTCGGCTCGGCCCCACCACGGCGCGGGACGCCACGCCCGGTCCCATCACGCCAGCCATCACTTCAAGCATGATCACGGGCATGACTTCCGTCGTCATTCGGACCGGATGTCGCGCTGGCAGCCACAGATGGGCTTCGATGGCGAAGCGAATCCCGGTTACTTCTTGGGCGGCCCCGCGATCACCGCGCCCCTTGCCGCGACTCCGCGTATCGACCGCAGTCGGCGCGTCCGGCTGCGTCAGGCCGCGGAGGCCTCGCGCTGGGAACGGGGAGTGGCGCAGATGCAGACGCGCGGTCTGGCCGATGCCAACGCAAGCGTCGGGCCGAACCCGGCCGTGACGCCGTCCGCGGGGGTTGCAGCTTCGGGCTTCTCCTCGTCGAATGTCGTGGCGGAAGCGCGGAAATATCTCGGCGGCAATCCGACCGGACGGCGCAGCCTGTGGTGCGCGCGTTTCGCCAACATGGTCCTGCAGCATTCCGGCTATCGCGGCACCGGTTCGGATATGGCGAGTTCGTTCGCAAGATACGGCCAGCGCGTTTCCGGGCCGCAGGTCGGCGCTCTCGCGGTGATGACGCGCGGCCGCCGCGGCGGCCATGTCGGCATCATCACCGGCATCGACGCGTCCGGGAATCCGATCATGATCTCCGGCAACAACGGCAACCGCGTCCGCGAAGCGCCGGTGTCGCGCGGCCGGATCTACGCTTACGTCATGCCGACGAACTGAGACGAAGGCACAACCTCTCTCCGTCCGAACATCTCGACGGGGGGAGGTTGAACCCAGCCCCGGACGCGATCGGCCTCGGCGACAGGGTACTGCGGCGAGGGCCGGCTCAAGGCGCGCCGGTTCGCGACGCGGACTGCTGTCGCTTCAGATCGTCGAGGCGCTTGGCTTCGGCGACATCGGACAAGGCGCGCTTCAAATCTCCCAGGCGATGGAAGACAATGCCGCGATCGATGTAGGAGTCCGGCGAACCGGGATCGAGGTCGATCGCAACGCCGAAATTCGCCAGCGCCAGATAGAGCTCTCCGCTCTGATAGGCCCGCAGGCCGCGCTCGCGATAATACGCGATGTCTTTGGCCCCCTGGTCGCCGGGCGGTGGCGTGTAGGCGGTCGCGGAGGCGGCGGCCGTCGGATCGGGAGCGTCGGTCTTTTCCGGCTTGCTGGCTGTCGGCGGGTTGGCATCCTGCTCGGGGGCACTCGCTTCGACACTCGGCCTTGGAGGCTCGGCGTTCTCTACGGCGCGCGCGGATGCTTCCGTAATTTCGGCCGGCTTGGCGGCGACAGGCGGCGCCGGTTCTTCTCTGGCGACTTCCACCGCCTGCGCCGTCGCCAGCGGCAAGCTCTCGATGGACTTGTAGATGAAGTAGGCGCCGACCAGCGCGACCGTGAAGACGGCGCTTGCCAGCGCATCTGCGGCCAGCCGGCGAAGCGTGAGGGGACGCGAGGTGGATCGGGGCGGCTGCCCTTGCTGCCGCTTCGCGAGTTCGAGCAGCCGGTCATACTCCGCGCGCTGCCGCTGATCGCTCAGGATGGCGTTGGCGCGGACGATGCGCCTGAATCGTTCTGAAGCTTCGGGGTTACCGGGATTGAAATCGGGGTGGTTGGCGCGGGCTGCCTTACGGAACGCGGCCCTCAGGCCGTCGGCATCGTCGTCCGGAAGTGCCCCGAGCAGATCGTAGAGCGTCTTCATTGCAGCCTACTGTAATACCGTTATTTCCCGCCAGTTTCCCCCGCTCTGGCGCACCGTAGATTAGTCAGCCGTCAAACAAACCCTGGCGCGTAAAACATCATTCAATAAAAGCTAAACCACATGGAACCGCGGTACAATGGCGAAAAATGGACTAAATATGGGGCGTTTGCTGGTCTGGTTCGCCGCGAAAATACAAGTCTTTCTCGGGGCCCATCAGCGATACTACATGGTGTTCCCGGCGGGCGCGCGGGAGCCGTGCGCGAATAGTTAACTCGCCTTCTGCGATGTGCCGTTAATACTTTACTTGTTGGGTTGCGTTGGACGGCCGGGGGCCGGCTTGCGGCCGGGCTCTGGCTCGACCTCGCAGGAACCGGATGTCTGCAGCAGGACGAGGCGCTCGCGCGCGGTCTTCTCCGCGTCCTCGAAACATTGCCGTTCGTACTCGATCTTCAAACGCGCCCATCCATCCGGATCGATGGTCTTGAGGTCGGACCGCTTGAACTCGCAATTGGGGGCGGGTTGCGGGGCCAGCAGCGCCGGGTCCGGACGCCGGATCGTCGGCTGGACGTAACGTATCGTCTCGACGATCCGCCTCGGACGCGCGGGGGTGCGCTGCGGCGGCGCTTTGCTTTCGTGCACGGCAGGAGCGAGCTCGCGCGGCGGCGGATTGCGCGCGCAGCCGGCAAACGACAGCGAACAAAGGACGACGCCAACGGTAAGGAATTTCGCAGCAAGCGATCGCGGCCCAGCGCGGTGCGACCGCCAATCGGCTTGCTCCCGGCAAGTGCGGGAATGATGCGCCGCGCAAATGATGGCCATGCCAAATGCTTCCGACTGAACGCGCGACCCTGGTTTCGAAGCCGTCATCGACGTGAAAATACTGATGCTGCAACCAACATGAATGGAAAATTTGAATCGTGCTCTAACGATTACGATGAATGAAATCTAAAGCAGGCCGCTGCCGACGGCCGATGCGCGTTGCCGTGGTCGCCCGATCATGCGGTAAGAGATCGCGCCCCGGATCTTGCAGCGTCGCCCGCGCCAGATCCGTGCTGGAACGCGGCGCGCTCGCGCTTCGTCGGCGCACAGGTCTCATCGCGAGACAGTCAGCGATTCTACGGAGCGGCCGTTCATTCGCATGGTTAATGCCGGGTTTTACTCGGCCCGGAACGCCCCGAGCTCCCGCCGATCGATCGGGCTTGCCGGCTGGAATTGAAACGCCGCGCGTGCGCGGCAACCGTGGATGGCCTGGCTACAGCAACGCCGGCTGCGCCTCTGCGATCGTATCGCCGTCGGCGATCGTGCCGCCTTCGATGACTTCCGCATAAATCCCGCAGTCGGCGTGGCCGAGCCGGCGCTGCAGCGCCTGGGGGATGGCGAGGTCGCGCTGGGCGGTTTCGGGATCGACATTGACGGCGGCGCAGCGGACGATGCGTTTCACCACCTTCAGCCTGACGTCCCCGATCGCCAGCGTGTGGTCGAGCAGGGCGAATTCGTGCCAGGCCGGCCAGCCCTCGACATGGAGGTTGGCACGAAAGCGAAGCGGATGGACCGGGGCATCCACCATGCCCTCGATGGCGCGGACGCTGGCGAGGTTGATGATGGAGACGACCTTGCGGGCGACGTCCGAGAAGCTGTGGCCCGGACTTTCCAGAACTTTTGGCGGCCCCTTGATCAGGTCGGGGAAGGTCGAGGAAAAGAAGTTCTCGATCGTCCTTCGGCCCTCGGCCGTTCCGAGATCGCCCGCGGCCGCGGTCCGGCCTTTGTGGTCGACCGTGAGGGTGTCGGTCGCGTCGTCGAAGCGTGTCCGCAGGGCGGCCAGCCACTCGTCGCGCATCAGCATCAGGAAGTGCGGCTTTGGCAGCCATTTCGGCGCGGCCGGGTCGAAGCCGGAGCGACCGTTTTCGATCGCGTAGCGGCGGTCGGAGCGAAGCGTCTGGCCGGGTTTGAGTTCGGCGCGGTCGAGCTGTTCCGGGGTCAGGCCTTTGACGGGGTAGCGGTAGATCCCGGCGATCCGGGCAGCGAGCGCAGTTGCAGTCATGTCGTCTCTTAAAGGATTTCCAATCGCCGTGCCACCGTTCCCAAATTTGTGATCCGGCCTCTTCCGTTTTGCCGCGCCATGCCCACATTTGCGTCAAGCCTGAAAAGACGGCGAAGACCCGCGGCCGATTGAGAAAAATCAATGCGGTTACGCGGATACCCAATGAAGATGCCGTAATCATGCTACGCGCGTGACCCGCGAAAGTGTGAGCGGTTTCGCGTAACGGTCACGCGCCAAACATGATTTGGGGCGCGATCGGACGCAAAATCGGAATCCACTTTTGCTGATCGCGCCCCGGGTGACGACGGCAGGCCGAGGGAACCAAACGTTATGAATATCGAGAAATACACCGAGCGGGCGCGCGGGTTCATCCAATCTGCGCAATCGCTGGCCGTGCGCGACGGACATCAGCAGTTTTCATCGCTGCATGTCCTTAAAGTGCTGCTGGATGACAGCGAAGGACTGGCCGGCGGCCTGATCGACCGCGCCGGCGGCAACTCCCGCGCCATCCTCAAGGCGACCGAGGAAGCGCTCAACAAACTGCCGAAGGTTTCGGGCAGCGGCGCCGGGCAGATCTATCTCGCCCCCGACATGGCGCGCGCTTTCGATGCGGCGGAAAAGGCCGCCGAGAAGGCCGGCGACAGCTTTGTCACGGTGGAGCGGCTGCTGCTCGGGCTCGCGCTCGAGAAGAACAGCGCGGCCGGCGACATCCTCAACAAGGGCGGTGTCACGCCGCAAAACCTCAATACGGCGATCGAAGCGCTGCGCAAGGGCCGCACCGCCGACAGCGCCACGGCGGAAAACGCCTATGACGCGCTGAAGAAATATGCCCGCGACCTGACGCAGGCGGCGCGCGACGGCAAGCTCGACCCGGTGATCGGCCGCGACGAGGAAATCCGCCGCACCATCCAGGTATTGTCCCGCCGCACCAAGAACAATCCGGTGCTGATCGGCGAGCCCGGCGTCGGCAAGACCGCGATCGTCGAGGGCCTGGCGCTGCGCATCCTCAATGGCGACGTGCCGGAGAGCCTGAAGGACAAGAAGCTGCTCTCGCTCGACATGGGCGCGCTGATCGCGGGCGCGAAATACCGCGGCGAGTTCGAGGAGCGGCTGAAGGCGGTGCTGCAGGAAGTAACGTCAGCCGAAGGCTCGATCATCCTGTTCATCGACGAGATGCACACGCTGGTCGGCGCCGGCAAGGCCGACGGCGCGATGGACGCGTCGAACCTCCTGAAGCCCGCTTTGGCGCGCGGCGAGCTGCATTGCATCGGCGCCACCACGCTCGACGAATACCGCAAGCATGTCGAGAAGGATGCGGCGCTGGCGCGGCGCTTCCAGCCGGTGTTCGTCTCCGAGCCGACGGTCGAGGATACGATCTCGATCCTGCGCGGCCTGAAGGACAAATACGAACAGCACCACGGCGTCCGCATCACCGACTCCGCGCTGGTCGCCGCGACCACGCTGTCGAACCGTTACATCACGGATCGTTTTCTGCCCGACAAGGCGATCGACCTGATGGACGAGGCCTCGGCGCGGTTGAAGATGCAGGTCGATTCCAAGCCCGAAGAGCTCGATCTGATGGACCGGGAAATCATCCGGCTGAAGATCGAGCAGGAGGCGCTGAAGAAGGAGACCGACGTCGGTTCCAAGAGCCGGCTGCAGGGACTGGAAAAGGAGTTGGCCGACCTCGAGGAGAAGTCGGCGGCGCTGACGGCGCGCTGGAGCGCGGAGAAGAACAAGCTCTCCGACGCCCAGAAGCTGAAGAGCGAACTCGACGCCTTGCGCATCGAACTGGCGAACGCGCAGCGTCGCGGCGAATTCCAGCGCGCGGGCGAACTGGCCTATGGCCAGATCCCGGAACTGGAAAAGCGGCTGGAGGCCATCGAGGCCAATGAAGGCGCGGGCGAGATGATGGAGGAGGCGGTGACCGCCAACCACATCGCGCAGGTCGTCTCGCGCTGGACCGGCGTGCCGGTCGACAAGATGCTGGAAGGCGAAAAGGACAAGCTGCTCAAGATGGAGAACCAGCTGGGCCAGCGGGTGGTCGGCCAGTCCGAAGCCGTGCGCGCGGTGGCGACCGCCGTGCGCCGGTCGCGCGCCGGCCTGCAGGATCCGAACCGCCCGATGGGCTCGTTCATGTTCCTGGGCCCCACCGGCGTCGGCAAGACCGAACTGACCAAGGCGCTGGCGGAATACCTGTTCAACGACGAGACCGCGATGGTCCGCCTCGACATGTCCGAGTTCATGGAGAAGCACTCGGTGTCGCGGCTGATCGGCGCGCCTCCCGGCTATGTCGGCTATGACGAGGGCGGGGTGCTGACCGAAGCGGTTCGGCGGCGACCGTATCAGGTCGTGCTGTTCGACGAGATCGAGAAAGCGCATCCGGACGTCTTCAACGTGCTGCTGCAGGTGCTCGACGACGGCCGCCTGACCGACGGCCAGGGCCGCACCGTCGACTTCCGCAACACGCTGATCATCATGACGTCGAACCTCGGTTCGGAGTTCCTGGTGAACCAGCCGGAAGGCGAGGACACCTTGGCCGTGCGCGAGCAGGTGATGGGGATGGTGCGGGCGCATTTCCGGCCCGAATTCCTCAACCGCGTCGACGAGATCATCCTGTTCCACCGGCTGCAGAAGAGCGAGATGGGCCGGATCGTCGAGATCCAGTTTTCGCGGCTGCAGCGGCTGCTGGAAGATCGCAAGATCGCGCTGACGCTCGATGCCGCCGCCCGCGACTGGCTCGCGGCCAAGGGCTGGGATCCGGCCTACGGCGCCCGCCCGCTGAAGCGCGTGATCCAGCGCAGCGTGCAGGACCCGCTGGCCGAGATGATCCTGGCCGGCGACGTCTCAGACGGCGACCGGGTCACGATCTCGAGTGAAGGCAATGTCCTGACCTTCAACGGCAGGGCGCCGCAAACCGCCGAGATCGCGCCGTTCGAAGCGCCGGTGCCCAAGCGTAAGCTGAACTGACCTGTCGGTCCAAAGAGATGCTCCGGCAACCACCGGGGCATCGCGGCCACCGTCACCCTGCGCGACGATTACCCTGCAAGATAACATGGCGGCGGCTGATCTTTCGGCGGCCTAACGGCTGACCTGCCGCGTCTGGCTCGCCGCACCGGTGGCCTCGGAGACGCGGGCCGTGTTGCCGCGGTTGTTCATTTGGGTATCGAGGCGATCGCGCTCTTT
>JAESFG010000112.1_pt1:0-2500 | contig 175598 bp, 161 predicted proteins | sample 9269371 | NCBI WGS metagenome assembly JAESFG01 (sample SAMN14506227, study PRJNA617093) | algae metagenome | isolation source: Aetokthonos hydrillicola CCALA 1050 (B3-Florida) and co-occurring... | place: USA: South Carolina | collected 2013-01-01 | reverse complement strand
GTTGCCTGACCGCGCATCAGTCCGCATGTCTCGAGAAGCTGGTCTAATGTATGGATCCTTTGATCCATACGATATCGAATGCCGTGATCTCTCTCGACTCTGTGTCTGCAAGGATATGGAGTGATGATCATTGGCAATGAGAACGATCAAGTGTCAAAAGGGCAATTGGTGGATGCCTTGGCATGCACAGGCGATGAAGGACGTGATACGCTGCGATAAGCCGTGGGGAGCTGCGAATAGGCTTTGATCCATGGATCTCCGAATGGGGAAACCCACCTCAGATGCTTGGAAAATTTAAGATCGTCTTCGGACGGTCTTATCTTTCCAAGCATTGTTACGAGGTATCTGCACCTGAATATATAGGGTGTAAGAAGCGAACGCAGGGAACTGAAACATCTAAGTACCTGCAGGAAAGGACATCAACCGAGACTCCGTTAGTAGTGGCGAGCGAACGCGGACCAGGCCAGTGGCATCAAGGGATAAAGTGGAACGGAATGGAAAGTCCGGCCTCAGCGGGTGATAGCCCCGTACATGTAGAAGCCTTGATGTCCTTGAGTAGGGCGGGACACGTGAAATCCTGTCTGAACATGGGGCGACCACGCTCCAAGCCTAAGTACTCGTGCATGACCGATAGCGAACAAGTACCGTGAGGGAAAGGTGAAAAGCACCCCGACAAGGGGAGTGAAATAGAACCTGAAACCGGTTGCCTACAAACAGTGGAAGCCCGCAAGGGTGACTGCGTACCTTTTGTATAATGGGTCAACGACTTAGTGTAACAAGCAAGCTTAAGCCGGTAGGTGTAGGCGTAGCGAAAGCGAGTCTGAATAGGGCGCCTTAGTTTGTTGCATTAGACCCGAAACCAGGTGATCTAGCCATGAGCAGGTTGAAGGTTGGGTAACACCAACTGGAGGACCGAACCCGCATCTGTTGCAATAGATTGGGATGACTTGTGGCTAGGGGTGAAAGGCCAATCAAACCTGGAGATAGCTGGTTCTCCGCGAAATCTATTTAGGTAGAGCGTCGACCGAATACCCTGGGGGGTAGAGCACTGGATGGGCTATGGGGACTCACCGTCTTACTGATCCTAACCAAACTCCGAATACCCAGGAGTACTAGTCGGCAGACACACGGCGGGTGCTAACGTCCGTCGTGAAAAGGGCAACAACCCTAACCTCCAGCTAAGGTCCCCAAGTCATGGCTAAGTGGGAAAGGATGTGAGACTCCCAAAACAACCAGGATGTTGGCTTAGAAGCAGCCATCATTTAAAGAAAGCGTAACAGCTCACTGGTCTAAATAAGGGGTTTTGCGCCGAAAATGTAACGGGGCTAAAGCCATGCACCGAAGCTGAGGATGTGCGATAAGCACGTGGTAGCGGAGCGTTCCGTAAGCCTGTGAAGGGAGACCCGTGAGGGCTCCTGGAGGTATCGGAAGTGCGAATGTTGACATGAGTAACGATAAAGGGAGTGAGAGACTCCCTCGCCGAAAGACCAAGGGTTCCTGCTTAAAGTTAATCTGAGCAGGGTTAGCCGGCCCCTAAGGTGAGGCAGAAATGCGTAGCCGATGGGAACCACGTTAATATTCGTGGGCCTGGTGGTAGTGACGGATCGCGTAACTTGTTCAGTCTTATTGGATTGATTGGGCGAGGAAGCGGTTCCAGGAAATAGCTCCACCGTATAGACCGTACCCGAAACCGACACTGGTGGTCTGGTAGAGAATACCAAGGCGCTTGAGAGAACTCTGCTGAAGGAACTCGGCAAATTGCACGCGTAACTTCGGAAGAAGCGTGACCCCTTTGCACGCAAGTGTAGTGGGGTGGCACAGACCAGGGGGTAGCGACTGTTTATCAAAAACACAGGGCTCTGCGAAGCCGCAAGGCGACGTATAGGGTCTGACGCCTGCCCGGTGCTGGAAGGTTAAGAGGAGAGGTGCAAGCTTTGAATCGAAGCCCCAGTAAACGGCGGCCGTAACTATAACGGTCCTAAGGTAGCGAAATTCCTTGTCGGGTAAGTTCCGACCTGCACGAATGGCGTAACGACTTCCCCGCTGTCTCCAGCAGAGACTCAGTGAAATTGAATTCCCCGTGAAGATGCGGGGTTCCTGCGGTCAGACGGAAAGACCCCGTGCACCTTTACTATAGCTTTACACTGGCATTCGCCAAGGCATGTGTAGGATAGGTGGTAGGCTTTGAAGCAGGGGCGCCAGCTCTTGTGGAGCCATCCTTGAAATACCACCCTTATCTTCGTGGATGTCTAACCGCGGTCCGTCATCCGGGTCCGGGACAGTGTATGGTGGGTAGTTTGACTGGGGCGGTCGCCTCCGAAAGAGTAACGGAGGCGCGCGATGGTGGGCTCAGAGCGGTCGGAAATCGCTCGTCGAGTGCAATGGCATAAGCCCGCCTGACTGCGAGACTGACAAGTCGAGCAGAGACGAAAGTCGGTCATAGTGATCCGGTGGTCCCGTGTGGAAGGGCCATCGCTCAACGGATAAAAGGTACGCCGGG
>JAESFG010000194.1_pt1 | contig 177049 bp, 164 predicted proteins | sample 9269371 | NCBI WGS metagenome assembly JAESFG01 (sample SAMN14506227, study PRJNA617093) | algae metagenome | isolation source: Aetokthonos hydrillicola CCALA 1050 (B3-Florida) and co-occurring... | place: USA: South Carolina | collected 2013-01-01 | reverse complement strand
TGTCCAGTGTGGCAATCCGCCAAGATCAGTCGACCAGGAACCGAGTAGGCAGGCCGCTGATAGGGACGACCATCAATCTCGACGATCGTGCCGGGCGGAAGGTTGTAAGGCGGCAGGGGGGCGTTCATACGTCTTCTCCTTTGGAGAGGACGTGCGTCAGCGAACGCTGACCGCAGGCACGACCCCGGGATCACCGGGCCTGCGATCCCGGCACGGAAGATCGCCCGATCTTCCTATTCGGTGGTGGAGCGCCGATGAGGGCGCCGAAACTCAGTTCATTCAATCCTCCATCCAATTATCACATGACTATAATCGTCCATAACTATCACTGTTTTTTATATTTTATATTTACATATTTATCTTGACTATTTTTTGTTAGAACATTTAAATTATCTCTGACGTATTTCGTCCCTTCATAAATATTATGTCCGATATTTTTATTTTTTACCTGCTTTGAGAATTTGCGAGGATTGCGGAAGTTCATCGTTTTTCTCTCTTAATAAATGCGAACCGGTGTGCTACTGGTCAGGAATGATCGCAGATCGATCTCGACCCGGCGGCGAATAGTCAGAGCTTGAACGACGGCAGCGCCCTGGGCAGGGCAATCAGGATCGATGACGCTGGCAAGCTGCCCATAGGTTGTCATGGGCCCATCATCGGTGGCGAACGCCTCGAAGCGCCGCATATGCTGGGGAGCGATGTGCAAAAAGCGCCGTGATGCGAAGAGCTCGACGTTGTCGCGATGGTGGCGGTTGGGCTTCTCTGATAGATCTACCCCACATTACCTCCTCGATTTCATGGCCAACTATATGGCAATCTTGGACGGCCGCTTTGTCCCGGACGAGGAGCGCGTGCTTGACGTCTTCGATGGCGATCATCATGCAGCTACACTTTTCGATGTCATTCTTCGATCAGCCGGATTGGTCGACAAACGTAGCGGCCGGCTTTCTCCCGAGGGTCGCGCGGTCCTCTTGATGCTGATCGCCACAAGATGCCAGGACGATGCGCACGGGGACATCGGGTTGACCTGGATTGTCGCCAACCGCACTGTTGCAGGTTGGAAGGAGCGGAAGAGGGCCGCCGAACAGGTAGAAAGGGCCGAGCAGGTCGCCGCTCGCATGATGCACCGGTTCGCCACGGATGAAATCGATGGAAACCCGGCGATCAAGCTCATTGGCCTGCGCATCACGAGGGAAATTCCCGTCCGGTCGACCTTGTGGTCGATGACGTGGGACAAAGGCGATCGTTTCGGCCGTGACCGCTTTTATCTGTGGCTTCTCGAACGCATCGATCGCTGGGACGATTGGAGCGAGATTGTCACCGAGTATGGTGCTCGCGCTCTGACGGAACACTTCATGAAACTGGCGTTCTGCGACCGCTTCGTCGGCGACGCGACGACCGTAAATGGTTAAGTCCAGCGATCCGCTCCTAGAGCGCGTCGATCAGCGACACTCCGGACCCGGCATATGCCTGAATACGGTGGAAGTTGACATGAAGACAATCAGCCGCCGCGGCCATCCAGACATCCTTTGTTCCCTTGCCTTTGTCCGCACAGGCCCGGAGTTGGAGAAAACCTCGCTCATCTCCAGCCTTGCGCTGTTCACGGTCACACGGACGGGCCCTGGCGAGGCAAAATTTGGCATGTTTCATGCCCGCTTTGATGCCATTCAGGATCGAGAATCCATCATCGCTGACGTCTGCAAACTGGTCCCAAGAGACGCAAAGTTGCTGGTTAGGCAGCCTTGGCCCGAATATCTCTCGGCTTGGATTGATCGCCCTGAGAATGGCCTGCCGCTGCTGGACAACGAGCGACTGGCGCGAGCCTTACCAGGCACAACGCTTCTCCCGGTTTGCTGTAGCGATGACCAGATTATCGCCAGCGGAGAAGCCTTTGGTCTCGATATGCCCGGGCCGTCGTCGACACCGCTGAAGCGGCATCGCCGAGCACCGCTCATAGCCATCGCATTATGGGGGATTTACCTGCGGAGGTTCGCGAGCAGTAAAGAGGTGCGCCAGCTTTCGGCAGCCATGCAGGCTTGGCATCTACTCGAGAAGGTGAAGCCGCTTCCGCGTCGTTAGGCCAAAGCCAAGTCAATCCCTGCGACCTTGAACCCTATCGGCACCAGGAACATGCCGGTCGTCATAACCTCCATGAGGCCCATCATGCAGGCGTCCGCGGCTTTCCCACCAAGAAAAGGCGCTGTCCTGAACTCAGCCGATCGCATCGTGTAGTCACTCCAATCGATGGAATGACGCGCTCTGGTGCAAATCGATAGCCTCAGAACTGAAAGACCTTCGATGCCGGTTGCGCTCGATGTTGAGTCCGTCGGATTCTGCTCTGACTTCGTGACTTAAACGCACCACGCCTCTTCGGGAGCCGTGAATTTCGTCGCGTGTGCGGTGTCGTCGCAAGCGTGATGCGGTGCATCCTTCTGCATCGACGGTGCATCACTAATGCATCTGCACAAACCGGTGGCGCGCCCGGCAGGACTCGAACCTGCTGCCTCAAGATTAGAAGTCTCGCGCTCTATCCAGATGAGCTACGGGCGCGCGCCGCGGTCGCAATAGCGCGCTTTGCCGCGGAAGGGAATCGCGCTAACCGGCAGGGCAATGGAAAACACCGCTTCGCCGCAGCCCGCTGCCGCTCCCGATCCCGCTGCCGGTTTCGACCGCGACCCGACCGACGGGATTGTCGCGACCTCGCGCGCGCCGGTGACCTTCCGGTACTATGATCTGGTGATGGCGGGCTTCGTGACGATCCTGCTGCTGTCCAACATCATCGGCGCGGCCAAGCTCACCTATCTCGAGGTGCCGTTCTGGCCCAAGGGCTGGTGGCCCGCGCCCGAGGGCACCTTCATCTACGGCGCCGGCATCCTGTTCTTCCCCCTTGGCTACGTGATCGGCGACGTGCTGACCGAGATCTACGGCTTCGCCCGCGCGCGGCGGGTGATCTGGGTGGGGACGGCGGCGATGGTCTTCCTCGCCTTCATGTCCTTTGTCGTCACCGCGCTTCCGCCCTTTGCCGGGTGGGAATGCGCCGCGAGCGGCTTTGGTGGCCCCCGCCCCCTTACCTCCACGGCCGATACCGCCATTCCCGGCGGCGCGATCTGCCAGAGCACTTACGAGAGCGTGTTCGGCAGCACGTGGCGGATCGTGGTCGCCTCGATCACCGCCTTCTGGGCCGGCGAGTTCGTCAATTCCTTCGTGCTCGCCAAGATGAAGGTGCTGACCAAGGGCCGGATGCTGTGGACCCGCACGATCGGTTCGACCGTGTTCGGCCAGGCGGTCGACAGCATCATCTTCTACCCCGTCGCCTTCCTCGGCATCTGGACCACGGAGGCGGTGCTGACCGTGATGGTCACCAACTGGGCGCTCAAGGTGGTGTGGGAGGCGGTGCTGACCCCGGTGACCTATGTGGTGGTGAACCGGCTGAAGACGGCCGAGGGCGTCGATCTGTTCGACATCGACACCGACTTTTCGCCCTTCTCGAGCAGCGAGACGCGCGCGGCCTAGAGCTCGGCCTCGGGCACCACCGCGACCCGCCAGCCGAGGCCGAGCCGCCCGGCGAGGAGCTTCATGTCCTTCTCGGTCGGCGATCCGAACAGCGCCTCGTGGCTCTGCGCCAGCCGCAGTTCGAGCACATCGCCCGCGATCACCAGCCGGCTCGCTTCGAGCGAGCGGCGCGACTGCGCGCCGAGCCGCCGCGCGAGCCGCAGCGCGAGGCCCCAGCGCACCGCTTCCTCCAGCGCCTCCTCGCCCGCGAGCGCGCGCACATCGGCGGGCAATTCGAGCTGGTTGCCATTGGCCGCGATCGCGGCGGCGAGCATCGCACGGCCCTTGCCGTCGATCCCGATCCAGCGCTTGTGGAGCGCCCAATTGATCGCTTGCGGCAGGCGGATGTTGGGCTCGATCTGCATCGCGGCGAGCGCGAGCATGGTCGCGGCGAGGCGCAGCCGCTCGCTGCCGTGCGCGCGCGCGGGCGCGGCATCGAGCGTCCAGGCCGCGACCCGCGTCGCGAGGGTGGGCGCCGCACCGCGCTGGCTGGCGAACACCGCCACCCCGGCAAGCAGCGGGTCGGCCGCGCGGGTGTGCGCGGGCAGGCGATCATAGAGCAGCCCTTCGCGCAGCCCCCACGAGGAAAACACCACCCGCTCGGGCGCGAGCCGCGCCAGCAGCGCCAGCAACAGCACCGCCGCATCGGGGAGCTTCTCGGCGCGCATCGTCGAAATGCGCTCGCGCCCCTTCAAGGCGTCGGTGTCGGTCGCGGCGAGCCCGGTGGCAAGCTCCTGTGCGGCCGCCGCGGCAAGCTCGAAGCCGTGCGGGTCGCTCAGCGGATGCCCGCTCGCCGCCATGGCATAGACCGCCATCGCCCGCCACGTGCCCCCGACAAGGTAGAGCGCGCCGTTCTGCGCCGGGGGCGTGGCGGACAGGTCCCAGCCCGCCTTGCGGATCGCCTTGTCGAGCGACTTGCGCATCTCCGCCCGGCCTTGCCCCTTGCGGTGATCGGGCAGCCGCAGCGTGCCGAGCGGGAGCGAGCTGGCGCTGTCGGTCGTGCCGGCCGCCACCCGCACCAGTTCGAGGCTTCCGCCGCCGAGGTCGGCGACGATCCCGCGCGCATCGGGGAAGGCGCCGATCACGCCGTGGGCGCTGAGCAGCGCTTCTTCCTCGCCCGAGATCACGCGCGGCTGCAGCCCGAGGCCGGCCAGCTGCGCGGCAAACTCAGGGCCATTCGCCGCATCGCGCACCGCTGCGGTCGCCACGGTCTCGATATCGGTGATCCCGAGATCGGCGAGCAGCAGGGCGTAGCGCCGGAGGCCGCGCAGCGCCAAGTCCACCGCCTCGTCGGCCAGTCGGCCCGTCGCGGCGATATCGCGCCCGAGCTTGGCGGTGACCTTCTCGTTCAGCAGCACCATCGGTGCGCGCATCGTGCCGCCATACACCACCAACCGCACGGTATTGGAGCCGATATCGATGATCGCCCGTTCGGCGGTCGATCCGCCGAACGCGCTGTCGCGGTCTGCCCGCCGTCTGCGCCACATCATGCCACCGCGCCTCGCCGCAGGGTGAGCTTGGGCACCGCGCCCGCCTCAAGCGCCCCGCCGCGCCCCGAGAGCGACGGGTTGGTCATGAAATAGCGGTGGCAATTGAACGGCTTGCCTTCGGGCACGACGCGCGAATAGGAACCATCGGGGTGCAGCCACCAGCTCTGCTCGGTATCGAGCATGTTGGCGAGCAGCACCTGCTGGAGCACCTGATCGTGCACCGTGCGATTGTGGATCGGGATCAGCGTCTCGACCCGGCGATCGAGGTTGCGGCTCATCATGTCGGCCGAGGCGATGAACACCGCCGCCTGTGCGTTCGGCATCGCGTGGCCATTGGCGAAGGCATAGATGCGGCTGTGTTCGAGAAAGCGGCCGATGATCGACTTGACCCGGATGTTCTCGGACAGCCCCACGATCCCCGGGCGCAGCGAGCAGATGCCGCGCACCACCAGTTCGACCTGCACCCCGGCGTTGCTCGCGGCATAGAGCCGGTCGATCATGCCCTCGTCGGTGAGCTGGTTGCACTTCATCCAGATCGCCGCCGGCTTGTCCTTCTGGGCATTGGCGATCTCGGCGTCGATGCGGCGGTAGATTTCCTCGCGCAGGTCGATCGGGGCGATATGGAGCCGTTCCAGCGCGTGCGGCTCGACATAGCCGGTGACGAAGTTGAACATCTTGGCCGCATCGCGGCCGAGCTTGGGATCGGCGGTGAAGAAGCTGAGGTCGGTGTAGATCTTGGCGGTGACCGGGTGGTAGTTGCCGGTTCCGAAGTGGCAATAGGTGCGGAAGGTGTCGCCCTCGCGCCTCACCACCATCGCGACCTTGGCGTGGGTCTTCCAGTCGGTGAAGCCGTAGATCACCTGCACGCCTGCGCGTTCGAGCTTGCTCGCCCACTTGAGGTTCTGCTCCTCGTCGAAGCGCGCCTTCAGCTCCACCACTGCGGTGACCGATTTGCCCGCCTCGGCCGCCTCGATCAGCGCGTTGATCACCGCCGACTGCGCGCCGGCGCGGTAGAGCGTCTGCTTGATCGCCACCACATCGGGGTCGGCCGCGGCCTGGCGGATGAAATCGACCACCACCTCGAAGCTTTCATAGGGGTGGTGGACCACGATGTCCTTCTCGCGGATCGCCGAGAAGGCATCGCCGTCATGCTCGCGGATGCGCTCGGGAAAGCGCGGCGAATAGGCGTCGAACTTCAAGTCGGGGCGGTCCTCGCGCACGATTTCGGCCAGCCCGTCGATCCCGATCATGCCGTCGGTCTTGATCAGCGCCGCCTCGTTGATGCCGAGCTGGTCGAGCAGCAGCGCCTCGGCCTTGGGATCGAAATCCTCGTCGATCTCGAGCTGGATGACCTGGCCTCGCCTGCGCCGCTGGATCGCGCTGCGGAAGGTGCGCACGAGGTCTTCGGCCTCTTCGGCGATCTCGATGTCGCTGTCGCGCAGCACCCGGAACAGCCCGTCGCCCTCGACCGAGAAGCCCGGAAACAGCGCCTCGGCATAGCGCTGGATCAGCCGCGCGATCGAGATGTAGAGCGCCCCGCCCCCGGCCCCGTTGGCCCCGGTCACCTCGTCGGGCACGCGCACGAAGCGCGGCAGGGCGCTCGGGATCAGCACCATCTCGATCAGCGGCTCGCCGGTCGCCTCGCGCTTCAGGGTGAAGAGCAGGCCGAGCCCCTCGTTCTGGACAAACGGGAACGGGTGCGCCGGATCGAGCGCCTGCGGAGTGATGATCGGCAGGATCTCGTTCAGGAAGAAGGTCTTGAGCCACTTGTGCGCGGCCGGGCTGACGCGCTGTTCGTCGGCGACATGGATGTCGGCCGCGGCCAGCCGGTCACGCAGCGTGCGCCAGATTTCCTGCTGCTGCTGCGACAGATCGGCCAGCGTCTCGCGGATCGCGGCGAGCTGCTGGGTGGGGCTGCGCCCGTCGATCGAGGGGGTGGCCAGCCCGCGCTGCACCTGACCGACGAGGCCGGCGACGCGGATCATCATGAACTCGTCGAGATTGCTGCCCGAGATCGACAGGAACCGCAGCCGCTCGAGCAGCGGATAGGCCTCGTTGCAGGCCTCGGCCAGCACGCGCTGGTTGAACTGCAGCCATGACAGCTCGCGGTTGAAATAGGGCGATTCGTCCGGGCCCAGCGCGGCCAGATGGGTCGCGCCCGCAGCGGTGGGCGCAGGCTGGGTGCCGGTCGGTGACGTGCTCATCGCTTCCCTGTCCCCCTTGCCGCCGCGGGACCGCAGGGCGAGGCCTTGAGTGTCGCGCGCGGCGCGGCGCTGGCTGCGCATCTGTTCGCCCGCGCCTTACGTGTAAATGCGAAAGAGGCAGTTGTCACATAAATGTCAACAAGTTGCGGGGGCAGCGGCGGCGGCGCGCTCCCCCGCTCGCTCACAGCAGCGCCCGGCTGTCCGCAATCTGGGTGATCCCGCGCTTGCCGTTGGCATCGCGGCCCAATTGTACGATCACGTCGATGACGCTGGCGGCATAGGCGATGGTGTCCGATCGGGTGAGCCCGATTCCGGTCTGCATCACCATCAGCGAAAGCTGCTCGAGCGCACCGCGCAGCGAGTTGGCGTGGATGGTCGAGAAGCTGCCCGGGTGGCCGGTGTTGATCGCGCGCAGGAAGCTGACGCTCTCCGCACCGCGCAATTCGCCGAGCACGATCCGGTCGGGCCGGAGGCGCAGCGCCGCCTGGAGCAGTTCGTTGGCGGTGACCTTGGCCTCGCCCAGTTCGCCCTTGATCGCGACGAGGCCGACCGCGTTCTCGCCCGGGAATTTCAACTCGGGCGTATCCTCCACCAGCACGACGCGTTCGGCGCGCGGGATCTCGCCGAGCATGGCGTTGAGGAAGGTGGTCTTGCCGGTGCTGGTGCCGCCCGAGATGAGGATCGTGCGGCGCGCACGGATCGCCTCGCGCAGGAAGGCGATCGGCTGGGTCTGCGGATCGGGCAGATCGAAATGCATCTCGCCCGCGAGCGGCCCGGTGTCGTAGGCATCGAGCGGCAGGTCGAGCCGGCGGTGCCGGCGGATCGCCATCACCCAGTGCTTGCGGCTCGCCGGCGGCCCGCAGAACTGCACGCGCGCGCCATCGGGCAGCGTCGCGCCGAGCAAGGGGTGTTCGCGGTTGATCCCCTGATGGCTGACCCGCGCGACCTGTTCGGCAAGGCGCTGCACCAGCCGGTCGTCGATCTCGGGGGTTTCGATCCGCTGCATCCCTGGGTTCGAGGCATCCTCGATCCACACCTCGCCGGGGCGGTTGACCATGATCTCGGTCACCGTGTCGCGGTCGAGCCAGCGGCGGAACGGCGCGAGATAGGCGTCGAGATAGACCGAGCGCTCGGCCGACAGCGGGACGCTCGCCGCGCCCTCGCTCTCGCCCCCGCCGCCCGCGCTCTCGCTGCCGGTCGCCATCAGCCGGTGGATGTCCGCGCTCACGCCGTCCTGCCCCCGCCTCAGCGCGCGACGGTGCTGAAGTCGAGATCGCGCGCGGTGAAGACGCGGATCGGCTCGCCCATGCGTACGCGGATGGTGGGGCTGATCTGGCCCTGCGATTGCACCGCCTGGCCGGCCGCGGTCTGCGCGCCCCCGGCGACGATCACGCCCCCGATTCCGCCCGTCGCCAGCGCGCCGAGGCCGCCCACCACCGACAGCAGCAGGCCCGAGCCGAAGCGCTTGAAGAAGTGGCTGTTGACGTCGCCCTCGAGCCCGGTGGTGCCATCGAAGCCGATCGCGGGCGAGGACAGGTTGACCGAGGCGCCATCGGGGCGGATCAGCCGGGTCCAGATCACATAGGCGCGCTTCTGTCCCTGCTGGACGCCCGCCTGATACTGCCCGATCAGCCTCGAGGAGCGCGGGATCAGCACGCGTTTGCCATCGAAGCTGCGCACGTCCTGGCTCACCACCGCGCGGACATAGCCCGGCACGTCGGTGTTGATCGCGGTCTCGAGGATCGCGGGGATCAGCGTGCCCTCGGTCACGGTGGTCGAGGGGTTGACCATCGCGCGGGCCTGTGCGGGCGCGCCGCCGACCCCGCCGATCGAAGCGGCAAAGCCCGCAGCGCCGCTGTTGCCGCCGGCAGGGATCGCATTGGGCGCGCCGGGAGCGGGCACGGGCGCTTCGGCAAGACGCGGGCTGGCGCTGCCCGAGGCGCGGCTGAAGTCGAAGGCCAGTGTCGGGCTGTCATAGGGGTTGGTCGCCGGGCCGGCGGCAGCGCCGGGCATGTTGGCGAGCACCGGCGCGGGCGCGGGATCGACCGGCGGCTGGCCGGGCACCGGCGCGGGCACCGGCGAAGGCGCGACCGCGGGAGCCATCGCCACGGGCGCGGCCGCCGGCGCGACCCCGCCGGTGGTGACGCCGGTGGGCTGATCGGGGAGGCGCGCCGAGTTCATCGCCCAAAAGGTCACCGCGCCGAGCAGGCCGACCACCGCCACCCCTGCCGCGAGGCCGAGGCTGTCGCCCTTGGCCTTGCGATCGATGACCGCGGGGAAGGCCGCGCGGCTCGCCAGATCGATGATCTCGGCGGATTCGCGGGTGCGCGGATCGACCGCGTCGGAGGTTCCGTTGTCGCCCTTCTTCGAAGGCAGTCGCATGGCCAGACGCATCAGCAGGTCTCCTTGACGAGGGTATGGGGGGCGAAGTCGATGGATTGGCGGATCGGCACGTTACGAACCCTTCTTGCGCGGGGCGCTCAGCCCGGCCTGACGCGCCGTGGGCGGCATCGGGCCGGTGTTGGTGAGCGTCGCGGTGTCGCGGCCCGAGCGCAGGATGATCTGCGGCGGCACGCCGTCGACCACCACGGTGTCGCCGCGCAGCGAGAAGTTGATCGGGCCCTCGTCGCCATCCTCGTTGGTGACGAGGATCGCGGGAACCGGGGTGCCCGCAGGCCAGGTCAGGAACACCGCGTTGCCATTGTCGTAAGCGCGGCTCGGCAGCAGCTCGGGCGCGCCGGCGGTGGCCCAGGCGAAGTTGAGGCTGGCCGGATCGGAAACCGCATAGGGATCCTTGGCGGCAGCGACCTCGACCGGATCGGCCGCGGCGCGCAGCTTTTCCGCCTCGGCCTCGGCGATTGCGGCGAGGCGGGCTTCCTCGGCCGCCTTCTCGAGTTCCGGGTAGCGGAACTGGAGGACGTAGAGCGGCGCGTTCCTCGGGCTCGCCACGAGATCGAACAGGTAGGTGCGCTTGTCGGTGACCACCGTCATGTTGGTGCGCGCGGCGGGCTCGAGCGGCTTGATGAAAAGGATCGTCTGCGCCTTGTTGGGCTGCACCTGCCAGGCGGCGCTGTCCCCGATGGCGACGTTCTCGATCACTTCGTCGGGCGCGAACTTGATCGTGGTCTGGACCTTGACCTTGCCTTCGATGCGCACCACCGCGCCTTCATCGAACACGAGGGTCTGCAAACGGTTGTCCTGCGCCGTCGCGGGCGCAGCGCAAGGCAGAGTGAGGGCAAGAGCGAGGCTCGCGAGGAGCACGGCGCGGGTCATTGGTAGGTCTCCGGAGGGGGCGTCTTGGCGGCGGGCGCGGCCGGGGTGGCCGGGGCGCTCGGGGCCGAGCGAAAACGGTTGCCGATGCCGCGGGTGCGCGCGGCGGCGGGGTTTAACGGGGTCACCTGCCCGCCCCCGCCGCTGGTGGCGTAGACCCGGGTCTCGCGCGCGGCGCTGTCGGCCGGGCCGGTGTCGTTGGCAACCACCACCGGCTGCGCGGGCGCGACATCGACCCGGCGCTGGGTCATCGCAGCGCTCGCGGCGGGCGCGATCGCGGTGCTGCGCGGCAAGGCGGCGAGCGGCTGCATGACCGGCGCGGGGCGCGGGGCTTCATCGCCGCCGCGGCTGCGCTCCTTGTCGGGCACGAGGCCGAACACCTGCCAGTTGCTCACCATCACTGCCGAAACGACCAGCGCCATGAGCATCAACGACACGTGGACGAAACCGACGACGAAGAAGGCCATCGCCGCCTGCTGGTCGATCTGCCCGCCGGGTTTCACCAGCGCCGCAAGGATCGGGACGGAAAGCTCGAGCATGATCGACCCGCCGAGCACCGCGAACAGCGGCGCGAGGGCCATCATCGTCAAGCCCTTGAGCCAGCCGGTGAACATCCCTCGGGTGCCGTCGAACAGCGCCATCACCACGAAGATCGGACCGACCGCCAGCAACAGCGCCAGCGCGATCCGGGCGGTCACGAGCAAGCCGACCGTGCCGAGCAGAAACAGCATCGCCCCCAGCCACATCATCCCCGGCGGCGAGAAGGCGCTGATATCCTTGGTGTCGCCGCTCGCGCGCTGGATCGCGAGGAACACCACATCGAGCTTCTGGGCGAACACCATTGTCGCCGATTCACCTTGGGTGCCGGTGAGGATGCCGGCAATCTGGTCGGGCCCGCCGATGAACAGGTTGTAGAAGATCGTCGAGAAGGCGACGAAGCTGGTGGCGAAGCTCAACACCAGCCCCAGCGTGATCATCTTGGGCAGCAGCGCGCGCACCGAGAGGTTGGCGCGCCCGAGCATCAGCGAGAAGCCGAAGAAACCCACATAGAGACCGAGCAGCAGCGTCAGCGCGAAGGCAAGCTGGCCGTCGGTGCCGAACAGGCGGTTGAAAGCCTGTTCGCTCATGCCGCTGGCGATGCAATCCACCGCGGTCAGCGCGGCGGAGACCCCGGTGCCCATCGCCTGCGCGGCCTGATCGCAGGTCATGCTCATTCGGCCGCCTGCCACATCGAATCGTCCTCGGGATCGCCCGGGCCATCGGGCCACGCCCGGCCGGTCAGCGGGGGATACCACGCCGCGGGCGCATCGCCCACCGCCTCGCGCAGCAGATCGAGCCGCCGCACCGCGCTCTCGCGGCCCGACAGGATGGTGAGCACCTCGGGCGCACCCGAAAGATCGAGGCGCACCACCACGCTGGCATCGGGCTGGCGCACCAGGAAGCAGCGCGAATGCGCGGGCAGCGAGCGGATCAGCGCGAATTCATGCGCCGTGAGTCCGAAGCCGTCGCAGTAGTCTTCGGGCCGCGCGCGGCTGTTGGGCATGAACACCATGGTCGCGGTCTGCTCGACCAATGCGGTGGAAATGCGACTGTCGAGCGCATCGCGCGCCGACTGGGTGGCAAATCCGACCAGCGCGTTGCGCTTGCGCAGCGTCTTGAGCCAGTCGCGGATGCGCGCGGCGAAGACCTCGTCGTCGAGCGCCTTCCAGCCCTCGTCGATCAGGATCATCGTCGGCTGCCCGTCCAATCGCTCGTCGATGCGGTGGAACAGATACATCATCACCGGCGTGCGCAGCCGCGGGTTCTCGAGCAGCGCGGTCATGTCGAAGCCGAGCACGCGCTCGGCCAGGTCGAGCCGGTCGCGCTCGTTGTCGAACAGCCAGGCGTGCTCGCCGCCATCGCCGCTGGGCGAGCCGATCCATGCCGCCAGCCGGTCGGCCAGATCGCCCGGTTCGGGGCGGCGCGCGCCCGCGAGCAGCTCCTTGAAGTGGCGCAGGCGCCGCAGCGAGGGGTCATTGGCATAGGTCGCATCGACCGCCGCGCTGATGGTGGCGAATTCCTCCGGCCCGTCGGCCTTGAGCAGCACCGACAGCCAGTCGCGCAGGAAGGCGCGGTTGGCGGGGCTGTCGGGGAGCGCGAGCGGGTTGAACCCGGTCGGCTCGCCCGGGGCGATGCGGTCATAGCGCCCGCCGATGCCGCGGATGAACAGCTCCGCGCCGCGATCCTTGTCGAACAGGATGGTGCGCGGCTTGAACTTCTGCGCCTGTGCGGCGAGGAAGTTCATCACCACGGTCTTGCCCGATCCGCTCGGCCCGATCACCGAGAAATTGCCGAGGTCGCCGTGGTGGAAGTTGAAGAAGAACGGCGTCGCGCTGGTCGTTTCCAGCAGCGTCACCGCATCGCCCCAGTGGTTGCCGCTGGCCTGCCCCAGCGCAAAGCCGTGGAACGAGCCGAAGCCCGCCATGTTGGCCGAGGAGATCAGCGCGCGGCGCACGATGTATTCCTCGTTCCCCGGGAACTGCGCCCAGAAGGCGGGTTCGAGATTGGTGTCCTCGCGCACCGCGATCGCGCCGGTATCGGCGAGCGCGGCGGCGCAGGCCGCCATCGCGTCGTCCAAGGCGGGCAGCGTCTTCTCGCGCACCAGCACGGTCAGGTGATGGTCGCCGAAGCCGACCCCGCCATTGCCGAGCGCATCGCGCGCCGCCATCATCTCGGCGCGTTCGGCCGCGGATTCCTCGTCGACCGAGCGCGAGCGGCGCAGCGCAAGATCGATGCGCTCCTTCGCGGTGGTGCGCTCGTTGGGCGCGTAGCTTTCGGTCACCACCATCTCGAAGGGCAGGCGCAACAGGTTGTCGAGCAGCCCCGGCGAGGTCGCCTCGGGATAGTCCTTGAGGCCGAGGATCGCGGCGAAATCGGGCGCCGCGCTGCCGCGCAGCTCCATCGCGTCGAGCCCGAAGGAGGCGCGGCGATAGGGCAGCATGTGGCCGATGTCGGTCTCGGGCGACGGGCGGCGCACCGGGCGCATCTCGCCATTGTAGAGCGCCGAGAGCAGCTCGAGCATTTCGGAATTGGTGCCGCCCTGCGCCGAGGCCGGGGCCTGATAGTCGCCGAGCACCGCGGCGCCGTAGTTCTGCAAGCTCGCTACCAGCCCGGTGACCGCGGCCTTGAGGCTGCGGATGTCCTTGGGATCGGCTTCCAGCTCCTCCTGACCGGCCCGCGAGAACATCCTGCCGATGCGCTCGGGCAGGCCCGTCTTGCCGCGCGCCGGCCGGCGGATCAGGGTGACGAACTGGTCGTTGATGAACAGCGAGCCGCCCGCGAGCCGCTGCTTCCAGCGCGCATCGATATGGCGCGACAGCGGATCGGGGAACTCGGCATCGAGCTCGACCTCGACCCGGCGGCGGATCACGTGGTGATACATCACGAAGCGCGCATCGAGCGTCGAGCGCAGCATCACCTCGCGGGTCGCCGCGTGGGCGTTCAAGGCATCCGAATCCTCGGTCTCGAACAACAGGCCCGGGACCTGGATCGCGCTCATCACCGAGCCATCGCGCAGCAGCACGGTGTTCTCGTCGATCAGGCGCGCATAGGGCAGCCGGTCGCCGACGCGGGCTTCCTTTGCGCTCCAGGCGGCGGCTCCGATCCATTTCACCATGACGTGGCGTCCTTAAGGCGCATAGGAGTTGCACCCCCAGCGCTTGAAATTGGGCACGCGCGGGCATTTGCTGACCTTGGTGATCCAGAGGTCGAAAATGCGCGGCTCGCGCAAGCTGGCGAAGTAACCGATCACGTGCATTACCGCCGGCACCGGCAGGATCCACCAGCTCTTGAGGATGAGGAAGGCGATCGTCGTCACCATCAGATTGATGATGAAGAAGTTCATCGTCACGCCTGCGAACATCTGCGGGCGGGTGAGCGCGCGGTGCACGGGGTGGCGGGTGAGCTCGCTCATCGCGCCTGCCCTACCCCGCTGCCGTCTGGATGCCGGCAACGATGGTGGTCGCGCCGAACAGGATGAAGACGCCGATGATCACGGTCGCGCCGAAGCGCCAGTTCATCCGGCCGGTGAGCATCATGAAGCCGATCGCGGCCACCGCCATCACCGCGACGGTGGTGGCGACCGTGCCGAGCAGCGTGCCCTGGAGCCACAGCAGCGCATTGTTGATCGGGCCCGAACCCGCGGGATCGGCCTGCGCGAACGCGGCGCTCGGCGCGGCGAGGACGGAAAGGGCGGCGGCAAGGCGGACAAGGAAACGGAAGGGCGACATCATTTCTTTCTCGAACAGAGTGCAAAAGCGTGGGCAAACGCCCCGGCGTCACTGGCCGCCAGGGCGCGAATGGTTGGCGAGGCGACCCATGATGGCGGCAACATATTGGCGCGTTTCGCGGATATTGGGAATGCCGCCCGCGCGCTCGACCCGGCCGGGCCCGGCATTATAGGCGGCGAGCGCCTTTTCGAGGTCGCCGTCGAACCGGTCGAGCTGTTCGCGCAGGTACCGCGCCCCGCCTTCGAGATTGGCGAAAGGATCGCTGGCGTCGACCCCGAGATAGCGCGCGGTGCCCGGCATCAGCTGAGCGAGGCCCTGCGCCCCGACGGGCGAGCGGGCGTTCTCGCGCCAGCGGCTTTCCTGCCACACCAGCGCCTCGAGCAGGCTCGGCGAGAGGTCGAAGCGTTGGGCGAGTTCGATGATCTTGGGCTGGTAGCGCAGCGGAATGCCCGCCGCATGGCGTGCGGGATCGGCGATCGCCACATCAGGCAGCGTCAGCCCGGACAGATCGGCCTCGAGCTCGCTGGTGGCCGCGATCGGGGCGGCAGCGGCGTCGGCACTCGCCGTGGGAGCGGCGCGCGGCCCGGCGACCCAGCGCGCGCCATCGGCGCCCAGTTCGAGCACGTCGGCGCGGGCCTCGACCGCATGACCGATGGCGAGCCCGAACCCGGTGGCAACAATCATGACGCGGCAAGCCGCGGCGAGAATCATTTCTCGGCCCTCCAGAATGTCACCCTTTGTCTATCCTAAATGACAGACGGGTGACAGCCCCGGAGGATCGCAGGACAGGGTTAGCAGCAGGTTACCCGGTGGCGGCAAAATCACAGGCGCTGCAGAATGCGGCGGCAGCGGTGCAGGGGCGCTGCCGCCGGCGCGGGTCAATTGCGCAGGGTCAGGCGCCCGGTCGTCGCGGCATCGGCGCGGAACTCGCCGCGCGCGAGCATCTTCAGGGCCTTGCGCGCGAGGCGGCGGGAATCGGTGGCAGCGCCATCGGCGGTTTCGAGTTCGATCACGTCATCGCAGGCGAGCGCCTGCTCGAAGGCCGCGCGCGCCTTGGCGTCGGCGCCGGTCTGGGCATAGGCGATCCCGAGATTGATCAGCACCGCAGCATCCTGCGGATTGGCGACGCTCGCCTTCTCGAGGGTCGCGAGCGCCTGTTCGGTGTGGCCCGCGGCGAGCGTGCGGGCTGCAAGTTCCCGGTCCTGGGCGACGGGCGGATCGGGCACGCTGACGGCACCGGCGAGCGGAGTGGCGGCGGCGAGCGCCAAAATGACAAAGGTAACGGACATGAGCACTTCTCCTCTTGTGGTGAAGCCATCATGCCGCCGATCCGGGATGAATGCAACAAAACTGACACAATGTCTTTTTAATGTAATACGATGTGCGATTCCATTGATTTTACGTCATTAAATTGCGACATCTCAGCGTGGTGCGACGAAGCGTTAGCCGCTGGATTTGGTCATATTTGTCTTTCTTCGGTCATAATGCAGCAAATGCAACGATCATGTCATGGTGCAGCAATTCTGTCATGAACGCCGCCTAGCCAGCCCTCAGCGCTTTTATCCAACGCGCCTTTACGATTCTCGGCACTAGAGGGGACCGATCGCTGTGAAAAACATCCAACGCACTCTGATCCTGGGTTGCAGCTTGCTCGCTCTTGCCGGCTGCGGCGCGGACGAAATCGTGTCGCCGGGCACCAGCGGCAACATCATCATCAACAACCCGACGCCGTCGCCCACCCCGACGCCGACCCCCACGCCGACCCAGACGCTGGTGACCCCGGCGGCGGGTTGCCCGACGATCAACTCGACCGGCGGCCTCACCGACAGCGGCACGATCAGCGGCCCGACCGGCACCTACCGCGTCTGCAGCCTCCCGCCGGTGATCAACGCCAGCGACACCCTGCCCTTCATCCAGGGCCTCCTCTACGCCCTTCCGGGCCGTGTCGACGTCGGTGTCGACCGCGGCTTTGCGAGCACCGGCACCACCGTCACCCTGACCGTGCAGCCGGGCGTGATCGTGTTCGGCTCGACCGGTCGCTCGTACCTGCTCGTCACCCGCGGGAACGCGATCCAGGCCAACGGCACCGCTGCCCGCCCGATCGTCTGGACCAGCCGCGACAACGTGCTTGGCCTTGCCGATGACAGCTCGATCGGCCAGTGGGGCGGCGTCGTGCTGACCGGCCGTGCGCCGGTCTCGGATTGCGCCAGCGGCGGCGTCAACACCACCGCCAACCCGACCAACAACCCGACCTGCCAGCAGGCGCTCGAAGGCGAGCCGGTGACCGTCAGCTTCGGCGGCGCCAACTCGGCCGACACCTCGGGTTCGTTCACCTTCAACCAGATCCGCTTCTCGGGCTTCTCGCTCGCTCCGGGCAACGAGCTCCAGGCGCTCACCACCGGCGGGATCGGGTCGGGCACCACCATCACCAACTTCATGTCGTTCAACAGCTCGGACGACGGTGCGGAGTTCTTCGGCGGCAGCCCGCGTCTGCGCAACGTCGCGATCATCGGCGCCGACGACGACTCGCTCGACGTCGACACCGGTGCCCAGTTCGACGCGCAGTATGTCGTGGTGACCCAGCGTTCGCTCGGCGACAACCTGATCGAGCTCGACTCGCCCGACGGCGCGGCGACCCCGATCGGCGCCCTGCCGCAGACCGTGATGCGGGTGTCGAACTTCACCTTCCTCGAGCGTTCGACCAACAACGACCAGCTCGTCCGCGCGCGCGGCGGTGCCCGTCTGACCCTCGCCAACGGGGTGATGGATACCAACACCGAGACCTGCTACCGCATCGACGAGGCGCTGACCTTCAACGCGGGCGCCAACATCACCTCGCGTTCGGTGGTTGGCGATTGCGATCCGGCGGCTCCGTTCAATGGCAGCTCGGGCGTGACCGCGGCCGAAGTGCAGGCCGACTTCACCGCTGACGCGACCGCCAACAGCTTTGCTTTCGCGATCACGCTCACCGGCGGCTTCGTGAACGGCACGGGTGAGAATGCGGTGGCGGCGTTCAACGCGAACACGCTGTCGACGTTCTTCGAGACGACCACCTTCATCGGTACGGCGAACGACGCGGCTGCGGCGACCTCGCGCTTCGGTGGCTGGACCTGCAGCTCGTCGATCCAGACCTTCACCAACAGCCCGAACCAGTGCACCAGGCTGCCGGTCTACTCCTGATCGCGCCTTTCGAATTAAGGGGAGGCGCCGCACCTGCGTGCGCCTCCCCTCTTTCGTGATAATGGCCGCGCTTTCGGCCAACTCGTTCAAAAAAGGCCTATTCATGAGGGGGTCTAGGATTATGTCGACCGGCAAGCGCCTGGCAGGGCTGCTGCTTCTCACCACGTCGCTCACCTTCCCGGCAGTGCTTCACGCCCAGGATGCCGAGCCGACCGACGCCCAAGCCGAAGATCAGGCGGGCGACCCGCTGCTGGACGATGTCCAGACCACCGAGGACGAGGCCGCGCAGGAACCCGATATCTCGGTCCCCGGCGGCGGCATCATCGTCACCGGTCGACGCAATCGCAATCCCGAGCGTTCCTCGACCCAGGTTCTCAACGTTCTCTCCGAGGCCGACATTGCGCGCACCGGTGAAAGCGACATCGCCGGCGCGCTCAACCGCGTCACCGGCCTGTCGGTGGTCGGCGAGGGCCGCGTCTATGTCCGCGGCCTTGGCGACCGCTATTCGCTGGCGCTGCTCAACGGTCTGCCGCTGCCGAGCCCCGAACCGCTCAGCCGCGTCGTGCCGCTCGATATTTTCCCGACCAGCGTGGTCGCCTCGAGCCTCGTGCAGAAGACCTATTCGGCCAACTTCCCCGGCGAATTCGGCGGCGGGGTGATCAACCTCACCACCAAGGCCGTGCCGACCGAAAACTTCCTCGACGTCTCGATGAGCGGCGGCGGGGATTCCGAGACCACCTTCGAAAACGGCCTGACCTATTTCGGCAGCCGCTGGGACACCTTCGGTTTCGATAACGGCAACCGCGACGTGCCCTCTTTCCTGCAGCAATATTTCGACAGCGGGCTGCGGCTCGGTCAGCTGCCGATCAACGCCAGCCCGACTGCTCCCGACGTGCTTACGCAGGAAGCGATCGCGGCGCAGCTGTTCCCGACCAACTTGGTAACGCTGCAGAAGAACAACCGCCTGCCGATCAACTTCTCGGCCAACGTGACCGGCGGTCTCACCTTCGATGTCGGCGGCGATGCGACCCTCGGCGTGATCGCGACCGCGGGCATCCGCAACAATTGGCGCAACCGCTCGGTGATCAGCCAGGTCGGCAACACCGACCTGTCGGCACTGAACGAGGACTACACCACTTTCGTCACCGACAACAAGGTGCTGGTCAACGCGCTGCTCGGCTTCGGGCTCGATTTTGGCGAACACAAGATCCGCTGGACCAACCTCTATATCCGCGACACGCTCAAGACCGCGCGTCTCCAGCAGGGCACCAACTTCACGCTGGGTCTCGCAGGCTTCGACGTCGCGAACCAGCAGACCGCTTGGTTCGAGCGGCAGCTGATGGATTCGCAACTTGTCACCGAGCTCGATTTCGATGAGATCAAGGTCGATCTGCGCGGCGGCTACGCCCGCACCGACCGTGAGGCGCCCTACAACGCCAATATCCGCTACACCCGCACCAACCGCGCCGACAGCCCCTTCGGCAACCAGTATGTCGCCTACTTCAACTTCGAATCCGACACCGGCATCTCGACGGTGGCCTTCGAAGATCTGCAGGAAGACCTCTACTACGTCGGTGCGGACGTGTCCTACGAGGTCGTCCCCTCGCTCAGCGTGACCGTGGGCGGCGCATACAACGACACCGCCCGGCGCTCGGGCAACCGCGAGTTCCAACCGCGTATCCAGTCCGACATCTCGAACCCGAACCTGCGTTCGCTGGGGCCCAACACCATCCCCGCGCTCGGCCTGCGCCAGCCCGGCGAGATCTTCAACGGCTCCACCATCGCGGGCTACGAAGTGACGCTCACCGAGGTCACCGACTTCCCGGTGTTCGATGCCGCGCTCAAGGTCTATGCCGGTTACGGCCAGTTCCGCTGGACCCCGACCGACACGATCACGATCGAGGCCGGCGTGCGCTATGAGGATGCCGAGCAGACCGTCGCGCTTGACCAGACCATCTTCGATACTCCGATCCCGGGTGCGATCGCGACCAACCTCAACGAAAACTACTTCCTGCCCGGCGGGACGATCACCTGGACCGCGACCGATGAGCTGCAGCTGCGGCTGTCGGCCTCGAAGACGATCGGCCGCCCGCAGTTCCGCGAACTGGTCGAGCAGACTTACTTCGACCCGGAATCCAACCGCCGTTATCAGGGCAACCCGTTCCTGTTCGACACGCAGCTGTTCAACCTCGAAGGCCGGGCTGAATACTATCTCACCTCGAAGGATCGTCTGACGGTCGCCGGCTTCTACAAGAAGCTCGACAACCCGATCGAATCCTTCGTGTTCAGCCAGTCGGGCTTCGGCAACCTGCTGACCAGCTTCGCCAACGCGCCTTCGGCCGATCTCTACGGTGCCGAAGTCGATCTGGCCTACGGCATCGATCTGTTCGATTGGGGCGGGTTCTTCGAGACCAAGCAGATCCTGATCCTCGCCAACTACACCTATTCGAACTCGAGCATCTCCGTGGCCCCCGGCGATGTGACCTTCCACCCGCTGGGCGGACGTGAGACCGGCCAGCTTGATGCGACCCAGCTGTTCCGCGACGGCGCGCCGCTGGTCGGGCAGTCGGATCACCTCGCCAACCTCTCGCTGGGCATCGAGGATACCGAGAAGGTCCAGCAGCTCACCCTGCTGGTCAACTACGCCAGCAAGCGCGTGGTCAGCCGCGGCTTCAACCAGCCCGACGTGATCGAGGATCCGGGCGTCACCTTCGACGTGGTGGGCCGGACGGACATCAAGCTCGGCGGTCTGGCGCTGGAACTGAGCCTCGAGGCGCGCAACATCTTCGGGCGCGACCACTTCGAGTATCAGCAGCTCGGCAGCAACCGGGTGGAGTTCAACACCTATCAGGTCGGCCAGGCCTTCTCGGTCGGGCTCAAGGCGCACTTCTGATCGGCTGATCCACGGCCCAAAAAGGAAATGGCCGCCCTTTACCGGGCGGCCTTTTTCGTTGGGGCTCGAAACCCGGGCTGCGAGCCCCATCGGAGCCCACGGCCCGGCCTGCGTCAGTTGAGATCGAAGACGTAGCCCAGGGAGCGCACCGTGCGCAGCGGATTGCCGCCGCCCGCCGCCTTGATCGCGCGGCGCAGCCGGCCGATCCACACATCGACCGTGCGCTCGTCGATCGGCGGTTCGCGCTTGCCCAGCCCGTTGATCAGGTCCTCGCGGGTCAGCACCCGGTTGGGGTTCTCGGCGAGGAAGCGCAGCAGCCGGAACTCGTTGGGCCTGAGCACGATCGGCTCGCCCGCCCAGCGCGCCTGCAACGCCGCCATGTCGATGGTGAGCGCACCGAGCTCGAAGCGGCGCGTGGCGTGGCGCTCGCCCCCGCGCGATTGCAGCGCCAGCACCCGGTCGAGCACCGCAGTGCGCGTGAGCGGGCCGATGACGTAGTCGTCGGCGCCCGCGCGCAAGGCGCGGCGGCGATCTTCGGCATCGTCGGCTTCGAGCACCATCGTCACATGCGATTCGCAGGTGCGCGGATCGGCGCGCAAGCGGCGGCACATCTCGAGGCCGGCCAGCTCGGGCATCACCCAGTCGACGAAGGCCCACATCGGCCCCTCGACCAGCCGACGCGGGCCTTCCGGGCCCATCCGGTCGAAGGTGAAACGGCGTTGATCATGGACGAAATCGTCCAGGCTTTCGCCCAGTTCGCTCGTCAGGAAAATGTTGACGACATCCATGTTGTGCCAGCCCCGATTTCCCGAGGGAGTGGCGCAAGGGTATGACGCGTTTGTGACTGGATTGCAGCTATGTGTAGCGCGCCCCGAGCCCCTGCCCGCGCGGCCCGCTTCGGGACAGGATCACCCGGCGATCACGCTCACCCGGTCCATTGCGGGCACCGGCATCCCCAGCCCGGTGGGCCATTTGGGACGATAGGGCGCCTCGATCGCGGCGATCTCCTCGGGCGCAAGCGCGAGGTCGAGCGCGGCAACCGCATCGGCAATATGCTCCGGCCGCGTCGCGCCGATGATGGGAGCCGTCACGGCGGGCTTGGTGAAGTGCCACGCCAGCGCGAGGCTCGCCATCGCCGCGCCGCGCGTGGCGGACAGCGCCTCGAGCGCATCCACCACCGCGCGGTCGGCCTCGTCCTCGGCCTTGTAGAGTGCCTTGCCGACCACGTCGGTCTCGCTGCGGACGGTGCTCTCGCCCCAGGGCCGGGTCAGCCGCCCGCGCGCCAGCGGGCTCCACGGGATGACGCCGACGCCCTCGGCCGCGCAGAGCGGGAGCATCTCGCGCTCCTCCTCGCGGTAGAGCAGATTGAGCTGGTTCTGCATGGAAATGAACCGCGTCCAGCCGTTCGCCCGCGCCACCTCCTGCGCCTTGGCGAATTGCCACGCATACATCGATGACGCCCCGATATAGCGCGCCTTGCCCGCCTTCACGATGTCGTGGAGCGCCTCCATCGTCTCCTCGATCGGGGTCACATCGTCCCAGCGGTGGATCTGGAACAGGTCGACGTGATCCATCCCCAGCCGCACAAGGCTGTCGTCGATCGCGGTGAACAGCGCCTTCCGCGACAGGCCGCCGCAATTGGGGGCGTTGCGCCACACGCCGAAGGCCTTGGTGGCGACCACGATCTCGTCGCGCTGCGCCATCTCGCGCAGCAGCTTGCCGGTGATCTCCTCCGAAGTGCCGCCGGAGTAGATGTTGGCGGTGTCGAAGAAATTGATCCCGGCTTCGAGCGCGGCGCGGAAGAAGGGCCGCGCGGCGTCCTCGCCCAAGAGCCAGTCGCCGTGCCAGCCCTTCGCGGTGTCGCCATAGGACATGCAGCCGAGGCAAAGGCGGGAGACAGTGAGGCCGGAGCGGCCGAGGCGGGTGAATTGCATCGTTGAACCTCGCTTTGGGTGGCCCCCAGGCTGCCGCGCGCGGCGCTGTTGGAGACACATGAGACACTGTCCAGCGACTGAAAACTGCCCCTTGCGAACAATGCCTCGGCGCCGAGCCTGATCGCACGTTCTGTCGGGGTAGGAAAGGCGGATCGGCCCGAACTCAGCCGAGCGTCAGTCCCCCGTCCACCACCAGCGTCTGGCCGGTGATGTAGGCGCTGAGCGGCGAGGCGAGGAACAGCGCCGCCCCCGCCATATCCTCAGGGCTACCCATGCGGCGCAGCGGGATGCGTTTGAGGCTGGCTGCGAGGCGTTCGGGGTGATCGGTGGTCACCGAGGTGAGCTTGGTCGGCACCAGCCCCGGGGCGATGCCGTTGACGCGGATACCGTCGCGCGCCCAGGCCTCGCCCAGCGTCTTGGTAAGGCTCGCCGCGCCCGCCTTCGAGGCGGCATAGGCGGGGGTGCCGATAGTCGATTTGAACGCCGCGACGCTCGAGACGATGATGATCGCGCCCTTGGCTGCGGCCAGCGCGGGGTGGAAGGCGCGGGCGGCGTCCATCACCGAGTTGAGGTTGATATCGACCACCGCATCCCAGCCCTCACGGGTGAATTCCTGCCGGCCGTAGCGGACGGTCCCCTGGCACAGCACCAGGACGTCGAGCGGGCCGAAATCCGCCGCCAGCCGCCCCGCAGCTTCGCGATCGGTAAGGTCGAGCTGGCGGTATTCGAGGCCGGTGAAGTCCGAATCCTCGGCCTCGAGATAATCGCCGAAATCGGGCCGCGTGCCGGTGACGGTCACGCTCGCCCCCCGCTGGCGGAAGCCATGCGCGATGCCGTTCCCGATCCCGCTTGACCCGCCGATGACGAGGACGCGCCTGGCGGTGAAGTCGAGTGGGTCGGTCATTGCCTCATTTGCTCCTGAACATCGCTTGGACGCGCGCGCGGCGGGCCGGTGCGCGTCCAGTACATTCCTCTGTCGCGGTCCACCGATGACAGGTAGAGCATGATGACCGGGCTGGCGAAGGTCTTGCGCTCGGCCGACAAAAGCTGACCACCCGGCGACGCGACCAATCGGCAGCCCGAGCCGTCGCGCCGGTAGCGCAATGCGCGCGCTGTCTCGAGGACGTAGCCCTTTATGTCGACCACGCGACCCTCGATCTCACCGCCGTTGAAGGTGATGGTTCCGTTCGTGATTTCGAAGCCGGGGCACGCCTCGTTGGTGTAAGTGCCGTCCACAGCGTCTTGAGGTGGCGGAGCGGGAGCAGGCCGTTTGGGCACGAGCACGAGGAAGGCAACAAGAAGAATTGCGAGCGTGGCGAACGCGACTTTGCCGAGCCCCGGGTAGAAATCCTCAAAAAAGTCGAAAGAGCTCATACGTCCCGTCATTCGGTGTTCGCATCTTCATTTCCGCTCGCCTCGGCGAGGGGAGACAGATGGCTCAGATCGAGCGCGAGATCACTTCCTTCATGATCTCGTTCGTGCCGCCGAAGATCCGCGTCACGCGCGCGTCGCGCCACAGGCGGGCGATGGCGTATTCGTTCATGTAGCCCGCCCCGCCGTGGAGTTGCAGCGCGGTGTCGCAGCATTCCCACTGGAGGTCGGTGTGCCACAGCTTGGCTGCGCTCGCCTCGTCGGTGGTGAGCTCGCCCGCGAGGTGCTTGCGGATCGCCCAGTCGAGGTGCGCCCAGCCCACCTGCAGCTTGGCCTTCAGGTCCGCGAGGGTGAACTTGGTGTTCTGGAACTCGAACACCGTCTTGCCGAAGGCCTTGCGGTCCTTGGTGAACTTCACCGCCTCGTCGAACGCCCGCTGCGCCGCAGCCTGCGCGCCGACCGCGATGCCGAGGCGTTCCTGCGGCAGCTCTTCCATCAGGTGCACGAAGCCCATGCCCTCGGCGCCGAGGATGTTGGTCATCGGCACCCGGCAATCGTTGAAGAACAGCTCGCTGGTGTCGGCGGCGTGCTGGCCGATCTTGTCGAGGTTGCGCCCGCGCTCGAAGCCGGGGGTGTCGGCGTCGACCAGCACGAGGCTGATCCCCTTCGCGCCCTTCTCGGGATCGGTCTTGGCGACCACAATCACGCAGTCGGCGTTCTGGCCGTTGGTGATGTAGGTCTTCGAGCCGTTGATGACGAGGTGGTTGCCGTCCTTCTTGGCGGTGGTGCGGATGCCCTGAAGGTCGGAGCCTGCGCCCGGCTCCGTCATGGCGATCGCGGTGATGATGTCGCCGCTGACCATGCCGGGGAGATATTTCTGGCGCTGCTCGGGGGTGCCGAGGCGCTCGAAATAGTTCGCGGTGATGTCGTTCTGGAGCGTGAAGCCGGCGGAGGAGCCGAGGTAGGACAGCTCCTCGGTCAGCACGCAGTTGAAGCCGAAATCGAGGCCGAGGCCACCGTTCTCCTCCTTCACCGTCATGCACAGCATCCCGGCGTCGCCCATTGTCTTCCACACGTCGCGCGGGACGATGCCGTTGGCTTCGTGCTCGTCCATGTGCGGGGTCAGATGTTCGGCAAAGACGCGGCGGACGGTGTCGCGGAAGGCCTCGTGGTCTTCGTTATAGGCGGTGCGATAGGAGGTCGCGAGCATCTCAGGTTCTCTCCGGCAGATGGGTTTTGATTTGCCACGATTGAAGCCCGCCACCAGCGAAGGGTCAAGCGCGAAAGTAACGGGGGAGCGAGGCGCGATTGCTTGCGACCCGATACCTGTGGCAGACATTCCGGATGAAAATGCCCAGCCCAGCCGCATCGTGCCTTCTCATTGGTCTGGTAGGGGTCGTCATCCTCTGGTTGCTAGGCGAAAGGACCGCAGCAATCATACTGTTTGCAGTAGAAGCCCTTATGTGGGCGGGCATTCATGCGGCGACAGCGACAAAAGAAGATTGACTGTTGTTGATCGCTTCAACCACCTAACGACAGCAGCGCTGCCGGACCAAGCCAACCGCGTTATCCCAGCGCAAGCTGGGACCCAGGGCGGCAAGCGCTGCCTAGTGGGGCTCTAGGCCCCAGCTTGCGCTGGGGTGACGGGGGAGATTGGAAACCTGATTTCTCGTCTTCCCGGGCTTGACCCGGGATCCCGCTTCTTCTGGCCAACAGACGAAAGGCAGCGGGGCCCCGGATCAAGTCCGGGGAGACGACTTGGGAAAGGTCTTACCCCACAAACGCCCGCTCGATGACGAACTGCCCCGGCTTGCTGTTCGCGCCTTCCTCGAAGCCGCGGCGTTCCAGATCGGCGGCGTGGTCCTTGATCATCGCCATGCTGCCGCACAGCATCACCCGGTCTTCATCGGGGACGAAGTGCTGCGGGCCCTTGGACTGTTCGAACAGGCGGCCATCATCGATCAGCTGCTGGATGCGGCCCTGCGTGCGGAAGGGCTCGCGGGTCACGGTCGGCACGTAGATCATCCGCGCGCGGTCTTCATCCTCGAGCAGCGGGTCGCCTTCGAGCTTGCTCTCCAGCAGCTCGCGATAGGCCAGCTCCGCGACATTGCGCACCGAATGGACCACGATCACCTCCTCGAACATCCCGTAGACTTCAGGATCGCGCACGAGGCTCATGAAGGGCGCAAGGCCGGTGCCGGTCGAGAGCATGAACAGGCGCTTGCCCGGCAGCAGCGCGTCGGTGACGAGCGTGCCGGTCGGCTTCTTGCCGAGATAGATCGGATCGCCGACCTGGATGTGCTGGAGCCGCGAGGTCAGCGGGCCGTCCTGCACTTTGATCGAGAGGAACTCCAATTCCTCGGCATAGGACGGCGAGGCGACCGAATAGGCGCGCAGCAGCGGCTTGCCGTTGTCGCCGGGGAGCCCGATCATCACGAACTCGCCCGAACGGAAGCGGAAAGCCGCGGGGCGCGTCATCTTGAGGCTGAACAGCCCGTCGCACCAGTGGTGGACGTGGGTGATGGTCTCGACGGAGAGCGCCGCGCTTTCGGTGAACTGGTCGCGGTCGATGATCGGCTGGTTCAAGAGGACCTCGGATGCAGCAAGGGGTCGGCGGCCCTTTGCGGGGGTCGGCCGGATTGGCGGGGCCAATGGACGACAAGCGCCGCCCCTTCAAGACAGTTTAGCGATAGGCCGGCAAAGCGCGCCTTGCCGCGCGCCCCCGCGCCCGCCCTCAGTTCCAGCGTGCGGCGTTGAACAGTTCGACCGCCCGCGCCTCGTTCTGGCCGATCGCGGCGGCACCCAGGGTGTCCGGCTTGAACGTGCCGAGCGCTTCCACCGCCGAGGTCGGCGCGACGCTCTTGACCGCCGGATATTCGTTGTTGCCATTGGCGAGGAAGCGCTGGGCGCTGTCCGAGGCGAGATATTCGAGGAACCTGACCGCGTTGGCGCGATTGGGCGCGGTCTTGACGACGCCCGCGCCGCTCAGGTTGACATGGGTTCCGGTGGTCGCCTGGTTGGGGAAGATGATCCCGATGGCATCGAGCACCTTGCGCTTTTCCGGCGTGGCGAAGCGGGCGAGGTAATAGGTGTTGACCAGCGAGATGTCGCACTCGCCTGCGGCCACCGCCTCGATGTTCGACATGTCGTTGCCCTGCGGTGCGCGCGCGAAATTGGCGACCACGCCCTTGGCCCAGGCCGCCGCCTTCGCTTCGCCGTCATGCGCGATCATGCTGGAGAGCAGCGCGATGTTGTAGACGCTCGAGGAGGAGCGCATGCAGATGCGGCCCTTGAACTCCGGCTTGGCGAGATCCTCGTAGGTGGCGAGCCCCGCGGGCTGGCCCTTGGCCTTGTTATAGATGATGATCCGCGCGCGGGTGGTGAGGCCGAACCAGCGCCCCTGCGGATCGCGCAGCGCCTCGGGGATGCGCTCCTTGAGCACCGCGGAGTCGACCGGCGCGAGGATCCCCGCCTGCTCGGCGCGCCACAGCCGCCCGGCATCGACGGTGATGAAGAGGTCCGCCGGGCTGTATTCGCCCTCGGCCGCGATTCGCTCGATCAGCGCATCGGCATCGGCCTCGATGCGGTTGACCTTGATGCCGGTGGCCTTGGTGAAGTCGTCGTAAAGCGCAAGGTCGGTGTCGTAATGGCGCGAGGAATAGATGTTGACCTCGCCGGTGACCGGCACGGCCTGGTTGCCGCTTTCTTCAGTGTTGGCGCAAGCGGCGGCGAGGCCCAGCCCGAGGCAGGCGAGGGTGGCGAGGATCAGGCGCTTCATGGATTCGGGTTCCCGTGTTCACAAGTTGCGAATGACTTGCAATATAATATTGGGGAACGCAAGACCTATCCCGCCGCGGCCGTTCGGGCGAAGGCGCGCACGCTTTCCGGATCGGGAACGACGCTGTAGCTGCGCGCGGGATCGACCGGGAGCGGCGTCTCGATGGTGATCGCGCCGCCTTGCGCGCCGTCGAGCAGCACGCGGTTGCGGCTGCCCATCGGGTGGACATCGCGCACCCGGCAGCCGCGCACGTCGGCAACGGGCACCAGCCGGTCGGCGTGCACGAGCAGGTCGAAGGCGTCGCCCTCGGGCAGCTCGCCGCTCAGCACTTCGTGCGGCCACAATCCGAACGGGGTATCGATCCCCTCGGCGCCGCGGGTGCCCGCGATCACCTGCGCGCCGGAAAAGATCGCGCCGACCGCGGCGGTGGCGGGGGCCTCGTGCAGCTCCAGCGGCGTGCCGAACTGGACGATCCGGCCCGCTTCCATCACCGCGATCCGGTCCGCGATGTCGATCGCTTCGGCCGGATCGTGGGTCACCAGCACCACCGTCGCCCCCGCTTCGCGCAGCAGGATGCGGCATTCCCGGCGCAAGCTCCGGCGCAGCACGATGTCGACGCTGGCGAAGGGCTCGTCCATCAGCAGCACCTGCGGCCCGGGCGCCATCGCGCGGGCAAGCGCGGCGCGCTGCTGCTGCCCGCCCGAAAGCTCGTGCGGGTAACGCGGGCCCATTCCGGCAAGGCCGACTTTCGCAAGCCATTGGTCGGCGCGCGCGCGTTCTGCCCGGGGCATCCCGAAGGCGACATTGGCGGCGAGCGTCATGTGCGGGAACAACGCGCCGTCCTGAAACACGAGGCCGACCGGACGCGCCTCGGGCGCAGGGTGTTGCCCGGGCGCGGCCAGCACTTCGCCGCCGAGCAGGATCTCGCCCTGCTGCACCCTGAGCAGCCCCGCGGCGAGCGCCAGCAGAGTTGACTTCCCGCAGCCCGACGCGCCAAGCAGGCAGGTGATCTCTCCGGCGGGCGCGGTGAAGCTCACCTCCTCCAGCGCCCGCACCGCACCGTAAGCATGGGCAATATGGCGAAATTCGAGGCTCAATGACGCGTCCAGCAGGATTGGAGATGCGCCGCCTTAGGCAAATTGCGCCCTCGGGTGCAAGCGAAGCCGCGCGTGTGAGCGGGTTGACCCTAGGCGCGCTGGTGCTCGCGGCGCTCGCCGCGCTGCCGATTCTCGCCGTGGTGTTTGCCGGCATCGGTGGCGGGGGGGAGCCGCTCGCCGCGCTCGCAGGCTCGGTGCTGCCGACCTACATCACCAACACCGCGCTGCTGATGGCGCTGACGGGCGCAATCGCGGGGGTGACGGGGACAGGCTGCGCCTGGCTGATCGCGGCCTCCCGCTTTCCCGGACGCAGCGTGCTGAGCTGGGCGCTGGTGCTGCCGCTTGCGCTCCCCGCCTATCTCGCGGCCTATGTCTATGCCGACATGCTCGATTTCGCGGGCCCGGTGCAGAGCGCGCTGCGGGGCGCCACGGGGTGGGGCGCGGGCGACTATGCCTTCCCCGACATCCGCTCGTTGGGCGGCGGGGCCTGCGTGCTGGGCGCAGTGCTCTACCCTTACGTCTATCTGCTCGCGCGCACCGCCTTCGCCACCCAGAGCCTCACTCAGTTCCGCGCCGCGCGCAGCCTCGGAGCGGCGCCGGCCCGCGCCTTCTGGCGGGTGGCGCTGCCCGCCGCGCGCCCCGCCATCGCGGGCGGCCTCGCGCTGGTGCTGATGGAGGTGCTCGCCGATTTCGGTGTCGCGGAGTATTTCGCCATCCCGACCTTCTCGACCGGCATTTTCAGAAGCTGGCTGGCGATGGGCGACAAGGCGTCCGCGCTCAAGCTTGCCGCGGTGATGCTGCTTTTCGTTCTCGCGCTGGTTGCGTGGGAAGCGCACACCCGCGCCGGGCGCAGCGACAGCCGCGACGGGTTGGCCGTGCGCAAGGACGCCGAGCCGCTGGTGGCGCTCTCGCCGCTCGGGCAGGGGCTTGCGCTGGGGGCTTGCGCGCTGCCGGTGCTGCTCGGCTTCGTGCTGCCTGCCGGATACCTCGCCGCCATGGCGCTGAGCCCGGTGGCGCAGGCGGCAGCAGGCGAGCTCGGCACCTATTTCGCGGGCAGCCTGCGGCTCGGGCTGACCACCGCCGCGCTCACGCTTGCCGCGGCATTGCTGCTCGCCTTCGCCCGTGCGCGGACAGGTTCGCGCCTCACCGCGGGCGCGATCCGGCTGGCGACGCTCGGCTATGCGCTGCCCGGCGCGCTGCTCGCGGTCGGCCTGCTCGCCCCGCTCGGCGCCTTTGATCGGGGCCTCACCGGATTGGCGCGGGGCAGCCTCGGGTGGAGCGGCGGGCTGCTGCTCACCGGGACCAGCACGATCCTCGTCTACGCGCTGAGCGTGCGGTTCCTGACGGTCGCCTACAACACCGTCAGCGGCGGGCTCTCACGCATTCCGCCCAGCCTCGATGCCGCCGCGCGGAGCCTGGGGGCACGGCCCGGGCGGGTGCTGGCGCGGATCTACGCCCCGCTGCTCGGACCCAGCCTCGCGGGCGCGGCCGCGCTGGTGTTCATCGACACCCTGCGCGAATTGCCCGCAACGCTGATCCTGCGCCCCTTCAATCTCGAGACCCTCGCGACCCGCACGTATCGCCTTGCCAGCGACGAGCGACTGGTCGAAGCGGCGATCCCCGCGCTGGTGCTGCTGGCGGCGGGATTGCTGCCGGTGCTGGTGTTGAACCGTTTGTCCCGGCGCTGACGCGCCGGGGTCAGACCGGTTCACGCAAGTGAACCGCGCCAACAAACTGTCCAGCCCGCTTGTCACGCGGGCTTGTCCAATCCCTTCCGAACGTTCACAAAGCATCCCACATGGCACGCTTTCCCTTTTCCGCGATCGTCGCTCAGGACGAGATGAAACAGGCCCTGCTGATCGCCGCGGTCGATCCGGGCATCGGGGGCGTGATGGTGTTCGGCGACCGGGGCACCGGCAAGTCGACCGCCGCACGCGCGCTCGCCGGGCTGCTGCCGCCGATCATGGCTGCCGAGGCTTGCCCCTATGGCTGCTCCAAGGAGGATCAGGCACGCTATCCCGGCGTGTGCGGCACCGGCAAGATGAAGAAGCGCGCGGTCCCCTTCGTCGACATGCCGCTGGGCGCGACCGAGGACAGGGTGATCGGCAGCCTCGATCTCGAACGCGCGCTGCGCAGCGGCGAGAAGGCCTTCGAACCCGGACTGCTCGCCAAGGCGCATCGCGGGTTTCTCTATATCGACGAGATCAACCTGCTCGAAGATCATCTCGTCGACCTGCTGCTCGATGTCGCGGCCTCGGGCGAGAACGTGGTCGAGCGCGAAGGCCTGTCGGTGCGCCACCCCGCGAAGTTCGTGCTGATCGGCAGCGGCAACCCCGAGGAGGGCGAACTGCGCCCGCAGCTGCTCGACCGCTTCGGCCTGTCGGTCGAGGTGCGCACGCCCAAGGACATCGAGACCCGGATCGCGATCATGAAGCTGGTCGCGGAGAACGAGGCCGATCCCCAAGGCTTCGCCGCGCGCTGGGCGGGCGAGGACGACAAGATCCTCAGGCGGGTCGCGAAGGGCAAGGCGCGGCTCGCCAAGCTGATCCCGGGCGACGCGCTGCTGCGCGATGCCGCCGAGCTGTGCCTCGCAGTCGGCGCGGACGGCCTGCGCGGCGAACTCACCCTGATGCGCGCGGCGCGGGCGCTGGCGGCGCTGGAGGGCGCCAAGAGCATCACCCGCAGGCACCTCGTCGCCATCGCGCCTTCCGCCCTGCGCCACCGGCTCCGGCGCGACGTGCTCGACGAGACCGGCTCGACCGCGCGCATCACCCGGGCGATCGCCGAGCTGTTCGGATGACTTCGCCCGCCCCGCCCGTCGATCCTCTGGACGATGCGGTGCTGGCGGCGCGGCTGTTCGCTCTGGCACCGGCCACGTTCAGGGGACTGGTGTTGCGTGGGTCCAGCCCGGCGCGCGAGGCGCTGGTGGCCGCGCTGGGCGAGGCGCTCGCGCTGCGCCGCCTGCCCGGCCATGTCGATGATGAGCGCCTGCTCGGCGGGATCGATCTTGCCGTGAGCCTCGCCGCGGGCAAACCGGTAGCGCAGCGCGGGCTGATCGAGGAAGCCGCGGGCGGCGCGCTCGTCGCCGGAATGGCGGAGCGGATCGACGCGGGTGTGGCCGGACGGCTGGCGCAGGCTCTCGATGAGGGCGCCGCGGCACTGGTGTTGCTCGACGATGCGACCGAGCCCGACGAAGCCCCGCCCGCGAGCCTCACCGAACGTCTCGCCTTCGCCTGCGACCTTGCCGCCTCGCGCCGCTGGCAAGCGATCGCGCTGACTCCGGCCGCCGGAGCGCTTGCCGCAGTGGCGCCGCTCGACGACGCGGCCCTCGCCGCGCTCGCCGCCACCGCCAATGCGCTCGGGGTCGAGAGCCTGCGCGCGCTGATCTTCGCCGGGCAAGCGGCGCGCGGGCTGGCTGCGTTGGCGGGACGAACCGCGGCAGGCGAAGCCGATCTCGCCGGTGCCGTCCGGCTGGTGCTCGCCCCGCGCGCGACCCGATTGCCGCCGCAAGAGGAGCCGGCGCCCGAGGACCCATCCCCACCCCCCGAAGAGGGCGAGCGCGACCAGAGCGACGCTGCCGACCGCGAACAGCCCGAGGCCGACCTCTCCGACATCCTCGTAGAGGCCGCGCGCGCGGCCATTCCCGCCGATCTGCTCGCAAGCCTCGCGCAAGGGCGCGCGCCGCGGCGTTCGAGCGGTTCCGGCTCGGGCCAGAAGCGCAAGGCGGGCTCACGCGGCAAGCCTCTGGGCGCGCGCCCCGGGATGCCGCGCGGCGGGGCGCGGCTCGCGCTGGTCGATTCCCTGCGCGCCGCGGTCCCCTGGCAGGCAGTGCGGCGCAAGGAGGCGGGCGCCGGCGACGACAGCCCGATCCTGATGCGCAAGGAGGACCTGCGCATCCGCCGCTTCGAGGAGCGCAGCGCGCGCGTCACGATCTTCGCGGTCGATGCCTCGGGCTCGGCAGCGGCAGCGCGGCTCGCCGAAGCCAAGGGCGCGGTCGAGCTGATGCTGGGGCAGGCCTATGTCACCCGTTCCGAGGTCGCGCTGGTCGCCTTCCGCGGCACGTCGGCCGAGCTGCTGCTCCCTCCCACCCGCTCGCTCACCCGGGCGCGGCGCACGCTGGCCGAACTCCCCGGCGGGGGCGGCACCCCGCTCGCGCTCGGCCTCACCGCCGCGCGCGAGGTGGCCGAAAGCGTGATCGCGCGCGGGCGCAGCGCCGCGCTCGTGATCCTCACCGATGGCCGCGCCAATATCGCCGCCGATGGCGCGCCGGGCCGCGTCCAGGCCGCCGCCGATGCCGAGGCCGCCGCCAAGGCCATCGCGAGGGCCGGGATCGAGGCGCTGGTGGTCGACATCTCCGCCCGTCCCGGCCCCGAAGGCGCCGCGCTCGCCCGCGCGCTCGGCGGCCGTTTCCTCGCGCTCCCGCGCGCCGATGCCCGCATGCTCGCCGCCGCGATCGACGCCGCCGCTCCGGCCGAGGCGGCATGAGCGCGCTCGACTGGAATCGCGAGGGCCTGATCTGGCCGCACCGCGGCGCGAGCGCTTTCATCCCCGTGGGCCGCGCGCGCTGGCACGTGCAGCGGATGGGTTCCGGAACGCCGCTCCTGCTGCTCCACGGGACCGGCGCTTCGGTCCATTCGTGGCGCGGGCTGATGCCGCTGCTGGCGCGACGCCATGACGTCATCGCCCCCGATCTCCCCCGTCACGCCTTCACCGCGGGGCACGATGCCTATGCGATGAGCCTGCCCGCGATGGCCGCCGAGATCGCGCGGCTGCTCGCGGCGTTGGAGGTGCAGCCCGCGGCGATCATCGGACATTCGGCGGGCGCGGCGCTGGCGCTGCAACTGGCGCTGGGGCACGGCTTTGCCGGGCCGATCGTGGGCCTCAACGCCGCCTTGCGCCCCTTCCCCGGGCCCTTCGCGCAGATCTTCCCCGCGATCGCCAAGGCGCTGTTCGTCAATCCGCTGGTGCCGCGCATCTTTGCCGGCACGGTCGACATGGCCGGCGGCGCGGGGCGGTTCCTGTACCGCTCGACGCAATCGCGCATCGATCCCGCCGGCCTTGCCTGTTACCGCACGCTGCTGACGCACCCCGGCCATGCGGGCGGCGCGCTGGCGATGATGGCGAACTGGGACCTGCCCACCCTGCGCGAGCGGATGGGCGCGGTCGCCAATCCGGTGCAGCTGATCCACGGCGAGCGCGACCCCGCGATCCCGCTCGCCTGGGCCGGGGAAGCGCGCGGCTGGCTGGGCGAAGGGCGGCTGGACGTGCTCCCCGGTCTCGGCCATCTTGCCCACGAGGAAGCGCCCGAACAGGTGGCTGCGCTGATCGCGGCTTTTCTGGCCGAGCACGGCGCGGCAGGCGGAGGCACACCATGAGCGGAAGCGGAGCGAAGTACGGCTGGATCGAACTGGTGTTCTTCTACGGCACCGCGCTGGCCTTTCTGGGCTGGCAATGGCTGTCGGCCGACCGCGCACTCAAGAAGGCGCGCGCCGAACGCGAGGCGAAAGAGGCGGAGCGGGAGGGCGGAGGACCTCAGGGGTAGCGGGCAGGGCTAGCGATTGGTGCAGGCGCGGGCCGTGCATCAGACCGTACTCACCGTGCCCCCGTCGATGATGAACTCGGCGCCGTGAATCGCGGCTGCGCGGTCCGAAGCGAGATAGGCGATCAGGTCGGCCACCTCGTGCGGTTCGGCGGCGCGGCCGATGGGGATGCCTCCCAAGCCGTCAAGCACGCTTTGCCGCGCATCTTCGAGCGTGCCGCCGTTGGCGTCCTGCAGCCGTCGCAGCAGTTCGGCTGCCGCTTCCGTCATGATCCAGCCGGGTGAGACCGAATTGACCCTGATTCCCTTGGGCCCGACCTCCTTGGAGACCGACTTGCTGTAGGTTCTCAGCGCCGCCTTGGCCGCGGCATAGGCTGTCGTCGATTCCGGCAGCGGCAGGACCGACTGGATCGAGGTGACGTGCACCACCGCCCCGGCGCCGCGCACGATCATCTGCGGGATCACCAGCCGATCGAGCCGGACCGCGGCGAGCAGGTTCAGATTGAGCTCCGCGGTCCAGTGTTCATCCGTGAGGGCGGTGAAACCCCCTCCGGGCGACGATGACCCGCCGATGACATGGGCGAGAATGTCGATCCCGCCGAGACGCTGCAGCGCTGCCGAAGCAAGCGCCTCGCTGCCCTCGGCGGTCGTCAGGTCGGCCTTGACGAATTCCACCCCGTCAATCGGCGCAGCCGCCGAGCGGGCCGCGGTCACGACCTGTGCGCCGCCCGCGCGGAAGCGCTCGACCGTGGCGCGCCCCAGCCCTTTGGTGCCCCCACTGACGAGCACCCGCTTGCCGGCGAACTCGCTGGGGTCCGGCGCCGCGCTCACAGCGAAATTGCCAACGCCGCAATGGCGCCGTCCTCGAGCTTGAAATCATAGGTGAAGCGCAGCGGGCTGCCCGGGAAGCTTCCCCGCACGAAGCCCTCGACGATCACCCTGTCGGTCTCGTCGCGAAGGGTGTCCGGCGTGAAGACGGCGCGAACGGGAATGACTTCGGTTGCAAAGAGGCTGCGCACTGCGGCCCTCCCCTTGTAGGCCGTCCCGTTGTCGAGAACCGTCGCGTCGGCGGTGAACGGCGCGACCATCGCATCGACATCGAGATCGGCATTGGCTGCCACGTAATCGGCGATGGGCTTGGGCAAGGCGATCGGCATGGTTCGGCTCCTTGAAACGGCAGCACCGGTATAGGGCCAAGGATCATTGCAGATAATCGAGATAAAATGGTATGTGTCATCCCGAAAAGAGGGACAATGTCACAGCGTGGACTGATCGGCTTCGAGGCGGTGCTGGCGATAGCGCGTTGCGGGTCGTTCCGCGCAGCGGCGCTCGAGCTCGGCCTTTCGACCACGGCATTGAGCAATCTTGTCGGCAAGCTGGAACTCGAGCTCGGGGTGCGCCTATTCAACCGCACGACCCGCAGTGTGTCGCTGACCGATGCGGGCCGGACCTTCGTCGCTCAGGTCGCGCCCGCAATCGCGACACTGCACGAGGCACTCGCGGCGGCCCGCTCGCAACAGGCAACGCCCTGCGGGACCTTGAGGATCAACGCCTTTCCCACCGGGGCGCGGGAAGCTCTCTCCCCGCTGCTGCTCAGGTTCCTGCGACGCTACCCCGAGGTGCACATCGACATCGTGACCGAGGGGCGGATCGTGGACATTGTCGCGGAGGGCTTCGATCTGGGTATCCGTAGCGCGGCGCTCGTACCGAGCGACATGATCGCGATCCCTATCGGGCCGCCGCGCCGCTTCGCGGTCGCCGCGACGCCCGCCTATCTCGCGGCCAACGGCACGCCGACCGCGCCCCCCGATCTGCTGCGGCATGCCTGCATCCGGATCCGACTGCCCAACGGGGCGCTGTTTCGCTGGCAGTTCGAGAAGGGCGGCCAGACCGTCGAGCTGGAGGTTCGCGGGCCGATCACGCTGGATGAGGCCAGCCTCGCCCGCACCGCCGTGCTGGAGCACATGGGCATCGGCTACTTCATGGAGTCCGACATCCGCGAAGATCTCGAAGCGGGCCGCCTTGTCCGGGTGCTGGAGGACTGGACCCCTCCGCTGCCCCCGCTGTCTCTCTACTATCCCAGCCGGCGCAATTCCTCGGCCGCCTTCAAGGCGCTGATCGACATGGCCCGGCAGCTCGCCGGCTGACAAGCTGATCGACTGTCCATGCCGCCCGGCGCGCGCGCCGAAGGCGCTAACCCCGCCGCCGCGGCATCCGATACGGCAGCATGAACTGCACCAGCCCGCTCGAGAAGCGCCGCATGTCGAGGCTTTCCTGCACCGTCACCACCTCCTCGCCGAGGAAGCGCGAGGCGAGCTCGCTGCGGGCATAGAACGGCGTGTCCTCCCACGTCCGGCGCACGCCTGCGACGCCGATGTCGGAACGGGTGCGGCGTTCGATCCGCCACTTGCTCTTCGGCAGGCGCGCGATCGGGGGGAGCGCGACCGGCTCGGGGGTGCCGCGCGCGTCGAAACGCAGCGCGCTCGCGAACAGCGACCCGTCGCCGCGCTCGCCCTCGTAGCACACCAGCGCCCCGTCCGAGAGGTGCGCACGCGACCAGTGCCAGGTGTTGAAGCCGCTCTCGAGCGGTTCGGCGCCGCGGTTGTGATCGAGATAGGCCTTGCCCTTCCACGACAATGCGGGCGTGGCCATCTCGACCTCGATGCGCGCGCGCGGGGCGAGGCAGTGCCAGATGTGGTTCTCGCGCGGGTCGAGCGCGAAGGCGGCGCGGTTCAGCGCCTCGGGGAACACCCGCACCCGCCCGCGCACCGGGCGCTGCCACGGCACGAACAGCCGCGTGTCGCCTTCCGCGATATCGATGGTGAGCGCCTCGCCATCCCACACCACCGCGCTCGGCCCGAGCACCAGCTCGCTGCCGGTGCGCGCCACCGCGCTGCGCCCGCGCTCGGTCATCACCCAGCGCGACTGCGGCCCGTAGAGCGCGACGTTGAGGCAGACGTGATCGATCGGATCGAGCCGCCCGGCGCGCTTGTAATAGGGGGAAAAGACGCTGCCGACGAAGGCGATGATGGTCAGCGCGTGGCTTCCGTCGTCGCTGATCGCGTCGACATACCACCAGGAATAGCCGCCCGGCGGGATGTCCTCGTCGAAGCGAGGTCCTTCGCGATCACCCGCGCGGCCAGCTGCCCGGACAAGGCTGCCATGGGCACCCCAGCCGCCGGATGGGTCGCCCCGCCGGTGCAGTAGAGCCCGGGGATCCGCGTGCGCGGCCCCTGCCGCTGGAAGGAGGCCGCCCAGCCGTGCGACGCTCGCCCATAGAGCGCGCCCCCGGTCGCCGGGAACAGCGCCGCCCAGTCCGAAGGGGTCATGAGCCGGTGCGGCAACGGCTGCTCCAGCGTGAGGCCGCAGCGTTCCAGCGTGGCCAGCATGGCGCTCGTGCATTGCTCTCTCTCCTCGGGTGCATAGGTGTGGACATCCCCGTCGGCGGGGGCGTTGACGATGATCTGGAGCCGCTCGCGCGTTCCCGGCGCCGGCACGAGGGCATCGGCGCGCGCGCTGCGGTCGATCGCGCAGACATAGACGGTCGGCTCGGACGGTGTCCCGCCGGCGGCGATCTCGCTGAACTCGCGCGCGTAGTTGCGGGAGAAGAAGACGTTATGGTGCGACAGGGCGAAGCCGCGGGTGGCGGCGTGGACATACCACACCAGGGCCGAGAGCGAGCGCTTGGCGGGCGGGATGGCGGGGACGGCGCGCGCCGCCTCGGTCCCGAAGCACCCGGCGGCGAGCGCGCCGGGATCGCCGTTGCAGATCACGATGTCGGCCGCGAAGCTCTCGCCGCTCGCCAGCCGCACCCCGCTCGCCCGGCCCCCGGCGGTGAGGATCTCGGCGACCGGCGCGCCGGTGCGCAGCCGCGCGCCCTGCCGTTCGGCAAGCGCAGCGATGGCCTTGGCCAGCGCATGGATGCCGCCCTCGATCTGCCACACCCCCTGTGCTTCGAGATGCGCGATCAGCATCAGCGTGGCGGGCGCCGCAAAGGGCGATGAGCCGCAATAGGTGGCGTAGCGGCCGAACAACTGCTGCAAGCGCGGGTCGGCGAAGTGCTGGCCGAGCGCGTCCCACATCCGGTCGAAGGGGCGCATGGCGAGCATGTCGGGGAGCTTGGCCAGCCCCATGCGCCACATCATCGGGAGCGGCGTCGAGGCCTTGTCGCCGCGCAGGAAGGGCGTTTCGAGCACCGTGAAAATGCGCGCCGCCTCCGCGGTGAAGGCGCGGTAGCCCCGCGCCGCCTCGGCCCCGGCGAAGGCTTCGACCGCGGCGATGCTCGCCTCGGGATCGGCATGGAGATCGAGATGCCCGCCATCGTCCCAGGCATGGCGCGCGAGCACGTCGGCGCGGGTGGCGGCGAGATGATCGTCGAGCCGTGCCCCGCAGCTCGCGAAGATCTCGTCGAACACCGGGCGATAGGTGAAGACCGTGGGTCCGCCGTCGATCTCGACACCGTCCACCTCGACTCGGCGCGCCTTGCCGCCGAGCCAGGCCTCCTTCTCGAACACGGTAACGTCGTGTCCGCGCGCAGCAAGCAGCGCAGCGCTGGTGAGGCCGCCAATCCCGGCTCCGATCACGGCGACTCGCCCGCTCACCGCTTCTCCCTCGCGTCAATCCCCCTTTATCATTGACCTTACGCGCGCTTCTGTCCAATTGTTTAGACATATGCCCTGCGAAGCAGCCTTGTCGTGAGCCACTGGGCCGCCTTGCGGATTGGTTATGCCAAGCGCCGCAACCGGATTTTCGCCAATCCCCGCTTTCAGCACTGGGCAGCGCGGCTGCCGCTGATCCGGCGGATCGCGCGCGCACGGGCGGGCGGTGCCTTCGATGTGCTTGCCGGCTTTGCCTACTCGCAGGTGCTGCGCGCCTTCGTGGAGAGCGGGCTGTTCGACGTGTTGCAGGACGGCCCGCTCACGGTTGCTGCGATCGCGCCGCGGCTGGGCCTGAGCGAGAGCGCCACGCTCACCCTGCTGCGCGCCGGGCGGGCGCTGATGCTGGCCGAGGAACCGGCCCCGGGCCAATGGATGCTCGGCGAGCAAGGCGCTGTGTTCGCGGCCAATCCCGGCGTGCAGGCGATGGTGCGCCATCACCGGCTGCTCTATGCCGACCTCGCCGATCCGCTCGCGTTGCTGCGCGCCGACCGGCAGGAGCCGACCGCGCTGTCGCGGTTCTGGACCTATGCCGGCGCGCTCCACGGGGCCAGCGAACGCGGTACGGACACGGCCGAGTATTCGCAGCTGATGGCCGCATCGCAGCATATCGTTGCCGATGAGGTGCTGGCGTCGGTTTCGTTCAAGGGGGTCGCGCGCCTGCTCGACGTCGGCGGCGGCCACGGCGCGTTTCTGCGCCATGTCGGAGCGGCCTGGCCGCACCTTCAGCTCGGCTTGTTCGATCTGCCCGAGGTGGTCGCGACCGGCGCGCGGGTGCTCGCCGAGGCGGCGGGGGCGCAGCGCGTGACCCCGCATCCGGGCAATTTCTTCAAGGATTCCATCCCGCAGGGCTACGACATGGTGTCGCTGGTGCGAATCCTCCACGATCACGACGACACGCCTGCGCAGGCCCTGCTCGCCAACATCCGCAAGAGCCTCGCTCCGGGTGCGCGGCTGCTGATCGCGGAGCCGATGGCGCGTATCCCCGGGGCGGAGCCGATGGGGGAGGCCTTCTTCGGTCTTTACCTGTGGGCGATGGGTTCGGGCCGCGCGCGCAGCCCCGCCGAGATCACGGCAATGCTGCAGGCCGCCGACTTTGCCCGCGTTCGCTTCGTCGCAACCGCGCAACCGGTCAACGCGAGCATCGTGATCGCGCAGGCCTGAGCAAAAAATGTCCAAGCAATTTGACACTGCTACACGTAAGGCGTAGCTAACAAGTGGGAGAACGTATTTTCGGACTTTCGAGTCGGCGTTCGCGCCACTCCAAATCCGGGTCGGAGGCGAAAACGCATGCACACCCTGGCGGTCATTCTCGAAGCACCCGGGCGCCTCGCGCTCCGGTCGCTCGAGATGAAGCCGCTCGAGGCGGGCGATGTTCTCGTCGAGATTGCCTATAGCGGGATCAGCACCGGCACCGAGAAGCTGCTGTGGAGCGGGCGGATGCCGCCCTTCCCGGGCCTCGGCTATCCGCTGGTGCCGGGCTACGAATCGGTCGGCCGGATCGTCGATGCTGGCCCCGAAGCCCGCGGGCGGATCGGCGACTGGGTGTTCGTGCCCGGCGCGAGCTGCTACACCGAAGCGCGCGGACTGTTCGGCGGCACGGCGCAGCGGGTGATCGTTCCCTCGGCGCGCGCGCTCCCGATCCCCGAACACCTCGGCCAGGCGGGCGTGCTCTGCGCGCTCGCGGCGACCGCGCTGCACGCGATCAAGGGCGGCTTCCACCACCGCGATGCCCTGCCCGATCTCATCATCGGCCACGGCGTGCTCGGGCGGCTGCTCGCGCGGCTGACGGTATCGCTCGGCGCACCGCCTCCCACGGTATGGGAAGTGAGCCCGGCCCGCCGCTCCGGCGCGATCGGCTATCAGGTGATCGACCCGGCCGACGACGAGCGCCGCGATTATCACGCGATCTATGACGCCAGCGGCGATGCCGGCCTGCTCGACGAACTGATCCTGCGCCTCGCCAAGGGCGGCGAGATCGTCCTCGCGGGCTTCTATTCCGACCGCGTCAGCTTCGCCTTCCCCGCCGCCTTCATGCGCGAGGCGCATTTCCGCGTTGCCGCCGAATGGCAGCCCGGCGACCTCGCCGAAACCCGCGCGCTGATCGAATGCGGGCGGCTCGATCTCAAAGGCCTCGTCACCGACCGCCGCGCCGCGGGCGAAGCGGTCGCGGCCTACCCCCAAGCCTTCAGCGATCCCGATTGCCTGAAGATGGTCCTCGATTGGAGCGAATGCTGATGTCCGTGCTTGATACCCAGACGGCGGCCTTGCGCGAAGAAGCGAGCCATGAACCCGATCCGGTCCACACCGGTGAGGTGAAGAGCGAAACGCAGGTCATCGCAATCTACGGCAAGGGCGGCAGCGGCAAGAGCTTCGCGCTCTCCAACCTCTCCTATATGATGGCGCAGCAGGGCAAGCGCGTGCTGCTGATCGGCTGCGATCCCAAGAGCGACACCACCAGCCTGCTCTTCGGCGGCAAGTCCTGCCCGACAATCATCGAGACTTCGAGCCGCAAGAAACTTGCTGGCGAGGAAGTGCGGATCGAGGACGTGTGCTTCCAGCGCGACGGTGTCTTCGCGATGGAGCTCGGCGGCCCCGAGGTCGGGCGCGGCTGCGGCGGTCGCGGGATCATCCACGGCTTCGAACTGCTCGAGAAACTGGGCTTCCACGACTGGGGCTTCGATTACGTGCTGCTCGATTTCCTCGGCGACGTGGTGTGCGGCGGGTTCGGCCTGCCGATCGCGCGCGACATGTGCCAGAAGGTGATCGTGGTCGGCTCGAACGACCTGCAATCGCTCTACGTGGCGAACAACGTCTGCCAGGCGGTCGAGTATTTCCGCAAGATGGGCGGCAACGTCGGCGTCGCCGGCATGATCGTCAACAAGGATGACGGCACGGGCGAGGCCAAGGCGTTCGCCGATGCGGTCGGCATCCCGGTGCTCACCGCGATCCCCGCCAACGAGGATATCCGCCGCAAGAGCGCGAACTACCAGATCATCGGCATCCCCGGCGGCGAATGGGCGAGCCTGTTCGAGGAACTCGCGATCAACGTTGCCGAGGCTCCGCCGCTGCGCCCCAATCCGCTGTCGCAGGACGGGTTGCTCGGGCTGTTCAGCCCCGACGAGACCGGCCGCAATGTCGAACTCGTCCCCGCCACCCAGGCCGACATGCGCGGCGGGGTGTTCGAAACCCGCCCCAGCCTCGAAGTGATCTACGACGAAGCATGAGCATGCCTGACGCCTTTGACGCCGTCCCGCGCGCTGCTGACCGGATCGATCTCGATTCCCCGGCCGCCGGCGGCTGCGCCTCGAAGGACACCATGACCGGCGCCGCGCGCGCGGCGGGCAAGAGCGAGATCCTCGATCGCTATGCCGCCGACTATCCCGTCGGCCCGCATGACCAACCCCAATCCATGTGCCCCGCCTTCGGGTCACTCCGGGTGGGCCTGAGAATGCGGCGCACCGCGACCGTGCTCTCGGGCTCGGCCTGCTGTGTCTACGGCCTGACCTTCACCTCGCATTTCTACGGCGCGCGGCGGACGGTGGGCTATGTGCCCTTCTCGTCGGAAACGCTGGTCACCGGCAAGCTGTTCGAGGACATCAAGGAAGCGGTCGAAGGCCTCGCCGACCCCGAAAACTACGACGCGATCGTGGTCACCAACCTGTGCGTGCCGACCGCGAGCGGGGTGCCGCTGCGGCTGCTGGGCAAGGCGATCAACGGCGTGCGGATCATCGGGATCGATGTTCCCGGCTTCGGCATCCCCACGCATGCCGAGGCGAAGGACGTGCTCGCGGGAGCGATGCTCGCCTATGCCCGCGAGGAAGTGATGGCCGGACCGGTCGCAGCCCCGCGCGAACGCTCCGACCTGCCGAGTGTCGCGCTGCTCGGCGAGATGTTCCCGGCCGATCCGGTGGTGATCGGGCAGATGCTTGGCCCCCTCGGCCTGGCTGCCGGCCCTGTGGTGCCGACCCGCGAGTGGCGCGAGCTCTACGCCGCGCTCGACTGCGCGGTGGTCGCCGCGATCCACCCCTTCTACACTGCCTCGATCCGCGAGTTCGAAGCTGCCGGGCGCCCGGTGATCGGCTCGGCACCGGTCGGGGCAGACGGCACCGCGGCCTGGCTGCAATCTCTGGGCGACGTGATGGGCCTTCCGCAAGCGAAGGTCGATGGCGTCAAGAACGCGATGATCGCCGCCTGCAAGGGCGCGCTCGCCACCATGCCGATCAAGGGGCGGATCACCGTCTCGGGCTATGAAGGCTCCGAGCTGCTCGTTGCCCGCCTGCTGGTCGAAAGCGGCGCCGATGTGCGCTATGTCGGCAGCGCCTGCCCGAAGACCAAGTGGTCGGATGCCGACCGCGAATGGCTCGAAGCGCGCGGCGTGCAGGTGCAGTTCCGCGCCAGCCTCGAACAGGACATTGCCGCGGTCGAGGAATACCGCCCCGATCTCGCCATCGGCACCACGCCGGTGGTGCAGCACGCCAAGGCCAAGGCGATCCCGGCGCTCTATTTCACCAATCTCATCTCCGCGCGCCCCCTGATGGGCCCGGCGGGCGCGGGGAGCCTCGCGACCGTGATCAACGCTGCGCTTGCCAACAAGGCGCGCTTCGATGCGATGCGCGATTTCTTCGAAGGCGTCGGCACCGAGCACGCCGCAGGCGTGTGGGAAGAACTCCCCGTCGACCGGCCCAAGTTCCGCAAGAAATACGCCGCCCTCAACGAAGCGGCGCGCAAGGCATCGGAGGCGATCGGCTCATGACGCTCGTCCTCGACCACGATCGCGCCGGCGGCTACTGGGGCGCCACCTACGTCTTCACCGCGGTGAAGGGCCTGCAGGTCATCATCGACGGCCCCGTCGGCTGCGAGAACCTGCCGGTCACCTCGGTGCTGCATTACACCGACGCCCTGCCCCCGCACGAACTCCCGATCGTGGTCACCGGCCTCGGCGAGGAGGAACTGGGCAAGACCGGCACCGAGGGCGCGATGAAACGCGCTTGGCAGACGCTCGATACCGAGCTTCCCGCAGTGGTCGTGACCGGCTCGATCGCCGAGATGATCGGCGGCGGGGTCACGCCCGAGGGCACCAATATCAAGCGCTTCCTGCCGCGCACCATCGACGAGGACCAGTGGCAATCGGCCGACCGCGCGCTGACCTGGCTGTGGACCGAGTTCGGCCCCAAGAAGATGCCCGAAAAGCGCGTCCGCAAGGACGGCGAAAAGCCGCGGGTCAACATCATCGGCCCCTCCTACGGCATGTTCAACATGCCCTCCGATCTCGCCGAGATCCGCCGCCTGATCGAAGGGATCGGCGCGGAAGTCGGCATGGTGTTCCCGCTCGGGAGCCACCTCGCGGACATCCGCGATCTTGCCACCAGCGACGCCAACGTCTGCCTGTACCGCGAGTTCGGCCGCAACCTGTGCGAGACGCTGGAACGGCCCTATTTCCAGGCCCCGATCGGCCTGTCCCAGACCACGCTTTTCCTGCGCGCGCTGGGCGCCGAGCTCGGCCTCGACCCCGAGCCCTTCATCGAGCGCGAGAAGCACACCACCATCAAGCCGCTGTGGGATCTGTGGCGCTCGGTCACGCAGGACTTCTTCGGCACCGCGAGCTTCGGCATCGTCGCGAACGAGACCTATGCGCGCGGCATCCGCCACTTCCTCGAGGACGACATGGGCCTCCCTTGCGCGCTCGCCTTCTCGCGCTGTGCCGGGGTCAAACCGAAGAACGAGGACGTGCGCGCCGCGATCCGGGCCAATCCGCCGCTGGTGATGTTCGGCAGCTACAACGAACGCATGTACATGGCCGAATGCGGCGCGCGCGGGATGTACATCCCCGCAAGCTTCCCCGGCGCGGCGATCCGCCGCCACACCGGAACGCCCTTCATGGGCTATGCGGGCGCGACCTATCTGGTGCAGGAAGTGTGCAATGCGCTGTTCGACGCGCTGTTCCACATCCTCCCGCTCGGCACCGAGATGGACAAGGTCGAGGCGACCCCGGCGCGCAATGAAGCCCAATCGACCTGGGACAATGACGCCAAGGCCAAGCTCGACCAGCTTGTCGAAGCCCAGCCGGTGCTGATCCGCATCTCCGCCGCCAAGCGCCTGCGCGACGCGGCCGAGCGGACCGCGCGCCAGCGCGGCGAGATCACGGTTACGGCAGATTGCCTCGCCGAGGCACTGCTCGAAGGAACGGGAGCATGATGATGATCCCCGCCCTTCACCACCCTTTGTCGCCGATGCGGTTCATCGCCGTTGCGGCACAAGCCCATGCCCCCATCCACAAGGGGGCTCTCCAATCCACGTGGGGGATCACGCGGGGATGCCGACGGGGGCCTTCGGGCTCCCACACTCACCCAACTGAACGGAGACAACCCAATGAATGAACGCATCGGGACTCACCTGACCCCTGAAGAGGCTCAGGAAATCCACAAGGGTTTCACGGGAACTTTCGCCATTTACGTGGTGATCGCGCTCGTCGCCCATGCGCTGGTCTGGGCCAACAAGCCCTGGCTGCCGCTCTGATCGAAGGCCGGAGTTCGGCGTCTGCCGCCGGGTGACCCCCGTCGGCATCAGCTGACACCTGCGACTTCAAGCGAAACATTCGAAGGAATTCACCATGTGGAGACTTTGGTTCTATTTTGACATCCGCCGCACCCTTGTGGCGCTGCATGTTGGTCTCGCCGTCCTGGCGTTCACCATCCACTTCATCCTGCTCAGCACCGATCGTTACAACTGGCTCGAAGATGCCAGCGCTGCGCCGGCTGCTGCGGCTGCTGTCACGTCGTCGGAAGCTCCGGCGGCGACCTGACGGCCACGCAGAAAATGTGAGGGGGCAGGTTCGCCTGCCTGCCTCCTAACACTTGTCGCAAAACCTTTTGAACCCGCCCTTGTGGCGGGGAGGATGGACCTATGGCGCTCCTTAGTTTCGAGCGGAAATACCGCGTCCGCGGTGGCACATTGATCGGCGGCGACCTTTTCGACTTCTGGGTCGGGCCGTTTTATGTCGGATTCTTTGGAGTGACGACGGCAATCAGCGCCTTGCTTGGCACCGCGCTGATCTTCGCCGCCGCAACACAGGGTCCGACCCTCAACCCGTGGCTGATCTCGATCAACCCTCCGCCGGTGGAATACGGCCTGTCGCTCGCCCCGTTGAAGCAGGGCGGATACTGGCAGATCATCACCGGCTGCGCCGTCATCGCCTTCGTCTCGTGGGTGCTGCGGCAGGCGGAAATCTCGCGCAAGCTCGGCATGAGTTACCACGTGCCGATCGCCTTCAGCGTCGCGGTGTTCGCCTATGTCACGCTCAACGTGATCCGTCCCTTGTGGATGGGCGCATGGGGCAACGGCTTTCCCTACGGCATCTGGACCCACCTCGAATGGGTCTCGAACGTCGGGTATGCCTTCGGCAACTTCCACTACAATCCCGTGCACATGCTCGCGATCTCGTTCTTTTTCACGAACTGCCTCGCGCTCGCACTGCATGGCGGCCTGGTGCTGTCGGCGGTGAACCCGACCGGGGGCACCGACGTCAAGACGCCCGAATACGAAGACACCTATTTCCGTGACTTCATCGGCTATTCGGTCGGCACGCTCGGGATCCACCGGGTGGGGCTCTTCCTCGCGCTCAATGCCGCGTTCTGGAGCGCCATCTGCATCGTCATCTCCGGCACTCTGTATGTCGGCAGCTGGATCGAATTCTGGGATTTCTGGAAGAAGATCCCGATCTGGTCGTAAGGAGCACCTGACCCATGGCGACATATCAAAACATCTTCACGCAGGTGCAGGTCAAAGGCCCCCCCGAACTGGGGGTGCCGATGGCGGCGGGCGAAGACATCCGCTTTCCCTACACCGGCTATTCTTACTGGTTCGGCAAGATCGGGCAGGCGCAGTTCGGGCCGGTCTATCTCGGCGTGTCCGGGGTGGTCAGCCTGACCTTCGGGACGCTCGCGATCCTGATCATCGGGCTCAACTTCTGGGCCGAGGCCGGGTGGAGCCCGCAGACCTTCGTGCGCGAGTTCTTCTGGCTCTCGCTCAACCCGCCGGGGCCGGAATACGGGTTCAGTCCCTTCGTCCCGCTCGACAAGGGCGGATGGTGGATCCTGGCCGGCTTCTCGCTGACGGTCTCGATCCTGACCTGGTGGCTGCGCACCTACCGCCGCGCCAAGGCGCTCGGCATGGGGATGCACATTCCCTGGGCCTTCGCCTCGGCCATCTGGCTCTATCTGGTGCTGGGCTTCATCCGCCCGTTCCTGCTGGGCCAGTGGTCGGAGGCCGTGCCCTTCGGGATCTTCAGCCACCTCGACTGGACCAACAACTTCTCGCTCACGTACGGGAACCTGTTCTACAACCCCTTCCACGCGCTCTCGATCGTCTTCCTCTACGGGTCGGCGGTGCTGTTCGCGATGCACGGGGCGACCATTCTCGCGCTCGGCCGCTACGGCGGGGAACGCGAGATCGAGCAGATCACCGACCGCGGCACCGCGGCCGAACGCGGGGCCTTGTTCTGGCGCTGGGTGATGGGGTTCAATGCGACCTTCGAATCGATCCACCGCTGGGCCTGGTGGTTCGCGGTGCTGACCACGCTGACCGGCGGGATCGGCATCCTGCTCACCGGCACCGTGGTCGACAACTGGTATCTGTGGGCGCAGGAGCACCACTACGCGCCCGACACGATCAACTACGACCCGACCGGCGCAGCGCAGAGCGCGGCCGGCAACTGACCGGGGAGAGCCGGGCCGCCGCGGCCCGGCTTTCACCCCCACCAACGCCAAGCAAAGCCCGGCGCGGACCCATGGTCCCGCCGGGCTTTCGTTTGTGCCGGATCAGGGCTGGCCGGGCGGGGCGAGCCGCGCGGCAAGGTCGCTCAGGTGCAGCGGCAGGGAGGCGGCGAGCGGGAGCGCGATCCACCACCAGTCGGCCCCCACCAGCGCAGCGCGCAGGCCCAGCACGATCAGCACCGCCGGGCCGACCAGGCCGAGGATGGCACGCGCGCGCCAGCGCTTGGCCAGCCAAAGCCACAGCGCCTCGACCAGCAGCACGCAAAGGATCAGATCGGCCGCATGGCCCGAGGCAAACAGCCACTCCACCGCGCGCGCTCCCTTGCTCGCCCTGCCCCGCCGGCGTTCAGCCGAAGGGGGCGTTGAGCGCGACCACCGCGCAATTGAGCGCGGCGGCGAAGCTGACCCAGCCGAGATAGGGCACCAGCAGCAACGCCGCGACACGCGAGAAGCGCACGCAATAGGCGATCATCGCGAGGATCGAGAGCCACAGCGCGATCACCTCGATAAAGGCCCAGTCGGGCCGCTGGAAGCGGAAGAACAGGATCGACCAGGTGATGTTGAGAAAGCCGTTCAAGGCAAACAGCGCGATCACCCACTCCGCCGCCGCCGAGGTCGGCGCGGCGCGCCAGGCGTTGATGCCGGCGAGCGTGATCAGCGCGTAGATCAGCGTCCAGCCCATCGGGAAAAGCACATCGGGCGGGTTCCAGGCCGGCTTGACGAGGCCCTGATACCACGGTCCGAGGTCGGTCACGGTCGCGCCCAGCGCCGCCACGCACAGCGCCGCGATCGTCGCGACCGTCACGGGCAGGATCATCATCCGCTTCATGGGCGGAAGGCTTAGCGCGTTGCGGCCCGCAAGCCTAGCAGGTGCGCGGTGTCCTTGAGGAAGATCTTGACGTGCGCCATCGGCTTGGCGCGCACCAGCCGCTTGTGCATGTAGGCCTGCCAGGTGAGCTCCTGCACATCCTTGTCGTCGCACATGGTGACGAAGCGTTCGCGGCGCTTGTCGGAGGAATACCAGAAATACTGCATCACCCCGAGCACCCAGAACACCCGGCCATGCTCCTTCATGAAGGCCTTGCGCGCGCCCTGCAGCCGCTTGGCCTCGCCGGTGCGCAGGAACGCCGCGCAAGCCTCGGCGACCATCCGTCCGCCGACCATGGCGTAGTAGATCCCCTCGCCCGAGGCCGGGGCGACGATCCCGGCGGCATCGCCCGCCACGATCACGTCTGCACCGTTGTCCCAGCGTTTCAGGGGCTTCAGCGGAATCGGCGCGCCTTCGCGCCGCACCGTCTCGCAGCGCTCGAGCCCGAGGTCGTCGCGCATCGTGGCGATCGCGCCCCGCAGGCTGAAGCCCTTGTTGGCGCTCCCCACCCCGATGCTCGCGGTCTCGCCATGCGGGAAGACCCAGGCGTAGAAATCGGGCGAGAGGCGGCCCTGGTAGAAGACGTCGCAGCGCGAGGCATCGAACTGGTCGGTGTTGCGCGGCGGGGCCTTGATGATCTCGTGATAGGCGAAGACGCAAGGGACACGCTCGGCGCCGGGCAGGCACTGCTTGGCCACCGCCGAACGCGCGCCGTCGGCGCCGATGACGACGCGGGCGCGCACGCTTTCGAGCGGGCCGCCGCGGGTGCGGCGAAACGTCACGAGGGGGTGCGCGTGGTCATCCCGCTCGATCTTCTCGAAGGTGGCGGTGAGACGTTCTGCCCCCGAATGGCGCGCGCGCTCGCGCAGCCACTCGTCGAATTCGTCGCGGTCGACCATGCCGACATAGCCGATCTCGCCCACCGGCATGTCCACCGCGCGGCCCGAGGGGGCGATCATCCGCGCCGAGCGCGCCTTGGCGACCAGCAGCGATTGCGGAATGTCGAAATCGGCGAGCAGGCGCGGGGGGATCGCCCCGCCGCAGGGCTTGATCCGCCCGCCGCGCTCGAGCAGCAGCACCGAATGCCCGGCGAGCGCGAGGTCGGTCGCCGCGGTCGATCCCGAGGGACCACCGCCGATCACGACCGCGTCGTAGATAGTCTGGTTCATGCGAACTGCTCCCTCTCCAAATTTCCCGCGCCCACGGCCCGGATCGCGCCGGCCCCGGTCGCCTTGACGGCCAGCAGCGCGGCCCACACGAAGGCCCCGGCCTCGAGCGCGAACACCAGCTGGAAGGCCGCGCCGACGTCTCCGAGCAGCGCGCGCGCGATATCCAATCCGACCGCGCCGATGAGGCCGCCAAGCCCGAAGGCGATGGCCTGCGATGCGCCCCACACGCCCATCCGCACGCCTTCGCGCGTGGTCGCGCCTGCACCCGCAAGGCCCATCATCGATCCGATCGCCGCCACCGCGAAGATGCCGTTGCCGAAGCCCAGCACGAAAAGGTTGGCCTCGAGCGGCCAAGGCGGCCCGCTCACCGCCGCAAGCCCCAGCGCGCCCAGCGCCAGCCCCGAGGCAAGGCAGCCGCCGACCACCCAGGGCCTGAGGCCCGCGGCGCGGCGTGCGGAGAACGCGCTTCCCCCCACCCCTGCGGCGATCATCCCGATCAGGATACCGCCCTGGTGGAACTGCCCGACGGTCTTGGTCGATTCCCCCGGCTCCATCCCGAAGATCAGGCCGGCGAAGGGTTCGAGGATCAGATCCTGCATCGAGAAGGCGATCATGGAGACGAAGATGAAGATGGTGAAGCGCCGCGCCGCGGGCTCGTGCCAGATCTCGCGCAGCGCCGCGCCGAAGCCGGGCGCCTCGCCCTCGCCCTCGGCATGGCCGAAGCGCCCCGCCTGCCGTTCGAGCCGGAAGGTGGCCAGCAAGGTCAGCGTCACCATCGCAAGCGCGAGGCCGCCGGCCACCAGCAACAGGCGGTCGAAAGAGAAGGGCTTGATGAGCTGGCCCACGGTGATCGCCGAGGCGACGATCCCAGCGACCATCATGATCCACGTCACCGCCGCGGCTGCCGCGCGGCGCTGCGGGGCGACCCCGCTCGCCAGCAGGGCAAGCGCCGAGGTGCCGCCCGCGCCCACGCCCGCACCGATCAACGCATAGGCCAGCACCGCGAGCGCGAAGCCGGGCCAGAAGGCGCCCTGCATCGCGATCGTCGCCTGCGTCGCCAGGAGTCCACCCGCCGCCAACACCGCGACCCCGCCGATGATCCACAGGGTGCGGCTGCCGCCCCGGTCCGAAGCATGGCCCCACAGCGGGCGGGCGAGCTGCACGCCGTAATGCCACGCCACCAGCCCGGCGGGAATTGCGGCGAGCAGCTTCAGTTCGACCACCATCACCCGGTTGAGCACCGTCGTCGCCAGCATCACCAGCGCGCCGATCGCCGCCTGCACCAGCCCGATGCGGATGATCGCGAGCCAGCCGAATCCCTTGGCGGTGGCAGCATCGGGCGCGGCGAGCGGGGCGTGCATCAGATGTGCCCCCCGAGCCCGAGCGCCGCCGCGAGCATTCCGAGGACGTAGAGCGTCACGCCGACGCCGTTGTACCACGGCGCGTACTTCGCAGGGTCGCGCAGCAGCCGCGGCATGGCGGCGATCTGCGCGGTGAGCGCCAGCGCGACGATCCCGGCCGAAAGCGCATGACCCCAAAGCACAAGGCACCCGATCACCACCACCTGCGCAGCGGCCATCGTGAGACAGGCGAGCCGGGCGGCGGCGCGAACCCCCAGCGCCACCGGGAGCGAGGTGAGGCCGGTTGCGCGGTCACCCTCGACCGCCTTGAAATCGTTGAGAACCATGATCCCGTGCGCGCCGAGCGAATAGAGCACCAGCACCGCGATCACCTGCGCAGAGGGCATCGCGCCGAGCATCACGGTCGCCCCGGTGAACCACGAGAGCCCCTCATAGGTGAGCCCGCACACCAGCGGGCCAAGCCAGCCGTTCGCCTTGAACCGCAGCGGCGGGGCGGAATAGGCCCAGGCAAAGCCGAGCCCGACGAGCGCGGCGACGAACACGATGGGTCCGAGCAGCCAGCCAACGGCCGCGGAGATCAGCGTGGCGATGATCGCTATGTAAAGTCCCCAGCGCCCCGGAATGCGCCCCGAAGGGATCGGGCGGTGCGGCTCGTTGATGGCATCGACATGGCGGTCGAACCAGTCGTTCACGGCCTGGGAGGTGCCGCACACCAGCGGCCCGGCCAGCAGCACGCCGCCTGCGACAAAGCCCCAGCGCCCCTCCAGCCCCGCGCCCGAGGAGACCGCGCCGCACATGAAGGCCCACATCGGCGGGAACCAGGTGATCGGCTTGAGCAGTTCGAGCACGTCGCGCGGCGCCGGGCCGGCGGCTGCAGCGCCGCGCTGAGTCGAAGTGGCTGATCCCTCCATAAAGCGAGGCTATGCCTGACGACCCAAAGCGTCAAATTGTTTTGACACCATTGCTCCGCTTCAGGCCGGATTTGCCGTTAATCTTGCGATGAATAAAGTAGGATATGTCAAATTGGCTCTTGCAAGCGGGCTTGACAGTCTCCGCCGGGGTCAGATGTCCGCCGCGTGAGCCTCGCGGCACGATCCCGGCAGCATTCAGGCGCGGGCCTTGTCAGGGCATTGCAGGGGCGTTGCGCCCTCATGCCGGGGTCATTCGCGGCGCGACCGAAGCCCGCAAGCGGCGCCTTTCAGTCCCCGTCGCCCGCCAGATTGCCGAGCCCGTAGCGGTGCAGTTTCGAATAGAGGCTCTGGCGCGACAGGCCGAGGATTTCGGCAGCCGAGGCTCGGTTGTCCGAGGTGTAGGAGAGCGCAGCCTCGATGCACAGCCGCTCGATCAGGTCGGTGCTCTCGCGCACGATGTCCTTGAGGCTCATCCGCCCAACAAGGTCGGTGAGCTGCTCGACCGAGCGCGGCAGATCCTGCGAGCCCGGCGGCAGATCGCGCAGCCGCCGCCCGATCGGGCGGATCACGAAGGCATAGTAGCCATCCTCGCCCGAGGTACGAACCGCCGATAATTCAACGGGTTCCCCCTCCACATCATGCCCGACCCGCAGCACGGTCGCAACATTGCGGGCGGCGCCGTGCTGGTCGATCTGGCCCTCGATCAGATCGAGATCGATGCCGGGCCGGCCGACCGATTCCGAAAGGTGCCGCCCGCGCAACTGATCGACGCTGGCGGCCCCCAGCAGCTCGACGAAGGCGGCATTGGCGGTGACGATCTCGAGATTGCTGTCGGCGACCACGAAGGCGTCGGGCATCTGGTCGACCAGCGCGAGCACCGGCGAGGTTTCGGGCGCGGGACGGTCGCTTGCCGGGATCAGGCGCACCAGCAGGAACTGGCCGCGGTCCTGGGTAAAGCCGTTGACCTGCGCCATCACTTCGCGCGCGCCCTTGGCGATGCGGATCCGCCCGGGGCTGACGGTGTCGGAGACCAACGCGGCGCCGATCAGCGACTGGACCGGGCCGTGCGAGTTTTTCTCGATGAAGTTCAGCAGCTTCTTGCCGGGCAAGCCGCCCGCGCGCGCGCCGAGCAGGAGATGCGCCGCCGGGTTCGCCTCGCGGATGCGCAGCGTGCCGGCCTCGACGATCAGCACCGGCTCGGTCGAACGCTCGAACAGCATGCGGTAGCGCGCTTCGAGCTGGCGCATTCGCAGGTAGTCACGCTCGAGCGACTGCTGGACCTGGAGCAGGCGCTGCTGCAGCTTGCCCGCCTCGCGCAGGTCGCGGCCGAAGGCGATGCGGTGCTCGCCCCCGTTGACGCTGAGCACGGCATAGCGGATCGGCACGTCGCCATCGCGCGAAGGATGGTTGACCTGGCGCCAGTGCTGCACCTCGCCGCGCCGGGACGCGGCAAGCATCTCCATGATTTTCGGGCGGGATTCGTCGGTGACGGTCTCGATCCAATTGGTCCCGACGAACGTGGTGAAGCCCGGAAACTCGCGCGGATCGAAAGCGGCATCGAGGATCGTTCCGGTATCGTCGAGCACCAGCGTCACGTCGCCCGCCACCATCGCCAGCTTCATCGCGGCATCGGCATCGAGCGTGTTGAACAGCTCTGCCGCCTTCCCGAACGGGTGCTTGCCTTCGATGCTGTGCTTGCGGGTGAGCATCGCCGATCCGAACCTAGCGCAGGTTCAGGTCACGAGCAGCAGCGATCTCTACCAGCGAATTGGCAAGTTCGAGCGCGGCGAGCGCATCCGCGCCGGTTCCATCCGCCCCCACTTCGCTTGCCATTCCGGGATTTGCGTAGATCATTCGTCCGCCGACAAGCACGATGATGTGAGGATTGGCCGATACGTTGCGCATCGCCTTGATCAGGTTGCCGAGCGCCGCGCTAGGGCAATCCCGGGCAAGCGTCAATCCCACGAGGTCGAAGGGCTGGCGCGAAAGCCGGTCGAGCAATTCGCGCCGCTCGGGCTTGACCAGCGCCTCGCTGCGCCAGCCGCCGCGCGCGAACACCTCGTCGATGATCAGCGTGCCGAAATTGTGGTGGTCACCCGGCATCGGCGCGAACAGTGCGCTGCGCGGTGCGGCCAGCCCGACCGGCGCTGCCGGCAGTCGCGCGGCGATCTCGCGCATCACTTCCTGAAGGCGCCACAGGCCCATCGTGACATCGAGGAAATCGCACTCGTCGCGCTCCCACATCTCGCCGAGCTGGCGGGCGGCGGGGGCGAGCAGATCGAGACAGATCGCCTCGACACTGGCGCCCTCGTCGATGAAACTCTCGACCTCTTCGAGCAGGGCCGCCGCTTCGAGCTGCATCGGAAGTTCGGCGAAACGCGCCGCATCCTCGGCGCTGATCGCGCCGAGGCGCCGCGATCGCGCACGCCCCTCACCGCCGGAATGCGCCATCATCAGGCGCGGGATGATCTCGCCTTCGATGATCATGCTGACCGCGTCCGGCTGTTCCTGGCCTGCGGAATGGCGACGGCGCACACGTTCCAGCGGTGCGGCTATGACCCCGCGCAGCACAGCCGATCCTGCGCCGAACATGCCAGAGGCTTTGGACTCTCCCATTCGTCAGACCCTCCCAGGTCGCGCGGACAATCCTTCCGCTGGAGGTGCCGATCAACCCGTTGGATGACCTTGGCTCTGATCCCGAAAAGCCAGCGACTCCTATCTACGCCTTTTTCGGCAGGTTCGCAAACCAAGTTACCTCGGAATGTCCAACCGTCAACACAATTGAACGTCCAATTGAGTTGACACCTATGTTGGAAAGCGTAAGTTCCGACTCTGAAAGAAAAGGCTAACGTCGAATGACTCGGACGGATCTGGCATCCCCGGTCGAACCAGGCACCACGGTGCAAGGGGCGGGCCACGAGAGGGGTAGCATCAGCACTCTGTACACCGCGCAGGAGCGGCAACGCCGCGACTCGACAGTCTGGACGATGGTGCAGGGCATCCTCGCCCCGGTGCAGTTCCTGGTGTTTCTCGTCAGCCTCGGTCTGGTGCTGCGCGCGCTGACCACCGGAGAGGGCGCCTTTGCTGCCGACGTCTCGATCGTGGTCAAGACGCTGGTGCTCTACACCATCATGATCACCGGCTCGATCTGGGAGAAGGTGGTGTTCGGCAAATGGCTGTTCGCCCCCGCCTTCTTCTGGGAAGACGTGTTCTCGATGCTGGTGCTGGCCTTGCACAGCCTCTACCTTGTCATGCTGCTGGGCGCGATCGGTTCGACCGAGCAGCGGCTGCTGGTCGCGCTTGCGGGCTACGCCGCCTATGTCATCAACGCCGGGCAGTTCCTGTGGAAGCTGCGGATCGCGCGGCTCGAAGGCGCGCCGGCGCCGCGGGCGGTCACCGCATGAGCGCGGCCGGCATCCTCGATGGCTGCGCCGCCGAACAGGTCCGCCCCGCCGCGGACACCCAGCGCCCGGTGCTGCGCGAACGCGGCCAGCGCGAAGTGTTCTGCGGGCTCACCGGGATCATCTGGCTGCACCGCAAGATGCAGGACGCCTTCTTCCTCGTGGTCGGCTCGCGCACCTGTGCGCACCTGCTGCAATCGGCGGCGGGCGTGATGATCTTCGCCGAGCCGCGCTTCGCCACCGCGATCATGGAAGAGCGCGACCTCGCCGGCATGGTCGATGCGCAGGACGAGCTCGACCGGGTGGTCACCCGCCTGCTCGAACGCCGCCCCGACATCCGCACACTGTTTCTCGTCGGCTCGTGTCCCTCGGAAGTGATCAAGCTCGATCTGGCCAAGGCCGCACAGCGCCTCGGCGCGGTGCACATGCCGCGGGTGCGCATCCTCAACTATTCGGGCAGCGGGATCGAGACCACCTTCACGCAAGGCGAGGACGCCTGCCTCGCGGCGCTGGTGCCGGTGATGCCCGCGCTCGCCGCCGATGCCCCGGCGGAGCTGCTGATCGTCGGCAGCCTGCCCGATATCGTCGAGGACCAGTTCCTGCGCCTCTTTGCCGAGCTCGGCATTGCGCGGGTCGGCTGTCTGCCGGCGCGCAACGCGCGCAATCTGCCCGCGGTCGGTCCCGGCACCCGCTACCTCCTTGCCCAGCCCTTCCTCGGCGACACCGCAATGGCGCTCGAAGCGCGCGGAGCCCGGCGGATCGAGGCGCTGTTCCCCTTCGGCGCGGATGGCACCGCCGACTGGTTGCGCGCCGCCGCGGCTGCCTTCGGGATTGATCCCGCGCAGGCCGAGGCGGTGATCGCCCCGGCCCGCAATCGCGCCCGCATCGCGCTCGCCCGGCTGCGCCCGCAGCTTGCCGGCAAACGCATCTCGTTCCTCCCCGACTCGCAGCTCGAAGTGCCGCTTGCACGCTTCCTGCAGGACGAGCTCGGGATGGAGCTGGTCGAAGTCGGCACGCCCTATCTCCACCGCGCGCATCTTGCCCGTGAGCTCGAACGGCTCGGCCCGCAGGTGCGCCTGTCCGAGGGCCAGCACGTCGAGCGCCAGCTCGACCGGGTGCGCGCCGACCGGCCCGACATCACCGTGTGCGGGCTCGGCCTTGCCAACCCGCTCGAGGCCGAGGGGCTCACCACCAAGTGGGCGATCGAACTCGTGTTCTCGCCGATCCACGGCTTCGATCAGGCCGGCGATCTTGCCGAACTCTTTGCCCGTCCGCTGCGGCGGCGCGATCTGCTGGAGGTATAGCACCGTGCAGCTCGCCGTCTGGACCTACGAAGGCCCCCCGCATGTCGGCGCGATGCGCGTGGCGACCGCGATGGAGAAACTCCACTACGTTCTCCACGCCCCCCAGGGCGATACCTACGCCGACCTGCTGTTCACGATGATCGAGCGGCGCGGGAAGCGCCCGCCGGTGACCTACACCACCTTCGAGGCGCGTGACCTCGGCAAGGATACCGCGCAGATCTTTCAGGATGCCGCGCGCGAGGCGGTGGCGCGGTTCAACCCGCAGGCAATCATTGTCGGCGCCTCGTGCACCGCCGAGCTGATTCAGGACGACCCCGCCGGGCTGGCCGAGGCGATGGGCCTGCCGGTGCCCGCGATCCCGCTCGAACTCCCCAGCTATCAGCGCAAGGAGAACTGGGGCGCGGCGGAGACCTTCTACCAGATCGTGCGGCATCTGGCCGACACCGACGTGACCCGCGCGCCGCGCGCCAAAGAAGCTGGGGGCCGCCCTGCCCGCGCCAACATCCTCGGCCCCACGGCGCTCGGCTTCCGCCACCGCGACGACTTGGTCGAGATCCGCAAGATTCTCGCGCAACTCGGGGTCGAGGTGAACCTCGTCGCCCCGCTGGGCGCCACCCCCGAGGACATCAAGACGATCGGCGCGGCCGATTTCAACATCGTCCTCTATCCCGAAATCGCAGATGAGGCCGCCCGCTGGCTTGAGCGCACCTTCGCTCAACCTTGCGTGCGGACCGTCCCTATCGGCGTGGGAGCGACCCGCTCCTTCATTGCCGACGTCGCCGAGCTGGCAGGTGCAGATCCCACGCCTGCCCTCGGCGACACCTCTTCCCGGCTCCCGTGGTGGAGCCGATCGGTCGATTCGACCTACCTCACCTCCAAGCGCGTGTTCATCTTCGGCGATGCGACCCACGCGGTCGCCGCCGCGCGGATCGCGCGCGAGGAACTGGGCTTCGAGGTCTGCGGCCTGGGCTGCTACAACCGCGAGTTCGCGCGCGAGATCAGGGCCGAGGCGGCGCGCTGCGGGGTCGAACCGCTGATCACCGATGATCATCTGGCGGTCGAGGACGCGATTGCCGCCGCTGCGCCCGAACTGGTGCTCGGCACCCAGATGGAGCGCCACATCGCCAAGCGCCTCGGCCTGCCCTGCGCGGTCATCTCCGCGCCGGTGCACGTGCAGGATTTCCCCGCGCGCCACTCGCCGCAGATGGGGTTCGAGGGCGCCAACGTGATCTTCGACACCTGGGTCCATCCGCTGGTGATGGGGCTGGAAGAGCATCTGCTCACCATGTTCCGCGAGGATTTCGAGTTTTCCGACGAAGCCGGCGCATCGCACCACGCGGCGCACAGCCCGCGCAAGGCGATGGTCGACACGGTTTCGGAAGCCCGCGTCGAGGACATTCCCGCTCCCGACTTTGCCGACGAGCCGGGCTCGCTCTGGACCGCCGAGGCCGAGCGCGAGCTCAAGAAGATCCCGTTCTTCGTGCGCGGCAAGGCCCGCCGCAACACCGAGAATTTCGCCGCCGCCGAAGGGCGCCGGCAGATCGATCTCGAAACCCTCTATGACGCCAAGGCGCATTATGCACGGTAAGGTCCCCTCGGCCGCCTCGGTTGATCCGCGTGCACCCGTCCGGGTGGTGATCGTCACGCTCGACAATCACCTCAAGGGCGCAGTCGACCGGGCCGAGGCCGCGCTGGGCCGCGAAGGGATCGATCTCAGCCTTCATGCCGCTTCCGAATGGGGCAGCGACGCGGCCGAGCTCGACAAGGTCAACGCCGCCATCGCCGAGGCGGACATCGTGATCGCAACGATGCTGTTCCTCGACGATCACATCCGCACCATCCTCCCCGCGCTCGAAGCGCGGCGCGAGGCGTGCGACGCGATGGTCTGCCTGATGAGCGCGGGCGAGGTCGTGCGGCTCACCAAGATGGGCGGCTACCGCATGGATACCCCCGCCAAGGGCCCGCTCGCATTGCTCAAGCGGCTGCGCGGCAAGGCCGGCAAGGACGGCAAGCCCGCCAGCAGTTCGGGCGCCGGGCAGATGAAGATGCTGCGCCGCCTGCCCAAGATCCTGCGCTTCATTCCCGGCACCGCGCAGGACGTGCGCGCCTATTTCCTGACGCTCCAATACTGGCTCGCGGGTTCGGACGAGAATGTGGTCGCGATGGTGCGCGCGCTGATCGACCGCTATGCCGCAGGTGACCGGATGTATCGCCGCGGCATCACCAAGGCCGAAGCCCCGCTCGAATATCCCGAAACCGGGGTCTATCACCCGCGCACCCAGCAGCGCATGTCCGAAAGCCTGCGCCTGCTGCCGCAGGGCGAAGGTCGCGAGGGTACGGTCGGGCTGGTGCTGCTGCGCTCCTACCTGCTGGGCCGCGACTGCGCGCATTACGACGGCGCGATCGCCGCCTTCGAGGCTGCGGGGCTCAAGGTCGTGCCGGTGTTCGCGGCAGGGCTCGACGCGCGTCCGGCCATAGAACAATTCTTCATCGGCCCCGATGGCCGGCCGACGGTGGACGCGATCGTCAACCTCACCGGCTTCAGCCTGGTGGGCGGCCCGGCCTATTCCGATGCCGCCGCGGCGCGCGCGATGCTGGGTCGGCTCGACCTGCCCTACATCGCCGCCCACGCGATCGAATTCCAGACCATCGAGGAATGGGCGCACCGCGCACAGGGCCTGCTGCCGCTCGAGACCACCATGATGGTCGCGCTGCCCGAACTAGACGGGGCGAGCGTGCCGCATGTCTTCGGCGGGCGCGCCGGGCAATCGGGTGCCGGCTGCTCGGGATGCGACCGCAATTGCGCGCGCCACGCCTCGCACAAGGCGCGCCCGATGCAGGCCTGCCCCGAACGCGCCGAGGCGCTGGCGGCCAAGACGCTGAAGTTGGTCCGGCTGCGCCGCGCCGAACGCGCCGCGCGCAAGCTTGCCATCGTGGTGTTCAACTTCCCGCCCAATGCCGGCGCGACCGGCACCGCGGCCTTCATGGCGGTGCACGAATCGCTCTACGCCACGCTCCAGCGGCTGCATGCCGAAGGCTACGGGGTCGAGGTGCCCGAAAGCCTCGATGCGATGCGCGCCGCGCTGCTGGTGGGCAATACCGAACGCTACGGCACCGACGCCAACGTCGCGCACCGCATCCCCGCCGACGAGCACGTCGCGCGCGAACCGCATCTGGCCGAGATCGAAGCCGCCTGGGGCCCCGCGCCCGGCAAGCAGCTTGCCGATGGCGGGCATATCCTCATTCAGGGCGCGCATTTCGGCAATGTCTTCGTCGGCGTGCAACCCGGTTTCGGCTACGAGGGCGATCCGATGCGGCTGCTGTTCGAAGGCAGCTTCGCCCCGACCCACGCCTTCAGCGCCTTCTACCGCTGGCTGCGCGAGGATTTCGGCGCGCACGCGATCCTCCACTTCGGCACCCACGGCGCTCTCGAATTCATGCCGGGCAAGCAATCGGGCATGTCGGGCAAGTGCTGGCCCGACCGGCTGATCGGCGATACCCCCAATTTCTACCTCTACGCCGCCAACAACCCTTCGGAAGGAATGCTCGCGAAGCGCCGTTCGGGCGCAACGCTGATCAGCTATCTCACGCCGCCGCTGGCCCAGGCCGGGCTCTACAAAGGCCTTTCCGAGTTGAAGGCGAGCGTCGAGCGTTGGCGCGCGACCATCGACGACGAAGCCCACGCCGAGGAGCGCGCCGATCTCGCTGCGCTCATCGCCGACCAGTGCGAAGCGCTCGACATCACCTATGGCGCCATCGGCGAACTGCCCGAGCGGCTCTACGAAATGGAAGCCGCGCTGATCCCGCATGGCCTCCATGTCTTCGGCCGCAACCCCGAAGGCGCGGAAGCCGAGGACATGCTCGATGCGATGGTCGAGGCCGGGAGCCACGACGGCCCCACCCCCGATCGCGCAGCGCTGGCGGCGAAGCTCGGCGCGTCCGACGAACTCGGCGCACTGATCCACGCCCTCGATGGTGGCTATGTGCCGCCTGCACCGGGCGGCGACGTGGTGGTCAACCCCGATGTGCTCCCCACCGGGCGCAACATTCACGGCTTCGACCCCTTCCTGATCCCCTCGGCCTTTGCCTGCCGCACGGGCCGCGATCAGGCCGAGCAACTGATTGCCCGCCATGTCAACGGCGGCGCGCCCTTCCCCGAAAGCATCGCGATGGTGCTGTGGGGCACCGACAACATGAAATCCGAAGGCGTCCAGATCGCGCAGGCGATGACGCTGATGGGGGCGCGCCCGCGGCGCGATTCCTACGGACGGCTGGCGGGCGCGGAACTGATCCCGCTCGAAGAGCTGGGCCGCCCGCGGATCGACGTGGTCGTGACGCTCTCGGGCATCTTCCGCGATCTCCTGCCGCTGCAGACCCGGATGCTCGCCGAAGCCGCGCTGCTCGCCAGCGCCGCCGAGGACGAAACCGTCGAGGCCAACTTCATCCGCAAGCACTCGCTCGCACAGATGGAAAGGCACGGCTGCGATCTCGAAACCGCCGCCCTCAGGGTCTTCTCGAATGCCGAAGGGGCCTATGGCGCCAACGTCAACCAGATGATCGCGGGCGGGGTCTGGGCCGATCCCGACGAGCTCGCCAACGCCTTCGAGAGCAACAAGGGCTTCGCCTATGGCGTCGCCGGCAAGCCCATGCAGCAGCGCGACCTGCTTCAGAGCGCCTTGGGCACGGTGGATTTCACCTACCAGAACCTCGAAAGCATCGAACTCGGCATCAATGACGTCGATCAATATGTCGATGGCCTCGGCGGCGTGACCCGCTCCGTCGCGCGTGCCAAGGGCGCGGAAACCCCGGTCTACATCCTCGATGCGACGCGCGGCAGCACCAAGGTGCGCACGCTCGCCGAGCAGATCGACCTCGAAACCCGCACCCGCACGCTCAACCCGAAGTGGTTCGAAGGCCTGCTCGAACACGGCTACGAAGGCGTGCGCCAGATCGAGGGTCACGTCACCAGCACATTGGGCTGGTCGGCAACCACCGGGCAGGTCGCACCCTGGGTCTATCAGAAGATTTCCGAGACCTTCGTGCTCGACCCCGAGATGCGGCGGCGCCTGTCGAGCCTCAACCCCAAGAGCTCGGCGCGCGTTGCCGGGCGCCTGCTCGAAGCCTGCGACCGCAATCTGTGGGCCCCCGACGAAGCCACGCTCGCCGCCTTGCGCGAAGCCAATGACGAGCTGGAGGACCGCCTCGAAGGCGTGTTCCCGGCCGAATGAGAGAGGGATCTCCGACATGAACCTGCACACCCCGCGATCAAGCTTCAGTCCCCCCGACGGCGAGGGATCGGTGCAGGTCGCGCTCGACCCGACCGACAAGATCAAGGGTGCCAAGGTTTTCGCGGTCTATGGCAAGGGAGGGATCGGCAAGTCGACCACCTCCTCGAACCTCTCGGCCGCCTTCTCGAAGCTCGGCCACCGCGTGCTCCAGATCGGCTGCGATCCCAAGCACGACAGCACCTTCACGCTGACCAAGAAGCTGATGCCGACGGTGATCGACGTGCTCGAGACGGTCGAGTTCCATTCGGAAGAACTGCGGCCCGAGGATTACATGTTCGAAGGCTACAACGGCGTGATGTGCGTCGAGGCGGGCGGGCCTCCGGCGGGCACCGGCTGCGGCGGCTATGTGGTGGGGCAGACGGTCAAGCTGCTCAAGCAGCACCACCTGCTCGAAGAAACCGACGTGGTAATCTTCGACGTTCTCGGCGACGTGGTGTGCGGCGGGTTTGCCGCCCCGCTCCAGCATGCCGAGCGCGCGATCGTGGTCGCCGCGAACGATTTCGACTCGATCTTCGCGATGAACCGGATCGTCGCGGCGATCGGGGCGAAGTCCAAGAACTACGACGTGCGCCTCGCCGGCGTGGTCGCCAACCGCAGCCGCGAGACCGACGAGATCGACCGCTTCTGCGACGCCATCGGAATGCAGCGCCTCGCGCATTTCCGCGATGTCGACGCAATCCGCCGCAGCCGCCTCAAGAAATGCACCTTGTTCGAGATGGGCGACGATCCCGAAGTGGTCGCCGCGCAGAACGAATATCTGCGCCTTGCCGCGATGCTGTGGGCAGGCGTCGAGCCTTCGTCCGCGCAGGCGATGAAGGACCGCGACATCTTCGACTTCCTGGGGTTCGAGTGATGGCGAGCCGGAACCCGTCCGAATATGAAGGCCGTCGCGAGGCGCTGGCGACCTATTTCGACAGCACCGCGCGCCAGGCGTGGATCGATCTCACGTCCGACGCCAAGGTCAGCGGCGTACGCGCCACGGTGCGCGCCGGGCGCGATGCGATGCGCAGCCTGCTGATGGGCTGGCTGCCGACCGACCTCAGGCGCACCCGCCTGCTCGATGCCGGCTGCGGCACCGGATCGCTGGCGGTGGCGGCCGCCTGCCGCGGCGCCGAAGTCACCGGGATCGATGTCGCCGCAGGGCTGGTCGAGGTCGCGCGCGAACGCACGCCCTCCTTCATCGGCCATGGGCGCATCCATTGGCGTTCGGGCGACATGCTCGATCCCGAGCTCGGCACCTTCGCGCATGTGGTGGCGATGGATTCGCTGATCCATTACGAGCCCGGTGATCTGGTCGCCGCGCTCAGCACATTGGCGCAGCGCACCACGGGTTCGATCCTGTTCACCTTCGCGCCCAAGACCCCGCTGCTCGCCGCGATGCACACGGTCGGCAAGGTCTTCCCCAAATCCGACCGCAGCCCGGCGATCGTCCCGGTGGCCGAGGGCGAACTGCGCGAGCGGCTGGCCCGCCTGCAGGGCTGGAGCATCGGGCGCACCCACCGCATCAGCAGCGGGTTCTACACCTCGCAAGCGCTCGAACTGGTGAGGCACGGATGACCCGCCCGGCGCGCCCCAGGCCCCCGCAAAGCTTTGCCGGGCTGCTGTTTCAGCTGCTCCCCTTTGCCGATGCCGCGAGCGCCGATCTCCCCTTGCCGCGCCTGCTGCGGCTGTCGCTGTTCCAGTTCAGCGTCGGCATGGCGACGGTGCTCTTGAACGGCACCTTGAACCGGGTGATGGTGGTCGAGCTCGGCACGCCCACGTGGCTGGTCGCGCTGCTGATCGCGGTGCCGCTGCTCGCCGCGCCGTTCCGCGCGCTGATGGGGCACAAGTCCGACACTCACCGTTCGGTGCTTGGCTGGCGGCGGGTGCCCTATATCTGGTTCGGTTCGCTGATGCAGTTCGGCGGCCTGGCCATCATGCCCTTCGCGCTGCTCCTGCTCGATGTGCCCGCAAAGTTCATGCTCGGCCTCGTGGCGGCGACTGCGGCGTTCCTGATGACCGGCACCGGGTTCCACCTCACGCAGACCGCGGGCCTCGCGCTGGTGAGCGACCTTGCGCCCGAGGACAAGCGCCCCCGCGCGGTCGCGCTGCACTACGTCATGCTGCTGGTCGGCATGATGTTTTCGGCCTTCGTGATCGGCGGGATCCTCGCCGATTTCTCGGCGACCAAGCTGGTGCAGGTGATTCAGGGCTGCGCGGTGCTCACGATCATCCTCAACGTGACGGCGATCTGGAAGCAGGAAGCGCGCAACCCGGCGGTCACCCAGGGCCCGCAGCCGGGCGCGCCGAGCTTTTCGCAGCTGTGGCGCGATTTCGTCAAGGACGGGCGCAATGCCCGCATGCTCACCGCGATCGGGATCGGCGCGGCCGGGTTTGCGATGCAGGACGCACTGCTCGAACCCTATGGCGGGGAAATCCTCGGCCTTTCGGTCGGAGCGACCACCGGGCTGACCGGTGCCTGGGCGCTGGGCTCGCTCGCGGGCTTCACGCTGTCCGGCCGGGCGCTCGCCCGCGGATGGGACCCGCTGCGGCTCGCCGGGGCTGGCCTCGTGGTGGGGATCAACGCCTTCCTGCTGGTGCTGTTCGCCGGGCCGTTTGCCGCACCGCTGATGCTCTATGCCGGATCGCTCGGGATCGGGGTCGGGCTGGGTCTGTTTTCGGTGGGCACGCTGATGGAGGCGATGAGCCTCGCGCGGGCCGAAAGCGCCGGGCTCGCGCTCGGCGCATGGGGCGCGGTGCAGGCGTCGTGCGCGGGCCTCGGCATCGCCGTCGGCGGCTTGCTGCGCGACGGCGTTGCCCTGCTTGTCCAGAGCGGCCACGCCAATGCAAGCATGGCGACTCGCGCGACCGGTTACGGCGCGGTCTACACGCTCGAAATCGTCCTGCTTTTCATCGGCCTTGCCGCGATCGGCCCGCTGGTCGGGTACCAGCGTCGCTCCGGGACCGATCCCGATGCTTCACTCGCCCGGCCCTTCGGCCTTGCCGAGTTCCCGACATGATTGCCCGTGCCCGCCCGATGTGTCCCTTGTCCGGCTCCGCCTCAGCCGGTGTGTTCCATGAGAGGAATGTGAAATGAACGCTGCCTATATCGTCGGCACCTTCGATGTTGCCGAACTCGCTTTCCTGCTGTTTCTGGGCTTCTTCGTCACGCTGGTGTTCTACCTCAACAAGGAAAGTCGCCGCGAAGGCTATCCGCTCGAGGATGAAGTCTCCGGCGCGGTCGAGAACGACAATCGCCTGTTCGACGGCGACAAGAAGACCTTCCAGCTGCCCCACGGCCGCGGCACCTATGTGCCCGAGAACGTGGCGCGCGACGATGTCGCGATCCCCGCGGTGCAGGCCTTCCGCAGCCATGGCGCGCCCTTCGTCCCGACCGGCGATCCGCTGGCCGACGGGGTGGGTCCGGCGGCCTATGCCAACCGTGCCAAATACCCCGATCTCACCTTCGACGGCCGGCCGCGCATCGTCCCGATCGCGCAGAGCCATGAACTGGTGATCGCCGATTCCGATCCGACCCTGATCGGCTGGCCGGTGGTCGCCGCCGACAAGCAGACGGTCGGCAAGGTCAGCGACATCTGGGTCGATCAGGCCGAACACATCATCCGCTATCTCGAGGTCGAGACCACCGGCGGCAAGAAGGTGCTCGCCCCGATGGCGGTCGCGGTGGTGCACGGCAACAGCCTGCTCGCCAAGATCCTGCCGACGACCAGCGAAGAGCAGGAGTTTGTCGAGATCGACGCGATCACCGCCGCGCAGTTCGATGGTGTCCCGGCGCTCGAGACCGCGGGGATCGTCACCCGCTTCGAGGAAGACCGCATCCAGGCCTATTTCGGCGGCGGCTACATGTATGCGACCCCGGAAAGGGCCGAGGCATGGATCTGAGCGACTCCACCCCGGCGATCGCCCCCCGGACAGCGGCCGGCGCGCCGCTGACCGGCGGGATCGATCACGCCGCGCTCGAGAACGACGGGCCGCGGGCCTTCGGCGATCCGATCGGGACGCCCGCACCCGACGAGACCGTGTTGTGGAAGGGCCGCCCCGACCGCAGCCTGCTCGCGGTGGGCGCGTTCCACATCCGCAGCTTCGGGCTCTACATGGCCGCGCTGGTGATCATCGCGCTGGCGATGGGCAACACCAACGCGGCGCTGGTTGCAGGCGGGCTCGGCCTTGCGCTGATCGCGCTGCTCTCGCTGCTTGCCTGGGCAAGCGCACGGACCACGCTCTACATTCTCACCGATGCGCGGCTGATCATGCGCATCGGCATGGCGATCGAGACGCGGATCAATATCCCGCTGAAGCAGATCAAGGCCGCGCATCTGCGCCCGCGTGCAGGTGGTCACGGCGACATTGCCTTCGAGCTCGAAGGTGAGCGGCTGCTCGGCACGCTGCTGCTGTGGCCGCACGTGCGTCCGGGACACTATGCCCATCCCCAGCCGATGCTGCGCGCCGTGCCCGAAGCGGCCGGCCTCGCGCACCTGATCGCAGAGGCGCGCGCCCGGCATGGCGCCATCGAGCGGTCCTTGATCGGGATCAAGGAAGCCCCCGCATCCACACCGCACAAAACGGTGCCCGTCCGCGTCGTGCCGGCCCCGCGCCGCGCCGAAGCGAACCGGGGCGAACCGGGGCTGGAGGGAGCACCCGCATGATCGTGCGTGAATACGAAAAGGACGAAATCACCGTCCACAAGGTGCCGCTGATGCTGATGGGCGGGATCGTGGCGATCTCGTTCGCGCTGGCGGCGTCGGTGAGCCTCGGCTTCTTCCCGCGCCAGGCGGTCCCGGCCGAGGCCCGTGCGGCCGCCGGGGTCGAGGCGGTGGCGGAACGCTCGCTGCGCTTCCTCGACGAGGCCGACGGCACCGTGCGCGCCGAGGACGCGGCGAGCGGTGCCGAGCTCGGTCGTTGGGGCCCTGGCGAAGGCGGCTTCGTGCGCTCGACCGTGCGCAGCCTCGTTCACCAGCGGCGCATTCGCGGAGAGGGGTCCAAGGTGCCGTTCGAACTGACCGAATGGGACAATGGCGGGCTCACGCTGAGCGACCCGGTCACCGGCCGCGCGGTCGAGGTCAACGCCTTCGGGGCGGACAACCGGGCGGTGTTTGCCGCCCTTCTGCCGCAGGGGGAAGCGCGCTGATGGTCCGCACGCTCCTCGGCGGCACGCGCTCGTTCGAGACGCCCTGCACGATCACGGTCGAGCAGAGTTCGGAGGCGTTCCACGCCCATGTCGAACTGGTCGGCGACATCGCGATCGAGCCGGGCGACAAGGTGCGGGTCCACGGCGCGCCGATCAGCATTCCCTTCGGCAGCCGCCAGGTGTTCGCGCGCAGCGCCACCGTCACGCGCGCCGGGCCGGTGATGCGCGCGCTCACGCGGCTCGCCGCCTATCTCGATTTGAGCGAGCTCTACGAAGTCAGCTTCAACGCCGGGAGGATCAAATGAACGCCTACAAGCCGATGACCAGCGAAGAGGCGATGGCGATCGCGACGCAGGACACGATGCTGACCCCGCGCTTCTACACCACCGATTTCGATGCGCTGGACGCAATCGACGTGTCGCTGGTGCGTGCCGAATGGGACCAGCTGATCGCCGACATGGTGGGCGATCCCAACAAGCTGCACTTCAAGCACAATGACAGCTTCAAGGGCGTGATCGAGGGGCTCGAACCCTCGCTGCGGCAGGAGTTCACCGATTTTCTCGTCAGCTCGATGACGTCCGAGTTTTCGGGCTGCGTGCTCTACGCAGAGATCGCGCGGCGCACCAAGAACCCCGACGTCAAGCAGCTGTTCCGCCTGCTCGCGCGCGACGAAAGCCGCCATGCCGGCTTCATCAATGAAAGCCTCAAGGATGCCGGCATCGGGGTCGATCTCGGCTACCTGACAAAGACCAAGAAATACACCTACTTCAAGCCGAAGTTCATCTTCTACGCGGTCTATCTGTCGGAGAAGATCGGCTACGCGCGCTACATCACGATCTTCCGGCACCTGGCGCGCAACCCGCAGTACAAGTTCCACCCGATCTTCGACTGGTTCGAGGAATGGTGCAACGACGAGTTCCGCCACGGCGAGGCCTTCGCCATGCTGCTGCGCGCCGACCCCAAGCTGCTGGAAGGCGCCAACAAGCTGTGGGTGCGCTTCTTCCTGCTCTCGGTCTATGCCACCATGTATGTGCGCGATCACAACCGGCCGGTGTTCCACGCGGCGCTGGGCGTCGATCCGACCGAGTATGATTACAAGGTGTTCGCGATCTGCAACCAGATCGCCCGGCAGGTCTTCCCGGTCGAGCTCGATATCGACAGCCCCGCCTTCCGCCGCCAGATGGAGAAGCTCCGCCTCGCGGCCGGGCGGATCGAGGACGGCAAGGCCAAGGGCGGGATCGGCGGCTGGCTCGCCCGCGTCTCGGGCATGGCCGGGGCGGGCTTCGCCTTTGCCCGGATGTACCTGCAACGCCCCAAGTCGAACGCGCTGCCGCGCTCGATCCGGCTGCAACCCGCGTGGTGAGCTGGAGCGGCCATGTTGTGCCGTTCATCGTGACGGTGGCGATCTGGTTTGTCGCGACCGGGCTGATCGCCTGGGCGGACAACCGTGAGCGCGCCACCTTCTCGACCAGCCTGATGGTCGGCAGCTTCGCCGGGATCGCGGGGCTGATCGTGATCCTCGTCTCCTCGCTTTCGACCCAGATGGGGGCGGTGTACCTGTCTTACATCGGCGCGCTAATGGTGTGGGGCTGGCATGAGCTGAGCTTCCTCACCGGCGCCTCGGCAGGCCCGCGCCGCGGGCTGGCCGATCCCGCGCTCACCGGCCTCGCGCGCTTCCGCCAGGCGGCGGCCACCGTGATGCATCACGAGGTCGCGCTCGCGGTCACCGCGCTGCTGCTGATCTCGCTCTCGTGGAACGTCCCCAACCAGATCGGCGCGAGCGTGTTCGTGCTGATGTTCGCGATGCGGCTGATCTCGAAGGTCAACCTGTTCGTGGGGGTGCCCAACAGCACCGCGGAGATGCTTCCCGATCACCTTGCCTATCTCAAGAGCTATTTCGGGCCATGCCGGATGACGCTGCTGCTCGCCGCCTCGATTACCGGCATTGCCACGGCGACGGCGTGGTTCGCCGACCTCGCGCTCGCCGCGCCCGTGGGGAGCGCCGCGATGGTCGGCGCAAGCCTCCTGACCACGCTCGCGCTGCTCGGCGTGCTCGAACACCTGTTTCTCGCCCTCCCCTTCCGCGACGGGATGCTGTGGGGTTGGGCCTTACCCAAGCGGCGCACGGTGGCCGCGACCAGACGAGATTGACGACAATGACGACGACAGAGGGAATGGGCATGGATTTCGAAGCCTTTTTCGCAGGCGAGCTGGACGCGGTGCGCGCCGATGGCCGCTACCGGGTGTTCACCGACATCAAGCGGCACCGGGGCCGCTTCCCCCACGCGACCCGCTTCATCGCGGAGGAGACCCAGGCGGTCACCGTGTGGTGCTCGAACGACTATCTCGGCATGGGCCAGCACCCGGCGGTGCTCGAAGCGATGCACGCATGCCTCGACGAATGCGGCGCGGGCGCAGGGGGCACGCGCAACATCTCGGGCACCAACCACTATCACGTGGAGCTCGAAGCCGAACTCGCCGATCTCCACGGCAAGGAGTCCGCGCTGCTGTTCACCTCGGGCTATGTCTCGAACTGGGCGGGCCTCGGCACGCTCGCGGGGCGCATTCCGGGATGCGTGGTGTTCTCGGACGCGCTCAACCATGCCTCGATGATCGAGGGCATCCGCTACAGCCGCGCGCCATACAAGATCTGGCGTCACAACGACGTTGAACATCTCGACGAGCTGCTGTCGATGTACGGGCCCGACGTGCCCAAGCTGGTCGCCTTCGAGAGCGTCTATTCGATGGACGGCGACATCGCCCCCATCGCCGACATTCTCGACGTGTGCGAGAAGCACGGCGCGATGAGCTATATCGACGAGGTCCACGCGGTCGGCCTCTATGGCCCGCGCGGCGGCGGGGTCGCCGAGCGCGAAGGCCTGATGGACCGCATCACGGTGATCGAAGGCACGCTCGGCAAGGCTTACGGCGTGATGGGCGGCTATATCGCGGCGAGCGCCAACCTCGTCGACTTCGTGCGCTCTTTCGCCAGCGGCTTCATCTTCTCGACCGCGCTGCCGCCTGCCATCGCGGCCGGTGCAGCGGCGAGCATCCGCCACCTCAAGGTGAGCAGTGCCGAGCGCGAGCTTCAGCAGAAGCGCGTCGCGCAGGTGCGCCGCGCGCTCGACATCATGGGTATCCCGCACTTGGACAACCCGAGCCACATCATCCCGGTGATGGTCGGCGACGCCAAGAAGTGCAAGATGATCAGCGACTGGCTGATGGACAACCACGGCATCTATGTTCAGCCGATCAACTATCCGACCGTGCCGGTGGGCACCGAACGCCTGCGCGTCACGCCTTCGCCGGTGCACACCGACGGCGATATCGACCGGCTGATCAAGGCGCTGTCCGAAATCTGGTCGCACTGCGAACTCGCCCGGATGGCGACCGCCGCCTGAGGCCGCTGTCCCGCTCATGCCAGCCGCTGTTGGAGACACATGAGACACTGTCCAGAGAAGGAAAATCCTCCGCCCCGCCGCGCCTGTCGGACAGGCCCGGAAGGGATGGCGCAAAGGGTCATGCGGCGGACGATGACAGCCTGAGCGCGTGTAGGAAAATGCTTTAAGTCTCCGCAGTTCTCCCTTGGACGGGAGTGGAGGGCGGATGCCTCGGGGGGAGGCGTCCGCCCTCCTTTCGTTTGGGGCAGCTTTCGGGACGCGGCGAGATCCGCGGAAATGGCTGCTGTTGGGTGGATAGCTGCCGCCAATCCTAGCTGGCTCGAAATTCAGCTTCGCAATTGTAAAGCCTCGCCGGAACGCCAGCCGACTCTTCAACGGCTGCCAAAACAACTTCGGCAAACTCATTCAACTCAGCTTCGTAGTTCCGTCGCTTTAGTCGATCCATAAAGCTCCGGTTCGCGGTGATTAGCAACAGCCATGCGTCCGACCGCTGCATAATGCAAGTCAAGCGAGCAGGTCCAACCTGAAAGTCAGCATACCAACCATACGAGTCCCATTCCGTCGGAGCCTCGATAACTTCAACCTGCTGCTTCTCAAGTTCCGCTACAATCCGAGCAAACACTGGCTTTACTGCCCATTGCTCCTTGTCTGGATCAATCGGCTCGGACACGGTTTCGAAGGTGATGAAGCGCTGTTCCATGAGCGATTACATACATCTAGAGCGTTAAAAGATACTTCCCTACTTCGCTGAATTTTGTCCGCTTCGGGGTCGATTGCAGAAGGTCCGCTTTTGGCTGAAAAAAGGCTAAAACCGCCATCCCACTGTCGCCCCGTGCTTGACGGGCTTGGCTACCTTTGGCGCAGGTGGTGAAGAATCCAGCCAGCCCCGTATCAAGCTCGGGGCGACGAGGTCGGGGGTTGCCGCATGGCCGCCCCGCCCTCTCACATCACCGGAATGAACCGCACCGCCACCCCGCCCGAGGACGCAAGATGCACGGCGAAGGTATCGCCGCCGGTCACCACCTTTTCCTCGATCACGATGTCATAGGGGTTGTAGTCCCAATGCGCGTGCGGGCCGTCGCGGTAGATTTGCGCGCGGTATGTCTTGCCGGGTTCGAGGAAGCTTAGCGCCAGCGAGAGATCACGGGGGTTTTCATCCGTGAGCGCGCCGAGGAACCATTCCTTGGACTTCCTCCCCTGCCGCGCCATCGCGATCCACTGGCCGACTTCGCCATCGAGCGCGATCGACTGCTCCCAGTCGGCCTCGACATCCTTGATGAACTGGAAGGCGTCCATGCGCTTCTCGTAGTTCTCCGGCAGGTCGGCGGCCATCTGGAGCGGCGAGTAGATCGTCACATAGGTCGCAAGCTGCTTCGCCAACGTCGTCTGCGGGCGGTTCTTCGGGTCGCCGCGCGGCATATCGGGGCGCACCGGCGGGCGCTCGTTGGGGCGCAGGTCGAAAATCCCCGGGGTGTAGTCGAACGGCCCGGCGAGCAGTGCCGTGAAGGACAGCATCGCCTCGTGGCTCGGCGGGTTGGGCGGCGAGCCCCAGGCGTTGAACTCCATCCCCCGCGCGCCTTCGCGGCTCATCCAGTTGGGATAGGTGCGGCGCAGCCCCGTGTCCTTGATCGGCTCGTGCGTGTCCATCGCGATCTGCCGCGCGGCGGCGGCCTTGATCACCTTCATGTGGTGGTCGATCATCCGCTGGCTGTCGTAATATTCGTAGTGGCGGATGCCCTTGGCATCGACCCACACCGCATCGCCCGCATCCGAGACATAGCCCGATTTGACGTAGTGCGAGCCGATCTTCTTCACGAGATCGAGCCCCGCCTCGAGCTGGTTCTCGTAGTTGGTGAGGTTGGCCGAGGTCTCGTGGTGGACGATCAGCTGGACGCCCTTCGACGCGGCATATTTGCCAAGCCCCTCGATGTCGTAATCGGGGAAGGCCTCGGTGAAGCTGAACAGGTCGCCATTGTTGAACCAGTCGCCGTCCCAGCCCTTGTTCCAGCCTTCGACGAGGACGCCCGAGAAGCCGTGCTTCGCCGCGAAGTCGATGTAGCGCTTGGTCTCGGCGGTGGTGGCGCCATGATACTTGTCGCTTGCCCAGGTGCGGTCGTTGATGTGCATCGCCCACCAGATGCCGATGTACTTGCCGGGCTTGGCGTAAGCGACGTCGCCGAGCGCGTTGGGCTCGTTCAGGTTGAGGATGATGTCGGAGTTGATCAGGCCCACCGGCCTGTCGGCGATCTGGATGGTGCGCCACGGGGACTTGAACGGTGCCTTGGTCCTGACCTTGGGCCCGCCAGCCCAGTTGCGCAGGTTCGCCTGGAAGTTGCCGGGGCGCAGCTGGTCGAGCGACATCGCGGAGTAATCGACCAGCGCCGCCTCGTGGATCGCCATGTAGGTGCCGCCGGTCGTGCGGAAGGTCGAAGGCGTATGCGCATCGTCGACCTGCCCGGCAGGCGCGACGCGGTAGATATATTCGTTGCGGTTGAACTCGTCCGAGGGGGTGTACCACATCGTGGTCTTCTCGCCGACGCCGAACTGGGTCAGCTCCTCGACGATCGCGACGTCGCCCTCGAAGGCGGGCTGCGCGGGCAGCTCGTAGCGGAACCCGATGCCGGTGTCGAAGGCGCGGAAGCGCACGGTGATGGTCCGCGCCGGGCCTTCGTTGGCCTTGAAGGTGACGGCGAGCTCGTTGTGCTGGTCGCGCACCACGCGGCGCTCGCCCCAGGGCTGTTCCCAAGTGGAGTCCTGCGCGGCGCGGGTCGAACCGGCGATCGCAAGATTGCGCTCGAAACCGTGGTGATCGGCGAAGATCATGCCGAGCAGCGAGGGCGCGATCACCTGCTCGCCCTCGAAGGCGACGGCATAGGTCGCGCGCCCGCCCGCGTCGCTGACGGTGACGGTGATCTTGCCGTCGGGCGAGGCAAGCGTGAGGCTCTCGGCATGGGCGGGCGCCGCCGCCCACATGATCGCGGCCATCGCCACGAGGGATTTCCAGTGCTTGGTCATGCGTCCTCTCCCGCGCCGTGGCGGCGCCTCACGTGGTTTCGGTGTAGATGCGGTAGCCCCATGCGGGCAGAGCGAGCGTCTCGCCCCCGGCGAAGGTCATCGCCGCCCCGCTCAGCGCATCGGTGTAGCGCCCGTGGTGACGCGCTGTTGCGAGGGTGACCGCGTGCGCGCGGGGGCTGAGATTGAACACCGCGAACACCCGCTGTCCTGCCGCGCCGCGCGTGAAGGCGAACACATCGCTCGCCGCGCTCGTCGGCACCTCGACCAGCCCCGCGCCGAAACGCCCGTTGTGGAGCGCCGGCTGTGCGGTCTTGAGCGCGATCAATTGGGCGAACAGCGCGGCGTGCTTGCCCTCGCGCCAGAGGATCGGATCGCGCTCGAAAAACTTCAATTGGCGCTCGTTGTCCGCCTCCTGTCCGTTGTAGATCAGCGGCAGGCCCGGGCCGACGAAGGAGAGCGCAATGGCGGCTTCATAGGCGGGCCCGTAGATCCGGCTCGCCACACCGTCCCACGCATTCTGGTCGTGGTTCTCGGTATAGACCATCCGCATCGCCGCGCGCGGCCAGGTTTCCGCCTGCCCGGCATAATAGCCGCGGATCGGCCCCGCCCCCTCGCCGCTTTTGACGAGGCGCTGCATCGCCTCTTTCCAGCCCCAGCCATAGGTCGCATCGAAGGCGCGCGCGTGAAGATCGCGCTGCTCCCATTCGGCGAGCATGAAGACGGGCTTGATCGTGTCGAGCTCGGCGCGGGCGGTTTCCCAGAAATCGAGCGGGACATAACCCGCAACGTCGCAGCGGAACCCGTCGATGCCGTATTCGCGCACCCAGAAGGCGAGGCTTTCGGTCATGTAGCGCCGGAGGCCGGGCTGGCTGTAATCGAAGTCCGCGACGTCCGACCAGTCGGTGCCGGCCGGTGAGGTCAGCGCGCCTTCGGGGGTGCGCGTGTACCATTCGGGATGGCTGAGAGTCAGCGGGTTGTCGGTGGCCGAATGGTTGGCGACCCAGTCGAGGATCACCTTGAGGCCGTGCCGGTGCGCCTCGGCGACGAAGGCCCTGAACTCCGCCTCGGTGCCGAGCTCGGGGTTGACCGCGCGGTAATCGCGCACCGCATAGGGGCTGCCGAGGCTGCCCTTGCGGTTCGCCTCGCCGATCGGGTGCACCGGCATCAGCCAGATGATGTCGACGCCCATCGCCGCCAGCCGGGGCAGCTGTGCCTGCGCCGCCTTGAAAGTGCCCTCGCTGGTGAACTGGCGGGTGTTGAGCTGGTAGAGCACCGCGTCGCGCGTCCATTCGGCGTTGGTGATCTGCACCATCTCGCGCGGGGTATAGTCGGGCGCGGCCAGCGCGGGCGCGGCGGCAAGTGCGCCCGCCAGCAGCACAGCAACGCGGCGCATCACGCTTCCCCGGCGCTGAGCGCAGGCGCGCCCGCCGCAGCGCCATCGGCGACGAACAGCGTTGCGGCCGCCGCCAGCACGAAGCTCACCGCCGCGATCGCCATCGCGTAGATCGGCTCGCCCCCGAACAGATTGGTGAGGAGAAAGCCGAGCAGGGTCGAGGCGAGCAGCTGCGGTACGACGATGAAGATGTTGAACACCCCCATGTAGATGCCCATTTTTTCCTGCGGCACGCAGCCTGCGAGGATCGCGTAGGGCATCGAGACGATCGAGGCCCAGGCGATTCCGATCCCGATCTGCGGCACCCACAGCAGCGCCGGATCGCGGATCAGCAGCACTGCGGCAAAGCCCGCCGCACCCAGCACGAGATTGACCGCATGGAGCCGGCAGCGGTCGATCCGCGCCGCCACCAGCACAAAGCCAAGCGCGGCGGCGGCGGCCAGCCCGTTGCGCACCGATCCCATCAGGCTCCACCAGTCGGCCCCGTCCTGATAGGCCTGCGAGGTCGCCTCGGTCGCGCCGAAGTGGAACGCGGTCACCCCCGGCGTGCCGTAGATCCACAGCGCGAACATCGCGAACCAGCTGAAGAACTGCACCACCGCGAGCTGGCGCATGGTGCGCGGCATGGCGAAGAGATCGCCGACCACCTCCATGAAGCCGTTGTCCTCGCGGCCCTGGCGGCGGAGCATCCCGGCAACCAGTTGGACCACCCCGAAGCCCGCCAGCAGCGCGGCCAGCACGTAGAGATCCTGCGCGACCTCGATCGTCCCCAGGAAAGCGGGGCGAGGCTCGGCACGGGCAAAGGCGACGAAGGCGGCGACCAGCGCGCCCGCGGTCATCCAGGCGATGCCCCCTTTGGTGAACAGCGCTGCGCTGCGCTGCGGCCGCGCCGACGGGCTTGCCGCCGCTGCGCCGCGCGCCGCTTCGAACCGGGCCAGTTCCTCGGGCGCATATTCGCGGGTGGTGAACACTGTCCAGGCCACCGCCGCGAGCAGCGCGGCTCCGCCGATATAGAAGGACCAGTGCACCGTCTCCGGAATCTGTCCCTCGGGCGCAACGTTGCTGAGGCCGAGCCAGTTGGTCATCACCCACGGCAAGGCCCCGGCGATCACCGCGCCCGTACCGATGAAGAAGCTCTGCATCGCGTAGCCATTGGTGCGCTGGCGATCGGGCAGATTGTCGCCGACAAAGGCGCGGAACGGCTCCATCGTGACGTTGAGCGAGGCGTCCATCACCCACAGCATGCCCGCCGCCACCCACAGCGCCGGCGCATTGGGCATGACGAACAGCGCAAGGCTCGCAAGCAGCGCCCCGACGAGGAAATAGGGCCGCCGCCGCCCCAGCCCGTTCCAGGTCTTGTCCGAAAGGTGACCGATGATCGGCTGCACGATCAGCCCCGTCATCGGCGCGGCGATCCACAGGATCGCGAGTTCGCCGACATCGGCGCCGAGCGTCTGGAAGATCCGGCTGACATTGCCGTTCTGGAGCTCGAACCCGATCTGGATGCCGAGGAAGCCGAAGCTCATGTTCCAGATCTGGCCCGCGCTGAGCGCAGGCTTGAGGCTGCCTTGGGTCATGTCTTTCTCACCCTCTCCCCGCCGCCGCGCCCGCGCCCTTTTGCGGACGCGTGACACGGTGCGGACCGCGCGGTAGGGTGGCCACGGCGTGCCCGGCCAAACTGCCCCGCTCTCTCATCCGCAGTCTGGACGTGCTGCAAAATTTTGCAAGAAGCTTTGCGTGAATGTCCGGGAAAAGCATCCAGCAGCGCCCTCACATGGCAGCTTTTCCCCTTTAATTCGGGGGCTTCCGGCAGTGGTTCGAGAGCAAGGCCCGCCCCCACAAAGATTTGCAAAACTTTTCCCAAGCTGTCACAAACGGCGCTGGAGGGATTTCAACGATGGCACGAATCTTCGGGGGGCTTGCGGCGGTGCTCGCGGCCCACACCGCTCTTTCCGGCATGCCCGTGGCGGCGCAAGCGACAAGCGCGGCGCCCGCTCCGATCGCCGAACGCGGGCTCGAGGACGAGATCATCTACTTCGTCCTGCCAGACCGGTTCGAGAATGGCGATCCGGCCAATGATCGCGGCGGGATCAAGGGCGGGCCGCTCGATCACGGATTCGACCCCGCGCACAAGGGCTTCTACCACGGCGGCGATCTCAAGGGGCTGACTGCAAGGCTCGACTACATCCAGGGCATGGGCGTCACCGCGATCTGGTTCGCGCCGATCTTCAAGAACAAGCCGGTGCAAGGTGTGCCGGGCCGGCAGGATGCGGGCTATCACGGCTACTGGGTGACCGACTTCACCAGTGTCGACCCCCATTTCGGCACCAATGCCGAATTCAAGGCCTTCGTCGATGCCGCCCATGCGCGCGGGATCAAGGTCTACATGGACATCATCGTCAACCACACCGCCGACGTGATCCAGTATGCCGATGGCGAGGCGGCGCAATACGCCTATCGCAGCAAGGGCGAGTACCCCTTCTCGCGCCGCGGCGGGCCTGATGGCGCCCCGATCAACGCGGGCTTTGCCGGGGACGACAATCCCGACCCTGCCAACTGGGCGCGGCTCACCGACCCCGGCTTCGCCTACACCCCGACCATCCCCGAGGCCGAGCGCAACGTGAAGGTGCCCGCCTGGCTCAACGATCCGATCTACTACCACAACCGCGGCAATTCGCACTGGATCGGCGAGAGCAGCCTCTATGGCGACTTTTCGGGGCTCGACGATCTTGCGACCGAACATCCGCGCGTGGTCGCGGGGATGATCGACATCTTCGGCGCCTGGATCGACGAATACGGGATCGACGGCTACCGCATCGACACCGCCAAGCACGTCAATCCGGAGTTCTGGCAGGCTTTCGTCCCCGCGATCGAGGCCCGTGCCAAGGCCAAGGGGATCGACCATTTCCATATCTTCGGCGAGATCGCCTACGAGGAACCGACCGCGACCCTCGCTGCGCAGGTGATGGCGCAAAGCCACCTGCCCTATGCGCTCGACATGGGCTTTGCCAAGGCCGCGCAGATGGTGGCGAGCGGCAAGTCCCCGCCGCGGCTGATGGCCGAGTTCCTGCAGCAGGACGCGGTCTATCCCGGCGGCCCCCGAACCGCGCTGGGGCTCCCGACCTTCCTCGGCAATCACGATTTCGGCCGCTTCGCGATGTTCGTGCGGACCATGAGCGGATCGGACGACGAGGCCGAGCTGCTCGCGCGGGTCAAGCTCGGCCATGCGCTGATGTTCCTGCTGCGCGGGGTGCCGACCGTCTATTACGGCGACGAGCAGGGCTTCATTTCCGACGGCAACGACCAGCTCGCGCGCGAGGACATGTTCCCCAGCAAGGTTGCCGCCTACAACGACAACAACCTGATCGGGTCGGACGCCACCACCGCGCAAAGCAACTTCGACACCGCACACCCGCTCTACCGCCTGATCGCCGATCTCGCCCGCGCCCGCAGCGCGAGCCCTGCGCTGCGCCGCGGCCTCACCACGGTGCGCGCCTTCGAGGAAGCCGCCCCCGGCCTCCTCGCGGTCGAGCGGCACGATCCCGCAACCGGACAGCGCGTGCTGGCGCTGTTCAACACCGGCGATATGCCACTTTCGCGCAAGCTCGAGGTCAGCTACCGGGCGCGCCGGGTGGCACCGCTTGTCGGCACGTGTCCGGCTGCGCTCGCCGCACCCGGATCGGTCACTGTCGAACTGCCGCCGTTCGGCTTTGCCGCCTGCATTCTGGAGACCGACGACTGATGGCGACCGCCCTTGCCGAGACCGCCGAAACCGCCACCGGCCCGCTGGCCTGGTGGCGCGGCGCGGTCATCTACCAGATCTACCCGCGCTCGTTCCGTGACACCAACGGCGACGGGATCGGCGATCTTGCGGGCATTGCCGAGGGGCTCGACTACATCGCCGACCTCGGGGTCGACGGGATCTGGATCTCGCCCTTCTTCACCTCGCCGATGAAGGATTTCGGCTACGACGTCGCCGACTATTGCGGGATCGACCCGAGCTTCGGCACCTTCGCCGATTTCGACCGGGTGGTCGCCAAGGCCCACGAGCTGGGGCTCAAGGTGATCATCGATCAGGTCTATTCGCACACGTCGGACGAACACGCCTGGTTCGCCGAGAGCCGCGCGGATCGCACCAATCCCAAGGCCGACTGGTATGTCTGGGCCGACCCCAAGCCCGACGGTTCGCCGCCGTCGAACTGGCAATCGGTGTTCGGCGGTTCGGCCTGGCAATGGGACGGGCCCAGGAAGCAGTATTACCTGCACAATTTCCTCACCAGCCAGCCCGATCTCAACGTCCACAACCGGCAAGTGCAGGACGCGCTGCTCGAAGTCGCCCGGTTCTGGCTGGCGCGCGGTGTCGACGGGTTCCGGCTCGACGCGCTCAATTTCTCGATGCACGATCCCGATCTGCGCGACAACCCGCCCTCGGGCCTGCCGATCGAGCGGGTCACCCGGCCGTTCGACATGCAGGTCAAGCGCTACAACCAGTCGCACCCTGACATCACCGGCTTCCTCGAGCGCATCCGTGCCACGATCGACGCGTTCCCGGGCCGCTTCACCGTCGCCGAAGTCGGCGGGCCGGAGCCGCTCGCCGAGATGAAGGCCTTCACCGAGGGCGGCAAGCGGCTCGATTCGGCCTACAACTTCGATTTCCTCTACGCGCCGCAGCTGACCGCTCCGCTGGTACGCGCGAGCCTCGCGCAATGGAGCGGCGCGCCCGAGGAAGGCTGGCCCTCATGGGCCTTCTCCAACCACGATGCGCCGCGCGCGGTGACCCGCTGGACGCGCGACGGCGACTTGGCGCGCGCGGCGCGTCTCAACCTGCTGCTGCTGCTGAGCCTGCGCGGCAACCCGATCATCTATCAGGGCGAGGAACTGGGCCTGCCGCAGGGCGAGGTCGCCTTCGAGGACCTGCTCGATCCCGAAGCGATCGCCAACTGGCCGCACACCTTGGGCCGCGATGGCGCGCGCACCCCGATGCCGTGGGTGGCGGGTGCGCCGCAGGCCGGCTTCTCAACCGCCAACCGCACCTGGCTCAAGCTCGACCCCGCCCATGCCGGTTTCGCGGTCGACCGGCAAGCCGCGGACAGCGCCTCCACCCTCGCCTATGCGCGCCGCCTGCTGGCGCTGCGGCGCACGCTGCCGGCGCTGGTGAGCGGGGCCATCACTCTTGTCGACAGCCCCGAGGACGTGCTCGCCTTCGTGCGCGAGGATGCGGCAGGCGAGCGCGTGCTGTGCGCGTTCAATCTCGGCGAAGCGCCCGCTGACTGGGCGCCCCCTGCCGGGCTCGGCGCCGCGCAACTGCTGGCGAGCGAGACCGCGGTCGGCGGCAGCGGGGCGATGCCGCAGCAGCTCGCGCCCGGCACCGGATATTGGGCCAGCCTCGCGGGCGGCTGAACGGGCATGGCCGACGATCCCGCCTCCACCCGGCGCAGCGCCACGCTCGAGGATATTGCGCGCGAGGCGGGGGTCTCGATCTCGACCGTGAGCCGCGCCTTGAACGACAGCCCCTCGGTCAAGCGGCGCACCAAGCAGGCGATCTGGCAGATCGCGCGCGCGCACGACTACGAGTTCCGCGCCTCGATGCCGAGCGGCCCGATCGGCGCCGATGCGACCCTTGCGGTGGTCGTCCCGGCCCCGCAGGCGCGCGACAGCCGGGTGTCGGACCCCTTCTTCCTCGAACTGCTCGCGGGGATCGCCGAGGCCGCGCGCGAGCGCAATGCCGACCTCATCATCAGCCACCTTTCCCCCCGCGCCGGTGGCGATCTCGGCTACGCGATGAGCACCAGCCGCGCGACCGGCGTGATCTTCATCGGGCAGAGCTCGCTGCACCACGAATTCAACGCGCTCGCCGCGCGCGACAATCGTTTCGTGGTGTGGGGCGCGGAGTTTCCCGACGCGCAGTATTGCGTGATCGGGTCGGACAACCTCGCGGGCGGGCGGCGCGCGGCGGCGCACCTCGCGCGGCTCGGGCGGCGGCGCATCGTCTTCCTCGGCGACAGCGAAGCGCCCGAGGCCGAACAGCGCCTGCGCGGCTATCGCCAGGCGATCGAGCAGGCGGACCTGGGCCTCGACGACGATCTGATCCTGCCCGCCCATTTCGAGGTTCACTCGGCCGAGGCCGCGGTGCGCAGCGCGATCGCGCGGGGCCTGCGCTTCGATGCGGTCTTCGCCGCGAGCGACCTTATCGCGATCGGCGCGATCCGTGCGCTGACCCGCTCGGGCGTGCGCGTGCCCGAGGATGTCTCGGTGGTCGGCTATGACAACATCCCTGCCGCCCGCCTCGTCACCCCGCAGCTCACCACGATCGATCAGGACGCCAACCTCGCCGGGCGGATGCTGGTGTCCAAGCTGATCGACAAGGGTGACGGGCCGGCGATCTCGCAGCGGCTTGAAACCAGCCTGCTGATCCGCGAAAGCTGCGGGGGATGAGCACACCGCGCGCCCTCAAGAGCATCGTCATCGTCGGCGGCGGCAGCGCCGGATGGATGACCGCCGCCGCGCTCGCCGAGGCGGTGGGGCGTGACTGCGCGATCACGCTCGTCGAAAGCGAGGCGATCGGCACCGTCGGCGTGGGCGAGGCCACCATCCCGCCGATCCGCCATTTCAACCGCCGGCTCGGGATCGACGAGGCGACCTTCGTGCGCCAGACGCAGGGGAGCTACAAGCTCGGCATCCAGTTCGTCGACTGGGGACGGCAGGGGCACACCTATTTCCACCCCTTCGGCCAGTATGGTGCCGAATTCGACTCGGTGCCCTTCTACCACCACTGGATGCGCGAACATCTCGAAGGGCGGATCGATGGCCCGATCGACGATTTCTCGATGTGCTGGGCGATGGCGCGCGCGGGCAAGTTCAGCCATCCCGCGACCGACCGGCGGCTGATCCAGTCGACCTTCGACTACGCCTACCACTTCGATGCCGGCCTCTACGCCGCCTTTCTGCGCCGCTTTGCCGAACACCGGGGGGTGAAGCGCGTCGAAGGCAAGGTCGTCGATGTGAGCTTGCGCGGCGAGGACGGCTTCATCGAGGCGGTGACGCTCGAGGGCGGCGAGCGCATCGCGGGCGAGTTCTTCGTCGATTGCTCGGGCTTTCGCGGGCTGCTGATCGAGGAGGCTCTGCACGCGGGCTACGACAATTGGCAGCACTGGCTTCCCTGCGACCGCGCGGTCGCCGTGCCCTGCGAGCGCGGTGCCTTCACCCCCTACACCCGCTCCACCGCGCGCGAGGCGGGGTGGCAGTGGCGCATTCCGCTGCAGCACCGCACCGGCAATGGCTATGTCCATTGCAGCCAGTTCATCAGCGAGGACGAAGCCGCCGCCGCCCTGCTCGCCAACCTCGACGGCAAGGCGCTGGCCGATCCGCGCCCGTTGCGCTTCGTCACGGGCAAGCGGCGCAAGTTCTGGGAGAAGAACTGCGTCGCCATCGGGCTTTCGGCGGGGTTCATGGAACCGCTCGAATCGACCAGCCTCCACCTCATCCAGTACGGAATCCTTCGGCTCATCGCGCTCCTGCCCGACAGCGCGATCTCGCCGCTGCTGGCGCGCGAATACAACGCCCAGACCGCGGGCGAATACGAACGCATCCGCGACTTCCTGATCCTCCACTACAAGGCAACCGAACGGCAGGATTCCGAACTGTGGCGCTACTGCGCGGCCATGCCGATCCCCGACACCTTGCAGTACAAGATCGACCATTTCCGCGCCCACGGCATGCTGGTGTCGGACGGGCAGGAGCTGTTCGCCAATCCGAGCTGGATCGCGGTCTATCTCGGGCAGGGGATTGTCCCCGAGCGCGCCCCTGCGCTTGCCCATATGCGAACCGGCGTGCCGGTCGGCGCGCGGCTGGCCGAGATCGCCCGCGCGATGGACGAGGCGGTCGCCGCCATGCCGAGCCACGAGGACTTCGTCGCGCGCCACTGCGCCGCCGCGCCGCTCGCGGCCTGACGCCGCGCCTGACGCCGCGCCTGACGCCGCGCCTGGCGCCGCGCCGCGTCGCCGCCCCCGTCGCCGTCGCAACCGCAACGCGAAAGGGCCCGCCATTGCTGGCGGGCCCTTCCTGAGACCCTCGCGACCCGAGGGGTAGCGTCAGAAGCTCTTGCGGATCGTGAGGTTGAAGGTCCGCCCGTAGAGTTCGTGGCGGCTCGGGAAGGTCCCGATCTGCTGCCCGCCCGCGTTGAACAGCGCGTTCTCGGTCACGAAGGGCTCGTCGGTCAGGTTGAACACCTCCGCGAGGATCTGCAGCCCGTTGAGAAGGCTGCCTTCCTTCGAGAAGGTGTAGCCGATCTGCGCATCGAGGATGGTTTCCGGCTGCGCCTGCGCGCCCGAGAGCGATCCGTCGAAGTTCTGGACTTCCGACAGGAAGCCCGCGCGGTAGCGTGCCGCCAGCTTGGCGCGGAAGCCATACTTTTCGTAGAAGATGTCGCCCGACCAGGTTACGTCCGAATAGCCCGGGATCGAGATCGGGTTGTTGACCTGATTGAGCACCTCGGCATCCGAATAGGTCACGCTGGCGAAGCCACCGAACCCGTCGAGCGCATCGGCGAAGTCGCCGAAGTTGAGGCGCACGGTGCCTTCGACCCCGGTGATCGTCCCGTCCGAGAAGTTCACCGGCCCGTTGAACACGCCGAGCGCGACCTCGGGGTTGCTGGTGAGGATGCTGCCCGCGCCGAAGTTCTGGATCGACTGGGTCAGATCGGTCAGCGCCGAGAAGTCGATGATCCAGTCCGACAGGTCCTTGTGGAACCCGGCGATGATGATCGCGGTGCCCGGCGAGAAATACTTCTCGAAGGAGATGTCGTAGGAGGTCGACTGGTAGGGCTGGAGCTGCGGGTTGCCGCCGCCGAGGTTGAAGCAGACCAGGTTGGGCGGATTGAAGGCGACCACCCGGTCCGGGCGCTGGTCGGCGTTGGTGTCGACGCAGCTCAGCGGGTTGAACCCGATGTTCTGGTTCGCCGTCATCTGGTCGAGCCGCGCGCGGGTGATGGTCTTGGCCGCGGCGATGCGGATGAAGGTGTCGGGCAGGATCTCGAACGAGAGGTTCATGCTCGGCAGCCAGTTGTCATAGCTCGCATCGACGGTGTTGACGCGCCCGCCGCCGATCGTGCCGGTCGATTCCTGTTTGGTGTCGGCATAGCGCAGGCCGATGTTGCCGCGCACCGGAACCGAACCGACATCGCCGTCGATATTGGCCTGGATGTAGAAGTTGTGGACGCGCTCGCTGACCACCCACTGGGTATCGAAGGTGGCCTTCTCGACGAGGTAGGTGCCGTCGCTGCGCAGACCCGAGGGATCATAGGCGAGGATATTCATCCCCAGACCCTTGGTGTCGGTCACCCCGACGATGGCGCTGGTCGGCACGCGCAGACCATTGCCGAAGGCAGCGGTGGGACGCAGGAAGCTTTCGTTCGAGTCGAAGTCCTTGGTGCGGTCGGTGTAGAGCCAGCCAAGGGTGATCCGGTCGAGCAGGCCGCCATCGAATTCCCAATAGGTTTCGGCGCGCAGCTGGTGCAGCTCGTCATTGATCACCGGCTCCTTGACGAAGCCGACCTGGCCCCACCCGCCCGGATCGGTGAGCAGGACGTTGGCGGGGTTGGTGTAATCGAGCTGGGAGGCGATCGAGTACTGGCCGTCCTCGGGGAAGGTGAAGGTCAGTCGGTCCTGCGCCCCCGACCGCGCGCGGCCGGTGCCGGCATAGCTTTCGAAGTCGATGTCGTTGCGGTCGAGCGTCGAATAACCGTAGTCGAGCACGAAGCCGAGGTTGTCGGTCGCCTTCCACTCGGCGTTGCCGCCGATCGCGAAGATCTGCGACTTGGCGCCTTCCGTGTCGGTGCGCAGGATCGGCACCACGCCCGAATAGGTGGCGGTATCGGCGAAGGGACCGCTGCCGGTCGCGCCGACGAAGGTCGCGCCGCTCCACGAGGCGATCGGGGTTTCGGTCCCGCGGAAGATGCCGCTGTCGCTGGTGTCGGTGTAGAAGCCGTCGATCGACAGCGAGAAGCTGTCGCTCGGCTCGAACTGCAGGCTCCCGGCGACCGAGGTACGCTCGAAGCTGCGGCTGACGACGCCCTGGCGCGGGTTGTCGGCGGGGTAGATCACGCCGGCGGCGGTCCGGGCGACCTGCCCGCGCTGGGTCTTCAGCTCGCGACTGATGAACTGGGTCGGGATCGACTGGACCGTCGCACCGATCGACCAGCCGATCGTGCCATCGGCGTTCTGGTCGATGTAGGAGCCGAAGAAGCGGTAGCCGTCGCTGGCGAAATCGGGGTTGAGCGAGCCGCTGTCGTTGAAGGTGTAGGTGCCCGAGACCGTGATCTGGCGCTTGTTCGAGTCGAGCGGCTTGACGGTGCGCAGGTCGACCGCGCCGGCGATGCCGATTGCGGCGAGCTGGGCGTCACCGGTCTTGTAGACGACGCCGGTGCCGATCAGTTCGGACGGGAACTGGTCGAATTCGATCCCGCGGTTGTTGCCCGCCGAGACGACTTCGCGGCCGTTGAGCAGCGCGAGCGAGAAGTCCGGGCCGAGACCGCGGATCGAGACCTGCTGCGAACGACCGCGCACGCGCTGCGCGGTCACGCCGGGCAGGCGCGCGAGGGTGTCGGCGATCGAGAGGTCGGGGAGCAGACCGATGTCTTCGGCGGCGATCACTTCGACGATCGAGGTCGCTTCGCGCTTGGCATCGAGCGATGACTGGATCGAGCCGCGGATGCCGGTGACGGTCATCACCATGTCAGCTTCGGCTTCGGCCTGCGCCTTGGCGGCTGCGGCCTTTTCCTCGTCGGTCTGAGCGTCTTGCGCCATCACCGGAGCGCCGGTTACGGCGAGCGCCAGAAAGGTCGCGGCCCCGCACAGCAGACGCGCGCTTGCATTGATCCCGTTCGTTTTCATCAGAAGTCCCCTCCTGCAAGCGCCATTCAGCGAGCGCTTTTGCAGTTTTTTTCATAGCGGAACCTGAACGGGACGTAAATCGGGAAATGGCACTTATGTTACGATCTCGGCTGCTCGAGATTTTTCCATTTTTAATCAGATATTTGTTTTTGATTGCGTGGGCCGACCTGCCATTCCCGTCGGCGCGCAATCCCCAGAATGTTGCGCGCGGGACACAGTTTGCGCAAATGCCGCAATGCAGCATTGACGGCCAACCTTCCGACCCCTGCGGTCAGCCCGGCCCAAGGCACGTCCGGCAACCGATTTTTCACGTAAAATCCGATGGATGATCGTCGGATTTGGAGCATTGAGGGGGATTTGATAGGCTCAGGCACATGGCCATGTCACCCGAGCCCTCGCAGGACCCCCAGACAGATTGCTGGACGATCCGGCTCGGCAATCCGGAGGTGGAGGCGTTTTCTTCGATGAAACATCGCCTTGTCACGATCGGCGACTTTCTCGTGAGCCCCGAAAACGCGATCGATTGCGCCGTTTTGCAAGAATTTGCAAAGATCACGCCGCAATATCCCGGGGTGCGCGCGCCGCTCGATCCGGCGGTGTGCGCCGCGTGGCTTGCCGCGCTGACGCCGCATCTCGACACATGGTTCGGCCCAGCCTTGCGGGGTTGGTCGATGCAGGCATGGTATTCGCTGGTGACGACGCCGCCCCATGCCCTTGCCCCGATCCAGCGCCTGCCGCACGTCGACGGCACCGATCCGGCGCAGGTGGCGATGATGCTTTATCTCCACCGCACCGGGCACGGCGGCACCGCCTTCTTCCGTCATCGCTCGACCGGCCTCGAATCGCTCACCGCCGACGACTACCCGCGGTATGCCGCCGCGGTGCAGGCCGAATACGGCCGCACCGGCCTGCCACCGGCCGCCTATCCCACAGACGGCAGCCCGCATTTCGAGCGCGTCCGAACGGTCGCGGGCAACTTCAATGAGGCGGTGTTCTACCGCGGCAACATCCTGCACAGCGGCGTCATCGACAATGCTGCACCCTTGCGCGCCGACCCGCGTGAGGGCCGACTGACAATCAACGCCTTCTTCCGCCCGGTGGCGGGGTGAGCGAAACGGGGAACGGGATATGGACAGGCCTGAAATCAAGAAGCTGGTGATCGTCGGCGGCGGGACGGCGGGGTGGATCACCGCCGCCGCCTTCGCCCGGCTGCTCGACCGGCGGCTCACCATCGAGCTGGTCGAGAGCCAGGCTATCGGCACGGTGGGCGTGGGCGAGGCCACGATCCCGCAGATCATCCGCCTCAATGCCATCCTCGGGATCGACGAGAACGCTTTCATGCGCGCCACGTCGGGCACCTTCAAGCTGGGGATCGAGTTCGTCGATTGGGGCAAGGTCGGCAGCCGCTATCTGCACACCTTCGGCGATACCGGCATGACGCTCGGCAATGTCGCCTTTCACCACTACTGGCGGCGCAGCCCCGGGGCGGCCGCCGCGCCGGCAAGCCTGTGGGACTATTCGCTGCACCAGCACGCCGCCGACGCCGCGCGGTTCGGCAAGCTCGAGCGGGTCGGCAACACGGCGATGACCGGCCTTGCCTATGCCTATCACTTCGACGCCAGCCGCTATGCGCTGTTCCTGCGCGCCTATGCCGAGGGGCGCGGGGTGACACGCACCGAGGGGATTGTCGAACAGGTGGTGCGTGATGGGACAAGCGGCAACATCGCGGCGATCACCCTCCTGGGCGGCAAACGGGTCGAGGGCGACTTCTTCATCGACTGCACCGGCTTTCGCGCCCTGCTGCTCGGCGAGACGCTCGGAGTGGGCTACGAGGACTGGTCGAAGTGGCTTCCCTGCGACCGCGCGCTCGCGGTGCCGAGCGAGCGGCTGCCGGTGCTGGTGCCCTACACCCGCGCAACCGCGCGGACAGCAGGCTGGCAGTGGCGCATCCCGCTCCAGCACCGCACCGGCAATGGCCATGTCTATTCGAGCGGCTTCATCAGCGATGAAGCCGCCGCCGACACCTTGATGCAGGGGCTCGACACCAGGCCGCTCGGCGATCCGCGCCCCTTGCGCTTCACCACCGGGCGGCGGCAGACCTTCTGGGCGCACAACTGCGCCGCGATCGGCCTGTCGAGCGGGTTTCTCGAGCCGCTCGAATCGACCAGCATCCACCTGATCCAATCGCACGTCAGCCGCCTGATCCAGCTCTTCCCGCGCGAGGGCGACGGCGCGGTCGAGCGGGCGGAATACAACGCGCGGTGCGCTGCGGAATTCGCGCAGATCCGCGATTTCCTGATCCTCCACTATCACCAGACCGCGCGCGAGGATTCGGAATTCTGGCGCTATTGCAAGAATATGGCGGTGCCCGACAGCCTCACCCACAAGATGGCGCTGTTCGCCGCCTCGGGCCGGGTGGGCCGCGATGTCGATGATCTGTTCCGCGATGCAAGCTGGGTGCAGGTGATGATCGGTCAGGGCATCATGCCCGCCGATTACGATCCGATGGCCGATCAGGTCGAACCGGCGCAACTGACCGAGTTCCTCGCCAATCTGAAGACGCTGATCACCCGCGCGGTCGGCAGCCTGCCGAGCCACGAGGATTACCTGCGCCAGCACTGTCCCGCCGACGAGAGCCTGCTGGCGGCGTGACGCTGCCAAAGCAAAGGGGCGGCGCGAGTGACCCCGCGCCGCCCCCTGAATTCACGCCCGAAGGCGTTGCGTCTTACTTCGCCGACTGGGCTTCGAGATAGGCAACCAGGTTCGCGCGATCCTGATCGTTCTTCACGCCCGGGAAGGCCATCTTGGTGCCCGGGACATAGCCCTTGGGATCCTTGAGGTATTCGAACAGCACCTGCGGCGTCCACACGATGCCGCTGTTCTTGTTGGCATCCGAGTAGGAATAGCCCGGGACCGAGCCCGACTTGCGGCCGACGACCTTGTAGAGCGACGGGCCGACGCGGTTCACGCCTTCGTCGAACACGTGGCAGGTGCGGCAGGCGGCGAACACCTTCTCGCCCTTGGCGGCGTCGGTGGTGAAGCTGGCATATTCGAGCTTGGCGCCCTCGGCAGCGGGCGTTTCAGCCGCGGCCGGGGTGACAGCCGGCGCCGCAGCCGCTTCGGTCGGGGCCGCAGCCGGGGCTTCTTCAGCCTGCTTGCCACCGCAAGCCGACAGGGTGGCAAGGCTCGCCAGCGCGGCCGCGCCCATCAGGAAATTACGCTTCATGATCGTGTATCCTCTGAACAACTTGTTCCTCCCGCATCCCGGCGGGCCATAAACCAGTTTCTCCGGCATGGAAAGCGGGACTTCTGCGCAACTTGTCGCACCACCCCTCTCCCTGGCCGTGCAGCCACAACGCGCAAAAGACGAAGGGTTTCCCGGGCAATTGCGAAGACGCGATTGCCTTGGCGGTGGGCCGCGTTACAGTCGGGCGCATGACACAGCTTCCCTGGCACACCAAGCTCGTCCTCGCCCTGCTGGCGTTCCTCCCGGTATTCTTCGCGATCGCCGCATTCGGTACCAAGCTGGGCGTGTGGGGGTGGCAGGTCGGTCTCCTCACCCTGACCTTCGGCGGCGGGATGATCCTGCTCGCGGTGACGGCGCTCGCCGCGCTGGTCTCGCTGGTGATCGGCGTGCGGGCCAAGCCGCGGCGCAACGGCGTTCTGGCGGCGGCCATCATCGGGCTGCTGCTGCCCGGCGCGGCGCTGCTGGTGTTCCTTTCGGCGGGCGGCAAGGCGGCCGGGAACCCGATCCACGACATCGCGACCGACACCGGCAACCCGCCCGCCTTTTCGGCGGCGACGATGGCGGCCCGCACCAAGGCAGGGGCGAACCCCTTGAGCGATTATCAGACCCCGCTCGGCAAACTGCCGTTGTTCCAGGGCAAGGTCGCGCCCGAACTGGCGGTCAGATCGCACGCGCAGATCATCACCGATCGCCCCGATCGGCCCGCGCCGCTGCCGCTCGGCGGGGCAAGCCAGGCCGAGGGCGTGGCGGCGGTGACGGCATCGATGGCGGCCATGGGACTGACCGACATTCGCTCCGATCCCGTGACCGGCAACGTCGAGGGCGTCGCGGAAAGCTTCTGGTTCGGCTTCAAGGACGATGTCGTCGCCCGCGTCGGCCCCGCGCAGATCGACTTCCGCTCGGTCAGCCGGGTGGGGATCAGCGATCTTGGCGCGAACACCGCACGGATCAGGGACCTGCGCGCCCGCACCGAGGCGCTGCTGGGGTCGGCCAGCCGTTAATCCCGGAAGGTGGCGAGCGCGAGCGCGCTGCGCTGGAACACGGTGAGGACGCAGAGCGCGGCATAGCCATAGGCGATGTGCGGGAACCACGCCGGCGCAAGGCCCATGGCGATGAACACCGCGATGGTCTCGGTGCCTTCGGCGAGGCCGGTCGAATAAAAGAAGCTCTTGCGGCCATGTGCGCTGGTCGCTGCGCCGCGCTTTTCGGCGATCACCGCGAAGGCGAGGAAGCTGACGCCGGTCAGCACGAAGCTCGCCACCAGCACCAGCGCGGGCAGGGTGTTGGCGGCCGCCAGCACGCCGAAACCCACCGGCACGCTGACATAGAAGGCAAAATCGGCCACGATGTCGAAATAGCCGCCGAGGTCCGAAGGCCCGCGCGCCCGCGCCACCGCGCCATCGAGCCCGTCGAGCACACGGTTGGCGAGGATCAGCGCGAGGCCCCAGCCGATCTCTCCCACGGCGATGGCCGCCGCGCCCGCAAGCCCGATCGCAAGTCCGGTGAAGGTGATGCCGTTGGCGGTGACGCCCCACCCCGCCAGCACCCGCCCGGCGCGGTTCAGCGGCGGATCGATCAGCGGGCGCAGTCTGGCATCGAACATCGCGCTACCCGCCCCAGCTCACGAGCCCGATCCACGCCCCGGTCATGGCGCTGGCGAGGTTGCCCGCGATCCAGCTCTTCATGCCGAGATCGGCCGCTTCGGCGCGGCGTTCCGGAGCGAGCGTGCCGATGGTCGAGACGAGCAGGCCGATGCTCGCAAGATTGGCGACCCCGCACAGCGCATAGGTGACGATCAGCGTCGCGCGCGGCCCGAGCGTGCCCGCAGGGAGCGCGGCAAGCTCCAGATAGGCGACATATTCGTTGAGCACCGCCTTGGTGCCCATCAGCCCGCCCGCCGCCTGCGCTTCGCCCCAGGGCACGCCGATCAGCCACATCAGCGGCGCAAGCGCCCAGCCCATCATGCGCTTGAGGCTCAGCGGTGCGCCATCGATCAGCGGGAGGGCCGCCAGCATTCCGTCGACCAGCGCGACCAGCGCGAACACGGTGATGATTACCGCGATCACCGCGAGGAAGAGCTGCAGCCCGTCCATCGTGCCGCGGATGATGGCATCGATGCTGCTGTCATAGGCGAGCGCGGGGGCATCGTCCTCGCCTTCGGCCACGACCGCGGTATCGATGTCCCCGTCCTGCGGCGGCACCATCACCCGTGCCATCAGCAGCGCGGCGGGGATCGACACCAGCGAGGCGGCGATGAGATGACCGACCGCATCGGGCACCACCGCTTTGAGCGTGGTCGCATAGAGCACCAGCAGCGCGCCGCTGATCGTCGCCATCGCCAGAACCATCAGCTGGAACAGCTCGCTGCGGCTGACGCGGGTGAAATAGCCGCGGGTCACGAGCGGGGTCTCGACGACGCCGAGGAACAGCGCCGCCCCGCCCGCGAGGCCGACCACGCCCGAAACCCCGAGCGTGCGGCGCAGCAGGAAGGCGAGCCCGTTGACCACGGCGCGCAGCACCCCCCAGTGCCACAGCAGCGCCGAAAGCGCGGAGAACACGATCACCAGCGGCAGGATCTGGAAGGCGATGATCAGCGGCGGCTGCGCCCCGGGCTTGAGCGCGAACGGCAGCTCCGCCCCGCCGAGATAGCCGAACATGTAGCCCGATCCCTTGAGCGTCGCCGCCTCGACCGCGCTCACCGCGTTGTTGACGAGGCCGACCGCGGCCCACACCGGCGGCACCCGCACGATCAGCACCGCGAGCACGCCTTGCAGCGCAAGCGCACCGAGCATCCAGCGCCAGCCGGGCAGCCCCCGGCGATTCTCGCTCACCCCCCAGGCGATCGCGATCAGCACCGCAATGCCGATAATGCCGCGCAGCTGGTCGAACAGCGCCATCCCGGTCAGCCCCGCATCCATGCGTGGTAGCGCTCGACCCACGTGAGCAGGCCCTCGGGCTTGTTGGCGCGCTTCCAATTGCCGGCGGCGAACTTGTTGGCCTCGGCCATGGTGGGGTAGGAATGGATCGTGCCGAGGATCTTGTTCAATCCGATCCCGTGCTTCATCGCCAGCACATATTCCGCCAGCAGCTCGCCCGCGTGGGCGCCGACCATGGTGGCGCCGAGCACCTTGTCCTTGCCGCCCGCCGGGGTCAGCACCTTGACGAAGCCCTTGGTCTCGCTCTCGGCAATCGCGCGGTCGAGATCGTCCAATTCGTAGCGGGTGATTTGCACATCGATCCCCTGTTCGGCCGCTTCGCGCTCGTTGAGGCCGACGCGCGCGACCTCGGGGTCGAGAAAGGTGACCGCGGGGATGACGCGGTAATCGGCCTTGAATTTGCGGAAGGTGCCGAACAGCGCGTTGACGCTGGCATACCACGCCTGATGGCTCGCGGTGTGAGTAAACTGGTAGGGCCCGGCGACGTCGCCGGCGGCGAAGATGTTGGGGAACCTGGTGGCGAGGAATTCGTCGGTGACCACGGTCTTGGCGGTCTCAACCCCCAGCGCCTCGAGCCCGAAGCCGGTGAGCCGCGCCTTGCGCCCGATGGCGACGATGAGGGCGTCGAATGGCACCGCGACCTCGGCTCCGCCTGCCTCGGCAATCAGGGTCCGACCCTCGATCCGCACCGCCTTGTGGCCGGTGAGCACCCGCACCCCCGATTCCTCGAGCGTTGCCCGGGCGAGCGCCGCAACATCGTCGTCCTCGCGCGCGAGCAGCTGATCGCCGCGCTCGATCTGGGTGACCTCCGAGCCCAAGCGCGCGAAGGCCTGACTGAGCTCGCACCCGATTGGCCCGCCGCCCAGCACCGCGATCCGGCGCGGGGCTTCGTCCATCGCGGCGAAGGTGGTCCAGAGGGTTTCGCTGGTGACATAGCCCGAACCTTCGATCCCCGGGATGTCGGGCACCACCGGTTCTGCGCCGCTGGCGATGACGATGCTGCGGGTGGTGAGGCGCTGGGTGCCCCCGTCATTGCGCGCGATCTCGACCGTCCAGGGGTCGATGATCTTCGCGTATCCCTTGACCACATCGACGCCGAGACCCTCGTAGCGCTCGACGCTGTCGTGCGGCTCGATCGTCTTGATCGTATCGAGCACCCGCGCCATCACCGCCTTGAACGGCACCTGCGGTTCGTTCGGCGTCAGGCCATAGCGATCGGCGTGCCGCATCGTTGCAGCGACCTTGGCGCTCTTGATGATCGCCTTGGAAGGCACGCAGCCGGTGTTGAGGCAATCGCCGCCCATCTCGTGCGCTTCGACCAGAGTCACCTTGGCCTTCACCTGCGCCGCGATAAAGGCCGACACCAGCCCGGCCGAGCCCGCGCCGATGACCACCAGATTGCGGTCGAACTTTTTGGGGCGTTTGAACCCGGCATAGACCTTGCGGCGCTGGATCAGCCCGATGATCGCCTTGGCGATCCACGGCACGATGCCGAGCAGAACGAAGCTCCCGACGACGGCGGGCGAGGCGATCCCGGACAGGCTGTCGATCTGCGCGAGCTGCGTGCCCGCATTCACATAGACGATCGTCCCCAGCAGCATTCCCAGCTGGCTGACCCACATGAAGGTCGGCGTGCGGATGCGGGTCAGGCCCATCACGAGATTGACCATGAAGAAGGGGAAAACCGGGATCATCCGCAAGGTGAACAGGTAGAACGGGCCGTCGCGCTCGAGCCCTGCGTTGATCGCCTTCAGCCGCTCGCCGAAACGCGCTTCGATGCTGTCGCGCAGCACGTAGCGCGAGGAGAGGAAGGCAAGCGTTGCCCCGATGGTGGAGGCGAACGAGACGATCACCGTTCCCAGCACGACCCCGAACAGCGCGCCCGCTGCCAGAGTCATGATCGCCGCGCCCGGCAGCGAGGCACCGGTGACCACCACATAGGCAAGGAAGAAGCCCGCAATCACCGCGACCGCGTTCTCCTGCTGGAACGCGGCCAGCTCGCCTGCGAGCGCCTTGATGCCGTCAAGCGTGAGGTACTGCCCCAGGTCCAAGGCGAAATAGGCCGCGACAAGCGCAGCCAGCACGGCGAGAACGGCAAGCTTCTTCACGTGACAAGGCCCCTTTGTCCGGCGTTCGGTGGCTTCGGCCAGATGGTTACACCCCGCGCGCCAGCCGGGCGTATTGCGCGATCCACGCTTTGTCGATTGCATGCTTGAGCGCAAGCACCCAGCGTCCCTCGGCGGCGAACCGCCCGTAGCTGGCGATCGCGCGGCCATCGCCGGTGTTGAGGAGGTAGAGACTGCTCGCGCGTGGCCGGTAGCGCGCCCGCGGCGGCTTGCCCGCCAGCGCCCGCCGCAGATTGGCAGCGAGCACCGGCCCGGCGAACACCGCGTGGACGCCCGAATGCGCGATGCGGCGGTCGGTCCGCGAAGCGACATCTCCGGCAGCGAAGATGTGCGGGTGCGAGAGCGATCGCTGGTGCGCGTCGACCGCGATGAATCCCGCAGCGTCGGTCGCGAGCCCGCTCGCGCGCACCCAAGCGGGGGCGGCACTTCCGAGTGCGGCGATCACCAGATCGGCCGGATCGAGCCGCGCTCCGCCCGCGCGGATCGCCGCGCCCTCGAGCGCGAGATCGGCCTCGATCAGCGCGATCCCTTGCCGGGCAAGCGCCTCGCGCACCCGCCGCTGCACGCCTGGCGCGAAGCCCGGCAGAAGCCCCGCCGCGCCCGCCACCAGCGCAACCGTGGGACGCTCCGGCGCGGCTGCGTGGTTGCGCAGTGCAAAGGCGAGTTCGACGCCCCCCGCCCCGCCCCCTGCCACCACCACGCGGGATGGTCGCGGAAGGGCGGCAAGCCGCGCGACGAAGGCGGCAATCGGGCGCACATCGAGCAGCCGTGGGTCCTCGCCCAGCAGCGCGGCGGCCTGACCCTCGCCGCCGGTGTCGAAAGAGGCGCTGTCGAAGCGGATCGCGGACCCGCTCGCGGTCGTCACCAGCCGCGCCTCAGGATCGAGCCCGACGCAGCAATCGGCGATCCACACCGCCCCCGCCCGCGCGGCCAGCGCAGCCAAGTCGACCAACCCGTCGTCCCGCGCATGCTGGCCGGCAATCCAGCCCGGCACCATGCCCGAATAGCGCAGGTGCCGCTCGGGGGTCAGCAGCACCGCGCCGTCCGGAGCGCCGCGCCGGATCCAATCGGCCAGCACCGCGACATGCGCGTGCCCGCCGCCCACCAGCAGCATGCTGGCCCGCACCGGGCCTGTATTTGCAACCGAACCTGCCATCTGCCACCCGTCATCGCCGTCCGTTCATCGACGCGCAAGCTTCGGCCGCTAACGGGCGGCTTGTTACAACATAACCTTACCCGGAAGCCCTTCGTATCTTCAAAGACTTGCACATTGACGGATGCCGGAACCACCGGGGAATTGGGCGATTGATCGCTTGCGGCGCAGCCGAGTTGCATTCAATGCATTTTCCTGTCCCTGCCGCGCTGCTCCAGCGGGGCAATCGGATCCATGGGACACGACTTTTTGAGCGGGAAGGCTGACATGGCAGGCGCAAGCCAGAGTTACGGGTCGCAGATTTCGCTCGCGAAGTTCTTCCGGGTGTTTTTCGACATCCTGAAGCCCGAGGCAAACTTCTATTGGCTCGCAGCGGTTTACGGCATCGGCATCAGCCTCTTGAGCCTTGCCACCCCGATTTCGGTTCAGATGCTGATCAACACGATCGCCAACACCGCGCTGACCGCGCCGCTGGTGGTGCTGGCGCTGACGCTGTTCGGCCTGCTGTTCGCTTCGAGCATGATCTACGCGCTGCGCGTCCACCTGATGGAGCTGTTCGCGCGGCGGTTCTACGCGCGGATGGTGGCGGAGATCTCGCTGATCTCGGTCTATGCGCAGAACCCTTTCTTCAGCGATCTCAAGAAAAGCGCCCTGTTCAACCGCTATTTCGACGTGGTCTACGTCCAGACCGCGATCCCGATATTGTTCATCGGCGGCTTCACCACGCTGCTGCAGATTGCGGTCGGGTTCGTGCTGGTGAGCCTTTATCACCCCTATTTCCTCGGCTTCACACTGGTGATGATCGCGCTGATCTGGGTGGTGTGGCTCGCCTGGGGCGCGGCGGCGCTGCGCACCGGGGTCGATCTCAGTCACGCCAAGCATACCACGGCGGCCTGGCTCCAGACCATCGGCGGGTCGAACGGTTTCTTCAAGTCGCAGCGCCGCATCGATTACGCGCTCGACAAGACCGATGCGCTCACCCGCGATTATGTGACCGAGCGCAAGCGGCACTTCCGCCACCTGTTTGCGCAGACCATCGCCTTCCTGGTGATGTATGCCGCCGCCAGCGCCGCGCTGCTGGGTCTGGGCGGCTGGCTGGTGATCCAGAACGAACTGACGCTCGGCCAACTGGTCGCCGCGGAGCTGGTGCTCTCGGCGGCGTTTGCCGGCGTGGCGCAGCTCGGCAGCTATCTCGGCTACTTCTACGACCTGTTCGCCGCGGTCGAGGAGCTTTCGCAGTTCTACGATGTCGAGCAGGAACAGCCCAAGGGCGCCGATCCTTTCGAGGGGCCGGATCACACCATCGTGATGAAGGGCGTGCGCGGCACCGCACGGCACGAGGCGGTGCAGTTCGACTTCGAGATCCCCTCCGGCGCGATCATCATGGCCGCGGCGAGCCAGCACGGGGTGCAGCGGCTGTTCACCAACCTGCTGAAGCTCCATGTCCTCCCACAGGGCGGGATCGCCACGCTGGGCGGGATCGACATCAAGGCGATCGAGGCGCACCACCTGCGCAAGAATGTCCACGTGCTCGACCGGCCGAGCTTCGTCGAAATGACGATCCGCGAGTATCTCGCCCTGTCCTGTCCCGACACCGCGCCGCAGCGAATGATCGGCGCGCTCGAAACGGTGGGGCTTGCCGACACCATCGCCACGCTCGAGAAGGGGCTCGACACGCCGATCGCGTCGACCGGCTACCCGCTCTCGGCGGTCGAGCTTCAGCAACTCAAGCTCGCCAACGCGCTGCTTGAACGCCCGCGCATCCTCGTGCTCAGCCGCCTGTTCGACCTGATCGACCCCGAGCCGCTCGAAGCCGCCATCACCGAACTGCGCCATCAGGCCTATACCACCGTGATCTATTTCTCAAACCGCCGCATCGATCTGGGCTTCGACCGTTTCCTGTATCTCGAGGCCGGCCAGCAGCGCTTCTTCGATACCTTCGAGGCCTTCGGCGCAGCGCTCAACCTGCCCGCACCGCGCGCCGGCGCGCCGCTCGCCAAGGGAGTGGCCTGACATGGCGACGCGCAAGGAGGACATGGCCCACTTCACCACGCTGGCCTCGATCAAGACGCCCCGGGTGATGCGCGCGGTGTTCGTGCTGTTGCTGATCGCGATCATCGCCGCGATCGCCTTTCTCGTCTATGTGCCCTGGGTGCAAACCACCTCGGGCACCGGCGCGGTGACGACGCTGAACCCCAACCAGCGCAAGCAGGACATCAACGCGCTCGTCCCGGGGCGGATCGAGGAATGGTATGTGCGCGACGGGAGTTCGGTGAAGAAGGGCGATCCGATCGTCCGCATTGCCGATATCGATCCCAACCTGATCGATCGCCTCCAGGCCGAACGCCGCCAGATCGAACTGCAATTGCAGGCCGCAAAATCCGCCCTCGCCACCGCCGAAATCGACGTGCGGCGCTCGCGCGAGCTGTTCGAGGCGGGGCTGGCGGCGCGGCGCGACTACGAACTGGCGCAGATCAAGGTCGCCGACCTGCAAGGCAAGGTCGCGGCCTCCGAAGCCGATCTGAACCGCGCCGATGTCAACATCTCGCGCCAATCGGTGCAAATCGTGCGCGCCCCGCGCGACGGCTTCATCCAGAGCCTCAACGCGGGCGATGCCGCCACCTTCATCAAGGCGGGCGACGTGCTCGCGACCTTCGTGCCCGACGGGGCGCAGCGGGTGATCGAGATCTTCATCGACGGGCGCGATGTGGCGCTGGTGCGTCCCGGCGATCACGCGCGCATCCAGTTCGAAGGCTGGCCCGCGGTGCAGTTTTCCGGCTGGCCCTCGGTCGCGGTCGGCACCTTCGGCGGCCGCGTGATCGCGGTTGACCGTTCGGCCCAGATCGACGGCCGGTTCCGCGTGCTGATCGCCGAGGAAAAGCTTGACGGGCTCGGCTGGCCCGAGGAGCGCTATGTCCGCTTCGGCGCGGCGGTGCAGGCCTGGGTGCTGCTCGAGACTGTCCCCGTCGGCTACGAGATCTGGCGCCAGCTCAACAACTTCCCGCCGCAGCTCCCGGTGGCCACCAGCACGGGCGGAGCGGCGAAATAGGCATGGCGCAGCGACGGGCCTTCGGCCGGCCGGGCGCGCTGCTCGGCGCCAGTGCGGCGGCGCTGGCTCTGGCCGCGCCGCTGCCGCTCGCCGCGCAGGACATCGCGGCGGTCGGCGAGCCGCTCGAACAGGCGCTCACCACCGGCCCGCTGCTGCCCGAGGAGGTGCTGCGCTCCTCCGCCCTGACCTTCCCGCAGGTCCTCGAAGCCTTCGAGCGCGAGGCCGCCGCCCGCGCCGACCAGCTTTCCGCCGACGGTGCCTTCGACCTGATGCTCAAGGGCGAGTATTACGACCGCATCACCGGATTCTACTCGGGCGGCTACGGCAAGGTGGAGGCGCGCCAGCCGTTGCGGCCCTACGGCGCCGAGGTGTTCGGATCCTACCGGGTCTCCGACGGCACTTTCCCCACTTACGAGAACTACAACTACACCAACAATCTCGGCGAGGTGAAGGTCGGCGCGCTGTTCTCGCTGCTGCGCAATCGCGACATCGACAGCCGCCGCTTCGCCATCGAGGACACCCGCCTCGCCGCCTCCCAGGCCCGGCTCGATGTGCTGCTGGTGCAATTGAACGTCCAGCACGAGGCGCTGCGCGCCTATTGGCGCTGGGTCGCGGCGGGCGAGGAAATCCATGTCTTCGAGGAACTGCTCGAGATCGCCGAGGCGCGGCAGGTCGGGCTCACCCGCGAGGTTGGCGAAGGCGCACGGGCGCGCATTGCGCTGACCGAGAACGAACAGAACCTGCTGCGCCGCCGCACCTTGCTCGAGCAGGCCAAGCGCGACTTCGCGGTCGCAGCCAACAGCCTCGGCTTCTACCTGCGCGGGGCAGACGGGCGGATGATCGTGCCGACCCGGGACATGCTGCCCGATCGCACGCGGATCAAGGCGACCCTCGCCGCCGAGGCGCTCGCGGCGCGGCCGGTGAGCGAGGTGATCCTCGAGCGCCCCGAGCTCCAGACCTTCCGCATCGCGCTCGAGCGGGCCAGCAACAAGGTCGCGCTGCGCCGCAACGATCTCGAACCCTCGCTCAACGCCTCGGTCGAGTTGTCGCGCGATTTCGGGCAGGTCGGTCCGGGCGGCGCGGGGTTCGACTCGACCGACACCGTGGTGGGCCTCACCTTCAGCGTGCCGCTCCAGCGCCGCACCGCGCGTGGCGCGGTCGCACGTGCCGAGGCCGAACTGCGCGAGACCGAGCTGCGCCAGCGCCGCATTGCCGACCAGATCACCACCGAAGTCGGCAACATCCTCACCAACCTCACCGCCGCGCTGAAGCTTGCCGATCTGGCGGACGCCGAGGTCAAGCAGGCCAATGCGATGGTGCAGGCCGAACGCACCCGCTTCCGCCTCGGCGCGGGCGAGTTCTTCCTCGTCAACGCGCGCGAGGAAACCGCCGCCAACGCCCAGATCAACGCGATCCGTGCGCAGCTCGCCGGGCGGCTCGCCGAAGCGAGCTACAACGCGGCGACGATGAACCTCACGGCGCTGGGGCTGGAGTAATTCACATCTTGCCGCGCAGCGCCTGATAGGCGGCAGCCGATACGGTGTTGGCGAGATTGAGCGACCGGATCACCTCCGAGCGCATCGGCAACTTGAACAGGCGCTCCGGGTGCCGGTCGATGATGGCTGGCGGGATGCCCCTGGTCTCCTGCCCGAAGACGAGGAAGGCGTCCTCGGGGTAGTCGGGCTCATAGAACGAGCGCGCGCCGAATTCCTCGAACAGGAAGAGCTGATCCGCGCGCGGGGAGCGGGCCGCGAGGAAGGCGTCCCAGCTGGCATATTCGGTGAGGCGCACATGCGGCCAGTAATCGAGGCCCGAGCGCTTCACCCGCTTGTCCGAAATCTCGAAGCCCAGCGGGTGGATCAGGATCAGCTCCATGTCGAGCGCCACGCAGGTCCGCCCCACCGCCCCGGTATTGCCGGGGATCTCGGGCTGGATGAGGACGATGGCGGTCATGCGCGCGGACGCGAGCGGCGCGTCAGCCCAGCTTGCCCTTCAGCAGCTGGTTCACCAGCTGCGGGTTGGCCTTGCCCTGCATCGCCTTCATCGTCTGGCCGACGAAAAAGCCGAACAGCGCCTCCTTGCCGGCGCGGTATTGTTCGACCTTGTCGGCGTTGGCGGCGATGATCGCGTCGACCGCGGCTTCGATGGCGCCGGTGTCGGAGACCTGCTTCAGGCCCTCGGCCTCGGCGATCTCAGCGGGATCGCGGCCGGTCTTGAGGACGATCTCGAAGATCTCCTTGGCCTGCCCGCCGCTGATTTCGCCCTTGTCGGCCATCGCGAGGATGCTCGCCTGCGCGCTCGCCGTGGCGTTGGCGGGGTCGCCTTCCTCACCCAGCGCCTTGATCACCCCCGGCGCGACCGAGAGCGACCAGTTGGCGACCTGCGTGGCGACATCGGCCTCGCTCTTGGCGGTCGCCTTCGCGGTTTCGGCGAGCAAGGTCTCGAAGCGGGCGAAGGTCTCGACCTCGGCGGTCAGTTCGCGGGCGTTGTAGGGGGTGAGCCCCAGCACCTCGACATAGCGCTTGCGCTTGGCATCGGGCAGCTCGGGGAGCGAGGCGCGGCATTCGGAGAGGAAGGACTCGTCGAGCACCAGCGGCAGCAGATCGGGATCGGGGAAGTAGCGATAGTCGTGCGCGTCTTCCTTGCTCCGCATGGTGCGGGTGGTGCCGGTGCCGGGGTCGAACAGGCGGGTTTCCTGAACGATAGTGCCGCCCGCTTCGAGCACATCGACCTGGCGCATCGCCTCGTGCTCGATCGCCTGCATGACGAAGCGCACCGAGTTCACGTTCTTCGTTTCGGTCCGCGTGCCGAGCCCCTCGCCGGGGCGGCGCACCGAGACGTTGACGTCGGCGCGCATCGAGCCTTCTTCCATGTTGCCATCGCACGAGCCGACATAGCGCAGGATCGCCCGCAGCTTCCTCAGATAAGCCCCGGCTTCGGCGGGCGAACGCATGTCGGGGCGGCTGACGATCTCCATCAGCGCCACGCCCGAGCGGTTGAGGTCGACATAGGACATGGTCGGGTGCTGATCGTGCATCAGTTTCCCTGCATCCTGCTCGACATGGATGCGCTCGATCCCGATGACCTTGTCTTCGGGAATCCCCGCCTTCTCGTCCGCCTCGATCAGCAGCGAGCCCTCGCCCACCAGCGGGTGATAGAGCTGGCTGATCTGGTAGCCCTGCGGAAGGTCGGCGTAGAAGTAGTTCTTGCGGTCAAACCGCGACCACGCATTGATCTCAGCCTCGATCGCCATGCCGGTGCGCACCGCCTGACGGATGCACTCGCGGTTGGGCACGGGCAGCATCCCCGGCATCGCGGCATCGACGAGGCTGACCTGCGCATTGGGCTCCGCGCCAAACGCAGTCGCAGCGCCGCTGAACAGCTTGGCGTTGGAGGTGACCTGCGCATGGACTTCGAGGCCGATCACGACCTCCCATTCGCCGGTGGCACCCTGAATGCGGTAGTTAGTCATCTTTCAACCCCAACAGATAGACCTCGGTCGACTTCAACTCATTGCGAGCAATGTCGTCAAATCTGCCATCACCGGTGATCGAGATTGATTCCAGAAACAATATGCTCATATCTTTGTATTCCGGATATTTTTTCAGCTCTCGCAGATACACAACTAGAGCTGGGCCATTAAATGTTCGATCAGCCGATTTCAGCATCTCATTCAGTTTGATGCAGAGTTCGGCATACTCGTGAACGTATGACTGCCTTGCCAGCTCTGTTTTGGCTTTCCTGCGGGCCTGCTCAATCACAATGCCCGTCAGAATGACCATGATCCAGGAGGGCATGACCATACCAAACAGGATCATTCCGATGACCGTCCATTCGAACCCCGTCACTGGCAATTCTCGTTCTGAACCTGCCCGATCACTTGACTTCCTCGTCCTCGATCACCTTGCCATCCGGCCCGAAGCGCATTTCGCCGTGATCGACGTTCTTCCTAACCCAATTGGCGACCATGAAGGTCAGCGGCACCGCCAGCATGATGCCGATCCCGGCCAGCCAGAGCGGTGTGTCGGCGTTCACCACCACTTCTCCGGCTTCGCGCTGAAGCCCGCGCGTTGCTGGATCGCGAGACCGGCATTCAGCACGCCCTGCTCGTCGAAGGGACGTCCGACCAGCTGAAGGCCCAATGGCAGGCCATCGGCATTGATCGTCGCAGGCACGCTCATCGCGGGGAGGCCGGCGAGGCTGGCGGGGACGGCGAAGACGTCGTTCAGATACATCGTCAGCGGGTCGTCGGTCATCGAGCCGAGCGGGAAGCTTGCGGTCGGCGTGGTCGGGGCGAGGATCACATCGCACTGCTCGAACGCACGCTCGAAGTCGCGGGCGACCAGCGCGCGGACCTTCTGCGCCTGGGTGTAATAGGCGTCGTAGAAGCCGGCCGAGAGCACGTAGGTGCCGATCAGGATGCGGCGCTTGACCTCGTCCCCGAAGCCCGCGGCGCGGGTGGCGGCGTACATGTCCTGGAGGCCCACGCCTTCCGGAAGGTCGCGCAGCCCGTATCGGACCCCGTCATAGCGGGCGAGGTTGCTCGACGCCTCGGCGGGGGCGACGATGTAATAGGCGGGCAGCGCGTATTTGGTGTGCGGCAAGGAGACGTCGACGATCTCGGCACCCGCGTCCTTGAGCCACGCCTTGCCCTGCTCCCAGGAATCGAGGATCGCCTGATCGGTGCCCTCCATGCGGTATTCGCGCGGGATGCCGACCTTCTTGCCGCGCAGGTCGGCGTTCAGCGCGGCCTCCCAGTCGGGCACCTCCATCTGGAGGCTGGTCGCGTCCTTGGGATCGAACCCGGCCATCGCGCCGAGCATGATCGCGCAGTCTTCCACCGAGCGCGCCATCGGCCCGGCCTGATCGAGGCTGGAGGCGAAGGCGACGATGCCCCAACGCGAGCAGCGGCCATAGGTCGGCTTGATCCCGCAGATGCCGGTGAAGGCGGCGGGCTGGCGGATCGAGCCGCCGGTGTCGGTGCCGGTCGCGGCCGGGGCGATGCGCGCGGCGACGGCGGCGGACGAACCGCCCGAGGAGCCGCCGGGGCTCATCGCGGCGTTGCTTCCCGCCTTCTTCCACGGCGAGGTGACATTGCCGAAATAGGAGGTCTCGTTCGACGAGCCCATCGCGAACTGATCGAGATTGAGCTTGCCGAGCATCCCCGCGCCAGCGTCCCACAGCTTCTGCGAGACGGTGGATTCGTATCGGGGGGTGAAGCCTTCGAGGATATGCGAGGCCGCCGTGGTCTGCACGCCGTGCGTGGCGAACAGATCCTTCATCCCGATCGGCACGCCGGCCATTGCCCCGAGCGGCGCGCCCGCAGCCCGCGCGGCGTCCACCTTTTCGGCGGCGGCAAGCGCGTGATCGGGGGTGGTGACGATGAAGGCATTGAGCGCGGCGGCCTCTGCCACCGCAGAGTTGAACGCCTCGGCGACTTCGCGCGCAGTGAAGCTGCCGGCGCGCACGCCGTCGCGGATGTCCTTGACGCCGAGAGATGTCAGTTCGGTCATTCTATCTCTTTTCGGCAAAATGCTATTCGATCACCTTCGGCACGCCGAAGAAGCCGTGTTCGGCCGCAGGCGCGTTGGCGAGCACGTCGTCGCGCTTGCCCCCGCCGGTCAGCGGGTCGGCATCGACCACGTCTTCGCGCAGGCGCAAGGTGTTGGGAATCACCGCCGCCATCGGCGCGATCCCCGTGACGTCGACCTCGCCCAATTGCTCGACCCATTGGAGGATGCCGTTCAATTCCGGCACCATCCGTTCGAGCGCGGCGTCATCCATGCGGATGCGCGCCAGCGAAGCAATCTTGGCAACCGTGGCCTTGTCGACCGACATGGCTGTCCGCCTTACTGGCCCGGCGCCGGCGCGGGCGCGCCTTCGGGCGCACCCTGCGGTGCACCGCCGCCCTGCGGCCCCAACTGCGATTCCATCGCCTGCTGCAGGATCTTGAGGTTCCGGTCGAAGGTGGCGCGGCTCATGATGTCGGTCACCTCGATCTCGAACTCGAGATCGGCATTGGCCGGGATCGGCGAGCCCGGCGGCGGCGTGGCACCGTAGCCCTGATCGGCGGGGATGAAGAGCGTGTACTTGCCGCCCTTCTGCACCTGCAGCAGGCCCTGATAGAAGCCCGGGATGGTCGCCCCTTCCTCAACCGGGAAGGGCGCGCCTTCGGGGAACAGCCCCTGCACCGGCAGCGGGATCGGGCGCGATTCGTCGAACACCGTGCCATCGGCGGCGAGCTTGCCCTTGTACTTGATGAAGACGACGTCGCCCTTCTTGGGCGTGGGGCCGGTGCCGGCAACCTCGGTGTCGAGGTCCAGCCCGCGCGGCACCGCGGCCCAGGCGAGGCCCGCCCCCACCAGCACGGCGAGGATCACCCCGATCCACAGCTTGGCCAACGAACCCTTGCCTACGGGCTTGATCGGAACACGGGTAATCTCGGTCATGCAAATGATCCTGTCTGGCGGCCGCTCACGCCGCCGGGTGACGACAAAAGGGCGCGGGAATGAACCGCGCCCTGATGGCTGATCGCTGGGGGGGATTCAAGCGGCTTTCGGTTCCCGAAAGGCGCGCCTGACAACGGGATTACTTGCTCCCGTCGCGCTCCATCCGCTTGCGCTCCATCTTGCGGGCGCGGCGCACGGCGGCGGCCTTTTCACGGGCGCGCTTCTCGGACGGCTTCTCGTAGTGGCGACGCAGCTTCATTTCGCGATAAACGCCTTCGCGCTGGAGCTTCTTCTTGAGCGCGCGCAGGGCCTGATCGACATTGTTATCGCGAACCATGATTTGCATAAACGACGACTACCTCATTCCGTAACAGCCCAGAGCCCCGCTGGTGATGTGGCGCGGGGGTGCGCAAGACGATTGCCAATGAAAAGCGGGCGAATCCCCATGGGGGCCGCCCATCAAACCGTGCCCCGATAGTCCAACACCGCCAAAATGGCAAGCCGCCACGGCGCATTCACCTGTCGCCCCGCTATGCAGAGCGCAGCCAGCCCGCTAAAGGCCTCGCGATGGACGCCATTATCTCCCCCTTGAAAGCCAGCCTCTTCGTCGCCGCGGGCGGCGCTGCGGGCTCGGTGCTGCGCTATCATGCGGGGCGCTTCGTGAGCGATTTGGCGGGGCCGGGCAATGCCTTCCCGTGGGGCACGCTGGCGGTCAACATCGCGGGCAGCCTCGCCATGGGCGCGCTGGTCGGCTGGTTCGCGCGTTCGGCGCCGAGCGAGCAGAGCGCCGAGACCGCGCGGCTGCTCCTCGGCGTGGGGCTGCTCGGCGGCTTCACCACCTTCAGTGCCTTTTCGAACGAGCTCGTCACCATGCTCCATCGCGGACAGGCGGGGATGGCGGCAGGCTATGCCGCCGCGTCGCTGATCGCCGGGATGGCGGCGGTGATCGTCGGCCTCGTTGCCGCGCAGAGCGCCGGGGCCTGAGCGCGATGCCGAAGGAAGTGCGCCAGTTCACCGTCGGCCCGGACGACGACGGCATCCGGCTCGACCGCTGGTTCAAGCGCAACCTGCCCCAGGTCGGCTTCGCCACGGTCTCGCGCTGGGCGAGGACTGGGCAGGTCCGGGTCGACGGCAAGCGCGCCAAGCCCGAAGATCGCCTCGCGGCCGGACAGGTTCTGCGCGTTCCGCCGGGCGGCGAGGATGCCGCGCGCACCGCAGAACGACCGCGTCCGCGCGCCCTCACCCCTGAACAGATCGCCGAGGCCAGGGGCATGGTGATCCGCGAAACGCCGAGCGCGATCGTGCTCAACAAGCCGCCCGGCCTTGCCACCCAGGGCGGGAGCAAGACCACCAAGCACGTCGACGGCCTGCTCGATGCCTTCGTCGAGGATGAACGCACCCCCCGCCCGCGCCTCGTCCACCGGCTCGACAAGGACACCTCGGGCGTGCTGCTGATCGCGCGCACCCCCGGGAGCGCGGCGAGTTTCTCCAAGCGCTTCGCCAGCCGCTCGGCGCGCAAGGTCTATTGGGCGCTGGTGGTGGGCGTGCCGCAGCTCGCCGAGGGCGTGATCGACGCACCGCTCGCCAAGCAACCGGGCACGGGCGGCGAAAAGATGCATATCGACGAGGAGAACGGGCAGGCCGCCAAGACCCGCTATCGCGTCGTCGATCGCGCCGGACAGCGCGCCGCGTGGGTGGAGCTCGAGCCGCTCACCGGACGCACCCACCAACTGCGCGTCCACATGGCGGCAATCGGCCATCCGATCGTGGGCGATGGCAAGTACGGCGGTCAGGACGCCTTTTTGACGGGCGCGGTGAGCCGCAAGATGCACCTTCACGCGCGCCGGCTGATCATCACCGAACCCAAGGCCGCCGACGGATCGGGCGGCAAGCTCGATGTCACCGCCGAGCTGCCGCAGCACTTCGCGATGAGCATGGAGGTGCTCGGCTTCGATCCCGCGCTCTCCGATGCGGCGCCCTTGCGCGAGGACGTCCCCGAGAAGACCGCCGAAGAGAAGAAGCAGGCCGCCCGCCGCCACTTCAAGCAGGCGCGCAAGGAAGAGAGCGCACCACGTCGCGCACGCGGGGCGGCAGCGGCCGCGAAGCCCAAGGGCAAGCCCGCCAAGCCGAAGCCGAAAGGCAAGCCCAAGGGCAAATCTGCGCCGACCGGGCGCAAGCCGGCGCGCTGATGCACCCCAACCCGCTCTTCCGCACCGATGACGGGGCGCTGTGCGAAAGCCTGATCGCGGAGATCGGGTTCGGCATGGTCTTCGCAGTCACGCCCGAGGGACCAAAGGTGGCACACACGCCGCTGCTCTCCGCCAAGGATGGCGCGGTGCAATTCCACCTTGCCCGCAGCAACGCGCTCGCCCGGCACCTCGATGGCGCCACCGCGCTGGTCGTGGTGAACGGGCCGGACGGCTACATCTCCCCGCGCTGGTACGACAACCGCGATACGGTACCGACCTGGAACTACGTCGCGCTGGAGCTCGAGGGCAGGGTGCGGCGGATGGCAGACGAAGAGCTCGAGGCGTTTCTCCACGCCGCCATCGCGAAGCACGAAGGGCGGCTGGACGGGACGCCGTGGCAGGCGGAGGAGTCCTCGGAAAAGGTCTGGGCCGGGCTGTTCAAGGGGATCGTCGGCTTCGAGCTTGCGGTGCTCGAACAGCGCCCCACCTTCAAGCTGTCGCAGAACAAGACGCGCGAGGAACGCGCGCGGATGGCGGAAGGGCTCGCGGCGGCGGGGCACGGTGCGCTCGCCCACCTGATGCGGGAGCTGCCGCGATGAGACTCCCGAAGCGCCTCGCCGTGTTCGATTGCGACGGCACGCTGGTCGATGGCCAGGCCGATGTGTGCTGGGCGATGGAGCGTGCCTTCATCCGTGCCGCCCTCCCCGCACCCGCCGCGAACGCGGTGCGCCGCATCGTCGGCCTCAGCCTCCCGCAGGCGGTGCGCACGCTGGCGCCCGATCTGGCTGAGGAACAGGTGCGCGCTGTCGCCGAGTTCTACCGCTCCAGCTTCCGCGCGCGGCGCGAGGAGGGGTTGGTCGACGAGCCACTCTATGAGGGCATGGCCGAGCTGCTGCGCGCGCTCCACGCCAGCGGGTGGAGCCTCGCGGTCGCCACCGGCAAGTCCGACCGCGGGCTCGCCGCCTGCCTTGCCGCCAATGGCATCGCAGGGCTGTTCGTCTCGCTCCAGACCGCCGACCGCCACCCCTCCAAGCCGCATCCGGCAATGCTCGAGGCCGCGCTGTTCGAGGCGGGCGCCCAGCCGGGCGAGGCCGTCATGATCGGCGATACCAGCTTCGACATGCTGATGGCGCGCAGCATCGGGGTTGCGGCGATCGGCGTCGGCTGGGGCTATCACCCGCCGGTCGAACTGCTGGCGAGCGGCGCCGCGCGGGTGGTCGAGAGCGCCCCGGCGCTCGGCGCGGCGCTGGCGGAGACCTTGCCATGAGCGGGCGCGAGGACCGCGCCGCCGCAGAAGCACGTGCGCGAAACGGCTTCATCGTCATCAACCTCGTGCGCTTCAGCGGCCTTGGCCTGGTCATGCTCGGCATCGCCATCGCGCGCGGGGTGATCGATCTGCCGTGGATCGCGGGCGCGGTGATCGCGGTGGCGGGCCTGCTCGAATTCTTCTTCCTGCCCCGCATCGTCGCCCGCGCGTGGAAGGCCGAGGACGAGCGCCGCCGATGATCCGCCGCTTTTACAAGGACGTCACGCTGGCGCAGGTGCCCGGCGGGTGGCAGGTGCTGCTCGACGGGCGGGGCGTGAAAAGCGTGGGGGGCGCAGCGCAGGTGGTGCCTTCGCGGATGCTTGGCGAGGCACTGGCTGCGGAATGGCGTGAGCAGGGCGAGCGGATCGATCCCAAGAGCCTGCCGCTGCGCGATATGGCCGACTATGCCATCGACATGATCGCGCCCGATCCCGCCAGCACCGCCCGCGCGCTCGTCGCCTATGCCGAGACCGATACGCTGTGTTACCGCGCCGATCCCGAAGAGCCGCTGCACGCGCGCCAGCAGGCGGTGTGGGAGCCGGTGCTGGCCGGTTTCGAAGCAGCGCACGGGATCGCGCTCACCAGGGTCAGCGGGGTGCTCCATCGCCCGCAGCCGGCGCAGGCGCTGGCGGTGCTCGAAGCGCGGTTGCTGGCGCTCGATCCTTTCGTGCTTGCCGGGGTCGAAGCGATGACCACGCTCGCCGCCTCGCTTGTCACCGCGCTCGCCGCCTTCGATGCTGCGGGCGAGGATGCGGTGCTGGCGCTGTGGCAGGCGGCCTGCCTCGAGGAGGAGTGGCAGGCCGAGCTGTGGGGCCGAGACGGGGAAGCGGAGGAACGCCGCCGGCGGCGCGAGGCCGATTTCCTGCGTGCGGCGCGATTTGCGAGAGCAGCGGGCGGTTAGCTCAACCCGCCGCAACCCATTGCGCGACTTCGGCCGCGACACGGTTCGCCGCCACGTTGAGCGCCGCCCCGACGGCGCGGGTCTCCGCAGGCACGCCGGTCTCGCGCGCTTCGAAGCGGCGGGTGGCGATCTTGCCGTCAGCGTCGATCCGCACGGCGTCGAACCGCACCACCGCCTCGGACGTCTGTGCCTCGTAGCCCATGTCGAGCAGCGTGCCCCTCAGGCTCACCGTGGCGACCGTGACCGCGTCATCGGCGTCGACCACCATCGCATTGCCGCGGGCACGGATCGTCTCGCCAAGCAACCGCCGGAACAGGCGGGCGGGCTTCTCGACCCAGTAGGCTTCCTTGAGATAGGCCAGTTCGGTATCGCTCACCGCGACCGGTACGCGCAGCACGTCGAGCTTGGCAGGGGTACCGACCATCAGCACCGCAATGACAGGGCGCGATGCCTCGCCGCCGACCCCGGGACCGACCGGCGCGCTCGCTTCGGGGCTCAGGGTGAGCAGGCTCGCGGGCGGCTCCCCGCCGAGGCTGATGCAGCCCGCCAGCGCCAACAGCGGCGGCAGGAGCATCAGATGGGGCCGAGTGATGAGGCGCATGGCTCGGGTTTCCTTCACGGCTTGTAGTCCGGCAGCGACTGTCCGCCCACCAAGGCGCCCGCGCCTTCGCTTTCCAGCTTCTCGGTGATCGCGCGCAAGGATCGGCTGGTGGCGCGCAGATCCTCGAGCGTCGCTTCCGCGTTGGGCAGCGTGCTCGAGCGCAGCTGGCGCACCGCGGGGCGGGTGTCCTCGAGCGTCGCCGAGAGCGAGGTGAGCGTTGCATTGGCCGATTTGAGCGTCGCGCGCAGTTCCGCGGCGAGCGGTTCGCCCTCCTTGCCGACGAGGCCGTTGGTCGAGACCGCAAGTTGCTCGACCGCGTTCAGCGTCTCGTTGAATTCCTTCATCGTGACCTGGAAATCCTTGAGGTTCTGGGTCAGCTCGGGGGTCGCGTCGGCCAGCCCGCCGGTCAGGCGGTTGGAGTTCTTGAGGATCCCGGCCAGCTCCTTCTGGTTCTCGGGCCCGAGGATAAGGTTCAACTGCTCGGTCAGCGTCGCCAGCCGTTCGAGCAGCAGCGGCGCGTTGGCGACGATCTCGCCGAAGCCGCCGCGCCCCGGGGGGATCACCGGGCGACCCTCGGGGCAGGCGGTGGTCTCGCAGGTGATCGCGGGATTATCCTTGCGCGCACCGTCGAGCAGAATCGTCGAAACCCCGGTGAAGCTCGCCTGAATGGTCGCCTGGGTGCCGACGAGGATCGGCACGTCATCCTTCACCTTGATCCGCACGCGAACGAACTCGGGATTGCCCTTGGCGAGCGCGATCTGGGTCACCTGACCGACCGGCACCCCGGCAAAGCTCACCTGGCTCCCCTCGGCAAGGCCCGAGACCGACTGGTTGTAGAAGATGTCGTATTCGTCCTGCCGGCCTTCCCCCAGCCGGGTGATCCAGATGATGAACGCCGTCAGCGCCGCCAGCAGCACCAGCGTCACCGCGCCCACCCACAGATGATTGGCTCTGGTTTCCATGTGCCTTCCTATGCCGCCCGCCGGGAGGGCTTGTCCAACGATCTCTTGCTCATGGCTCGCCCCGCATGTGGCTGGCATGAGCAGCGCGGCCGCGCGGGCCGTTGAAATATTCCTCGATCCAGGGATGCCCGGTGGCGACCAGTTCGGGGATGGTGCCGACCGCGATGATCTTCTTGTCGGCAATCACCGCAACCCTGTCGCAGATCTCGTAGAGCGTATCGAGATCATGGGTTATGAGGAACACGGTGAGCCCAAGCGTCTCCTTGAGCTCGCGGGTGAGCCGGTCGAAATTGGCCGCGCCGATCGGATCGAGCCCGGCGGTCGGCTCGTCGAGAAAAAGCAGTTCGGGATCGAGCGCCAGCGCCCGGGCGAGGCCGGCGCGCTTGCGCATCCCGCCCGAAAGCTCGGAGGGGTATTTGGCGACCGCGCTGTCGGGCAGCCCCGAAAGGATCACCTTGTAGCGCGCGATCTCAGCGCGCAGCCCTGGATCGACATCGGGGAAGTATTTGCGCAGCGGCACCTCGACATTCTCGCCCACCGTCAGCGTCGAGAACAGCGCGCCGCCCTGGAACAGCACGCCCCAGCGGCGGCGCACCCCCACGCCCTGCTCGAGATCGAGGTCGGTGATGGTGTGGCCAAGCACGTCGATCTGCCCGGCGCTGGGTCGCTGCAATCCGATGATCGAGCGCATCAGCACCGACTTGCCGGTACCCGAACCGCCAACCACCCCGAGGATCTCGCCGCGCCGGACGGTCAGGTCGAGCCCGTCGTGCACGGTGAAATCCCCGAAGCGGTTGACGAGGCCCCGGATCACGATCGGATCGCCGGCAGAGGTTTCGCGATCAAGGTGTTCCATCGTTCACCCCCACCCGATCTCGGTGAAGAACACCGCGAAGAAGGCATCGAGCACGATCACCGCAAAAATCGCCGAGACCACCGCCATCGTCGTCCTGAGGCCGACCTGCTCGCTGTCGCCCTGCACCTGCATCCCGTGATAGCACCCGGCGAGCGCGACGATCAGGCCGAACACCGGGGCCTTGATCAGCCCGACCCACAGGTCGTGTTCGGGCACCACTTCCTGAATGCGCGCCAGAAAGGTCCAGAACGGGATGCCGAGCCCGAACTCGCCCACCACTGCCCCGCCGATGATCGCCATGATCGATGCGTAGAAGCCGAGCAGCACCATCATGACGGTGGCGGCCAGAATGCGCGGAATCACCAGCACCTCGATCGGCGACATGCCGATGGTGCGCATCGCGTCGATCTCTTCGGTCAGCTTCATCGTTCCGATCTGCGCGGCAAATGCGCTGCCCGATCGCCCTGCTACCATGATCGCGGTCATCAGCACGCCGAGCTCGCGCAACGTAATCCGGCCGACGAGATTGACGGTAAGTGCCTCGGCGCCGAACTGTTCGAGCTGGACCGAGCCCTGCTGCGCGATCACGATGCCGATGAGGAAGCTCATCAGCCCGATGATCGGAAGCGCATTGACGCCGACGAGTTCCATCTGCCGCACCAGCGCGCGCAGCGGAAAGCGGCGCGGGTGGCGGGCGAGGCTGGCGGCCCCGATCAGGATCTGCCCGAAGAAACCGACCACGCCGTAAAGCCCGGCGCGCGCGCCATAGACATGCTGGCCCATCGCGATCGGCACGCGTTTCCAAACCGGCACGCGCGGCGGGCGCATCTCGCCCTTGGCGTCGATGTCGCGCACCGCGGCGAGCAGGCGCTCGGCCTCGGGACTGGCGCCGGTGATGTCGCTGTCATGCGCGCGCGCGAAGCGGCACACCACATAGGCGCCGACCGTGTCGATATCTTCGACAGCCGCGAGATCGACCGCCTCGATCGGGCCGGCGATCGTCTGGAGCGCGTGATCGAGCAGGCCGATATTGGCCAGCGTCAGCGCGCCGGACAGCACCAGCCGGGGGCCGTGCGCGCCTGCTTCCTCCAGCGAATATTGCGCGGCACTGTGCATCGGCTTGAAGCTATGAGGCGATTTTCGCGGCGGGGCAAGGCTCACGAGGCAGCCCGCGGCCGGCCACGCAGGGCTTTGCATCATTGCATCGCAACATGGGTGCTGGCATGGCGCGGGCCATCATGCCCGAGACGATCGACACCGCCCTGCCGACCACCTTCGATCCCGCTGCCATCGAGGCGCGCTGGTATCAGCATTGGGAAACCAACGGTCTGTTCCGCCCGGCGCGCCCGGACGCCGAGGCCTTCACCATCGTCAACCCGCCGCCCAACGTCACCGGCTCACTCCACATCGGCCACGCGCTCGACAACACGCTGCAGGACGTGGTGGTCCGTTACGAGCGGCTGCGCGGCAAGGACGCGCTGTGGGTGGTCGGCACAGACCACGCCGGGATCGCCACGCAGATGGTGGTCGAACGCCAGATGGAGGCGCGGCAGGACAAGCGCACCAACTACAGCCGCGAGGCCTTCGTCGAGAAGGTGTGGGAGTGGAAGGCCGAAAGTGGCGGCACCATCACCCACCAGCTGCGCCGCCTCGGCTGCTCGATGGACTGGAGCCGCGAGCAGTTCACCATGGACCCGCACTTCACGCGCGCGGTGATCAAGACCTTCGTCGATCTCTACAACGACGGGCTGATCTACCGCGACAAGCGGCTGGTGAACTGGGATCCCAAGCTCAAGACCGCGATCAGCGATCTCGAGGTCGAGACGCAGACGCTTGCGGGCAGCTTCTGGCACTTCAAGTATCCGCTTGCGGACGGCGCGCGGCTTGATGACGGGCGCGACTATCTCGAAGTCGCCACCACCCGGCCCGAGACGATGCTCGCCGACATGGCGGTGGCGGTGAACCCGGTGGACGCGCGCTATGCAAGCGTCGTCGGCAAGCACGTGATCCTGCCGATCACCGGCCGCCGCATCCCCGTGATCGCCGACGAGCACGCCGATCCCGAGCTGGGGAGCGGCTGCGTCAAGATCACCCCGGGGCACGACTTCAACGATTTCGAAGTCGGCAAGCGCGCCGGGATCGCGCCTGCCGAGATGCTCAACATGCTCGATGCCGAGGCGAACGTGTGCCAGACGGCGGACGGCCTCGTGCCCGAAGAATTCCTCGGCCTCCACCGCTTCAAGCGCGACGGTGTGGACGGCGCGCGCGAGCGGGTGGTCGCGCGGATGAAGGCGCTTGGCCTCCTCATCCCGCACGTCACCAAGGACAAGGAAGGCAACGACGTCGAGCACGACGCCGAGCCGCGTCAGATCGCCACCCCCTTCGGGGATCGCGGCGGCGTGGTGATCGAGCCGTGGCTGACCGACCAGTGGTATGTGAACGCCGCGGAACTCGCGAAGAAGCCGATCGAAGCGGTGCGTTCGGGCGACATCCAGATCGTCCCCAAGACGTGGGAGAAGACCTTCTTCAACTGGATGGAGAACATCCAGCCCTGGTGCGTCTCGCGGCAATTGTGGTGGGGGCACCGGATTCCGGCGTGGTTCACCGATGATGGCCGCTGCTTCGTCGCCGAGACGACCGAAGCCGCGCAGGCATTGGCCGGCGAAGGCGTTGCCCTGACGCAGGACGAGGACGTCCTCGACACGTGGTTCTCCAGCGCCCTGTGGCCCTTCGCCACGCTCGGCTGGCCGGAGGGCGATGCGCCGCTCCTCCAAAAACACTTCCCCAACTCGCTCCTCATCTCCGGCTTCGACATCCTGTTCTTCTGGGATGCGCGGATGATGATGATGGGCTTCTACAACATGGGGCAGAAGCCCTGGGACAGGCTCTATCTCCACGGCCTCGTGCGCGCGGCGGACGGGGCGAAGATGTCGAAGTCCAAGGGCAATGTGGTCGATCCGCTCGGGCTGATCGACCAGTATGGGGCAGACGCGCTGCGGTTCTTCATGGCGGCGATGGAGAGCCAGGGCCGCGACATCAAGATGGACGAGAAGCGGGTCGAGGGGTACCGCAACTTCGCCACCAAGCTGTGGAACGCGGCGCGCTTCTGCCAGTCGAACGGGATCGGCGCGTCGGACACGATCAAGGCCCCACCCGCGCGGCTTGCCGCCAACCAGTGGATCATCGGCGAAGTCGCGGCCTGCGTCACCGAGATCGAGCGCGCCATGGCCGATTTGCGCTTCGATGCTGCGGCCAACGCGATCTACCAGTTCGCGTGGTCAAGGTTTTGCGACTGGTATCTGGAGCTTATCAAGCCGGTCTTCGCGGGCGATCCCGACAGCCCGCCCGCGGTGGAGACCCGCGCGGTCGCCGGCTGGGCGCTCGACCAGATCCTCGTCATGCTCCACCCCTTCATGCCCTTCATCACCGAGGAACTGTGGCACAAGCTGGGCGCGCGGGAGTATGAGCTGATCGTCGCGCAATGGCCCAGGCCGGAAGCCGAGGTCAGCAAGGAAGCGACCGACGCGATCGACTGGGTGATCGACCTCACCACCAACACCCGCAGCGCGAAGAACGAACTTGGCATCGCGCCCGGCGCCAAGCTGGCAGCGTGGCTCGCCTCACCCTCGGACGTGGCGACGCGCACCATGGAGCGCTCCAGCGCGGCGATCGAACGCCTCGCGCGGCTCACACCTGTCACCATCGGCGAGGCACCCGCAGGCCCCGCGATGCAGGTGACCGCAGGCGAGGACGTGTTCGTGATCCCGCTCGAAGGCATCGTCGACATCGCGGCGGAGAAAGCCCGGCTCGAAAAGGCGCTGGCGACCAGCACCAAGGAAGCCAAGTCGCTCGAAGGCCGCCTCTCGAACCCCGCCTTCGCCGAGAAGGCAGCTCCGCAAGCGGTCGAAAAGGCCCGCGCCGATCTCGCGCACCACACCGGCGAAGTCGCACGGCTGACGGCGGCGTTGGCGCGGTTGGGTTAACCGGGACTTATTCATTTTCCCTTAGGTCGGCCGGATCATCTGGCCGGGTAGATCGAACCCGCCCGCGCCAGCCGGAGCAGGCTTTGGAACGGGTCAGATCAGGCGCAAGAAGGCACCGATGGGTGAAACGGGCAGGCCTTGCCGCGGCCGGGCTCGCGCTTGCCTTGCCGAGTGCCGGGCAGGCCCAGCTGCGCTCGCTCCAGAACCCTTCCTTCGAAGCCAATGACCCGCTTGGCCCCGGCGCGCCCAATTTCGAGATCTATGTCGCCCCCGGCCCCGTGCCGGGCTGGTTGACCACCACCAACGAGATCGAGCTGTGGGACAGCACCTTCAACGGTGTCCCGGCCTATGACGGCAATGTCTTTGCCGAAATGAACGCCAACGTGAACGGTACGTTCTACCAGAACGTGTGCCTGATCAACGGCGAGCCCTTCGGCTGGACCTTCGCGCATCGCGCGCGGCCCGGCGGACCGGCGACCCAGACGGTGCGCTTCCAGGTGGCCACCAGCGGCGGCACGGTGATCCAGACCCTCGCCACGCAGGCCTCCACCACCGCCAACCAGGTGTGGAACGTCAACACCGGCACTGCCACCTATAGCGGCGCATCGGGCCTGCAGCGGGTGCAGTTCACCACCACTGACCCGGGCTCCTTCGGCAACTTCCTCGATGCCATCCAGCTGACCCTGCGCCCCTTCGTGCAGTTCGCCGCCGCCTCGGGCACGGGGCTGGAAAGCGTTGCGTCGTCCTCTGTCCCGACCTTGCTGGTGACCGGGGCGACGCGCACCGCAATCCCGGTGACGATCACCATCACCGGCGGCACTGCGGTGCGCGGCAGCGACTACACCACGCCGGGCGGAGGGGCCTCCTTCACCGTCACGATCCCGGCGGGCACCTATTACAACAGCGCCATCCCGCTCGGCATTTCCATCATCGACGACACCGCGGTCGAGGGCAGCGAGACGATCACCTATGCCGTGTCCACCGGCACCGGCTACACCATCGCGAACACCACCACCTGCGGCGCGGCGGCCCAGACCAGTGGCAGCTACACCATCACCGACGACGATGCGCGCGTCACGCTGCGCAAGCAGTGGGTCAACGCGCTGGCGAGCGATGACGCGACCCTCACCGTCGCCCGCGGCGCCACCGCGATCGACACTTTCGCTTCGGACGCCGCGACCCCGGGTGAGCTCGACACGGATCCCACCCCCACCCCGGTGGTGATCGGGGAGACGCTGAACCTCGCCGAAACCCTACCCGCTACCAACGCGGGGACATACCAGCAGGTGCTGGCGTGCACCGGGGCCGGCGATACGGTGCTGGCCGATGGGCTCACCGTGGGGCCGGGCGAGACGGCGATTGTCTGCACCTTCACCAACACGCGGCTCGTACCGGTGCTCGTCACCAAGACCTCGAGCGTGCTGGCCGACGGCACCGGCGGAGCCAACCCCAAGGCGATCCCCGGCGCGACGATCCGCTATTGCATCGCGGTCAGCAATCCCGGCTCGCTGCCGGCGAGCCAGGTAAGCGTCACCGACACCCTGCCCGCGCGTCTGCTTTACATCCCCGGATCGAGCCGTACCGGAGCGACCTGCACCACGGCGACCACCCTCGAGGACGACAACGCCACCGGGGCCGACGAAAACGATCCGCTCGGGGTCGCAGTCAGCGGGTCGACGTTGACCGGCACGGCCCCGACACTCGATCCCGGCGCGAGCTTCGCGATCACCTTCAACGCCGGGGTGAATTGAGCCACAGAGGCCGGGGTGCTGGAAAATTTGCCCAGCCCGAAAAGCGTGGCATAGGCGGCGCGATGAACCTCACTCTCGCCACCGACGACACCGGCGGGCCGGAAATCTTCGCCTCGCTGCAAGGCGAGGGGCCGAGCGCGGGGCTTCCGGTTGCCTTCGTGCGCCTCAGCCGCTGCAATCTTGCCTGCGTGTGGTGCGACACCGCCTACACGTGGCGCTTCGAGGGCGACAACCGTCCCCACCGGGACGGGATCGCCTTCGACCGCAAGGCCAACCAGGTCTCGCTCGCACCCGAGGAGACCGCCGCGCGGATCGCCGCCCTGGGCCAGCGACGGCTTGTCATCACCGGCGGCGAACCGCTGCTGCAGGCCCCCGCGCTGATCGAGATGCTCGCGCACCTGCCCGATATCGGCGTCGAGATCGAGACCAACGGCACCGTCGCTCCGCCCGTGCGGCTCGATATCCGGATCGACCAGTACAATGTCAGCCCCAAGCTTACGCATAGCGGCAATCCCGCCGAACTTGCCTTGCTCCACGAGCGGCTCGATGCCTGGGCGAGCGAACCGCGGGCCTTCCTCAAGTTCGTGGTCGCAACCCCGCAGGATGTCGACGAGGTGCTCGCGCTCCACCGCCGCTACCGCTTCCGTCCCGAACGGGTGTTCCTGATGGCCGAGGGCACCGACAGCGCAACCCTGCGCGGCCGACAGGCGTGGCTATCGGAGCTGTGCCTCGAACACGGCTTCCGGATGAGCGACCGGCTGCATATCCATCTCTACGGGGATACGCGCGGAACGTGACCTAACCCTGGCTTCTCCAGCGCATCACCACGCGTTCGACCAGCTCTTCTTCGCCGCCGTCCTTGTTCCACAGCTCGACGAAGCTCGGGTCTTCCGAAGCCGGCCGCTTGTGTTCCTCGAGCGTGTCGAAGGAGACGCGGATCGGGATCGCGACACCCTCACCGCAGATGATGCATTCGCGGTTGCGCAGCGCGGGGATCGAATCGAGGAAACCTCGTGCGCCTTCGGGCATGGCGGCCTTGACGAAGGCCTGGTCGCGGTCGTTGTTCAACCGCATCGAGATGATCGTGCCGCACTGCGACAGCACGCCTTCGGCAAGGTCGGAGGGACGCTGGGTGATGAGGCCCAGCGAAATGCCGTATTTGCGGCCTTCCTTGGCGATGCGGCTGAGGATCTTGCCCACCGAGGAGCCATCGGCGTTCTTCTCGTTGGGAACGTAGCGGTGTGCTTCCTCGCACACCAGCAGCACGGGGCGGGTCTTCTCGTCGCGGCCCCAGATCGCGAAGTCGAACACCAGCCGGCTGAGCACTGCCACCACGGTCGAGGTGATGTCCGAAGGCACGCCCGAAACGTCGATGATCGAGATCGGCTTGCCGCCGCCGGGCATGCGGAAGATCTTGCTGATGAACTCGACCATGGTGTCGCCCACGAGCATGCCCGAGAACATGAACTGGTAGCGCGGATCGGCCTTGAGCTCGTCGAGCTTCTGCTTGATGCGCATATAAGGCGCGCTCGACGTTGCCTTGTCGAGACGGCCCATTTCGTCCTGCAGGATGTTGCTGAAGTCGCTGAGCAGGTAGGGGATCGGCGAATCCACCGTGATCTTGCCCATCACCTGCGCCAGCCGGTTCTTGGTGCGCGCGGCGAGCAGGCATTTGGCGAGAATGTCGGCATCGACCTGGCGATCATTCCCGCTCGAGGACAGCAGCACTTCGCAATGCTCCTCGAAGTTCATCAGCCAATAGGGCATCTGAAGGTTCGAGACGTCGAGGATCTGTCCGGTGGTGCGGAACGCGGCGGCATATTCGCCGTGCGGGTCGATCATCACGATGTGACCCTTGGGGGCCGTCTCGCAGATGCGGTGCAGGATCAGCGCGGCGCTGGTCGATTTGCCGGTACCGGTCGATCCGAGCAGCGCGAAGTGCTTGCCGAGCATCGCGTCGATATAGAGCCCGGCGCGGATATCCTTGGTGGGGAACACCTTGCCGATGGTGATGCTGGCGCGCCCGTCGCTGGCGTAGATCTGTTCCAGATCCTTGGTGGTCGCAGGATAGATCATCGCGCCGGGAACGGGGTAGCGCGTCACCCCGCGCTTGAAGCCGTGGATGCGGCCCGTGAGCTTCTCTTCGCCGCCTTCGCCGAGGAAGTCGATATGCGCGATGATTCCGCCATCGGTACGGCGGTCCTTGCGCTGGTCGCGCACGTTGGCGAGCAGCCATGCATCGCCAACCCGGATCTTGACCTGGCTGCCGACCTGCCCGGCGAGCGCCACCGACGGATCGGGATCGGCCATGCATTCGTTGAGCCGCTGGATATCGATCGCGATCTGCGAACCGGAGCCGGAAATCTCGAGCACCACGCCGATCGGCAGACGCGCATTGTCGCGGCCGCGGGCGTAGGCGGCCGCAACCTCTTCCTCACCGGCGGGATTGGGTCCGGTGAAGCGCTCGAAATCATGCGTCGCGTGATCGGTCATCCCAGCCCTTCCCGGCTTTCCTCGAAGAAACAGCGAGGGGATAGGTCGGGTTCGGTTAAGATCGGGTCAACAGGCGGCGATATGCAGGGTGAAGCGGACGGCTATTCAAGCCTTTGCAAACAACCGCCCGGCAAGCCAGCCCATCCCCAGCGACAGCGCGATCGCGCCGAGGCCATAGAGGAACGACCAGCGCTGCGCGGCGCTCACCACCTGCCCTTCGAGCCCGGCCTTGACCACTTCGATCCGCGCGGTGGCGCTCGCCAGCACGCGGCCATCGGCGATCGCGAAGGTCTCGGCAGTATAGCGTCCGGTGGTGACGTTGGAGGGCAGGTCGATGCGCGCCTGATAAAGCACCTTTTCGCTGATCCGCACCCCGCGCGGCGCTTCCTGATAAAGCCCCTGGCGGCGGCGCAGCTCCACCAGGCCGTGGGCGAAGCGGGTCTGTTCCTCGGGATCGAACTGGCCGGAAGGGGAGAGCTGAATGAACGCGGTGCCGAGCTCGTAGATCGCAGCGGTGCGTTCATCCACGATATCGCGCACGGGCCGCGAGGAAGCGACGGCGAAAAAGGCGGGGGCGGAGCGGAAATCGCTCGATCCGGCATTGGCCCAGATGCCGAGAATGCGCTCCTTCTCGCGGATCCGCACCGCCTCTGCCGGGCCCTTGAGGACAACCACGATATCATAGTCCCCGGTGCGCCCCGCGCCGGCCGGATCGATCACCGCGCCGTAAAGCAGAAGGCGAGCGCCGGTGAAGCCTTGCCGCACCTCGATCCGCGACTGGCTGACCGCCGGCACCAGCACCGGCTCGCGCTGGGCGAGCGCGGGCGCGGCCACCATCAGCGCGCCGAGCGCAAGCGGCAGCCCGGCACGCCTCACCCGCACGCCTTCACAACGGCACCACGGTGTAGATCTCGTCGGGCTGCACCCCGAGACCGTAGAGCATTCGGAGCGCGATCAGCAGCACCAGCGTGGCAAGCGCGAGGCGCAAATACTCGGGCCGGGCCTTCAAGGCGATCTGCGTCCCGAACTGCGCGCCGAGCACCGATCCCAGCAGCAGCAGCGCCGCCAGGATCAGATCGACCGCCTTGGTGGTGAGCGCGTGGGTCATGGTCGTCACCATGGTCACGAACAGGATCTGGAACAGCGAGGTGCCGACCACCACGTTGCCGCTCATCCCGAGGATGTAGAGCATCGCGGGCACCAGCAGGAAGCCGCCGCCCACCCCCATCAGCATGGTGAGGATGCCGACCAGCATGCCGAGAATCAGCGGCGCGAGCGGCGAGATGTAGAGCCCGGAGGCGTAGAACCGCCAGCGATAGGGCAGGCTGGCGACCAGCGGGTGGTGGCGGCGCTTGCGCACCGGCGGGCCCGCCTTGCCGAGCAGCCCCGGGCGCAGCGCGCCGATCGCCTCGCGCATCATCAGCGTCCCTATCGAGCCGAGCATCAGCACATAGAGGATATTGATCACCACATCGATCTGGCCGAGCGATTGCAGCGCGCGGAACAGCGCGGCCCCGATCAGCGCACCGACGATGCCGCCCCCGACCAGCACACCGCCCATGCGGTAATCGACCCCCTTGCGGCGCGAATGGGCCAGCACCCCCGAAACGCTCGCGCCGGTCACCTGCGTGGCGGCCGAAGCGGCCGCGACCGTCGGCGGAATGCCGTAGAAGATCAGCAGCGGCGTCGTCAGGAACCCGCCGCCGACCCCGAACAGGCCCGAGAGAATCCCGGTGAGACCGCCCAGCAGCACGATGTAGAGCCCGTTGACCGAGAGATTCGCGATGGGCAGGTAGACATCCATGCAAGGCCGATTAGCCGAGCCTGCGGGGCGATGAAACCCACGGCAGTCCCCGCCTGGCGGGTTTTGCCGCGCGGTGGTGCCGCGCGGCCCGACCCGTTGTCAGAACTGGGTCGAAATCGTCGCCGCCAACCCCGAATTCGGCCCCGCATCGCCGCCCACCCGCTCGCGCCAGTCGAGCGACACCCGTGCGGGCACCTCGCCGACGCGCAGGTCGAGCCGCATGGTCGGCCCGATGTCGATCCGCTGCGCGTCCTTCTGCGCCCCGCCCCACACCGCGGCGCCGAGGCTGAGGCGCAGCGCGTCATCGGTCAGCGCAGCAAGCCGCGGCACCTCGCGGGTAACGCTTGCCTGTCCGTCGGCAAAGGCGGTCGCGCCCGGCCCGCCGACCCAGCCTGCCTGGCCATAGGCCTCGAGCCGCGCGCCGAGCGGAAGCGCGATCGGCGCGATCTCGGTCACCGCATAGGCCGCTGGGCGCGCGGCACTGCGGAAGGCGCCATCGGTGTAGCGCAGCTCGCCGGCGAGGCGCAGCGGCACCTGCCCGACGGGCCGCACCGAGGCACCGATCGCGCCCTCGCTCTCGCCGCGGCGCACCAGCGCACGGTAGGCGCGGGCATAGAGCCGCGGGTCACGTGGGCTCTCCGGCGCGAGCCGGTACTGCAGCACCGCGCCGAGCTGGCTCGCGCCGTAGATCGGCACGCGCCCCTGCGACACCGGGGCGCTGTCGGACCCTTGCCGCCAGAACGCCCAGGCATCGAGCGACCAGCGCCCCAGCCCGGCGGCAGGCGCGCGTGGGGCGGGAAGGAAGGGCGCCTCGCCGCGTGGCGTATTCGCGAGTGCGAGCGACACGCTCGAGGGGTCATCCTCTTCGGTGCGGCGCAGCGGCGTGGCGAGGGCGGCGAACAGCAGGAGCTGATGGGCCGCGGCAAGCTGCGGGTCGAGCCGCGCCTGCACGGGCAGAGCCGTGCCCGCGCTCCAGCCCGGAGCGGCCAGCGCTGGGAAGGTCAAGCTGGGCGCCCGCTCGCTGGCAAGCGGCGCGTCTGGCACAAGCCGATCGCCCGGCGGGCCAAGCGGCACGCCAGTGGCAACCGGCAGGTCGGGGAGCACCGGCAGCACATCGAAGGGGTTTTCCCACAGCACTGCGCGCGCCGCGCTCCACCCGGCAATCAGCAGCACCAGCATCGCCAGCGGACCGCCGCGCACGGGTACAGGGGCGGCAGCGCGCGGCGTCATGACACCAGCGCCGGTTGCGCCGGTGCGAGCGCCGCAGCGGCGACTGGCCGGACGCCCGATCCGGCCGGGTGGGCGTCATGCTCGGTCTTGTCCCATAGCGCGGCACCGCCGACGAGGATGCGGGCGTAGGCGAACACCGCGCGCCGCCCGGCGATGATCGCGACGACATTGGCGAGCGGCACTCTGAGGATCGCCAAGGCGCCCTCCTTCAGCCCGTATTCGCGCGCCGTGAAGGCAAAGCGTAGCGCGATGCGCCACGCGAAAGCGACGACGTTTGCATAGAGCACCGCCTTGAGCAGCGGCGTGAGCGGCACCGGATCGGCGAGCCCCAGCGCAACGGTCGCGCCCATCAGCCCGGTCAGCACCACCAGCGCATATCCCGCCAGCAGCACCAGCGCGGTGAGCGGCCCGCGCCGGTCGCGCGCGCGCATCCAGCTTTCGATCGCGCCGCCGCTCCAGCCGACCCGGTCCCAGCCGAGCAGCGCGATCCCCAGCACCCAGCGGCTTTTCTGGCGCAGCACGCTTTCGAAGCGGTGCGGAAAGAAGGCACGGGTCGCGATCAGCCGTCCGTCCTCGCCGCGAACCCGCACGAAGCGGCAGCGCCCGCCAGTTGCTGCGATGGCGAGACCGAGCTCGTAATCCTCGGTCAGCGAATCCGCCGCGAAGGGCAGGCCGTCCGCCCGGCGCGCCGCGAGCCGATCGAGCGCGCCGCGCGAGGTGGCGCAGCCCACGCCCGCGCCCGGCAGCCCCGCCCCCAGCGCATCGCGCACCACCAGCGCCTTGCCATGCGCTTCAGCGAATTCCTCGCAGTAATGGCCGCCGATCTGACGCGCCCACCAACCGCGTGCCTGCGGGACCAGCGGCTCGACGGGAAGCTGCACGAAATCCGCGCCGCCCGCGACGCTCTCGTCGAGCAGGCCGAGCCCGGCGGGGTCGACCATGTCCTCGGCATCGTGGAACACCACGCCGGCAAAGCGCCAGCCCGTCCGCGCTTCGTCGGTGGCGAGCGCCTGATAGAGGCGGTTGAGACAGTCGGCCTTGGTGGTCGGGCCGTTCGCGGCGTGGATCACCAGCCGCAGCCGCGGATCGCCGCCTGCGGCCGCGACCGCCGCCGCGAGCGTCGCCGGATCATTGCGGTAGCATCCCACATAGAGGCGCAGGGAAGGTTGCGGCCAGACCGCGAGCAAATGACGGATGGTGGTGCCGATCACTGCGGCCTCGTGCCACGCCGGGATCACCACCGCGACCGGGCCCGCCAGACGGCGATGCTGGAGCAGGCTTCGGCTGCGGCGCAGCGTTTGCGCGCGTCCGGTGGCCTTTAGCCAGAGCCAGACGGCATCGACGGCAAGATCGTCAAGCGCGCCGACGAGGAAGAATACCCCGGCGAAAAGCAGCAGTTCATGTTGCAGCAGCGCAAGCCACTGCCACAGGCCGGGCTCCGTAATGGACAAGGCGACCCCCTTCCCCAAGCAAGTCGACAGGCTACAGGGCTGTTGCCCTTTGCGCAACCAGCCTGCGATTCTTCGCAGATCAAATGTCGTTTACTTACAAAGAGCCGCGCGTTTGCGCAACTTACCAGCTACCGGTATTGGCCATGCTGGCCCACGGCTCGGCCGGTTCGAGATGCCCGTCCTGCAACAGTTCGACCGAAATCCCGTCGGGCGACTTGACGAAGGCCATGTGCCCGTCGCGCGGGGGCCGATGGATGATGTGGCCGGCGTCCGCGAGCCGTTGGCAGGTCTCGTAGATGTTTGCCACCCGATAGGCGAGGTGCCCGAAATTGCGCCCGCCGGTGTAGTCCTCTGCCGGAGAGCCATCCTCGGGCGGCCAGTTGTAGGTGAGCTCGACCTCGGCAACCCCGGCCTGCCCGGGCGCGGCAAGGAAGATCAGCGTGAAACGCCCCTGCGGGCTGTCGAAGCGGCGCACCTCCTCGAGCCCGATCAGCTTGAAGAAGGCTACCGTCGCATCCGGATCGGCGACGCGGATCATCGAGTGAAGATATTTGACCATCATACCATCCATTCAAAAACGGTTCATCGACAGAATGGCACAACTCATCGCACCAACTCGAACAGGGGAACAATGCGATGAGCGACGACCAAGTGCAACCGGTGACTGCGCCGAACGGTGGCTGGCGCGAGCCGCATACGCTGCGCTGGTTCGGCACGGCGGGGATCCTCGCGATCGGCATGATCGCGGGCGGATACCTGCTCGGCGACGGGCTGCTGCGCGCCAAGGATGCCGAGCGCGCCGTGACCGTGCGCGGGCTCGCCGAGCGCGATGTCACCGCCGATCTTGCGACCTGGACGATCAGCTATTCGGCCTCCTCGACCAGCCTCGCCGAGGCGCAGGACAAGGTGCGCCGCGATACGCAGTCGATCGAGGCCTTCTTCAAGGAGCTGGGCTTCCCCGCCGAGGCGCTCCAGCCGACCGGTGCCAACGTCGCAAGCTTCACCAGCGACGGCATCACCAGCTACACCGTGCGCCAGCGGCTCGCGCTGCGCACCACCGACATCGCCCGCGCGCAGAAGGCGGTTGCACGCCAGTTCGACCTCGTCGGACGCGGGGTGTTTCTCGAGGAAGGCTCGGGCATGGCCTACACCTTCACCAAGCTCAACGACATCAAGCCGGCAATGGTCGCCGCCGCCACCAAGGATGCGCGCGCTGCGGCCGAACAGTTCGCCAAGGATTCGAACTCCGGCGTCGGCAAGATCCGCGACGCGACGCAGGGCTATTTCGAGATCGAGGCGCGCGACGGCGAAAGCGGCGGATGGGGCAGCTCGGACAGCCCCTACAAGAAGGTGCGGGTGGTCACCACGGTCAGCTTCACGCTCGACTGAGGGTGCGCAGGGCGCGGCGGCGAGCGTTGGTGCCGTCGCCGCAAAGGCCCGGTTGCGCGCCGCGGCTTGCGGGCGTATGCGCCGCCTCCTTGCCTGGCCGCGTGGTTACGACCCCGCCCCGGCCTGCCACATCCGGGTCGCACAACCGGATTATCGCCTTTGTCATGCTGCAAAGACTGCGCGACTATTTCCGTCCCTCTCCCCCGCCGCGGCTGCCGGCGGTGCCCGCCGGCACGCGCTGGTACGCGATCGGCGACATTCACGGCCGGCTCGACCTCTACGAAGCGATGATCGGCGCGATCGAGGCCGAGATCGCTGCCGCCCCCGCGCTCGATCACCGCGTGGTGCTGCTCGGCGATCTGGTCGACCGCGGGCCCGACAGCGCGGGCGTGGTGCGCCGCACGCAGGTCTGGCAGCAGACCCGCAATGTGCGGGTGCTCGCCGGCAATCACGAGGAGATGTTCCTCGCCGCCTTCGACAAGCCCGAGGCACTGCGTCATTTCCTCAAGCATGGCGGGCGCGAGACGGTGCTGAGCTACGGGCTTTCGAGCAAGCAGCTCGCGACGCTCGAGCTCGAAAGCCTGTTCGCCCGCCTGCCGCAGTTCATCCCGCAGGACGTGCGCGACTACATCGCCGGGTTCGAGACGATGATCCGCGCCGGGGACTATGTCTTCGTCCATGCCGGAATCGATCCCGACCGGCCGCTCGGCGATCAGAAGCGCAGCGATCTGCTCTGGATTCGCGAGCGTTTCCTCACCCACGAAGGCCCGCTCGAGAAGGTGGTCGTGCACGGCCACACGATCTTTGCGCAGGTGATGGATTGCGGCAATCGCATCGGGATTGATACTGGCGCTTTCCGTTCGGGTGTGCTTACAGCGCTCGTGCTCGAAGGCGACCAGCGGCGGATCCTGCAGGCCTGCGCCGAAGGCAGGGGGCCGGTGGAAGTCTTCCACGGAGAGCGCGCGCGCTGACGGGTCGCCCTATGCAGCGTGGGCCTTCGTGCAACATATCCGCGTAAAGGCAGGCGTTCATGAAGATTGCGATGGTGGGTTCGGGCTATGTCGGGCTCGTGTCGGGGGCGTGTTTTGCCGATTTCGGGCATGACGTGGTCTGTATCGACAAGGATCAGGGCAAGATCGACCGGCTCCATGCGGGAATCATGCCGATCTACGAGCCCGGGCTCGATGCGCTCGTCGAAAGCAATGTGCGGGCCGGTCGGCTCGCTTTCACCACCAGCCTCGCCGAGGGGATTGCCGGGGCCGATGCGATCTTCATCGCGGTCGGCACCCCCAGCCGCCGCGGCGATGGCCATGCCGACCTCACCTTCGTCTATGAGGTTGCGCGCGAAGTCGGCGAGAAGCTTTCGAACGATGCGGTGGTGGTCACCAAGTCGACCGTTCCCGTGGGCACCGGCGACGAGGTGGAACGGATCCTCCGCGACACCGGGACGGCGCACCGGTTCTCGGTGGTCTCCAACCCCGAGTTCCTGCGCGAGGGCGCGGCGATCGGCGATTTCAAGCGCCCCGATCGCATCGTCATCGGCGCCGAGGACGATTATGGCCGCGAGGTGATGCGCGAGGTCTACCGGCCGCTGTTCCTCAACGAATCGCCGATCCTGTTCACCAGCCGCCGCACCAGCGAGCTGATCAAATACGCCGCCAACGCCTTCCTCGCGACCAAGATCACCTTCATCAACGAGATGGCGGACCTGTGCGAGAAGGTCGGCGCCAACGTGCAGGATGTCAGCCGCGGGATCGGGATGGACAACCGCATCGGCGCCAAGTTCCTCCACGCCGGCCCGGGCTATGGCGGCAGTTGCTTCCCCAAGGACACGCTCGCGCTGCTCAAGACCGCCGAGGATTACGACAGCCCGACCCGGATCGTCGAGGCGGTGGTCAAGGTCAACGACAGCCGCAAGCGGGCGATGGGCCGCAAGGTGGTCGACGCGCTGGGCGGGGCCGAGGCAGCGCGGGGGAAGAAGGCGGCGCTGCTCGGCCTCACCTTCAAGCCCAACACCGACGACATGCGCGACAGCCCCGCGATCGCGGTGGCGCAGACGCTGATGGATGCCGGGGTCGCAGTCGCCGCCTATGACCCCGAAGGCATGGAGCAGGCCCGCCCGCTGCTCCCCGAGGTGGCGATGTGCGACAATCCCTACGCCGCGATCGAGGGCGCGGACGTGGTGGTGATCGTGACCGAATGGGACGCCTTCCGCGCGCTCGACTTGCGGCGCGTCAAGGAACTGGCGAACGCGCCGGTGATGGTCGACCTTCGCAACATCTACAAGCCCGAGGACATGCGCGCGGCGGGCTTCACCTACGTCAGCGTGGGCAGGGGTTGAGCATCGCCTTCCCGTTGCGAAGCATTCGGGAGGGGCTGCTTGGAAATCGAGACAACCGGTCGCGCAGCGACCGCAAGGCCACGCAGCCGCCCGCAGGTGCCCGAGTTTGAAAGGCTCGCAACAGGGCCGAGCACGAACGCGCAGAGGCCCGCACGGAATGTCAGGGGGCCGTCATAAGCCGGGTTCTGTCTCCCCGGGCGGTATCCCTTGCGGGACCGGCCCCGTGGCGGCAGCCATTCATCTGGGCCGGCGATTGCTCGACGGCTCTAGCAGCCAACCCGGACCGCTCGGGGCGAAACTCCCCTGCCCTCCTGCGGAAGGCGCGCGGCCCCTATTCGGCCTTGCTCCGGGTGGGGTTTGCCATGCGGTGACCGTTGCCGGCCCCCCGGTGCGCTCTTGCCGCACCCTTTCACCCTTGCCTGTGACCTTTAGGGTCCATCGGCGGTATACTCTCTGTGGCACTTTCCCTTGCCCCGCCCGAAAGCGGAGCCGGCGGGCGTTACCCGCCACCCTCGTTTCGTGGAGCCCGGACTTTCCTCGCATCTTGCGACACGCGGCTGCCTCAGGCCCCCTGACGCCGGGCGCTATAGACCGGCCCGGCGCTTTTGGCAAAGATCTCAGTCCTCCCCCTCTGAAAGCAGGAGCTTCCAAACCAGCGCGCCGATCGCCGCCCCCGCGAGCGGCGCCACCCAGAACAGCCACAGCTGGCTGACCGCGGCGGTATCGGCATAGAAGGCAACGCTGGTCGACCGCGCCGGATTGACCGAGGTGTTGGTCACCGGGATCGAAATCAGGTGGATCAGCGTCAGCGCCAGCCCGATCGCGATCGGAGCGAAGCCCGCGGGCGCCTTGGAAGAGGTGCTGCCAAGGATCACCACCAGAAAGCCCGCGGTCAGCACCACCTCGATCACCAGCGCGGAGAGCATCGAATAGCCGCCAGGCGAAAGCTCGCCATAGCCGTTCGAGGCAAAGCCGCCCGGCTCGAACCCGGCGGTGCCGCTGGCGATCACGAACAGCATGCCCGCCGCGCAGAACGAGCCGAGCACCTGCGCGGCCCAGTACGGCGCAAGTTCGGCCCAGGCAAAGCGACCGCCGATCGCGAGGCCGAGGCTGACCGCGGGGTTGAAGTGCCCACCCGAGATGCCGCCCACCGCATAGGCCATGGTCAGCACGGTCAGCCCGAAAGCCAGCGACACGCCGGCAAACCCGATGCCGAGATCGGGCACCCCTGCCGCCAGCACCGCCGAACCGCAGCCGCCGAACACCAGCCAGAACGTGCCGAAGAACTCGGCCGCCAATTTCTTGGTCAACATCGCCAGATCCCCCCTTTAGCCCTTTGCGGTTCTACCCCAAACCGCGCCCGGAACTGTCAAATTCTGGACATTCCCTCACCGCGCCCTGCCCTCGTCGCGGTCAAGCAGAAGTTGCCACAGGATCGCGGCGACCTCCCCGTCCGGCACGCCGGTGATGTGCTCGGGCCGCCAGCGCCGCTCGAACGCCTCGACCGCCTTCCTTTGGTCGGTGATGTCGTAGCCGAAGCGTTCGAGCGCGAGATAGAAGGCGCCCTCGTTGTGGAAGGGATTGCCCGCGGCGAGGCATTGCGGGCGCGGCAGGCACAGCTTGTGGCGCGCCAGCCGATCCCACGGAAACAACTCGCCCGGATCGATCTTGCGCATCGGCGCGACATCGGAATGGCCGACAACGTTGGCGCGCGGGATGTCATAGGCCTTGACGATCCGCCCAAGCAGCGGGATCAGCGCGTCGATCTGCGCCTCGGCAAAAGCGCGGTAGCCGCCATTCGCGGGCGCATGGCCGGGATGGTCGAGCTCGATCCCGATGCTCGCCGAATTGACGTCGGGGATGCCGCGCCAATAGCTCGCACCCGCATGCCAGGCGCGGCGCTCCTCGGGCACCAGCCGGATCACCTCGCCGCTTTCCGTGATACAGTAATGCGCGCTGACCGAAGCGGCGGGATCGCACATCCGGGCGAGCGCGGCCTCGACCGGCTTCATTTCGGTGTAGTGGATCACCACCATGCTGATCGGCAAGGTGCGCTCGCCGTGGTTGGGCGAGAGCACTTCGCGGTGGACCAATTCGTCGCCCGTCATGCCCCCCGACACCTGCGCAAGGCCCTAGCCGATCATGCCGTCTGGCTCGGGCAGCACCGCGCCGAGCACCAGCGCGCCGTCGCCGAGCTTGTACTGGAGCCCGCCCTCCATCTCGGCAGCAAGCACCGCGATCATGTGCGCCGCGGCCGTGCGGCTGGTGATCTCGCTGTCGGCGAGGTCGCCCTGAAGCGCGCGGCCGATGGTCTCGTCGAAGGCGATCCGCTCGCCCCGCGCCCGCGCGACGATCTCGACCGCGCCGTCGCGCCGCTCCGCGCCGATGTCGAGCGTACCGCCGCGCACCAGCGCGTCCAATGCAATCTGCGCGAGGTTGAGCAAAACCTTGACCGCGGGCTTGGGCAGGCTCGGCTCGGCGATCGCCCAGTTGATCTCGACCCGCTTGGCGTCAGAGGCGAGCGCGTCGATCACTGTCCTGGCCTCGTCGATCGGGATCGCCTCGCCAAAGCCGCCCGCCGCTCCGAAGGCGAGGCGGAAGAACTTGAGCTTGTCGGTGCTGATCCGCGCCGACTGCTCGAGCAATTCGACGACCTGAGCGCGCATCTGCGGGTCCTGCTCCTCGGCGAGCAGTTCGAGCCCATTGGCGAGCGCGCCGACGGGGGAGAGCATGTCATGGCACAGCCGCGAACACAGCATCGCGGCGAGATCGGTCTGGGAAATCATGCGCGCAGTCCTAGCCATCGACGATGGTAAAGGAAAGAGCGGCGAACCCCGCTTCCCCGTCGCGCCAGAACGCCACGTCCGCTCCGGCAAGGATCGCCCAGACGCGCCCGTCGCCGGTGGCCGATGCGCGGTCGGTCACAGACGGGGCGGCGGGTCCCCTGGGGTGCGAGTGGTAGTAGCCGAGCACCAGCGGGGCGCCGGCGCGTGCGGCGCGATGCGCGTCGATCAGCGCCTGCGGATCGATCTCGAAGTGCGTCGCGGGCGCGGGGTGGACATTGCCGGCAGCGCGGGCTTCGGTGATGCGCGTGCCCTCCGGGACCATGGCGCCCAGCAGCAGGCCGCAGGCCTCGTGCGGATGCGCCGCGGCGGCGTGGGCGCGCATCGCGGCAAGGGCCCGGCTTGTCACTGCGACCTCCATCGCCCATGGCCATAGCATGTCCGCAGGCGAAATCATCACCGGCACTCTTCCCGCCGCCGCCCGGCTCGACAAGGCGCTGGCCGAGGCGACCGGGTTGTCGCGCGCGCGGGTGCAGGGTTTGATCGAGGAGCGGCAGGTCGAAGTCGCGGGGAAGCCCGCTGCATCGGCCTCGCACAAGGTGGCAGAGGGCACGCCGTTCCGCCTCACCCTTCCCGCCGCCAGCGATGCGCCCGCCGCGCCCGAGGCCATTCCCCTCGTCATCGCCTACGAGGACGCGCATCTCGTCGTGATCGACAAGCCGGCGGGGATGGTGGTCCACCCGGCGGCGGGCAACCGCTCGGGCACGCTGGTGAATGCGCTGCTGCACCACTGCCGCGGGCAGCTTTCGGGCATCAACGGGGTCGCCCGGCCGGGAATCGTGCACCGCATCGACAAGGACACCTCGGGCCTCATCGTGGTCGCCAAGACCGATGCCGCGCACGAAGGCCTTGCCGCGCAGTTTGCGGCGCACACCGTCCACCGCCGTTATATCGCGGTCTGCGCGGGGCATCCGCTGCCTGCCGAAGGCACGGTCGAGGCGCGCATCGGCCGGTCGGACGCGGACCGAAAGAAAATGACGGTCCTGCCCAACAATTCCTCGCGCGGCAAAAGCGCGATCACCCATTACAAGACGCTCGAGAGGCTGAGCCATGCTGCGGTGATCGAGTGCCGGCTCGAAACCGGCCGCACCCACCAGGTGCGCGTTCACTGTGCGTCAATCGGCCATGCTCTATTGGGAGACCCTGCCTATGGCCGCACCCCCAAGCCGCTTCGCCCCGTGCTGGAACGACTCGGCTTTGCCCGTCAGGCGCTTCACGCCGCCGCGCTGGGGTTCGACCACCCCGTTACCGGAGAAAACGTCCATTTCCGCAGCGATCTGCCGCAAGACATGATGGAACTGATCGACCAACTCCGTCGTTCTGATCGATGAAAGTGGCACACAAGGCCGCTTTACAGGTCTATATGTAACCCCGTGGCCCAGTTGGTCGGATGCCCATCAGGGGTCCGGCCCGAGCGGTCGACACCAGAAAGGTTAGGTATTACGTGACCAAAGCAAAGACCCCTTCGGTTCCGGCATTGAGCGGTGAGCAGAGCCTCAACCGCTATCTCGCCGAAATCCGCAAGTTCCCGGTGCTCACCGCCGAGCAGGAATACATGCTCGCCAAGCGCTACCAGGAACACGAGGACCCCGAAGCCGCTGCCCAGCTCGTCTCCAGCCACCTGCGGCTCGTCGCGAAGATCGCGATGGGTTACCGCGGCTATGGCCTGCCGGTTGCCGACCTCATCTCCGAGGGCAATGTCGGGCTGATGCAGGGCGTCAAGAAGTTCGAACCCGATCGCGGCTTCCGCCTCGCGACCTACGCGATGTGGTGGATCAAGGCGTCGATCCAGGAGTTCATCTTGCGCTCGTGGAGCCTCGTGAAGATGGGCACGACCGCGGCCCAGAAGAAGCTGTTCTTCAACCTTCGCCGGATGAAGAAGCAGCTCGAAGCCTACGAGGATTCCGACCTCAGCCCCGAGGATGTCACCAAGATCGCCACCGACCTCGGCGTGCCCGAGCAGGAAGTGGTCAACATGAACCGGCGCATGATGATGGGCGGCGATGCCTCGCTCAACGTCAGCCTGCGCGGGGACGAGGACGGCGCCGGGCAGTGGCAGGACTGGCTCGCCGATGATCGCCCGCTGCAGGACGAAACCGTCGCCGATGCCGAGGAAAGCCAGATGCGCATGGCGATGCTCTCCGAGGCGATGGAAAGCCTCAACGAGCGCGAACGCCACATCCTCACCGAGCGCCGCCTGACCGAAAAGCCGCAGACGCTCGAAGAGCTCTCGCAGGCCTACGACGTCAGTCGCGAGCGCATCCGCCAGATCGAGGTGCGCGCCTTCGAGAAGCTCCAGAAGGCGATGCAGCGGATCGCCGGCGAACGGCTGCTGCCGGGCGTCGCCTAAGGCGCCTAAGTGCAAGATCGAACGAAAGGGGCGCCGCGACATGATCGCGGTGCCCTTTTGCGTTGAAAAGACGAATGTTCCACGTGAAGCATTTGCAGAACATCTGCTGGTCTCCGGCCATGCCCCGGGCCTGCGCTCTTCCCCGCCCGCCCGCGCTGCGCTAGGGCCCTTGTCATGGCTCTTCGCATCGCCCGCCTGTTTGCCAAAGCGATCCTATGGTTCGTCGGGCTCACCCTGCTGCTGGTGATCGCCTTCAAGTGGATCCCCGTCCCCGTCACCGCAACGATGGTGATGGACGTGCACGGCATCACCAAGGACTGGCGCAGCCTCGACGATATCGACCGCAACCTCGTCGACGCGGTGATCGCGGGCGAGGACGCGCGCTTCTGCGAGCATTTCGGCTTCGATGCCGAGGCGATCGAGCAGGCGCTGCGCGAGAACGCCGAGGGCGGCCGGATCCGCGGCGGCTCCACGATCAGCCAGCAGACCGCCAAGAACGTCTTCCTGTGGCAGGGTGGCGGCTTCTTCAGGAAGGGGCTCGAAGCCTGGTTCACCTTCTGGATCGAGGCGGTGTGGGGCAAGCGGCGGATCATGGAGGTCTACCTCAACGTCGCCGAGACCGGGATCGGCACCTATGGCGCCGAGGCCGGGGCGCAGCGCTATTTCGGGCACTCCGCCGCGCGGCTCAGCCCCGACGAGGCGAGCCGGATGGCCGCCGCGCTCCCCAGCCCCAAGAAGCGCGCGGTCAAGGGCGTGAGCGGCTGGATCGCGCGCCACGGCAACCGCATCGAACGCCGCATCGGCATCGTCAGGCGTGACGGGCTCGATGCCTGCGTCTACAACTGATCCCGTCATGGCCCACGCCCACGCGCATCACCATCATCCCGCAAGCGCCCCGAGCGACTGCCACGGGCTGCACGATCCGCGTGGGCACCATCACGCGCCACAGGATTTCGGCAACGCATTCCTGATCGGGATCGGCCTCAACCTCGTGTTCGTCGTGGTCGAAGCCGCGGCGGGGCTGATCTACGGTTCGGTCGCGCTGGTGGCCGATGCCGGGCACAATCTGTCCGACGTGCTCGCGCTGCTGCTCGCGTGGGGCGCAAGCATCGCCGCGCGCCGGCCACCTTCGGGCCGCTTCACCTATGGCTACAAGAGCTCGACCATCCTCGCCGCGCTGGGCAATGCGCTGCTGCTGGCGGTCGCGATCGGCGCGATCGGGTTCGAGACCGTGCAGCGGATGATGACCCCGCAGGCGCCGCAGGGGCTGGTGATGGCGATCGTCGCCGGGATCGGGATCGCGATCAACGCGTTGACGGCCATGTTGTTCTTGAAGGGGCAGGAAGACATCAACATTCGCGGCGCCTATCTCCACATGGCGGCCGATGCGCTGGTGTCGCTCGGCGTGGTCGTGGCGGGGCTTGCGATCCTCGTCACCGGTTTCGTGTGGATCGATGCCGCGGTGAGCCTCGTGATCCTCGCGGTGATCGCCTGGGGCACCTGGGGCCTCGCGCGCGACAGCCTCACCATGGGCATGCTCGCCGCGCCCGAGCGGATCGACCTTGCCGAGGTCAAGGCGCATCTCGCGGGGTTCGACGGGGTGAGCGCGGTGCATGATCTCCACGTCTGGCCGATGTCGACCACCGAGGTCGCGCTTACCGCGCATCTGGTGATGCCGGGGCGGCCCGCGCCCGACTCCTTCCTGCGCGAGGTCGCCGCCTCGCTCGAGACGCGCTTCGGGGTGGGCCATTCGACGCTGCAGGTTGAAAGCGGCGAGAACCCCTGTGGAGGCTGCGGCTGATGGCTGCGCGTCCGCGCCCCTCTGCCGCCGAAGCGCGCCTCGCGCTGCAGGATGCGATGGCGCGGCTCGCCGAGGGCGATCAAACGGCGCTCGAGGAAATCTATCGCGCCACGCGGGTGAAGCTGTTCGGCATAACCTTGCGTATCTTGGGCGACAGAAAGGAAGCCGAGGACGCCTTGCAGGACGTCTATGTCAATCTCTGGCAGCGGGCCGACCGCTATGACCCGACCCGCGCGAGCCCGATCGCGTGGCTGGCGGCGTTCGCGCGCAACCGCGCGATCGACCGGTTGCGCACCGGCAAGGTGCGTTCCAACGCCGTGCCGGTCGAGGAAGCCGCGCCGCTTCCCGATCAGACACCGCTTGCCGACATGCTGCTGGTCGATGCCGAGCAGCGCGCGCAGATCCACACCTGTCTCGCCGCGCTCGATGCGCGCACCCAGGGGCATATTCGCGCGGCGTTCTTCGACGGGATGACCTATGCCCAGCTCGCCGAGGCGGCCGATGTCCCGCTCGGCACCATGAAGAGCTGGATCCGCCGCGGGTTGCAGCGCCTGCGCGCCTGTCTCGAAGCGAGCGAAGCGGCATGAGTGGCGCGAACGAAACCCCGGAGCCCGACGTGACCCGCGACGATCCGCTGATCGCGGCCGAATGGTCGCTCGGCCTGCTCGAGGGCGAGGAACTGCTCGCCGCGCGCGGCAAATACGCGAACGATCCGGACTTCGCCTGGCGCAAGGAATGGTGGGACGGCTGGTTCGCGCCGCTCTCCGACGGAATCGCAGGCGCTGAGCCGGGCGATCACGTGTGGGAAGCGATCGCTGCGCGGATCGCGGCGCAGCAGGTCGCACACCCGGCTGGCGATCCACAGGCTGCGACTGCCAACATCGTCGCGCTGCAGGCAAAAGTACGACGCTGGCAGTGGGTCGCCGCCGTGACCTCGGCCGCCGCCGCCGTGGTGCTGGCGCTGTTTGTCTTCGGCCCGGGACGTGCCCCGGTCGCAATTGATCCGGTACAAATTGCCACGGCCGCACCCTTGGTTGCAACCGTGCCGATCGGCGAGACCGGCCTGAGGCTCGATGTCACCTACATCCCCGAGAGCGAGCGCATGGTCGTCGCCGCGATCGGGTTGACGCCCGACGGCGTTCACGATCACGAGCTGTGGCTGGTGCCGAAGGACGGCTCGCCTCTGCAATCCTTGGGCGTGGTAGAGCCCGGTGCGGTGCGATCGATGACTCTGCCTGCGGCCGTCGTTGCCAAGCTCGGCGACGGAGCGAGCCTGGTGCTCACCCGCGAGCCGATCGGCGGCAAGCCCGAAGGCAAGGACGCCGGGCCGGTGGTCGCCAAGGGCGCCTTCAGCCGGGTCTGACGCGCTTCGTCTCGCCGCATACCAGCGGCAACTCATCCGCAATATCAATTCTGCCGCGTCCGTCGCCGAACCCGGCGCGTAGCCTATCGTGCAAGCGCTAGAGCTTGCAGTCGTGACAACCATTGACGGAGATCACCCGTGACCCACAAGACCACCCTGATGGCGCTCGCCGCCGCGCTGGCCGTTGCCGCCCCGCTCGCCGCCGTCCCCGCCTTCGCCAAGGATGCCGCGGTTCCCACGGTCGGCGGTGCAGCGATGTATCCGACCAAGACCATTGTCGAGAATGCCGTCAATTCGGCCGATCACACGACGCTGGTCGCCGCGGTCAAGGCCGCAGGTCTGGTCGAGGCGCTCTCGGGCCCCGGCCCCTTCACCGTCTTTGCCCCCACGAACGCCGCCTTTGCCAAGCTCCCCGCGGGCACGGTCGAAACCCTCGTGAAGCCCGAGAACAAGGCGGCGCTCGCCGGCATCCTCACCTACCACGTGGTCGCGGGCCGCGTGTCGGCCGCCGAACTGATCGACCTCATCAAGAAGGGCGGCGGCAAGGCCGAACTCACCACCCTCAACGGCGGCAAGTTGACCGCCCGCGTGGTCGGCGGCAAGGTCGTGCTGACCGATGCCAAGGGCGGCACTGCCACGGTCACCCAAGCCGACGTGTTCCAGTCAAACGGCGTGATCCACGTGACCGACGCGGTCTCGATCCCGGGCTGAGCCCAAAGCGTTTGGCGCCGCTCCTCCTGCCCCCACCCCAACCCCGAGGGGCGGCGCTTTTCCGACCCCGTCCGGCCTTCCTCCAGGGCCGGGCGGGGTTTTTTGTTGTCGCAGCGATCGCAACCAGAAAAACCATGGGTGCTCAGAATATTTACATATGTTTCATCCGTAGTCATGCGAGCTTCGTAAATAATCATGCAAGCGGGAGGGCTTGCAGTTTCTCAAACTCTCTTAAGGAGTGAAAATCTATGAAGACGAAATATGCCCTTATCGCTCTCGCTGCCACCATTCTTGGAGCAGGCACTGCCCTTGCGCCGGCTCCTGTTCTTGCGCACCCTCACCACGCTTCGACACCGCAGGCGCCCAACATCGTCGGGGTTGCAATCAGCACCGGAGTGCACAACACTCTCGTCGCCGCCGTCAAGGCGGCAGGCCTCGTAGATACGCTGTCGGGCCCCGGTCCCTTCACCGTCTTCGCCCCCACCGACACCGCCTTCGCCAAACTGCCCGACGGCACGGTGGCGACCCTCGTGAAGCCCCAGAACAAGAGCACGCTGACCGAGATCCTCACCTACCATGTGGTCGCGGGCAAGGTGACCAGCGGGGATCTCGTCAAGCTGATCAGGAAGCACGGCGGCGAGGCCACGATCGAGACCGTCGCGGGCGGCGAACTGACCGCGCGGCTGGCAGGCGACAAGATCATCATCACCGACGAAAAGGGCCGTGCGACGGCAGTCACGCAAGCGGACGTGGCGACCTCGAACGGGGTGATCCACGTGACCGACGGGGTGTTCCTGCCGGCGTAACGCGGCCGGCCTTCCGACGGCCACTGCAACCTCCTCGCCCCTCGTGGGGCGGGGAGGATTCGCGATCAGGCCGCCTCTTCCTTCTTCGCGACGTCGCCGCCGTGCACGCGGATCGGTTCCTTCTTGCCCGCGACCACATCGGCGTCGATCACGATTTCGGTGACGCCTTCCATGTCGGGCAGGTCGAACATCGTGTCGAGCAGCAGGCCTTCGACAATCGAGCGCAGGCCGCGCGCGCCGGTCTTGCGCTTGATCGCGCGCTCGGCGATCGCCTGGAGGGCGTCGTCGGTGAAGGTCAGTTCGACATCCTCGAGCTCGAACAGTTTCTTGTACTGCTTGACGAGCGCGTTCTTGGGCTCCTGCAGGATGGTGACCAGCGCCGGCACGTCGAGATCGTGCAGCGTGGCGATCACCGGGAGGCGGCCGACGAATTCGGGGATCAGGCCGAACTTGAGGAGATCCTCGGGCTCGGACTTCTCGAGCAATTCGCCCACGCGACGCTTGTCGGGATCGGCGACATGCGCGCCGAAGCCGATCGAGCGCTTCTGCAGGCGATCGGCGATGATCTTGTCGAGGCCGGCAAAGGCCCCGCCGCAGATGAACAGGATGTTGGTGGTGTCGACCTGCAGGAATTCCTGCTGCGGATGTTTGCGCCCGCCCTGCGGCGGGACAGAGGCGGTGGTGCCTTCCATCAGCTTGAGCAGCGCCTGCTGCACACCCTCACCCGAAACGTCGCGGGTGATCGAGGGGTTCTCGGCCTTGCGGGTGATCTTGTCGATCTCGTCGATATAGACGATCCCGTGCTGGGCCTTCTCGACATTGTAGTCCGAGGCCTGCAGCAGCTTTAGGATGATGTTCTCGACGTCTTCGCCCACGTAGCCCGCTTCGGTCAGCGTGGTCGCATCGGCCATGGTGAAGGGGACGTCGAAGGTGCGCGCCAGCGTCTGCGCGAGCAGGGTTTTGCCCGAACCGGTGGGGCCGACCAGCAGGATGTTCGACTTGGCGAGTTCGACATCGCCCGCCTTGCCCGAGTGCTTGAGGCGCTTGTAATGGTTGTGCACGGCGACCGAGAGCACGCGCTTTGCGCGATCCTGACCGATCACGTAATCATTGAGCGTGGTGAAGATGTCCATCGGCGTGGGGATCTCGCCATCCTTCTTGCCGGCGATTCCTGCCTTGGTTTCCTCGCGGATGATGTCGTTGCACAGCTCGACGCATTCATCGCAGATGAACACGGTGGGGCCCGCGATGAGCTTGCGCACCTCGTGCTGCGACTTCCCGCAGAAGCTGCAGTACAGAGTGCTCTTGCTATCGGATCCGCTCAATTTGGTCATTCCTGTGTCCTCGAATCCGCCTGAGCAGGCACCTCGGTGCACCGCAGGGATTCGTCAAATGTATCGCTCGCACCGGATGAATCAACACATGGTGCATCATTTCGTGTGATCCGCAGGTCCACGACAGCGGCGAACCGGCGGAAAATGCACGCTTCGTCGCACCCTGTCCCGGCGCGGAGCAGGGCGAGCGCGAAGGTTTACTCGGGCGCGCCGCCCGACCCGTCCTCGCCCGGGGTTTCCTCGTTCTCGGGGCGGGACTCGAACACCTTGTCGACGAGCCCGAAGGCGCGTGCTTCCTCGGCCTCGAGGAAGGTGTCGCGGTCCATCGCCTTTTCGATCTCGTCGAGGCTGCGGCCGGTGAACTTCACGTAGAGATCGTTCATGCGGCTGCGGATGCGCAGGATTTCGCGCGCCTGGATCTCGATGTCCGACGCCATCCCGCGGGCCCCGCCCGAAGGCTGGTGGATCATGATCCGCGCATTGGGGAGCGCGATGCGCATGCCCGGTTCGCCCGCGGCGAGCAGGAAGCTGCCCATCGAAGCAGCCTGCCCGATGCAGACCGTCGACACGCGCGGCTTGATGTATTGCATGGTGTCGAAGATCGCGAGACCCGCGGTCACCACCCCGCCGGGCGAATTGATGTACATGCTGATCGGCTTGCTGGGGTTCTCGCTCTCGAGGAACAACAGCTGGGCGACAATCAGGCTCGCCATCCCGTCCTCGACCTGGCCGGTCACGAACACGATGCGCTCGCGCAGCAGGCGGCTGAAGATGTCGAAGCTGCGCTCGCCGCGGCTGGTCTGTTCGACCACCACGGGCACCAGCGCGCCCGTCAGGGGATCGCGGGTGAATTGACCCTGCGTGCCGTAGGTCTCGTGCGCGTTGCCGAACAGATCGATCATGTGGGTGCCAAATCCTTGCTGGTTTCGAATGGGCTATGTCGGAGGCAGGGGGGCAATTTCAAGGGCGTTTACCCTGTCTGTGGTGAATTGCCGAAAATGCCTTGCAAGGCCGCTAGGCATTTTACCCCTTGCCGCCGCCCGGCGAGATGGCAAACCTGTGTCAATGAACCAGATGACGCTCGCCCGCCCGGCCCTCGCCCTGTTCCTTGCCACCACCGCCGTCCCGGCGCTCGCGCAGACCGCCAAGGCGCCGCCGCCCGAAAGCGCGCAGGATCGTGCGGCGGTGCAGGAGCTGCTCGCGGTCGACGAATACATCCTGCGCATCCAGGCGCTCGACGACAACGGACCGCGCATCAACGCCGTGATCGAATATGATCCCGCCGCGCCGGTCAAGGCGCGCCAGCAGCTCGGCACCGGGCCGCTCGGAGGACGCACCGTGCTGGTCAAGGACAATGTCGAGACCGCCGAATGGCCGACCACCGCAGGCAGCCTCGCCCTGAAGGACAATGCCACCGGACGCGACGCGCCGCTGATCGCGCTGCTGCGCAAGAATGGCGGGGTGGTGCTGGGCAAGACCAATCTGTCCGAATGGGCCAACATCCGCGCCGACAACTCCACCAGCGGGTGGAGCGGAGTCGGCGGGCTCACCCGCAACCCTTACGCCATCGACCGCAACACCTGCGGCTCCTCGTCGGGGAGCGGGGCGGCGATTGCGGCGGGCTTCGCCTGGGCGGCGATCGGCACCGAGACCAACGGCTCGATCACCTGCCCCGCCTCGATCAACGGCCTCGTGGGCTTCAAGCCGAGCGTCGGGATCGTCAGCCGCACCCACGTGGTGCCGATCTCGAGCACGCAGGACACTGCCGGGCCGATGGCGAAAAGCGTCGAGGACGCCGCGCTGCTGCTGACCGCGATCGCCGGGCCCGACAAGGCCGATCCGGTGACGCTCGAGGCCAAGCGCGTCAAGGATTACACCGCAGGGCTCGATACCGCCTCGCTGAAGGGCGTACGCATCGGGGTGCTGCGCAGCGCTGTCGGCCAGCGCGAGGACGTCAAGGCGCTGTTCGATGCCGCGCTCGCCGACATGACGCGCGCGGGCGCGGTGCTGGTCGATATCGACTACACCCCCCCGGGCGAGCTGTGGGGCGCCTCCTTGCCGGTGCTGCTGTTCGAACTCCGGGTGGAGATGGACAAGTACCTCAGCACCCGCCCTGGCAGCGATGGCCCGCGCAGCCTCGCAGACGTGATCGCCTTCAACAAGGCGCACGCCCGCGAGGAAATGCGCTGGTTCGGACAGGATCTGTTCGAGCGCGCGCTCGAGACCACCGATGCCGAGGAATATGCCAAGAACCTCGCCACGCTCAGGCGGCTGACCCGCGCCGAGGGGATCGACAAGCTGCTCGCCGACAACAAGGTCGCCTTCCTCGTGGCCCCGACGCAGGGTCCGGCATGGACCACCGACCTCGTCAACGGCGACAACTTCAGCGGCCGCATCGGCGCGGGATTTCTCGCCGCGATCGCGGGCTATCCCCACCTCACCGTGCCGATGGGCGGGGTCGAGGGGCTGCCGATCGGGCTCAGCATCATGGGCGGACAATGGCAGGACCACGAGGTGCTGAAGGCGGGCGCCGCCTATGAAAAGGCGCGGACCGCCAAGCTGCCCGCGCCCACCTTCCGCCCGTGGCGGCCTGAGAACTGACGCGCTCCCCTCCCCGAAGGGAGGGGATGGCTGCGCCTTACTTCTTCGCCGCAGCCTTCTTGGCCGGGGCTTTCTTGGCCGCGGGCTTTTCCGCCGGCGCATCGCCTTCGGGCTCGGCCTTCTTGGCCGGAGCCTTCTTGGCAGGCGCCTTCTTGGCGGCGGGCTTGGCTTCGGCAGGGGCTTCCTCGGCCGCTTCGCTCTTGGCAGTCGCAGCCTTCTTCTTGGCCGGAGCCTTCTTGGGCGCCGGAGCCGCCTCGGCGGTGTCTTCCGCCTCGATCGCCGCCTGCAATTCCTCGATGGTCACTTCCCGCTCGGTGACTTCGGCCTTGTCGAACAGGAAGTCGACCACCTTGTCCTCATAGAGCGGCGCGCGCAGCTGGGCGGCGGCCATCGGCTCGGACTGGATGTACTGGACGAACCGCTCGCGATCCTCGGCACGGTACTGCATCGCGGCCTGCTGGATCAGCATGCCCATTTCCTGCTGGGTCACCTCGACACCATTGGCCTGGCCGATTTCCGAGAGCAGCAGTCCGAGCCGCACACGGCGTTCGGCGATGGCGCGGTATTCGTCCTTCTCGTCCTCGATCTGCTTGAGCGCGCCGGCGGGATCCTCGTCACGCGCGGCCTCCTGCTGGAGCTGCTCCCAGATCTGGGCGAATTCGGCCTCGACCATGGTGCCGGGCACTTCGAAGCTGTGGCCCGCGGCGAGCTGATCGAGCAGCGCGCGCTTCATCTGGGTGCGGGTCATGCCGGCGGTCTGCTGTTCGAGCTGGCCCTTCATGATCTCGCGCAGCTTCTCGAGGCTGTCGAGCCCGAGGCTCTTGGCGAAATCCTCGTCGACCACGGTCTCGCTCTCGACCTTGACCGCCTTGACGGTGACATCGAAGGTAGCTTCCTTGCCGGCAAGGTGCGCGGCCTGGTAGTTTTCGGGGAAGGTGACCGTGATGGTCTTTTCCTCGCCGGTCTTGACGCCGACCAGCTGGTCTTCGAAGCCGGGGATGAAGGTGCCCGAACCGAGCACCAGCGCGGCGTCTTCGGCCTTGCCACCCTCGAATTCCTCGCCGTCGAGCTTGCCGACGAAGTCGATGATCAGCTGATCGCCCTCGGCCGCCTTCCTGGTCTTGGCGGCGTCCTTGTAGCTCTTGTTCTGCGCGGCGATGTTGCCGAGCGCCTCGTCGATCTGCGCCTCGGTCACCGGCACCACCAGGCGTTCGAGCTTCAGCCCGTCGGTGCTCGGCGCTTCGACCGTCGGCAGCACTTCGAGGCTGACGGTGATGGCCACATCCTTGCCCTCGGCATAGTCCTCACCGATCCCGATTTCGGGCTGCATCGCCGGGCGCAGGCCCTCGTCGCGCACCAGCTTGTCGACCGATTCGCGGATCGTGTCGTTCACCACCTGCGCGTGCAGCGCCTCGCCGTGCATCTTCTTGACGAGATTGGCGGGCACCTTGCCGGGGCGGAAGCCGGGCATCCGCACCTGCGGCGCGATCTTCTTGATCTCGGCATCGATCTTGGCGGCGAGATCGCCAGCCGGGATCGTGATCAGATAGGCGCGCTTGAGCCCTTCGTTGACGGTCTGCTTGGTCTGCATGGGGACTGGTCTGAAGCCTTCTTGACAAAAATTCCGTGAGGCCGGGCAAGCCAAGCGGCGATCTTGGTGCGGGCGAAGGGACTCGAACCCCCACATCTTGCGATACCAGAACCTAAATCTGGCGCGTCTACCAATTTCGCCACGCCCGCATGCCCGAACGAAGCCGCGCGGGAAGCGTGAGCCACCCGCGCGTTCAGCACGCCGCCTCTATCCGCCCCAAGCCAAAAGGGCAAGCGCAACACGCTTGAAGGCTTGCGGATTGGCCAGTAAGGGCGCGCGGATGAGCGACGACACCCCCGAAACCACCCCCGCCGCCAGCAGCGGCGCGGACGTGCCGCCCGACCGCCTTTCGGTCAACCCGCGCAGCGAATTCTTCGACGCGGAGAAGCTCCAGCGCGGGGTCGGAATCCGCTTCAAGGACCGGGTGCGCACCGATATCGAGGAATATTCGATCTCCGAAGGCTGGGTGCGGGTGCAGGCGGGCAAGGCGGTCGATCGCAAGGGTCAGGCGCTCACGATCAAGCTGACCGGTCCGGTCGAGGCGTGGTACGAGGACTTGGGCGAGAACCCGCCGGTCGCCAAGCTGGGCTGATACGCCGGGCTTCGACGTGCCGCCCTCCTGCTTGCCAAACCGGCCGTTTGCGCCCACTTGGGCCGCGCTATGTCCCCTCCCCGCAAACCTCAGGTCGTGATCATCGGCCGCCCCAATGTGGGCAAATCCACGCTGTTCAACCGGCTCGTGGGCAAGAAGCTCGCGCTGGTCGACGATCAGCCGGGGGTGACCCGCGACCGGCGGATGGGCGATGCGGTGATCGCGGGTCTCAAGTTCACGGTAGTCGACACCGCCGGATGGGAGGACGAGGACGCCCACACCCTGCCGGGCCGGATGCGCGCCCAGACCGAGGCGAGCCTCGAAGGCGCGGATGCGGCGCTGTTCGTGATCGATGCACGCGCAGGGTTGACCCCGCTCGACGAGGAGATCGCCCGCTATCTGCGCGAACAGGAGGTGCCGGTGGTGCTGGTCGCCAACAAGGCAGAAGGCACGGCGTCCGAGGCAGGTGTGCTCGAAGCCTATGCGCTCGGCCTCGGCGAACCGCTGGCGGTTTCGGCCGAGCATGGCGAGGGGGTGGCAGACCTGTTCGGCGGGCTGTGGCCGATCATCGGTGCGGCCTCGGAAGAATGGGAGGAAGCCGAAGACATCGCCCGCGCCGAGGCGGCCGCGATGGAGGAGGACGAGCGACCCGCCGGGCCGCTGAAACTCGCGATCGTGGGCCGGCCCAATGCGGGCAAGTCCACCCTCATCAACCGGCTTCTGGGCGAGGACCGCCTGCTGACCGGGCCCGAGGCCGGGATCACCCGGGATTCGATCGCCATCGACTGGCGATGGACCGATCCGAAGACCGGCGAGACCCGCGACATCCGGCTGATCGACACCGCGGGGATGCGCAAGAAGAAGAACGTCACCGAGAAGCTCGAGAAGCTCTCGGTCGCCGATGCCCGCCGTGCGGTGGATTTTGCCGAAGTGGTGGTGCTGCTGCTCGATGCCACCCAGGGCCTCGAACATCAGGACCTCAAGATCGCCAGCCTCGTGCTCGAAGAGGGCCGCGCGCTGATGATCGCGATCAACAAATGGGATGTCGCCGAGGACGCGAGCAAGCTGTTCAACGGCATTCGCGCTGCGCTCGACGATGGGCTGGCGCAGGTGCGGGGCCTGCCGCTGTTCGCGGTCAGCGCCAAGACCGGCAAGGGCCTCGATCAGATGCTCGCGGGCGCCTTCGACCTGCGCGCCGCGTGGTCGAAACGGGTGCCGACTGCGGCGCTCAACCGCTGGTTCGACGATGCGCTCGAAGCCAATCCCCCGCCCGCACCCGGCGGCAAGCGGATCAAGCTGCGGTATATCACGCAGGCGGGCACCCGCCCGCCGCGCTTCGTGATCTTCGGGTCGCGGCTCGACCTTCTGCCCACCAGCTATGAACGCTACCTCGTCAACGGAATCCGTGCCAAACTCGGGTTCGATGCGGTTCCTGTCCGGGTGACCCTCAAGAGTCCGAAGAACCCCTACGCCAAGGAGGGATGATGCTGCTGCTCGATACGCTTGCCGCCGCGATCCACCAGCCTTTCGCCTTCGAGATCCTCGAGCGCACCGCCTCGACCCCGCGGGTGCAGCAGGTGGTGCAGCTCAGCCTTGCTCCGGCCTTTCTGCTCTCGGGCATCGGCGCGGTGATGAACGTGATCATGAGCCGGATGATCTGGATCGCGCAGCGGATCGAGCGGATCGAGGACAAGATGGAAGATCAGCGCACCGCCAAGCAGGGGCGGGAGATGAGCTGGCTGATGCGGCGGCGCAAGCTGGCGCAGGCGGCGGTGATGTTCACCACCGCGGCGGCGGTGATGATCAGTCTCGTTATCGGCCTGCTGTTCATCTCGGCCTATATCCATGCGCAGATCGGCACGGTGATCGCAGGCCTGTGGGTGCTGACGATGGCGCTGCTGGTGACCGGACTCGCCTTCTTCCTGCTCGAAACCCGGCTCGCTGCGATCGGCGGCGAGGGGCCGGGCGACTAGACCGCGAAGCGTGCCAAGGGCAGGCCCGCGCCGCGGGCCCGCCCCGGCTTTGGGTCACTTGGCGTTGAAGGTCACTTCGCGCAGCAGGTAGGTGCCCTGAATCTGGCGGATCTTGTTGTACAGCTCGATCTGGGTCTTGTTGCCCGCGTCGATATTGGCTTTGCCATAGGCCTCGAGGAAATCCATGTACCGCTGCTTGTCGGGGCCGGTCGAAGCGGTGTCGGGGAAGACGACGATCAGGACAACATTGAAGTCATTCTCGCCATACTGCGAGAAATAGATGCCGTAGTCCTTGATCTGGCCGAGCTTCTTCAGAACCTCATTGGCACCGACCCAGGTCTGACGCAGCCCGGCGAGATAGGTGTCGGCCTGGCCCTCGTCGACTTTCACGAGGGTCATCTCGATCACTTCATTGGCGGGCGTGTAATCCTTGTAGATCTCGGCCTGGGTTTGGGCGGCGGCCGGAACGGCAAACGCCAGCGTGGCTGCCGCCATGCTGCAGCCGATGAAACGGGCAAAGTTACGCATAGATTCCTCCCATGTTGCATATGATGCCGAGGCATCGCCATGGGGGCCCGCCGGTTGCGGTAACTGCTCTAAGGCAGCGCTGTAAGTTTTTGAAGATAGTCGCCCGCGACCACTGATTGCCCCCATCCGCAAGGGTGCGCTTGCATTTGGTGCAAGTCAATCGCTTGACAGCACGAGCGGCAAACTCGGAGCAAAAATGGAGGGCGGTGGCCGTTTCCGCCCCCGCCCTGCCCGTTCACGCCAATCTGGGGATTGCGATCAGCTTTCCCCGGCCGGCGCACTCTGCAGCTGGACGTAATTGTGGAGGCCCATGCGCTCGATCAGCTCGAACTGGGTTTCGAGGAAGTCGACATGCTCTTCCTCGTTCTTGAGGATGTAGGCGAACAGCTCGCGGCTGACATAATCGCGCACGCTTTCGCAATACTCGATCGCGTCGCGCAGCAGCGGGATCGCCTCGTGTTCGAGCGCGAGGTCGGCGCGCAGGATCTCCTCGACATTCTCGCCGACCTTCAACTTGTGGATCGCCTGGAAGTTGGGCAGCGCCTCGAGGAAGAGGATGCGCTCGGCCAGCTTGTCGGCGTGCTCCATCTCCTCGATCGATTCGTGGCGCTCGTAGGCCGCGAGCTTCTTGAGGCCCCAGTTATCGAGCACGCGATAATGCAACCAGTACTGGTTGATCGCGGTCAGCTCGTTGGTGAGCGCCTGATTGAGATAGTCGATGACCTTGAGGTCGCCCTTCATCGGGAAAATCCTTTGCGAATTGTCAAAGCCGGGTGCGGCGTCGGCGTGCTCAATACACGCTGCCGGGGCAACTGCGCAAGGGGTGGGCGAGAATTTTCGTTTTGAATCAGCGTGTTGCGAGAGGTTCGCAATCGCGCGTCGAGGCGTTTATACTGCGACTGCCTCGCAGGATGCGGCCGCGCGTTCAGCGTCGATGATTTGCTGTGCTTCTTCAAGGCACTGGCCGCAATTGGGGCGCTTGCCGAGGCAGGCGTAGGTCGCCTCCGCATCGCCGTCGCACGTCAGCGCGGCCTTGCGCAAGTCGGTCTCGCGAATGGCGTTGCAAATGCAGATGTACATGAGCGTGCGAATCTTTCCTGCGAAGCGTTTGCAGGACACAAGATATGCGAACCACTCTCAATAACAAGAGGGAAAGTTACCTGCGTAGCGGGAAGACCTGCCGGTACGTCAGGCACCGCCACAGCCACTCCAGCGGGCCATAGCGGAAGCGATCGAGCCAGGGCTTCGACCACGCGAGCATCAGCGCGCAGGTCAGCAACACCACCAGATAGAGCTGCGGGCGATTCAACTGCCCGAACAGCCCGAGCGCCCAGCCGTGGAAGATGAATAGCATCACGATCGAGGTGCCGAGGTAGTTGGTGAACGCCGCCCGCCCCGCCGCGCGCACCCGCTCGGCCAGCCAGCCGTGTGCGGAGGCCGAATAGATCACCAGCAGCGCGGCAAACCCGAGAATCATCCCCAATCGCGGCAGCGGGGTCCAGGCGACGAAGCCGGCGAGCGTGCTCCAGAAAGAGAAGCCATAGCTCTGCACCACCAGCGCAATCGCGAGATGCACCGCTGCGCCCGCAATCAGCCCGATCCAGCCCCAGCGCAGCATCCTCGTCCGGTCCCACCCGCCCGAGAAGAACCCCAAACGGTATAGCGCCATGCCGATCAGCATCAGCGGCACGGTTTCGAGGAAGAAGAACGGCAGATTGACGAGCGGCTCCGACCATTCTTCGGTGATTCGATGCGTCACGACTGCAGCGTAATCGCCCGAGGCGATGGCTTCGTTGACCGGTGCGGCTTCGGCCAGTGTCGCCTCGACCTGCTCCGCCATCTTCGCACGCTCGGCCTGCATCTCCGCCGAGCTGTCGCCGAAGGGCGTGTCCGCGATCGCAAAGGGCATGGACAGCGACGCGGCATAGAACAGCACCCCGAGCCCGTATCCACCAAGGCCGATCGCCAGCTGGGTCTTGGCGTTCCAACGCATCGCGCCCAGCACGACAAAGCCGAAGATGGCGTAATAGGTGAGAATGTCGCCCGGCCAGATGAAGAAGAAGTGGATCATCCCGAAAAGGAGCAGGATCACCAGACGCCACGCCTGAAGCCGCCGTGTGCCGCCGCGCGCCCAGGCCTTCTCCATGAAAAGGTACATGCCCGCCCCGAACAGCAGCGTGAACAGGCCGCGCATCTTGCCGTCGATCAGCACGAATTGCGCGATCCACAGCCAGCCTTGCGGGTCGCCGGTCTCGGTGAGAAAGGCCGCCGGGTACATGTAGGCATCGAAGGGCTGGCCGAAGGCGACGATGTTGGCCGCGAGGATCCCCATCACCGCAATGCCGCGAATGAAATCGAGCGTGTCGATCCGGCGCGCCGCCTCGACCGGGGCGATCGGCCCTACTGCGGCGATCCCGTCGCCGAAGGTGTCCTCGATGGCGTCCGGCGAAAGCGTTGCGTTCATGGCTGATCCCCCTAGCCCGGTGACAGAGGGAAGCTTAGCCGTTCCGGCGCGCTTGGGAAGAGCCGCCCGTCGGGCGCTGTCGCAACCTTGCGGAATTCTCAGCCCTGGCCGGCGACGACGCAGGCCTGACCCTCGCGCTTGAGCGCGGCGCAGGCGCCCTGCGCTTCCGCCTCGCTGGCGAAGCCGGTGGCGAGGAGGCGCGTGAGCTTGCCACTCGGAAGCAATGTCTTTTTTGTCCCCGCGAGCGCGCGGTGACTTCCGATTTGGCCCCACAAGCGGTCGGCATTGGCCGCGACCCCGAAGGCGCCAAGCTGCACCCGCCAGTTGCCCAGGCGCCGCGCGGCCGGAGCAGGCGCGGGAGCAGGCGCGGCGCGCGGCGTGGCGGCAACCGGGCGCGGGGCGGCGGCAAGCGTGACGGTCTGCGGCACCGGAGGGGTCGCCGCAGCGGCGACCACCGGCGGGCGGCTCGCGAGCTCGGCCCCGCCCAGTTCCGCGCTGCGCTGCGCCTTGGCAGCGGCATCGATCTGGCGCGCCAGCGATTGCGCCTGCGCGCGCTGCGCCTGCGGCACGTATTTGTCCATCTGCGCCAGCGCTTCGGCCGCCTGCGGCAGGCCCGCGCCGTTCGCCAGCGTCATCAGCGCATAGGCCCGCGTCCAGTCGCGCGGGGCGTAGTCGGCGTTGAAATGCGACAGGCCGAGGATGTATTGCGCGCGCGGATCGCCGCGATCGGACGCGGCGCGGATCAGCGGCATGGCCTTTTCCTGCTCGCCTTCCTGGAACAGCATCAGCCCGTAATTGTCCGCCGCCTTGACATGGCCGCGCTGCGCGGCCTGCTCGTAGAGCTGGCGCGCGCGCGCATTGTCGACCTCGACCCCGCGACCGAGCCGATAGGCCTGCGCGAGATTGAACAGCGCGTCGGGGTCGCCCGCAGCGGCCGGGCCCTGCCATTCGACCACCGCGCGGGCGAAATCGCCCGCGGACCAGGCATCGACCCCGGCCTTGACGTCGGCCAGCGCCGGCGCGGCGGCGAGTGCCAGCGCAGCGAGGCCAAGGGTGCCCCTGACCCACCGTGCTGCCGGATCACCTGCGATGCTGCGTGCCATTGCTGTCCTGCCGTGTTGCCTGCCGGGCGAAAATCGACTGTGCCTCCATAGCGCAATCAGGGTTAGCAAATGGTTGCCCGCCGCACAGCCCATTCCCCCGCCCCCCAAGCGCTTGACCCCGCAATGGCCGGAGCCTGACCAAAACGCGCCGTGTTAACTCTAAATTAGGGGTATCCTGCGATCCCGTGGTCATCCAGCCGCTGTCAGGCGTCGCAATAGGGCGGCACGCAGCGGTTCAATCCAGGGGGACCCAGGCGTTGCGTGTACTCGCTTTGGCATCGCAGAAAGGTGGATCGGGCAAGACCACCCTGTCCGGACATCTCGCCGTCCAGGCCCAGCGCGCAGGCGCCGGGCCGGTCGTGCTGATCGATATCGACCCGCAGGGCTCGCTCGCCGACTGGTGGAACGAGCGCGAAGCCGAATACCCGGCCTTCGCCCAGACTACCGTGGCGCGGCTCGCCAATGATCTTCAGGTGCTGCGCCAGCAGGGCTTCAAGCTCGCGGTGATCGACACCCCGCCCGCCATCACCATGGCGATCCAGTCGGTGATTTCGGTCGCCGAACTGATCGTGGTGCCGACCCGCCCGAGCCCGCACGACCTGCGCGCCGTGGGCGCCACCGTCGACCTGTGCGAGCGCGCGGGCAAGCCGCTGGTGTTCGTCGTCAACGCCGCCACCCCCAAAGCCAAGATCACTTCGGAAGCCGCGGTCGCGCTGTCGCAGCATGGCACCGTCGCTCCGATCACCCTCCACCACCGCACCGATTTCGCCGCTTCGATGATCGACGGGCGGACCGTCATGGAAGTCGATCCCGAAAGCCGCTCGGCGGCCGAGATCGCGGCGCTGTGGCGCTATATCGCCGACCGGCTCGAGAAGAATTTCCGCCGCACCGTGTTCGCGCCTGCCCCCAATGGCGTGGGCCAGCAGATGGGCGGCGTACCGCGCCCGGCCGGCGGCTTCGGTCGCCGGGTGGCCCAGTAAGCGCGCGAGGGCCTGGGACGATGTCCGAACCCGGATTTGCCTCGCTTGGCCCCTCCTTGCTGGCGCGCAAGGGCGGCGCCAAGCCGGCGATGCGCCCGCAAGTCGCGCCGCTGGTGGCCGACGAGGCGGAGATCGCCGCGCTCGCCGATGAACAGCTCGAGGATCTCGGCTGGAACGACATGGGCGATGGCGAGCCCGAAGGCGGCGCGGATATCGTGCCGATCAACGCCGATGTCGCTGCCGAGGGCATGGGGGCCGGTGTCGGCCCGATCGTGCGCCGCCAGCAGCGCCGGCTCGAGGAACGGGTGCTCGCCGATGCGGCGATGACCGGGCCCGAGGATCACGACGAGGAATACGACGAAGCCGAGGAGGGCTACTACGCCGCCGAGGACGAGGACGAGAACGACGAGGACTACGGCTACGAGGATCCCTCGCAAGAGCCCGATTACGCCTCGCTCGCGCCGCAGCGCGCGGCCGCGCCGGTTGGCGCCGTCGCGGCTGCACCCGTCGCCCGCGCCGTGCCCCGTCCGAGGGTGCCCGCGGTGCAGGCCGGCCGCCGCGCCGCTTTCACGCTCCGCCTCGATGCCGACCGTCACCTCAAGCTGCGCCTGGCCGCGACCATGCAGGGCGTGAGCGCGCAGGCACTTGTGACCGAGGCGCTCGACCGGCTGCTCGCCGAATTCGGCGATCTCGACGTCATCGCAAACCACCTCAAACGCCACTGACACCCATCAACCACCACCACCAAACCGTGAAGTGCCACGATCAACGGGGGAAATGACCATGGAACAGAGCATCAAGACCGGCAGCCGCACCGCGCCGCGCCTCGCGCTCGCCGTCACCACCGCCATCGCCGGTCTGGCGCTGAGCGGGTGCATGGGCGGGGCCGCGCCGCGCGCCGACGCCTCTTTCTCCAGCGCCCAGTCCGCGCTTGCCAAGGGTGAGGCGAGCAAGGCGATCGGCCACGCCGAGGCCGCGGTGCTTGCCGATCCGCGCAACCCGGGCTTCCGCGCGCTGCTTGGCGCCGCCTATCTCGAGGCCGGACGCTTCGAATCGGCGGCGACCAGCTTCGGCGACGCGCTTGACCTCGGCGACACCAACCCGCGCACCGTGCTGAGCTTCGCGCTCGCCAAGATCGCGCTCGGCCAGGGCCGTGCCGCGGTGGCGGTGCTCGACGAGCATGCGGCCGATATCGACCCCGCCGACCTCGGCCTCGCGCTGGCGCTTGCCGGGCAGCCGGAACGCGGCGTGCACGTGCTGGTCAACGCGGTGCGCGGCAGCGAAGAGGCCTCGCCCAAGCTGCGTCAGAACCTTGCCTACACCTATGCCCTCGCCGGCAACTGGCGCGCGGCGCGGGTGATGGCGGCCGAAGACGTGCCCGCCGATCAGGTCGACGCGCGGCTGACCCAGTGGGCGGCGCTTTCGGCGCCCGAACAGTTCCAGCAACGCATTGCCAGCCTGCTCAATGTCACCCCGCAGATCGACGGTGGCCAGCCGCAGGCGCTCGCGCTCGCCAACTTCCCGTCGCAGGACGTGATGGTGGCCGAAGCCGCCGCGCAGGCGCCGGTCGAACTCGCCGCCGCCGAACCTGCCCCCGAAGCGGCGCGCCCCGCCACCTTTGCGCAGGCCTTTGCCGAGCCGACGATCCAGACCGTCGATCCCTCGAGCGTCGCGCCGCGCTATGTCTCGAACCCGGTGGTGCAGCAGCTCCCCGCCGCCGCCGCGCCGCGCATGGCGGCATCCTCGCAGCGCCGCATGGCGCCTGCCGCGGTCGCCGCCCCGATCCTCGCCGCCAGCGACAAGGCCGCGGGCACGCACCTCGTCCAGCTCGGCTCCTACGACAGCCAGGCCGAGGCCGAGCGCGGCTGGAACGTGCTCAAGGGCAAGTTCCCGCAGCTCAAGGACCACAAGCCGGTGATCACCGAAGCGGTGGTGAACGGCCGCACCTTCTGGCGCGTTGCCGCCGACGGCTTCGGCCCCAAGAGCGCGCGTGCGATGTGCGGCACGGTCAAGTCGGCCGGACGCGGCTGCTTTGCCTATGCTGCCGCAAGCCCGCCGGCCGGTGCCGTCAAGCGCGACGTGCAGATGGCCTCGCGCAGCCGCTAAGACATTTCTTTCTTCATGTTGAGCACGCCTTGCTCCCGGACGGGTCCCCCTCGTCCGGGAGTTTCCTTTTTTGTCAGCCGTGCAGCAGCGGCCCGGCGAAGCTTTGCCATGCCGGGGTGTCCCACAGCACCATGACGACAAGGCTGCCCGCCACGGTGACGGCGAGGAAGATTCCGTAAGCTAGGTGCACGCGGCGCAGGCGATAGGCATCCCACGCCATCATCGGCACGAGGCAAACCGCCGGCCAGGCCAGGGTCGTGAACGGCGAATCGGGTTGCGAGTTGTAGAGGAACGGCATCCGCGCCAGCGCCGCGCCGATCGGCGCGATCGTCGCCAGGATCATCATCCGCTTGTGCAGCCCGGCATCGAAACGCCGCGCGGCGAGCGCGATGGCCACGAGCACAGCGAAGCTGATGCCACTGCGCAGCTGGAGCAGCGCGGTGTTGGTCATGTTCCGCGCCATTTCGGCAATCTCGGATGCGGCAGCCGGGCCACCGGCCTCGGCAAAGGCGATGCGGGCGGCGAACTGCGCCGGAACCAGCATCGCCCCGGCCACCACCATCAGCGGCGCCAGCACCATGCCGAGGATGCCGAGCTGCATGTGCCAGCCCGTGCGCCCTGTCGCCATCAGCACGGTCTGGGTGAGCAGCAGCGCCATCCACGACGCCATCGTCAGCGCGTGGAAATGCGCCTGCCACAGGAAGTCCGGACGGCCCCCTTGCGCGATATCACCGGCGCGCAGGACGGAATCGGGGACGAAGCCGATGAGGATGACGGCGATCAGGAACAGCGTCATCGCGACATAGAACCAGCGGTCGATCACCGCGACCCATGATCCCGCACCGCTTTTCGCGTCGTTCAAGCCTTGCGCATGTGTCGCCATTGCCCCGCCCCCGTGGCTGATCCCCGGGGCGCATACTACGCCTCTGGCGCGGCAATGCAAAGGCGCATCAGGCGCCGACGGCGACCCCGCCCTTCCAAAGCCCGAGCACCCGCCCCTGCGCGCCTTGCCGGTCGAAGGGCGTGTTGTCGGCGGTCGCTTCCATCTTGCGGCGGTCGATGATCCAAGGCGCGTCGGGATCGATCAGCGCGAGGTCGGCCTCGAGCCCCGGCGCTAGCCCACCCGCGCGGACGCCGAGCAGGGCAGCAGGATTGGTCGCGAGCAGTTCGAAGGCGCGCGCGGTGCCGATCACCCCGTCGCGCACCAGCCCCAGGGTCATCGCCAGCAGCGTCTCGGCCCCGGCCATGCCGGGCGCGGCATCGGCGAAGGGCAGGCGCTTGTCCTCGGGCCCGCGCGGATCGTGGCCGCTGGCGATCACGTCGATGGTGCCATCGGCGATCGCCGCCAGCGCGGCCTGCCGGTCGGCCTCGCAGCGCAAGGGCGGCGAGAGGCGGGTGAAGGTGCGGAAATCGGCGGTGGCGAGATCGGAGAGCAGGAAATGCGCGGGCGTAATCCCGCAGGTCACCGCCAGCCCCCGCGCCTTGGCCGCGCGCACCAGGTCGAATCCGCGCGCCGTGGTGACCTGACGGAAATGCAGCCGGGCGCCGGCCAGCTCGGCGAGCGCGATGTCGCGCGCGATGGCGAGCGCCTCGGCCTCGGCCGGTGCCGCGGGCAGGCCGAGGCGCGTGGCGATCTCGCCCGCGGTGGCGGCGGCCTCTCCGGCCAAGCCGCCATCCTCGGCATGGGCGACCACCACCATCCCCAGCATCGCGGCATATTGCAGCAGGCGCAGCATCACCCCCGAATCGGCGATCCAGCGCCGCCCGGTCGCGATCCCGCGCGCGCCCGCATCCTGAATCAGCGCCAGCTCGGCCAGCTCGAGCCCCTCCAGCGCGCGTGTTGCGGCGGCAAGCGGGTGGACCCACAGGTCGGGCTTGCCACTCTTGGCGATGAAGCCGACCCGGCTCGGCAGGTCGAGCGGGGGCGACTGGTCGGGCATCAGCGCGGCGCGGGTGATCCCGCCGAAATGAAACGCGGGCTTATCGACCGCGAAGACGCCGAAATCGACAAGCCCCGGCGCGAGCAGCCGCCCGCGCGCATCGATCACCGCGTCGCCATCATGCGGCGCGACATTGGCGCCAACAGCGTCAATGACCCCGTCACGACAGCGCAACGCACCGTGCACGAGCCCGGCAGGCGTGACCAATTGCGCAGCGATGATGGTGAGTGGCTGCACTTGCTTCATGCCCAGCCCTCCACGCCCCGCGCCTCGCGGGTCAGGATCTCGAGGCAGGCCATGCGGATCGCCACCCCCATCTCGACCTGGCGGGTGATCAGCGAGCGGCCGGCGAGGTCGGCGATCTCGCTGTCGATCTCGACCCCGCGATTCATCGGACCGGGGTGCATCACCAGCGCGCCCGGAGCGGCGAGCGCAAGACGCTTCGCGGTCAGCCCGTAAAGACGCCGGTATTCGCGCGCCGAGGGGACGAACTGTCCGCTCATCCGTTCCGACTGCAGGCGCAGCATCATCACCACTTCGGCACCTTCGAGGGCGGCGTCGAAGCGGTGGAACACCTCCACCCCCATCGCCTCCACCCCGGACGGCATCAGCGCCGGGGGCGCGCAGACCCGCACCCGCGCCCCGAGCGCGGTGAGACACAGGATGTTCGAGCGCGCGACGCGGCTGTGCAGGATGTCGCCGCAGATGGTGACGGTCAGCCCGGTGAAATCCTCCGCCCCCTCGCCCCGCTCGGCGAGCGCATGGCGCAGCGTCAGGGCATCGAGCAGGGCTTGCGTCGGGTGTTCGTGCTGCCCATCGCCCGCGTTGAGCACCGGGCAATCGACCTTGTCCGCGATCAGCCGGGTCGCGCCCGAAGATCCGTGGCGGATCACGATCGCATCGGCACGCATCGCATTGAGCGTGATCGCGGTGTCGATCAGCGTTTCGCCCTTCTTCACCGAGCTTTGCGCGGCGTGCATGTTGACCACGTCCGCGCCGAGCCGCTTGCCCGCGATTTCGAACGACAGCAGCGTGCGGGTGGAGTTCTCGAAGAAGGCATTGATGATGGTGAGCCCTTCGAGCAGGCCCGAATGCTTGGAGCGCTGGCGATTGAGCGCGACCCACTGTTCCGCCTGGTCCAGCAGATAGAGGATCTCGTGCCGCGCGAGATGACCGATGCCGGTGAGGTCGCGATGGGGAAAGGCCAGCCGTCCGGCCGGAAAACGGCCCAGCGGCGCGGAAAGATCGGTCGGGGTCATTAAAGCCATGCCCTTAGTCGAGCCGCATCCGCCACTCAACCCGGGGGCGTGAGCTTTCCGTTGGAACTTCCAGGGCAAAGCCCCTAGACCCTCGCGCAGCACAAAAGGGACAGATGCATGGGTTTCGTCGGCAAGGTGTGGAAGGTCCTGGTCAGGATCAAGGACGGGCTGGTGCTTGTCTTCATGCTGCTGTTCTTCGTCGCGCTGTTCGGCATCCTTTCGGCCCGTCCCAACCCCGGCGAAGTTCGCGACGGGGCGCTGCTGATCGACCTTTCGGGCATCGTGGTCGAGGAACCCGCCTCGCTCGATCCGATCGCCGCGCTGATCTCGCAAAGCACGCCGGTGCGCGAACACCGCGCGCGCGACATCGTGCGCGCGCTCGATGCCGCGGCGACCGATTCCCGCGTGAAAGCGGTGGTGCTCGATCTCACCACCTTCCTCGGCGGCGGTCAGGTGCACCTCAAGGATATCGGCGCGGCGATGGACCGGGTGCGCAAGGCCAAGAAGCCGGTGCTGACCTACGCGCTGGGCTATGCTGATGATCACATGCTGCTTGCCGCCCATGCAAGCGAGGTATGGCTCGATCCGCAGGGGCTCGCGATGATTTCCGGCCCGGGCGGTCACAGCCTGTACTATGCCGGGCTGCTCGAGAAGCTCAGCATCAACGCCCGGGTCTACCGCGTCGGCGCCTTCAAGTCGGCGGTTGAGCCGTGGTCGCGCAGCGCGATGTCGGATGAAGCGCGCGCCAACATCAGCGGGCTCTACGGCGCGCTGTGGGAGGAATGGCAGGCCAATGTCGCCAAGGCCCGGCCGAAGCTGGCGCTGGCCAGAGTGACGCGCGAGCCGGTCGCCTGGATCGAAAGTTCGGGCGGCGACATGGCCAAGGCGGCGCTTGGCGCAGGGCTGGTCGACAAGCTCGGCGACCGCGTCCAGTTCGGTGCGCGCGTGGCCGAAATCGCGGGCAAGGATCCCTGGAGCGCCAAGCCCGGCAGCTTTGCGGCGAGCGATCTCGGCGCGTTCCTCGCCGACCTCGGCGAGAGCCGCAGCGGCAAGGCGATCGGGGTCATCACCGTCGCGGGCGAGATCGTCGATGGCGAAGCGGGTCCGGGCACTGCCGGCGGCACGCGCATCGCGAACCTGCTCGACGAGGCGCTCGACGACAATCTAGCCGCGCTGGTCGTGCGGGTCGACTCGCCGGGCGGTTCGGTGACGGCCTCGGAAGAGATCCGCCGCGCGATCCAGCGCTTCCGCGACCGCAAGATTCCGGTCGCGGTCTCTTTCGCCAATATCGCCGCGAGCGGGGGCTATTGGGTCTCGACCTCGAGCGACCGGATTTTCGCCGAGCCTGACACCGTCACCGGCTCGATCGGGGTGTTCGCCATCGTCCCGACGTTCGAACAGGCCGCCGCGCGGCTCGGGGTCACGAGCGACGGTTATCGCACCACGCCGCTTTCGGGGCAGCCCGATTTCGTGGGCGGGTTCACGCCCGAGATGGACACGCTGCTGCAAACCTCGATCGGGGGCAGCTACACCGATTTCCTGAAGCTCGTCGCGGCCTCGCGCCGGATGCCGCTCGAACGGGTCGATGCGCTCGCGCAGGGGCAGGTCTGGGACGGCGGAACCGCGCGCCAACTGGGGCTGGTCGATGAATTCGGCGGGCTCGATGCCGCGCTTGCCTGGGCTGCGGGCAAGGCAGGCGCGAAAGAGGACGGCTGGCACGCGGTCTATCTCGGCGAGGAGCCGCGCAGCTATGATTCGCTCATCCGCCAGCTGGTCGCGCGCGAGACCGCGCGGGCGCCGGTGAACAGCGGCGGCGACATCTTCGCGATGACCGCGCTGCGCAGCGAAAGCCTTGGCGCCCGCCTCGCCCGCGATGCCGAGCGGCTGCTCGGCACGCGGGGCGTGCAGGCTTTCTGCATCGAATGCCCCGCCACCCCCTCCGCCGCCACCCGCCCGGTGACCGAGCCCGCCCCCGGCATGCTCGCGCTCGTGGCATGGCTGGCTGGCAACTGACGCGCGCCCGGAGCGAGAATCTCCTTGCGAACGCTTGCCAAGCGTCCCGACCCACAGTAAAGGCGCGCCCCTGTCCGGGCCCCATGGCCCCGCGGACGGGCGCGTAGCTCAGCGGTAGAGCACACCCTTCACACGGGTGGGGTCACAGGTTCAATCCCTGTCGCGCCCACCATCTTTTCAATAACTTAGAAGAGATGGTGCCGGTTTCCATGAAAAAAACATGAAAAAGCCCGCGTCGAGCTTGAGCGGCATCTCGCACCAGGCAGATTTGGTGAGCGTGACCAAGGCACCTACTCGTCTAGCGTCTTTCAAGGCGCGACGCCCAAGCTTAGCCTTGCGCTTTGATACCTAACCGCTTCATCATCGCGACACCTGCGATTTTGATGGAGCAACCGTGAAGATAACGCCGAGAGACGCGCTTGATGTCGCAACAGCTGCACTAGGCGATCGCACTGAGGCCGAGCAATTTCTGCTCGTTTGGCTCTTCGCGGGCAAGATCAAGGCTGACGCTGCGATCACAAGGAAGTCCAATGGGACGACTGCTGCGGAGAAAAAGCTTCCGACAGCTGTCTGGGAAAACTTCAAAGACAATTGCCCTCAGTCGCTCTGGCTAACCGGGTCAGCGTCGCACGAAGGCGACGAGTTTGTGGGTATCAGGTTCGACAAGGCTCAAGTTCTCGGCGTCCTAAGGGACCACGCGCCAAATACTCTACCTAGCACGGAAAAACGAACTTCGAACGCAGGTCGCTACAGCGGCTTCAATGGAGAGGTTATAGCGTCCTTGACTGTCGATCTTCTTAAGATGGATCCACAAGCTTATGATAAACTGACCGTAAGAAGTATCCAGAAATTGCTTGAGCAGTCCTACAGCAAGACCAAGGCTGCAGTGCCTAGCGAGAGAAATCTGGCATCGATCGCAAAAGGCATCATCAAGGTTGTGAACGAGAACAGAGGCCTGCTCTCCTGATAAAAGTTAATTTCGCGCATTTCGCACATTTTCGTGAATTTCGCGTTATTTCAGCGTCTTATACATCCATCCCGATCACCCTATTCCCTCCGGACCTCGGGCAATGAATGCCTGTCAGGAAAGGAGAACCGCATGAACCGCCTGTTATCGATTTATGAGACGTGCCAGATCCTCGGCGTCGGCCGCACCTCCGTCTACGAGCTCCTGCGCCAAAAGAAACTTGAGAGCTGCCACATCGGCCGCCGGCATCTGGTCAAGAGCGAGAGCGTTGTTCGTCTGCTCGAGGAGGCGGACTGATGCACTCGCACCAACCAACTGTCACCCCGCTCGATGTCAAGTTGCTGATCGCTTTCGCCGAACAGCTCCGAAACGCCGACCCGAACATACGAGCAGACGCCGCAGAAGCCTTGGTCAGGAACCTCGGCAATTTGGGCTTTTCTTTGGAGACGCTCATTCCGGCAGGGGTAATGGGCAACGCCCGCATGTTGAACATGCCTACAACTAAAGCTCCTCTGAATGAGAAGAATTGGATGAGTTTTGTCCGATTTCTTTTGCGCTCGCCGATTATAGATAACCGAGAAAGACGATTTCTTCAATCTATACAAGCAAGAAATTCTCTCAGTTACAGGCAGAAGCATTACCTTTGGAATATATTGAGGAGTGTGTATCCCGCCGGATGTGGCAACTGGGGCAAAGAGCCACCGCGCTTCTAGAGCGCGGTGGCAGACAAGTAACGTGAAGAAGGATCGCTTAAGCTAGCTCATAACAATCTGCTGTTATCCGCTTGAGCAGTCTCGTCCGGAGATCACCCAAAGCTGCAACATGCGCATCGACCACGCACCGGTTGCGCAGACACCAGTCGGCGATCGTAAGGAGCGCCGCCGACTGATCGAGTTTCACGAGGCAGTTGGCCCGCCAGTAAGGAAGCGCGATCATCGCGGTGAGGATGCAATCCATCGACACCCGGTGCCGCAAGGCCAGCCACTCCTGGGCGTTTCTTGGCTCCGAGATATCGGCCTTGCCTGTGAACAATGCGCCGGGAAGGCCGAGTCTCAGCCCGATCTCGGACATGTGCGCCCAATCGCGGCCGTTGCCCTTCATCGTCAGCGCGAAGTCGATATGCGGCCGCCAGACGCCGAAGCGGCCAGGCTGCCCCGTCCGCAACTGCGGCGGCAGGATCAGCTCGTGCTCGATGCTTGCGAGGTTGAACAGCGGAATTTCCGCAGCAAGACCTCCATAGGTCACTACATGGGTTTGGGGCTTGCCGCGCAGGTGCTCGAACAGCTGGCTGACCACCTCCTTTTCGTCACCATAGTCGTGCTCCGTCCAGGCCTTGAGGCCGCCGATGCTGATAGAACCGGCATCTGTAAGCTCGATGTCGAATGCGGCAGCCGCGACGATGCGCTTGCAGGGCAGCCGGTGCAGGTGTCTTTCTTCGCGTTCGAGCTTCGAGGCACCGCGCGAATCGACATCGCGATAGGCCCGATAGAGCTCCTGATCCCAGAGGGCTTCGACGTCGACGAATGTAAACTGCAAATCACTCATACTTTTCCTTTCAGTGGGCTGGGCCCACAAAATCCTTCCCGTTTCTCAGGGCTTTCAACTTGCTTGGGGGCACGGCCGGTCTGCCGGGCTCGCGGGCGCAATGGCGGTCGGCGGACCAATCGGTGCAGTGTTGGTTGTTGGTCAGAAGGGGATCGGCCGCGCTTCTTGAAGTGCTCGCCAAGCCCGAAATGCTGCGAACAGAACCCGGGCTTCTGGCCCGCGGCAGAAGCCGGCGGTGTAGGCCTGCCAGAGCGCCATCGCCTGATACGGTGCGCGCCTCCTGCGCCGCAGCGGCGTGCCGTAGATCGAGGGCACGTCGATTCCGATTTGCGCGCCCGCGGTGACAAGCTGGCTGTCCGTCAGCGTGAGCGGCAGGATCGTCAGCTCCGGCCGGTTGCGGCGGATCAGATCGAGGTCGGATGGCGGCGGAGGCGGTCCGCTGCCTGTGGGTTGCCGGTCGCCGATCGGCGCGCGCATCAGCAGCTCGCCGCCTGCAGGGAGGCTTCGGCAGAGCGTGTCCAGAATGTCGGCCCTTGGCGTATCGCGGTCAAAGAGGTGGTGCGTGAGCTCGAAGCGCGCCTCCCGCTGGCCTGAGCGCAAGACCGTGAACAGGGCCAGAGAACTGATCGCCGAACCCGGCACGAACTCGGCCTTGGATCGGATGATGATGAGGGATGAGAGCACCTGCGGGTGCAGTGAATGGGACATAAAAGTGGTGTTTCCCTGCGTTGGAACGCGAACGGGCGGCGCTCCCGCGAAGGAGCGCCGCCCGCGTTGCTGCGATGATGAGGGTTGTGGCCGGTCAGCCGGACATGCCTGCTGCCCGTGTCCGATCAGGTATCCCGGTCAGGCGACGCGGATCTCGTAGGACTCGTGCGGCCAGAACGGGTGCCCCGCAGCGCTCGCCTGCATCCGGCGCTTGAGCTCGGCCCAGCCACGATCAGCGCCTGCGGACGCCTTCGACCGCTTGGGCGGTGAGACCTCGCTGATTTCGCCTTGCGCGTCGAACGCGAAAGCACGCTTTGCGCAGGCCGAGATCAGGATCATCGGCGCGCCCTTCTTCTGCAGGAAGGGGTGCACCATCATGATCTCGACGCCGGTCGGCACCGGAAGCATCAGCATGATGCCACTGCACGTGCTGGTGAATGCGTGCTCGAAATGCGCCAACAGCCAGGGGCGGTCGGTGCGCGCCGCGGTGCGACTGGTGAAGGCGATCGCGTCCTCCAGCCTTCCGCAGGCGGTGACGACCCCAAGCCCGCCTTGTGGCAGCGGGGCAGTCAAGGGAGCCAAGGGGCAGATCAGCGCCCGACTGAGGGCATAGGTCATTGCGCGGAGGGGGCAGGCCCCTCCGATATACAGATCGATCATTCGTATTTCCTTGTTGGAGTGGCGGACCCCCGCTGGGGTCCGAAGCCTTTTCCCTTCACCGGGACGGCTCAATTTCCTCGATGCTCAGCTCAACCAGCGCGGCCATCCGCCTTCCGGCGGCACGGGCTGCCAGGTGTAGTCGGCGCGGTAGCGCTCCTCCGCCGGCAGAGGCACGATGGTGGGTTCCATGCCGATGGTCTCGCGATACCAGGCGAGTTCTGCGTCGTATTCGCCCGCGCGCACATGCTTGTGCCAGAGCGCGCCCTGCCCCTGCTTGCGATAGCGATAGCCGCGCTCCTTCAGCGCATCCTTCACCTGATAGGGCGCCCGGGTCGCCTCGAAGCGCCACGCCGGTGACGCCATGGCGTCCAGCAATTTGGCCATCACGCTTTCGCCGTCGGCGCATTCATGGGCGGCGAGCTGGACCAGCGAGAGCACGTCCTCACGCGCCCGATGCGCAAGGGGCGGATAGTAGCCGGACTGCATGAGGCAGTAATTCTGCGGCCCGGGTTCGAACCCGAGCTGGCGCCACGGCACGTCCTTCATGGCGCACCCCCATGGGAGCCGCGGCAGATCCGGCAGGAGGTTCTCGACGAAGGGGCGATCGAAGCCAGCGTTGAAGCCGATCACGCCCTCACAGCTGCCGATGAACTCGGCGAGCTTCTCGCGATCGACGCACCGGCCTTCAAGGGTCGCATCATCAAGGCCGGTCAGTTCGGCGATCGCGTCCGGCAGAGGGTGCCCCGGATCCTGCAGCGCCGAACCGATCGAATAGATGCCGACGATCTGCCCGGCGGCATCGACCTGCAGCTGCGCGGCGCAGATCTCGATGACCTGATGCCGCGCCGGGTCCAGGCCGGTCGTTTCCGTATCGAGCACACAGATACGGCGCAGGCCCTGCGCGCGTTCTTCGTCTTCCTCGATCCGCGGCCAGTCCGCCTTGTCCCTGGCAGGGTGCAGGATCCGCACCGCGCCCTTCGGACGCGCGTATGTGCCGCCGCCGGGCGAACCGGCAGCGGTGCTGTCTGTAGTCGTCATGGTGTAAGCCTCGCTCAGTTTTCCGAGGCTGGCCGAGGAGACCTTTTCCCCTCTCCTACCAACCTCAACCGCCAGGCGCAGCCAAAGCCTTGCAATCATCGTGCTTCGGAACTTTTTGATAACGCGTCATAAATTCACGCTTGCATATGCACGGGGCATGATTCTCTATCACTACACCACCCGCTACGCATCGGACGCGATGACGGCACGCCTATCTTCGACGCGGCCATCATCGTTACGGACCGCAACGTCCTCGATAGCCAGCTTCAGGATGCCGTCCAGCAGATCGATCATCAGTCCGGCCTGATTGCCGCCATCGATCGGGAGACGAGCTCCAAATCCAAAAGCCAACAGCTGACCGAAGCCTCGCTGCGAGGCGTCCCGATCATCGTCGTCATGATCCAGACCTTCCTAAACGGCACCGGTGGCACCAGGCGCGGCATCGGCAAGTGCCACGTCGAAGCTGAGGTGCTCGCCGGGCTTCATGGTGCCGGCGTGGAGCTCGCGCTTCTGCTCATCGGTGAGCTGGGCGAGGTAGGTCACGTGTTCGTTCTCCGGGGCTCCGGGCAATGCGGGGAGCGGCGCTATCAGCGGGACGCTGACAGTCGGAGAATGACAGTGGGGCGGGTGGCAATTCCCGCCGCATCACGCACTAAGGCCTTGACCTACAAGACACGCCTCATTCAAGAGTTGCGCCGAATGGGGGCTCGCATGAAGCATTTCGTGATACCGTTCGTGTCTCTCGCCTTTCTCACGGGCTGCAACAATGCGGCCGAGGAAGCCGTGCGGCGAGAGCTAGTAGATCCGGACTCCGCGCAGTTTCGCGAAGTGAAGACGTGCTCTGGCGATCCCAATATCTCCACCGGCGAAGTGAATGGCAAAAATCGAATGGGCGCCTATACAGGCTTCGAGCCATTCTTTGTTGAGGGCGGACGGGTCTTCTTCGCCGCTACGGATGGCTTCGTGGCAGCCATGAACAAGTGCTATGGTAGCACGAACGGCAGCGGACCGGACGGAGGCGCATCGGAAAGCGCAACATCGCCCGCAGCCGACACTGGAGGCTGGATCACGAACACCGATCGCGACCCGATCGATGACAGTGCTGTGATCACTGCTATGCTCACGGCTGAAAGTGGGCAGGCGAAGTTCGGGGAGCCGGTGACTCTCGTCGCCCGGTGTGGGTCCAACAAGACCGAACTCTACGCGCTCTGGCACGAATATGTCGGAGACGATAGCAACGACGTCTACGACGAATACAAGAAGGTCGAGGTCCGCGTCGGAGACGCCCCCGCCCGGACAGAGCGATGGAACGTGTCGACCGACAAGCAGGCGACGTTCGCCGGGTCTGCGGTGTCTCTCCTCAAGGAAATGGGTGGCAAGAAGAAGCTTGCGCTCCGCACGACGCCCTATGGTGAGAACCCGATCACGGCGATCTTCAACCTCGAAGGCTTCGAGAAGGCCGTGGCGCCGATCGCCAAGGAATGCGGGTGGCAGTTATGACAGCCGGCGTCCTCACGGGTTATCGTTCGGCGTTGACGTCGATGCGCTCTCTGCTTCCTATCGCTGCCCTGCTGACTGCGGCAGGGGCCGATGCCGAGATATACAAGGAACTCGGTGACGGTTGGGCCATCCAAACACTGGAGGACGGATGCTTCGCCTCAGCCGCCTACCAGGGCGACAAGCTTTTCATGGTGAACTACTATCCTCGGGGCGAGACCGTCAGACTTACGATGGTGCATCCTGACGCAACCAGCCTCGAGGATGGTGCTGTCGTCGAGCTATACGTCAAGTTCGTTATCGGCAATTCGCTCGACAATGGCTGGGGCCAGCAGAAGTTCGACGTTGGTGTTCTCGATGGGGGCGAACGCTTCATCACCAGCTCCTTCGAATCTTACGACATGCTGCGCGATATCGCTCGAGCCGACAAAATCGCTTTCACCCTTGACGAAGACTCAGACCGTATCATCGCCGTGTTCGATCTGTCGGGCACTTCCGCTATGGTCAAAGTGCTTCGGGAATGCTCGCTGAAGGTCGTTGGCCTTAATCCTGAAGACCCGTTCGTCGGCTGACGTTGGTAGGATATCCTATCCGCCCAACCTGATCAGATAGCGGCGAGTTCTTGGCCCCTTAGGCGAGCAGAGGGCACGCTGCCCCACCACACTCCCAACTATGGGGCGAAAAACGCCGCCGCGCCGGTCACGCCCTCATGTGGTGACGATAGCTGTCCTCGAGCTTGTCGACGAGGTCGGAGATCTGCTCTTCCTCATAGACCTCGGGCGATCCTACCGCAGAGCGCAGAATTTTCACGGCCGCCTCGTAAGAGTCGAGAAGCTTGGGGTCGCTTGGCCTGCCGACGATAAAGTGCGCCTGAAACTCTTCGTGCGCACCAGTGCCGACGGCGCCGAGGTGGCCGAACCAGCGGCGCGCCTTGTTCTTGATGTTGTCGGCGTCTGCGAGGTCGAAAGAGAGCGGCTCGTAGGCGTGGATTTTCCCGTTCTTCCATGAGTGCGTGAACTCGATCGCGTCGAGATCGCCGCGCACGATCTTGCTCTCGAACTCGATGCCGATTTTGCGTTCGAGTATGGCCGCACGCACTGGGCGCCAAACATCGTCGTCGGAGCGCTTCACCTCGGCCCGCTTGTCGTAGTGCGAGAGCATGCGGTTTGCGATCCGGCAGAAATCCTTTTCGACGTCCTTGGATAGGCCGGTGCCGATTGGCGACCACTGCAAAGAGCTCCCATCATGCGGGAGCATTCTCATGGCCACTGTTCTTGCATCGCCTTCGACGAACAGGCTGTCGCCCTCAATATCCTTGGCCACCGCTCGGGCAGCTCGGCTTACCGCGCGGATGGCGTCTGCAAAAGCTGAGCGGTCAACATCCGGAAACAGGCTGCGCAGGCGCTGAATACGGTCCTTGAACTCGAATCGCACAATCGGGCGCAAATCGCCCTTCGCGGGGGCGAGCAGGACGACGCCAACGTTCACGAATTCGCCGGTGACGACGTCGTGAACGTAGCGAAGGACGCTGTAGCTGTAAGGTCGCCGACTCATCGCAGGATCCGTTCTAGCTCTGCCATGCACCCCGTGAGGTTATCACGCACCTGGCGAATCTTCGTTAGGATATCGCCAACGAAGCCCGCCTCATACCATTCCGCGGGAACCGCGGCCCCATACTCGTCAATATCCTCGTCGCGCAAGGCTGCCCACTTGGCCTGTATCGAAGCGTGATCGATCGCTAGGCCCACCAGTTGAGTCTGAAAGATATGACGACCCGGGGGCTCAGCGAGATGCTTCATGCCGCCTACGCTCCACGGCTTTGGGCCCAACACAACTCTAGGGAAAGCCATCTCGTGATCGAAAATTCGGATCTGGTCACCGCTTACGAGGCAATTCGGGTTGCCCTCGCGCCGATCAGCATTCTCAGCGAATGCGTCGAAAGCAAATATCTCTGCGGCGGTCTGCACCATCGCCGGGCTTAAGCGGTTCGCCACCGTCCAAGCCGGCCATTGAGGGGAGATCAGCTTGGATCCAAACGCGAGACTATCAAATTCCGAAACTCGGCGCCGGATATCCGGCGGTAGGGTTGCGCGCCAATCTGGTGAGAGGTCGACCAGAAAAGGTTCAGGTATCGGAAGGCCGATTGAACCCGCCAGACATGCGGCAATCACCTCAACAGCGAGGGCCTTCGTGCCAAGGTCACATCGCGATGCGAACTTGAGAACGACTTCGTGCACGTCGCCGACAGCATCTTCAGCAGCAGCGACGACCGGCTCGGTCTTTCCGCTACCAACGTCCCTGATATACTGAACCGCCTCGAGACGCCTGAGCACGAATCCCCCCTCTTCTATGCTGCCGCATTTCTGCAGGTATGACAGGGCCTTGTCCAGTCTAGGGTGGTTCCGCGACCGCGCCCTGTTCGACCTTGCAATCGACAGCAAGCTGCGGGGCTGCGATCTGGTGAAGCTCAAGATCGGCGACCTCGTGGCCGGATCTGAAGTCCGCGACCGCGCAATGATCATCCAGCGGAAGACGGGACGACCCGTGCAGTTTGAAATCACCGCCGACGCTCGCACGAGTCTGGCAACGTGGCTACTGCGCCGCGGCGGCACCATCGATGACTTCGTTTTTCCAAGCCGAATCCAGTCCGGCCAACCCATGAGCACCCGGCAATATGCTCGCCTCGTCGATGAGTGGGTCACCGCGGTCGGGTTGCGGCGGGAAGACTACGGCACCCATTCCATGCGGCGCACCAAGGCGGCCATGATCTACCGGACAACCGGAAATCTGCGTGCAGTGCAAATCCTGCTGGGCCATTCCAAGATCGAGAATACCGTCCGGTATCTCGGGGTCGACGTGGAGGACGCACTTGTTCTCGCGGAGCGCATTGAGATCTGACACTGCTGGCGGCCGTCGGACGAGCTCCGATGGCCGCTTTTGTCGAAGTCCGATGACGATCGAATCGGCAACAGCTGGGTGGGAAGTTGAATTGCGGCTTTGCGGATCGCCCTTTCTTCAGACAATCTTTGCGCGATAAAGGCGGAAGAACTGTCCAAGATTTGCGGCCGCCAGTTCATCACCAAGCTCGCGGCTCATGAAGACCGTCTTGAACAACCGTAGATCGAGCCACACATCCGGCCCGCTCAGAGCCTCGCTCGTAACGGCGACTTCGAAATCAGCCGGGTCGTAAGGCATATTCGCCCAATCGCTGCTGCCTGAACCAAATTCGCGCAGGTTCACGCTGTTAGCTTTTGAAAACGCTGATTTGGTGTTTCCAAACACCCAACAGAACCAAGGGCCCTCGACGGGGGTCGCCCTGTCGCTCTGCCAGACGTTAACGGGGTAGAGCCCTCCCTCGCCGAGGTCATACCGCGACAGAATGTCGGCAACAGTTCCATTGACGATGTAGTAGCCGTTGGCGTCAAATACCGGCGGGAACTTCGCCTTCTTGCCCTTGTCCAGATAGATAGACTTCGGCAAGCGCGAAGTATCAACCGGCTTACCGGCTTTCAGAGCATTTACTCCGGCAATTGAGCTCTCGATATCCCTTTCGGAGATGTCAGTTGTCGTCATCGCAATCAGCGACGCGTTGCCCATAACGGTGCTTACCCAAACGTAATCAGTCACTGCAAAAGCCCTTTACCGATAACGAGGCCACGTCAGGGCTGCGGCCAGCGCCCCGAGCGCCATCAGCAAACCAATTGCGCCGAGCAAACCAAGCGGCTCGACCAGCAACCAACGGAAAAACTGCTGAACAACGGCAAGCCCTCGCCCGCGCGATCCTGCGGCGCCTTGCGCCAGGTCCAAAGAAATGAAGGCCGCGAACATCGCCGCAAGGGTCAGCCAGAATATGGGTGCGCGGTGTTGTTCCATCGTGACTCTGCCGTTTCCAGCTTCGAATAGGTCAAGAAGTGGAAAGAAACTGCTAAAAATCAGATGTCTATGTCAGCCCCGATCACAAAGGACGTCCACCAGTCGTAGATTTACCTCGGAGGCACCTTGGTCGAGCAGTTATTCTCGACCAACGGCAGGAATGGGGTCGCTCGCTGAATGGCCGGAATTTTCCAGAGGGTAGGCTAAGCCGCCATACCGCTATCGAGATTGCGGATCGCCCCCGACTGTAGCCAAAGGGCTACGAGATCAGACATCGATCCGACGCTCTGCCTCCCCGTTGGCAGCCCAGATTACCAACCGCGCCCAAGCCCAGGAGGGGGCATTGGCGGCGACTGGCGTCTGCTCTGCTCGCTATCCGGACCCTGCTCTACTGCCTGATTCGGCGCCGCCCGCTTCATCTCATTTTCCTTCCGGACCTCCTCCTTGATCTCATCGATCCTGCGCTGAATGGCACGAACCTGCTCGGCGCGAGATGGCGGGGGGGCAGGCGATGACTGGTCACTGGACGGAGCCTGCATGACCACTGCTGCGATACGATCAATGACCTGCTCGCGGTCTGACAGTGCCTTGCCGGTGTCCGCCGTCTGTTCATTTGGCATCTCCAGGTCGCGCTCGATGTCAGCAGCACGTGCATCACAGCGTCGGGAAGTGGCTCGCCAACGGGCGGCCAGCATGGTGACATCGGCCAGTTCTTCCTCGAGCGAGATCAGATAGCGGGTTGCGCTACCAACGAGCGAGCGATGTTCGGCCATACGCTTGGCAGTGGTCATCTTGGGGTCGGCCTCGCCGGCCTTGAGCAGCTTGAGGTTGCGCTCGCGCACCATGACTGCGCGTGACCGGGCACGCTCCAATTCCTGCTCGAGGAGGAAGGCATCCCGCCGAAGCTTGGCGGCCTGCTCCAGCTGGTCCCGCAGCTCCTTATGTTTGGACAAGGCGTCGCCATTGCCCAAGGACTGGCCGGACAATGTTCGGGTAATACGCGTCTCGGCCGCTTCAAGCTCGGCCCGGTAGCGCGCTTCCGCCTGCGCTTGAATGGCCGCCCACTGCTTGTTCTCGTTTCTGATCCCCGCAGCTGTTGCGACGCCCCTGGTCTCCATCGCGTTGGCGGTGGTGGAGAGGTGCTCGTGCGGATCGGCGGGGATGCCCAAGTCCTCGAAGGTTTCAGGGCTGACCCGCCGCGCGACACCCGCCGCGGAGAGGTGGCGGTTGGTGACCTTGGCAAGAGCGACCCGCAAGGTCTTCGGCCATGCTCTGGAACGTGAAACCTCCGCTACCTTGTTCTGGCGCAGGGGGAAGGTCGTGCGCTTGTCGGTCCGACCGGGAACCTTGAGTTTGACGGTAAAGTCCCATTGGCCTGGCGAGAGCTGGGATACATCGAAACCCCTCTCCGCGAGCCGTTCGATATCCGCCTCGGTGATTCGCCGGACAGGCCGATCGTAGTAGGCCAAGTGGAAGTGCCAGTTTCGGTCATGGTTGTGGTGGTCGGGGGCGTGCATCACCGCAAGAAAGGGTAGCTCACGTTTCTCGAACTCGCGGGCGAAGTCCTGCAGGAGGGCAAAATTCTGACTGGGAGTGAGCTCGGCGGGCAGCTCGCCATTGATCCGGTATTGCGTTCGGCCGCCCCGCCCGATCGTGACCTCTGCGATCGGCGGCGGCTCCTCTGCCACATCTACCGGCTGCTCTTGCGTCTTCGCTTTCTTGGCCTTCCTAACCTTTGGGCCGGGTTTGACCCAGCCCGGTTGTCGGCGCAGGAACGCCTGCACCTTGTTGCCGTGTTTGATTTCGATGGGCTTATTCGAATCCCGATGTGGCCCCTCGATCTTTTCCCGGATCTCCTTCGGGCAGTCCGACTGTAGCAAGACCGTGTCCCAAAAGGCCGGGTGGTCGCAATAGCGGAACGCGATCTTATCCGGGCTCGGGGTGCGCTCGTATTCCTCAACCTGTCCCCAGAACCCGGCACGCTCTTTGTCATCCTCATCGATGTTGGTGATGAGCGCTCGCGACTGATCGGGCTGAACGGCCAGCGCCGAAGGACGCATCAGGTAGCGATCGAACGCCGCGCTAAGCGTCAGATTCTCATCCTCTACCTTTTCGCCTCGAGCTTCCGGATCGCCATGCGACGGGCATCGCAGTCGCTCAGATCCCGGCCCGGCCGCCAGGGATACATCCTCAGGGCCGAGCAGAAGACGCTCGGCTGTCCATCCATCGCATACCAGATCGCGACCGGACAGCAGGAACAGATCGGCATCGGGTCCGGGGTCTTCGAGGGATCCTTCTCCATCAACGCTGCCAAGGTCGGGCTCAAATGTTCCGAGGTTTTCCACCAAGGTCTGGATGTCGGAGGCGTCGAAATGAGAGGTGGCTGTGACAAGGTCGTTCTCCATTTGAGTGGGGTTGGGCGCACCAGGCTGCACTGCGCCGGCGCTTGTGGAGGAAATGCCCTCAGGATCGGGGGAGGCGTCCACATCGGCCAAACGCTCGGTGCCCTGCCCCTGCTGCTCTGTGATAAGATCGGCGACTGCGCTTTCGCGCTCGAGATAGCGGCCATGGGCGGCCGCAGCCCCTGGCATGTGCGGCTTTCCTTCGACCAATGTCCGATAGGTGACCTTGGTTACTGCGGAATGCGCGAAGTGAAACGAAGTGACGCCACCGGGTGTCCGATGCCGGATCTGGCGGGTGGCGGAGATGCCATAATCGGGAACGCCGCCACCGTGCTGCCCGCTTTCACCCCAAGTCCGCGTCCGGAAGCGCATGGGGTGCAGGGTCTTGGCCCTACCGTCGATGGGCTCGAGCAATCCCTCCTGGATCAGCTTGATCCTGGTGCGGGCCGCCGCGAGTTCGTCGGCTCTCTCCATTTGGGCATTGGTTGGCATGGGTGTATCTCCATGCGCATTATAGTATGGAGGGACGGCCAATCGGAAGTAATGAAGGCCGGAATCGTTAATTTATTTTGCTACGCCTATTCCACTCTAATCCCTCGACCTATCCTGCAGAATATCGCTTAGGTTTGATCGGTGCTACTCGATCAATATAATTTCAGGAATGCACCGCAGTGTCGCAAGCTAACTTGGAACCCAAGTTAGCGGTATTGCGCCTTAAAACACTTCATCTTCATTGCTATTCTATTGTGCGAACATTGAATCTATCTTCATGCTGGAGCCTGACCCTGCAGTGCCCGGATGTTGTCCGTGCGCTGGCTGGGCATCTGCCATTGCTACCGACAAAAATCTCCCGGCCGATCCGAAGACTGGCCGGGAATTTTTGATGGCGATCGCGGGGTGAGTCGTCAGGCAACGTTCAAACGCTGCTCCAACTCATCAGCCGCTTTCCGGAGGCCTTCAGGCATCCAACCGTGCTGGCTGATGTCCCCAAGGATCCTGGACTTGAATTGGTTGAACAGAAGGGCATCGTCTCTGCAATCATCGGGAGAGTCGACCGGAAACCGGATTGCAGGCTCCGCTGGAACGGCGGCGAGCAGAGGAAGCGTTTCGGAAAACAAATCATGCCTGCAGGCCTGCTTAACGAAGTTTCGCATCCATGTGCCGACGTAGCGCCCAACCAGTGTGTGGTTCGGAGCAGGGCTCTGCACCACGTCGAAGAAGGACGCCGGAGCTGCATCGTTCAGGTAAGCAAGCATACCCGGCTTCAGATGCCCCAGATCGATACTGGGCAACTCATCTTTGTCCTTCTCGAACTGACCTGACCCATCAGCGTTATTGCGGATCAGGTAGGTCTCCATGGGAGGAAGCTTCGGCGCAAGATCTTCGAGAAGCCCGACTGCGCCCGGCTTGTTAGGTGTAAACGGCATCAGGGCGATATTGCGATATCCCGCGGCCTCGAATTGACGAGCGAGCTCAGGAACCAGTTCGACGATTTCTCTCTGTGACGCCATGAGATTGGCGCCACAGTCGAGCACGACGAACTGATCAGCACAAGCGGACACTATCTCCGGCACGACAGAGCGATCAACACCCCATCCCACACGCTTGCAATGCTTATCGAGCAACCGCGCCATTGCGCTGCCAGGATCGCTGCAGAGAAGTTGAACCGGTCGACCGGTCATGAGCCAAAGGCTCTTACAGAGCCGGGCCAGCAGGGTTTTACCCTGCCCGCCAGCATTCGTGAGCACGATAATGAATATGAGACGCTGAATGAGAGGAGACATATTCATTCTCCCCAATCGATCGTGAAGCGATCATCGGTGAGCCGTGATCTATCCTCCGGCTTCGGCGCAGCCACGCCCGACATTGCCTTTGCAGCCCGGATTTCTGCGATCTCAGTCTGCAGCGCAGTCAGTGCGCTGCGAAAACTGCTGGGACCAGCCCCAACTTTGCATCCTTCGGAAACGAGAGTCCGATAAATACCAGACAAAGATGCCCCTGCATCAATAGCCTCTACGATGTCTGGCAGTTTCTCCCTAACAGCGTTTCGAATGGGCATTCGAGCTCCACTGTTAAGAAGTGCCTTCTTTGAAAACGTCATTTGTGCACTTCCTATACGCCTGTGGGGCGCAACCATTGGGACGATATTGTCCGCACGATGATTTTAGGAAGGAACCTGCGAAAAAGGAAATCGACTGAAATTTATTATAACCCCTTCCATCTAGATGCTAGGAAGCCGCTTCTCTAGGGGACAGGTTGATGATCTGGATCAGCGCTTCTGCGCCGCTAGAAGGTTCACAGCTGATTTCTGCCTCCTATGGCTGGCCGCACCTGCCTTCCCGATAGGGAAGTATTGAACGGGGGGTTTAGTATGGACGTTTTGATTGCAAGGCTCTGAGTTTACATTATTTTAGCGACTGGCTGCTCATTGACGCATTATGTGGAACTCAGCCGCCGATCCCTTCGTGAAGCGAACCCGCAAGAGGTATTGCATTCGCCCTGAAACCGCACGCACTCTGTTGCATGCGGAGAGGTTCGCAAGGGCTATTGGAACACCGCTCAATCTTTTCGTGACGATCAAGTTCGCGCTTCCTTCGCGATCTGGTGCACCTGCCAACAAGTTGTTCAGCCAATATATATGGGGGAATGCACGCAGGCGCTGGGTGGCCATGAACAAGCACAGAAGATCGGCCATCCCATTCACAGCGATCGCAGTGTTCGAGAACCCGCTGAAAAGGATAGCTGGCAATCGGCACTTCTATGGTCCTTACCATGTGCACTGGATGTTACATTGGGATCTGCGCGATGTATCAAAGTTAAAATATCAAATTACAAAACATATGCGCAAAAGATTCCATAAATTCCAGACTTCACATCTCAGAATTGTTGAGGTGTGGGATTCCGTCAAATGTGTGAAGTATATGAGTAAGGGAATAGATGCTGCATTTGCCGAGCATTTCTATCTGAAGCATTCTCCGCAGGGCCCAATCAATCATCGACGGATCATGACGACGAGGTCGATCGGCACCAAAGCACGGAGAAACGCTCCAGCGAGCTGGAAAAGGCCACGTCCGTCTTATCGCGGCTCAAGGACGTTAAATCGGCGAAGTGGTTCGGCAAATTTCGGAAGAGTGCCATGACCCGAAATGCTAAATAAATCTTCGCTATTGCATGGAACCTAGTAACAGAAAAATCATCATCAATCATCTCCTGCGCGATCCGCAATCGCTGAGCATCGATGAAGCTTACCACCCTTGCAGGTTGGGGAGATGGAAAAGCCGGATCCCGGCCAAATTTCCAGCTGGCAAAATCGAGATGTTGGTGGTTAAAACTTATGCCTGACGGCCGTCACAAATTCTTTTGAGCATGTTCACCACTGGTTCTTTAGCTCATCGCTCTAGCAATTATGTCATGCGTCTGAGCAGGGTCGAATGCGACATCCCACGTCCACGTTCCAAACCCGCCAGTAGCATTCACAGCCTTGACCCACTCGTCCAGCGCCGCGCGCTTGGCTCGGTTCTGCTCACTGTCTTCGCCCTTTATTTCGAGCGCCAAGGTCTTGCCATTGATCAAATGGACGATGAAATCAGGAATGTAACGCCGACGCGAGCCTTGCCAGAGATAGTGAATTTGAAAGCCGAGGTGATCGTTCTTTGCATACGCAACGACGTCCGAACTCGTTTCTAATACGTTTGCGGCATACTGCTCCCAAGCTGAGTCACCGACCACGTGGCTAATGTGTGATTTGATGGTTGGTGTGTTCGGCTTGGTAGTATACCAAGCACGCATCTGACCCGTAGCACCAATGGGGTTTTCCTCGTCGAAAACCGGGGTCAACGCTGTAACGTTTTGCTCGGTGACAAACCGCAGCACATGCCTCACCACAATATCGATATTTAGCGCGATTAGGATGCGACGGCGGACTGGATCCTGATGGAACAAAGACGGGATATCGATCCGGTCGGATTTGAGGAACGCATCCACCAGCCGGATCAACTGCAAGACCAGATATTCCTCGTTGCCGGTGAAATTCGACCGAAGCTCTGCAAATGCTTTGCGCGCAGCAACGAAGGTGAGCCGCTGAAGCCGGAACTCCTCGGGCAAGGCCGACAGATCGATGGTCGTCACCTTGCTCAGATCAGTGGCGCCCCCCAGAGCGGGCGCGATCTCTGCGCTGATGACGGTTGCTGCCGGGTCCAATGTCAGCCGATCGACCGCCGGCCAGTTCACCGTCAGTTCCGGCTTCACAACGGTCTCGATCCTGAGAACGTTTGGCCAACGCAATTCGAGAGAAGCCCGTTCGGGCACCACATCGATTTGCGTGCTCGGCTTGGGTGGTGGCGGTGCCTCTCCACCTTCGCCCGGTTCGTAGATCGACAGCGGCACGCCAAAAACATTGACATACTCCGGCACGAACAGGCCGTTGTCATCTTTCTCATACGAAACTCGGCGAAGGCCGCGCCCGATCACCTGCTCGCAGAGTAACTGCGACGTGAAAGCCCGCAGCCCCATTATGTGGGTGACGTTCTTGGCATCCCACCCTTCGGACAGCATGGCGACCGATATGACCTTTTGCAGGCCCTGCCCTGCTCCACCGCGCTTGCCGACATTATCGACGATCTCGCGCAGCAGTTCCTCCTTCTTCATTTCGCGGAGCCGGCCTTTGGCTGTCTCCGGTATCGCTGCAGCTTCCACGATCTGTTTGAGGCGGTCCTCGTAATTCTTGTCGGCCTGCGCGGCCTCCCCGACCTCGGCCTTATCGAGAACCTTCGAATCAACCCGCAGGGTGCGCTCGGGCGCGTGGAGTTCGGGCCAGTGGCTATCGCCTTGATTGAAATAATGCTCGATCCTCGCCGCCGTCTCCGTGCGGTTGCAAACGGTGAGCATGACCGGGGGCGAATGGTGCTTGGCCTCGGCCCATTGCCGCATCGCCGCCCGCCAGTCAGCGCCGAGAATGGTGTAGGCGTCCTGCACCAGCTTGGGCAGGGCCTCGTGCGGCTCGGCCTTGCGGTTCAAGTCCTCGGCCACAGCCGGATCACGATAGATGTGATACAGCTTTGACCGCATGGTGCGGGCATCGGGCAGGGCATCGTCGCGCACGACAACGCGGGGGGTCTTGACCAGCCCAGCCTCAATGGCGTCGTTCAGGCCGAAATCTGACACGATCCATTCGAACAGGCCGACCTCAGTGCTGGCCTTGCCAGTTGGCGCAAACGGCGTCGCGGACAGATCGAAGCATCGCTGGATACGGCGGGTCTTGTGCAGCCGGTCCAGCCCCTCGATCCAGCGGGTTGCCTCGTCCAGATCGATGCCCTGTTCCGCCGCCTGCTTCTTGCTGATCTTGACCTCAGCGGGCTTGCGATAGGCGTGATGCGCCTCGTCGTTGATGACGACGATATCCTTGAATGCTGCCAGCTTGCCAAGAACGCGGCGGGTAGGCCCGGCACCTGTTCCCGCAGCAGCGCCAGCAGTGCCATATTGCCGATGGCCGAGCCATCCTCGGGAACATGGGCGAGGATCAGATCACGCAAGGTGAGAGACATGGCAGGCAGAGTTCCCCAAGACAGTCAGAGATTTGCGCACTACGTTAATGTGAAAACTGGGCCGCGTCACCCTGCGGTGATGGAAGTGAACGTAAACTCGGCCGGCTA